>Ga0206118_100215_pt1 | contig 49723 bp, 45 predicted proteins | sample 3A20Ametagenome_FD_177999 | JGI IMG/M metagenome (GOLD analysis project Ga0206118, IMG submission 177999) | Enriched microbial communities from leaf-cutter ant dump, University of Wisconsin, Madison, United States - 3A20A | ecosystem: Environmental > Terrestrial > Nest > Insects nest > Nest dump... | reverse complement strand
GGACTGAGCAATCCGCCGGCACCGCGCCCCAGTACATGCGTGTAGATCTGCGTGGTCGCCACGTCCTTGTGCCCCAGCAGTTCCTGCACCGTGCGGATGTCATGGCCGGCTTCGAGCAGGTGCGTGGCAAAAGAGTGCCGCAACGAATGGCAGGTAGCCGGCTTGGTGATGCCGGCCCGCGCACGGGCCGCCTTGATTGCCCGCTGCAAGGTTTCCTCCCCCGCATGGTGGCGCCCGGAACGGCCACTGCGCGGATCGGTGGAAATCCGCGAGGAAGGAAACAGGTATTGCCAGGCCGGCTCGCCGTCGGCATCGGGATATTTGCGGGACAGCGCATGCGGCAAGTGGACGCGACCAAAGCCCCGCGCCAGATCCTGATGGTGCAGGAGCAATGCACGCTCCCGTTGCCGCAGCAAACGCCCACGCAATGATTCGGGCAGCGGCACGCGCCGGTCCTTGTCGCCCTTGCCGCTGCGTACGCAGATTTCCCGCCGCGCGAAATCCACATCCTTGATGCGCAGGCGCAGGCATTCCATCAAGCGCATGCCGGTGCCGTAGAGCAGGCGTGCCATCAGTTCCGGCAATCCCTCGGGCATCACCGACAACAACCGCGCCACCTCCTCCTGCGCCAGCACCACCGGCAACCGACGCGGGCGCTTGGCGCGCACCACCTCCTCCATCCACGGCAACTCGATTTCCAGTACTTCGCGATACAGGAACAAGAGCGCCGACAGCGCCTGGTTCTGCGTGGCCGCCGAGACATTGCCCACCGTCGCCAACCGCGTGAGAAAGACTTCGACCTCCCGTCCACCCAATTCCTTCGGGTGACGTCGACCATTGGCGAGAATGAAGCGGCGGATCCAACCTACATAGGCCTGCTCGGTGCGGATACTGTAATGCCGCAACCGGATACACCCGCGGACCTGCTCAAGCAGGCGCGGCGGGCGAAGCCCCGCCGCCCCCGATACACCGGATGGTTGAGGTATGTAATCCATAGCACGGCATCTTTGCGGCATAACACCCGCAGCCTATGGCACGCGCCATACCCGCAACGCTCAGCCAACCCTTTGAAGCCATGTGGGATTTCCCTGATTCACAAGGCGGGAAGAAGCCGCCATACTCGGGGCGACGCCGCGATTAGGCGGTCCAATAAGTGTTAGGCACCACGAGGAAGCTCATCTATGGCCTTAGCACTTCTCTTCATCCTCGCTCTAATATCTGCGCTCTTCTGTCCGTTGTTCTTACCCTGGCGCAAATCGGCCCTTTACGTCTGGCTGGCTATCTGGTTTGGCTTTTGGCTTGTGTTCTTTGGCCTATCTCAGCATGAGCATACTCATTATAGTGGAGCAAGTAATTCCAACCTTGTCGCTCTACTCATTGCACTATTCACAATCGGCAGCATTATTCGGATTACCAGCCGCAGCATCGCAACTTGGCTCCGCAGGCGTAAAGATCGACCACTCCGTTCTCCTGCCAGCGGGGCCTAACAATTCATTCAAGCCGACGTTGCTTCGCAACGCGGCTTAATTCAGGCGTTAGGGCGCACATGCGAGAAAAATTGCCTCTGATGGTTCTTTGCTTAGCGGCTTTGACTGGCTGCACTTCCATGCCGCTTCCGGGCGACGTCTATCGCGGTGAGTACTTCTACAACTTTGAGACCGCCGCTTTCACGCCTGAAGGCGGCTCAGAGCGGTGGTGTGTTAACTCTGCCAAGCTCAAAGACGCTGAGGTTCCTGCCAAGGGTTCTCCCGGTGGCCCCCGGGGCACCGCCGATATAGTTGTACGGGGCACACTCAGCGCAGAGGGCAACTACTGCAATCTTGGGGCATACAAGCGTTTCTTGGAGATCACTGAGGTGATTAGTATCAGCAACAAGCGTAGGGTCACGCCGTGAGTGTGCGCCCTAACAATTCATTCAAGCCGACGCCGCTTCGCGGCGCGGCTTAATTCAGGCGTTAGGCGGCACGCAATCAGGATCGCAACTTGAAGGAAGAGAAAGCTAAGTTCAGCTGGCGTCGCACGGCAATCATTGCCGTCGCACTCATCGTTCTCGGTGTAGTTGCCTACGCTGCCTCTATGCTGCGCCTTCGAGGCCCTGCGGAACCTCCAGCTGCGGTCAAGGCAACTTCTCCTAAGTCCCCACCGGCAGCCTCGATCTCGTTCCTCCCGCCAGAGGTCCAACGAGCACTTACATCACTGTGCAGCCCTTGCGCCTTTGCAGACTCTAACGCGCCATGGAATGCCACAGACGTGGTGGGTGACGGCCTGCCGCAGCGTCGCTTGGTAAAAACCGAGAAACGTGGGTCGGATTGGTTTGTTCAGTATCAGCATGGCGGCTTCGCTACTCACAACCACACGGTTGTTTTCTCGCTCACGCCAACTGCCCATCTTGCTCCCGGCAGTTCATGTAATCCGGCGCAGGAGAAGTGTGAGTGGTAGTGCCGCCTAACAATTCATTCAAGCCGACGCCGCTTCGCGGCGCGGCTTAATTCAGGCGTTAGGCCGCTAACAACCGCTCACGCAATTGGGGACAATCATGGTCGAACTGTTTGACAACGATGAGGCTGGATATCTCAAGTGGATTCAGGCCAATCCTCATGGCTTCGTCGCAAACGTCGATCGCGCCAGGAGAGTTCCCCAATACCCAATGGTTCACGCAGCAACGCACGGCTCAATGTCCAGCCCAAAGATTGGCAACTTTACAACCGGGGATTACGTCAAGTTATGCTGCACTGACTTGGATGCCCTTGAGCAATACTCACAAGAAAAATTCGGCCGGTCGCTGACTCGCTGCTCTCAGTGCATGTAGTCATGGGGGCGCGGCCTAACAATTCATTCAAGCCGACGCCGCTTCGCGGCGCGGCTTAATTCAGGCGTTAGCCCTCACCACGAAGGATCCCATGCAAAAAGCATTCCCAGGTCATTTTCGACCCACCAAAGATGGATTCCAGTCATTATGGGATGAGTGCTTCTTTGCGGTTGATGCAAACGTACTCTTGCATCTGTATCGCTACTCTCCTCATACCCGCCAAGCTCTTGAGCAGACCTTGACGTCTGTCAAGGACAGGCTATTTCTCCCACATCAAGCAGCACGGGAGTTTCTCAAGAACCGTCTCGGCGTTACAGCCGGACAGGCAGAGGAGTACACAAAAGCGATCACAAAGCTCAGTGAAATAACGAGTGCCCTCGCTAACACCAAGAAGCACCCCTTTCTCTCAGGAAAAGAGTTGCAGGATCTAAATGATCTAACTCCCAAACTGATCAAGCAGCTTGAGGATCAAAAAGCAGCGCTCCTAGGTCGCTTAAACAATGACGAGATACTTGAATTCGTCGCGACGTTGTTCGATGGAAAGACTGGAGATGGCTTTAGCGACTCTGACCTCAAGACCATAGCGACAGACGGCGACCTCCGCTATCAGAACGAAGTACCTCCGGGATACAAAGATGGAAAGAAGGACACCTCCGGAGACGCATATAGGAGGTATGGGGACCTGATCATCTGGCGACAACTCATTGCCAAAGCCGAGGCATCATCTTCTCCCATCATCTTCATCACGGACGATCGAAAGGAAGACTGGTGGCTTGAGCAATCAGGCAGAACTATCGGCCCGCGGACAGAGCTACGAGAAGAATTCATACGTGAATCATCCAAGGACTTTTGGATGTACACCGTTGACAAGTTCATGGAAGAGGTCGCTACAGCAAAAAATACCAAAGTTAGTGAAGAAGCCATCGCAGAGATCATCCAGATCAGCGAGGAATCTAAGGCTGAGCCGACCATCCCACATCAAGAAGTACTACAGAAGCCTATTCGCCCCGTGCTATCTGAGGGCGAGCTACTCAACGAGCTTTCTGAATTTCTCGACTCACATCCATCGGACGACGGATCTATCGGACTGAGGTATTTCGTCGTTAACTACCTTGGCAGTCAGAACTACGAGATCAATCACTCATACGCTCGGCTCAACGCCTTGGCGAAAGATGGTCTTGTTCAGATATTCCAGCGAGAGCGAAGCGACGGGGTAACCTCCACCAGAGTCCGCCTAACACCGGCGGGCTAACAATTCATTCAAGCCGACGCTGCTATCGCAGCGCGGCTTAATTCAGGCGTTATGCCTCTCTCCGGTGCCGCTATGTCTGACTCACAAAAAGCACTGTCATCTGGGCTGAAGGAAATCACGCGTCTCGAAGACGAGATACGCGATTTCATCAATGCCGGTAGGAATCAGACGGAACTTCTCCCAAAGAGAAGCACGTGGGACCAGATATGCAGCTCGCTGGACGTGATTGGCGATACGACACTGTCGATCAGTGACTACACATCGGCAAATTTTCCGGCAACGCCAGGCCTTCAGTACATCTACACGTACGGCCTACTACAGGCACTGTTCCTGCAGCAGGATGCCATTCGGCACCTGTCCGAAGCATTTGAGCTGAATTACACACTTAGCGAGCGCCTCCTTAAGATTCGCGAGCTTAGAAACTCGGCAATTGGCCACCCCACAAAACAGAACGTCGGGAAGCGGCGCTACTACAATTACATCTCGCGCATCACCATGTCGAAAGGCGGTTTTACGCTAATGCGGTCGAGTGGCGATGATGAAGAAACGCATTTCGTAAACGTCGATCTCGTGGCAACCGTTGCTGAGCAGGTCAATGAGGTTCAGGCCGCGCTTTCGTTGTTGTCCAGCAAACTTAAGGAAGCGGACAGGATGCATAAGGATCAGTTCAACAGCAGCCCTCTGAGCGAAATATTCCCGCCGTCCACGGGCTACCTATTTGAGAAGGTCTCTCAAGGGATTCATTCACCGTCATACGGCAATTCGTCATTCGGCCTCTCAATGCTCGGGCTGATTGAGGGAATGTATTTGAAATTCGAGAGCGCACTGATCGAGCGGCGCGAATACAACGACTACATCCAGTACGATCTTGCGGAATACAAGCGCGGCATACAGGCCCTCAAGCTCTACTTCGTAGACAACCCGAAGCAGCTAGAAGAAGGCGACGCACTGATCTACCACTTCTATCTGCGAGAACGACATAAGCATTTCGAGCAGATCGCGAGAGAGATCGACGAGGAGTATGGAGAGGCATAACAATTCGTCCAAGCCGACGCCGCTTCGCGGCGCGGCTTAACTCAGGTGTTAGGGCGCACAACCAGCACTCCTGGAACCCATATGAAAGTCAAACGAATTATCGCCAATATTTCCACGTCCGAACCATCTGCGGTGGATGACTTCTATCGGGCTATTCTTGGCCTTGAGCTTGTCATGGATCATGGCTGGATTCGCACATATGCTGGCTCCGCCAAAATGGCGGTACAGGTCAGCTTCGCAAGCGAAGGTGGCTCCGATACGCCAGTACCCGATCTATCCATTGAGGTAGACGATCTTGATGAAGCATTACGCCGTGTCAAGAAAGCCAAGATTCCTTTGGAGTACGGCCCTACCAATGAGCCGTGGGGCGTTCGCCGGTTCTATGTCAAAGACCCGCTCGGCAAGCTAGTCAATATTCTTCAGCATGAGTAGCCGAGTGCGCCCTAACAATTCATTCAAGCCGACGCCGCTTCGCGGCGCGGCTTAATTCAGGCGTTAGACCTCATAATTGAGGCTCAAAGGAATCCTAATGAAAAGCCGCACTGAACTAGAAGCTGAGTTGGAGGAAGTTGAGAAAAAACTCGACCCTACCTCCAGGCAGCTGGATGATCTTCTCAAGCGCTTCGCCGCCTCTGTTGTCCCTGAGGTTAAAGAGTGGATTAAGAAAGAGGCAATTAGCCAGATGGAAGAAAATCACGCCAAGGTCAATGAAGCTGGCGTTGATTTTGTCCGGGAGTTCAAGGGAGATGTTGTAGCTCTCCTAGAGAACATTGATGAAATTTGCCTGATTGCGCTGGGTCCAAAGGACCGGTGGCCCCACAACAAAGAGCTTCAACAGCAGGACTTATACGCGTCATCGCAAAATGACTTCTTCTCCGACGTTTTTAGGCGCGCGATTTCGTCTCTTGGCAAGATTCTTGATGCGCGTGGACTCTTGACTGGCTACACGCAGAACAGCAGTTGGCGTCGTGCGCCCTCAAAAGGGTACGAGTACGCATACCACTCAGGCTTCGACGGACGAAAGTATGAGGAAGTCTCGACGTACCGTGAACTGCTTAGAACGCACTGGGAGTTGAAGCAGTCAGTTTCCCGGATAAAAGTGAGCATAGAAAAAGCCAAGACTAGGGAGTTGTGGGATGAGGTCTAACAATTCGTTCAAGGCGGACGGCTACGCCGCCGCTTAACTCCAGCGTTAGACCTAATCGGACAGATCATGGCAAAGCGTGACCCAGAAAAATCCGCTAGAAATCGAATCATCGGCAAGATCAAGGACGAACTCCGTGCTTTGCTACCAACCGTGCTCGCTGAAACAGGCGCGATTTCAGAAGAGTCACTGAACGCAAAGATCGGCAGCAAGCATGATGAGTTCTTTGACCTTAAGAACGAAGTAATTCTTTCTCAGGACGAATTCACAAACAAGTGGCTGCGCGGACTAAAAGCAGCAGCAACAACACATGGATCAGATGCCTATACATGGATCTTAGGTAATATAAAGAACAGCGCATCCTTTAAGAAGTACCTCCTCCTTTTTCTAAAGAGATCTTACTTAAAGAGGTTCGACGAGCTCTCGAAGAACCGCCCCAAGTCCTCAGATTCTGTTCTCTGGATCGGCCAAGAAAATGCGAACTATGGCTTGCTTGTCACCCCCCGGTTTGTCGGTGGAGAGTGGGAGAACGACAAGAGCGAAATACGAAAGTTCGACCACGGTTATTGGACCATCGGCCACGTATTGAAGACAGGTCTAGTCATCCCAGGCAAGAATAAGATCTTCAAGTTCAATGATCTTGAGCAATATCTTTTGTTCTTCACAGACACGCTAGTTCGCAACTCAGGCTCGGGCTACGAATACGCCATTGCAGAACAGTATGCCGACTTCGTCAGGGAGTCGGAGAACCCATTGGATGTACCGCTTCTAATTCCCGAGTTCCGCTACCGCGGACTCGAAAAAAAGCACAAGTATCGCTTGGATTTCCTTCTCATCAATCCGTATACCTTGAATAGGTACGGAATCGAACTGTCGCCTTGGTCGACGCACGGGTACTTGTCAAAAACAAAAGAACTGACACAGAAGAAAATCAATGAAGTTGCGCAAGGGAATTTCGAAAAAGAGACCAAGAAGTTACGCGATTACTTCAAGACGCACGGCATCTACACACTGATCTACACGGATGAACAGTTAGCCGACTGCGTATCCCTATTCAGTAATGATATCGCTCCACTTCTGAAGGCGGAAAAGCCGTCCAATCAACTTTCCTTCCAGATTATGGAGGAATTCGATGATTAGGTCTAACAATTCATTCAAGCTGACGCCGCTTCGCGGCGCGGCTTAATTCAGGCGTTAGGGCGCACATGAAAGATCTTGGCAAGTCTGTTCAATGCTCTACGCACGGCTCGCAACCCCAGGCCTTCGTTTGTCGTCACATTCTTGATAGCTTGGACACTCGCCAAGCAATCGGGTTTCACTGGTCCGCTGAAGATGATGGAGCCAATCCAGACGCTTGGTGCAATGACTGTGAGGAAGCTCGTATTTCAGCTGGCGGTGATTGGACAGAACAGTCGTTGCAACAGGTCGGTGTCACGCTAATCTGTGCGTCATGCTATCAATCAGCCAAGTCCATCTGGCTTGCGGCGCGGGCGGCAGCCGGTCTCGGCAGTGCGCCCTAACAATTCATTCAAGCCGAACCCGCTTCGCGGGTCGGCTTAACTCAGGCGTTAGCGCTCATGGACAAGAATCTCGATGATTTCGTAAAAGCAAAGGGGCGCGCAGCCCATCTTGCTGCGATTGAAAGATACAGATCGAAGGTTGGCAACTTTGACGAGGCGTGGCTCACGCCAATGGCATTCGCTAGCGGGTTTACAGCCGCCCATCTTGCAAAAGCCATATCGGCAGAGTGGATTTCTCCCTTAAAGCGTCAGGCGCGCATTTCCGGCATTGCAGCGATAGTGGCACTCGCTTGTCTGATAACAACAATGTTCTTTGCATGGTCGCTTGTCAGTTTTTCGTCGTTTGCGCAGTTCCTCGCCGCATTTGCCCCAGCAGTCGCAGCCTTGCTCTTTACAATTGCCAAGTCGTACAAAACATGGGCCGAAGCACGAAAACATCTTGCGGAGGCTAAAGCTATAGCTGCTGCAGGCCCATCGGATGCGGCTGAGCGCTAACAATTCATTCAAGCCGACACCGCTTCGCGGTGCGGCTTAACTCAGGCGTTAGCCGTCATGGAGAGAACATGGATTGGCTGAGTTTCTTTGAAAGGATTATTGGCCACGTAGCCTGGCCCTTGGCGGCAGTCATCCTGGTGTCGCTGCTGCGGAAGGAAATCAAAGCACTATTGCCATTCGTGAAAAGGCTCAAGGCTGGCCCGGTGGAAGCAGAGTTCGAGCGTGAAGTTAAGGAACTAAGGGCTACCACGGAGGTTCAGCCGCAGCTCGTGGCCCCGGCCGAGGGACTGAGTCCGGAGAAGCAGATGCTGCTGCAGCTAGTGCAGGTTAATCCGCGCTCCGCAATTCTTGAAGCTTGGCGTAGCGTAGAGGCAGCGGCGCTTCGAGTGGTGAGTAGTCGCGGCATCTTTGTCCCGCCGAGGGAAGCCAGTTCCCCACTGGCAGTCATTCGCGCCCTGACCAAAGACAGCGTCTTGTCTCCTGAAGAGGTGTCGCTCTTCCACGAACTCCGTTCGCTGCGAAATCAAGCCGCGCACGCAGATGACTTCCTTCCCACGCTAGATGCGGCGTTAAACTATGTTGAGTTGGCTGGTCGCCTGAGAGCCACGTTGGAACGTGCAGCGCAATGACGGCTAACAATTCATTCAAGCCGACGCCACTTCGCGGCGCGGCTTAATTCGGGCGTTAGGCATAAGGGGAAGGTTCATGGCGCCTGAATTGATTGTTGGCGTTGTCATAGCTGCTGTAGTCATTCTTGGCGTTATCGCCAAGCTCATGCCAAAGCGCCAACCGCCTTCGCCAGTTTTCAAATGCTCGCGTTGCGGCACAGCCTCGCGCCACAACAACCGCACCGCTGAGGCATGGCGCAACGGCAAGACTAGGTTCTTCTGCCAGTCTTGCCATGCACAATGGCTTCAATCTCGCCCGTCGCAGGAGCGCGAGTCGTATGGCAGCCGTAGCGCATCAAGCGGTAATTCCGGCTGTCTCGGCGTTGTAGTACTGTTCGCACTGTTGCCGTTAGGCGGCTGGCTCCTCTGGGCTTATGCCTAACAATTCATTCAAGCCGACGCCGCTTCGCGGCGCGGCTTAATTCAGGCGTTAGGCCCCATGAGAGAGAACATTGCGAACCTCATGCCATACCTGATCGCCGCGGCTTTGCTTCTGGCGATCTTCGCCTACGTGAGATCAACGCGAATCTTCTCTGCACTTCTTGCAGCGCAGCCTTCGGTTCTCGATAAATTCCGGCCCACTCCATGCATCAGGCGGCTCACGATGACACTCGACAGACGACATTTCCTTGCAATGGCCGCAGTCGGCACCACGGCATTCGCACTGCCGGCTGCTGCCACACGGACAACGGGAGCCGCAATGTACGGCCTGATCGGAAAATTGAAGGCGGTTCCCGGCCAACGCGATGCGTTGATCTCGATCCTGCTGGACGGCGTCTCGGGGATGCCCGGATGCCTGAGCTACATCGTCGCGCAGGATCCCGCCGACGCGGACGCGATATGGATCACCGAGGCTTGGGACAGTCGGGCCAGCCATGAGGCTTCATTGTCGCTGCCGTCGGTCCAGGCCGCCATCGCAAAGGGCAGGCCATTGATCGCGGGCTTCGAGCAGCGCATCGAGACTTCACCGGTGGGCGGGCATGGCATGGGCACCACCGCCTGACGCTCCACCCGAACCGACACCATCGATAGCACGACTGATTCAGATGACCGCTCGCCGATAGTGGCGGCTTCCTGAGCCGCCTTGTCCGCATCACCGGCATCGGCCGCATCCCCTCCTGCCGGGATACGGAATGCACGCCTGCCGCCGCAAAATTGGAAGATCACGGCAGGGTCGGTGAAAATGGTGGCTTCCAGCTGTCGCCAGGCCGTCACCGGCCCCTAGCCAAGAGTCTTCGCATGAACACAGAAACCACCCCCATCCTTCCGCCGCGCGAGGCGATGGAGTTCGATGTGGTGATCGTCGGCGCCGGCCCGGCCGGGCTGGCCACGGCCATCCGCCTGCGCCAGCTGGCCGTGGAGAAGGGGCAGGAGCTGTCGGTGTGCGTGCTGGAGAAAGGCTCCGAGCCGGGTGCGCACATCCTGTCCGGCGCGATCATGGACCCACGCGCGCTCGGCGAACTGTTCCCGGACTGGGCCGAGCGCGGCGCGCCATTGAAGCAGGCCGTCACCCGCGACGAATTCCTGTTCCTGAGCAAAACCGGCGCCAGGAGCACCCCGAATGTTCTGCTGCCCGGCTGCTTCCACAACAAGGGCAACTTCATCGTCAGCCTCGGCGAAGTGACCCGCTGGCTGGCGCAACAGGCCGAGGCGCTGGAGGTGGCGATCTTCCCGGGCTTCGCCGCCGCCGAGGTGCTGTACGACGACAACGGCGCGGTGATGGGCGTGGCCACCGGCGACATGGGCATCCACAAGGATGGCACCCCGGGCCCGAACTTCGAGCGGGGCATGGAGCTGCACGCCAAGTACACCATCTTCGCCGAGGGCTCGCGCGGCCACCTCGGCCGCCAGCTGATCGAGCGCTTCAAGCTCGACGAAGGCCGCGACCCGCAGGCCTACGGCATCGGCATCAAGGAGCTGTGGCAGATCGACCCGGCCAGGCACGAGCCGGGGCTGGTGGTGCATACCTCCGGCTGGCCGCTGGACAGCGACACCTACGGCGGCTCGTTCCTGTACCACGCCGAAGGCGGCAAGGTCGCCATCGGCTTCGTCGTCGGGCTGGACTACAGGAACCCGTGGCTGAGCCCGTTCGAGGAGTTCCAGCGCTTCAAGACCCATCCGGCGATCCGCAGGCACCTGGAAGGCGGCAAGCGCATCGCCTACGGCGCGCGCGCGATCACCGCCGGCGGCATCCTGTCGCTGCCCAGGACCGTGTTCCCGGGTGGCGCGCTGGTCGGCTGCGAGGCCGGCTACCTCAATGCCTCGCGGATCAAGGGCAGCCACGCCGCGATCAAGACCGGCATGCTGGCCGCCGAGGCCGCGTTCGACGCGCTGGCCGCCGGCCGCCAGCGCGACGAGCTGGGCGCATACCCGCAGGCATTCGAGAACAGCTGGCTCAAGACCGAGCTGCTGCAGTCGAAGAACTTCAAGCAGTGGTTCAAGAAGGGCAGCAAGATCGCCACGCTGATGACCGGCATCGAGCAATGGCTGCTGCCGAAGCTGGGCATCCGCAACCCGCCGTGGACCCTCCACCACAGCAAGGCCGACCACGAATGCCTGGAACCGGCGAGCGAGCACGCCAGGATCGACTATCCCAAGCCCGATGGCGTGCTGAGCTTCGACCGGCTCAGCTCGGTGTTCCTGTCCTCGACCAACCATGAAGAGGACCAGCCCAGCCATCTCACGCTGAAGGACCCGAGCGTACCGGTGCGGATCAACCTGCCCGAGTATGCCGGCCCGGAAGCGCGCTACTGCCCGGCAGGCGTCTACGAGTTCGTCGGCGAAGGCAGCGACACCCGCCTGCAGATCAACGCCCAGAACTGCGTGCACTGCAAGACCTGCGACATCAAGGACCCCACCCAGAACATCGTGTGGGTGACGCCGCAGGGTGGTGGCGGGCCGAATTATCCGGCGATGTGATCGCCACGCGCACCGGCGGTGGCATTGCTGCCGCTGGAGTGTGCCGCGCCACCTTCCGATGTGGCCGCGAAGGCTTCGACCAGATGATCGATCATCACCCGCACCTTGGCCGGCGGACGCCGGTCCGGCGGGTACAGCACGTGGATGCCGCCCAGCTCCACCGGCGGTTTGTCCAGTTCCAGCATTACCAGTTCGCCACGGGCCAGCGCGGCGCGGACGATGAACTCGGGCTGGTAGATGATGCCCTGGTCGCGCACCGCGGCCGCCACCAGCGCATCGCCATTGTTGGCCAGCAGGTTGCCGCCGACCGGCACGCGCAACTCGCCACTGGCGCCGAAGCGCCAGCTGTCCCGGCCCTGCGTGCCCGAAAGCGTGTAGCCCAGGCAGTTGTGCTGGATCAGCTCGGCCACGCGCCGCGGCACCCCGCGCCGGTCCAGGTAGCCGGGCGAGGCGCAGACCCGCATCGGGCTGTCGCCCAGCTTGCGCGCCTGCAGCGGGCTGTCGGCGAGGCGGCCGATGCGGATGGCCAGGTCCCAGTTGCCGGCGACGAGGTCGAGCCCGGCATCGCTCAGGCCCAGCTCCACCGTCACTTCCGGGTGGCGCTGGCTGAAGGACGGCATCAGCGGCGCGACGAAGCAATGGCCGAACGACAGCGGCACGTTCATCCGCAGCAGGCCACTGGCCTTGACCCGCCGCGAGGCGGCCGCGGCATCGGCCTCGTCGATCTCCGGCAGGATCCGCCGGCAGGCTTCCAGGTAGTCGTTGCCGGCCTCGGTCAGCGCCAGCCGCCGGGTGCTGCGGTGGAACAGCTTCACCCCCAGCCGCGCCTCCAGCGCATTGACGTGTTTGGTCGCCATCGCCGGCGACATGCCGAGGTGGCGCGCAGCCGCCGAGAGGCTGCCGTCGGTGGCGGCGCGCACGAACACGCGCATGCTGGTGATCCGGTCCATGCCGGCAATCTAACACCCGCGGTGTCAGGTGTTCATCGAATCCAGCTGATTCTCTCCCAGTGGGAAAGAACCCATACTGCCGGCCATGAACACGAACCCCACTTCCAGTACCGCGACGCACAGCGCGCGCATGCCCGTCCTCTTCGTCCCCCACGGCGCCGGCCCCTGCTTCTTCATGGACTGGAACCCGGCCGATACCTGGGACGGCATGGCCGTCTTCCTCAAGGGCGTGGCCGCGACCCTGCCGGCGGCGCCGCGCGCGATCGTGCTGGTGTCCGGGCATTGGCTGGAACGGGATTTCAGCGTCACCGGCAGCGCCCGGCCGCCGCTGATCCATGACTACAGCGGCTTCCCCGCGCATACCTATGAACTGACCTATCCGGCCCCCGGCCAGCCCGAACTGGCCGGGCGCATCGCGCAGCTGCTGGGGCAGGCCGGCACGCCGACGCGCATCGACCCGGTGCGCGGCCATGACCACGGCGTGTTCATCCCGCTCAAGCTGATGTTCCCGAAGGCGGACGTCCCGGTGGTCCAGCTGTCGCTGCGCCGCGACCTCGACCCGGCCGCACACATCGCCGCCGGCCGCGCGCTGGCCACCCTGCGCGACGAGGGCGTGCTGGTCGTCGGCAGCGGCATGAGCTTCCACAACATGCGCGGCTATGGCGACCCGCGCTACACGCCGCTGTCGGCGCGGTTCGATGCATGGCTGACCGCCGCGGTGGAAAGCGAAACACCGCAGCGCGAGGCCCTGCTGCGGCAGTGGGCCGAGGCGCCGCACGCCCGCGACAGCCACCCGCCGGGCGCCGAGGAACACCTGCTGCCGCTGCTGGTTGCCGCCGGTGCGGGCAGCGGCGGCGTGGGCCGCAAGGTCTATTCGGAGGAGGTGATGAAAACCACCTTGTCCGCCTTCCGTTTCGACTGATGGGCCAGTGCCATTCCGGTGCCGCGGTGCGCGGACGCACCACCGCGGCACAAGTTCCCGAACGCCACGCTTAATTCATGTACTGGTCAGTTTGATATTCAGGATCAATTCCGTTGGCTAACGGATAATTCACACCTGTCGACCGGGCCCGCAGTCTCCGCCCGGGGCGATAAAACCAAAACAAAAAGGCAAGACCAACATGAAGACTTCCCTGATCGCCCTCGGCCTGCTGGCCGCCCTGCCGTTCGCCGCTTCGGCCACCGACGGCCTGTCCTACAACTACGTGGAAGGTGGTTACGTGAACACCGACGCCAAGGGCGGCGACGCCGATGGCTGGGCGGTGAAGGGTTCGGTGGCGGTGCACCCGAACTTCCACGTCTTCGGCAGCTACAGCGCCCAGGAAACCGACTTCGGCAAGGTCGACCTCGACCAGTGGCGCCTGGGCCTGGGCTACAACTACGGCATTGCCCCGAACACCGACCTGCTGGCCCGCGTGGCCTACCAGAAGTTCGACCCGCAGTACGGCAGCACCTTCAACGGCTACAGCACCGAGGTCGGCGTGCGTACCGCCTTCACCCCGATGATCGAAGGCTATGCGCTGGCCGGCTACGAGGACTACAGCAAGAAGAACGGCTATGACCCGGACGGCGAGTTCTACGGCCGCGTCGGCGCCGCCGCCAAGTTCAACGCCAACTGGGGCGTGAGCGGCGAAGTGAAGCTGGGCAAGGGCGGTGACAAGGAGTGGTTCGTCGGCCCGCGCTTCACCTGGTAAGCGACATCGTTTCAAAGGCGCGTGCTCTCTCTCCCCCGCGCCCCCGGAGCCCGGTCCTCCCCGACCGGGCTCTTTCTTTTCAGGTCGCCGCGTTCCGCGTAGATGCGGGGCTTGCCCCGCATGAGGCTTTCCCGGCAACCGCCCATGCGGGGCAAGCCCCGCATCTACGGATACTCCACCGGGAAAACCTCCGTGCGGGGCAAGCCCCGCACCTACGATACGGAAGGCCGTGGACCGGAGACAAAAAAGCCCGGCAATGCCGGGCTTCTCTTTGATCGTCGCCGATCCTTACTTGAACAGCGTTTCCGGGTATTCCGGCTTCTGTTCGCGGGCCAGCAGCTGCTTGAGGCCGTCGGTGGGGCTGAGTTCGCCGTGCAGCACCGCCTGCACCGCCTGCGAGATCGGCAGGTCGATGCCATGGCGGGCGGCCTGGCGCATCACCTCGTCGGCGGTCTGCACCGACTCGACCACCTGGCCGATTTCCTTCACCGCCTCCGGCAGGCTCTGCCCGCGCCCCAGCGCCAGGCCGAGCCGGCGGTTGCGCGACAGGTCGCCGGTACTGGTCAGCACCAGGTCGCCCAGCCCGGCCAGGCCCATCAGGGTCTCGGGCTTGGCGCCGATGGCCGCGGCCAGCCGCAGCATCTCGTTGAGGCCGCGGGTGATCAGGCCGGCGCGGGCGTTCAGGCCCAGCTGCATGCCATCGGCCACGCCGGTGGCCACCGCCAGCACGTTCTTCATCGCCCCGCCCAGCTCGGCACCGACCATGTCGTCGCCGGTATAGGCACGGAACGCCGGGCCGTGCATGGCCTCGGCCACTTCGCGGGTGAAGGCGGCATCATCACCGTGCACGGTGATCGCGGTGGGCAGGCCCAGCGTGACCTCCTTGGCGAAGGACGGGCCGGTGACCACCGCCAGCGGCACGTCGGCGCCCAGCACTTCGCGCGCGACTTCATGCAGGAAGCGGCCGGAACCGGGCTCGAAACCCTTGGTCGCCCATGCCACGCCGGCACCGGCCGGAAGCAGTGGCGCCAGCGTGCGCACGGTCTGGGTGAAGGCGTGCGAGGGCACCACCACCAGGATCCAGCGCGCGCCGGCCACGGTGGCGGCCAGGTCGGTGCTGGCGCGCAGCGACCCGGGCAGCGGAATCCCCGGCAGGTAGCGGGGATTCTCGTGACGCTGGTCGATCGCCTCGATGACGTTGGCGTCGCGCCCCCACAGCACGGTCGGGTGACCGTGCCGGGCCAGCAGGCTGGCCAGCGCGGTGCCCCAGGAGCCCGCGCCAAGGACGGCGATCTTTTCCGCGTCGGTCGTACTCATCCGTTAACGCGCAGCGCCGATCAGGCGTTGCCGGCCGGCTCGGAGTCGGCCAGCGAGGCGCCTTCGGCCTGCTGCTGGCGCTGGCGCAGGGTTTCGGCGTACAGGCCGTCGAAGTTGATCGGCTGCAGGTAGAACGGCGGGAAGCCGCCGGCCTGCACCAGCTCGCTGATGGTCGAGCGCACGTACGGGAACAGGATGTTCGGGCACTGGGTGCCGAGCAGCACGTCGATGGCCTGCGGCTCCAGGCCGATCAGGCCGAACACGCCGGCCTGCTCCACTTCGGCCACGTAGGCGGTCTTGTCGCCGGCCTTGCAGGTCAAGGTCACGCCCAGCACCACCTCGAAGGCGTTCTCGGACAGGCGCTGCACCTTCTGGTTCAGGTTCAGCTGCAGCTCCGGCTGCACGTTCTCGTTGAAGATGACCGGCGAATTCGGGGATTCGAAGGAAACGTCCTTGACGTAGATCTTCTCGACGGTGAACGCCGGGCCGTTGGCGGTTTCGGCCGGGACGGCGGCGGCGTTGTTGTTCTCTTCGGACATTTTCCAGGACTCCAGAACGGTTTGTTCGTTGAATGGGATTGTTGCCAGAACCAGCGATGGGGGCGGCTTCCGCCCTATACAAGGGCTGAACGCGAAATGAAGGCTCAGCCGCGGCCCTTGACCAGCGGCAGGTCCGCGGCCTGCCACGCCGCGATGCCGCCGTCGAGCACCGACACCTGCTCGAAACCGGCCTTCTTCAGTGCCTTGGCGGCGGTGGCGGCGGTATTGCCGCTGCGGCACAGCAGCACCACCGGCGACTGCTTGGCCGTGGCCAGCAGCTTGTGCGCCGGCGTCAGCTGCGCCGGCTGCACGTTGCGGCTGCCGACGATGTGGCCCTTCTCGAAGTCGGCGCTGGCCGACAGGTCGATCACCACCGCCTCGCCGGCATTGATCAGGCGGGTCAGTTCGGCCGGCTTGAGCGACTTGTAGCCACGGAACAGGTGCTTGATCTCGGTGACGATGATGGCGACGGTCAGGCCGGCGAAGGCCAGCGACAGCATCGGGTTTCGGCCAGCGAAGGCCAGCAGCTCTTCGTAATTCACACGGGTCACGGGCAGACAAACGGGCGGCGATTGTCGCACAAGCCAGCCATGCGGCGGCCGGCGCGGCTCACTGCCCCTGCCACAGGTCCGGCAGCCCCTGCGCCTGCCACCAGCGCTTGCCCTCCGCGTCCCAGCGCCAGCGTTCGTTCACCATCACCGTGCGTTCGGCCTGCGTGTTGCGGTTGACCACCTTCATCTCGATGCGGCGCTCGATCGTGCCATCGGCGCCGACGCCGCTGGAACGCTCGCGGTAGCCGGACACCTGCACCTGCCGGTAGCGCTCGCGCTGCAGGTCGCTCAACGGGTGTTCCTGCCAGTAGGCGGGGTCGATGAAGCCCTCGGCGGCCTCGAAGTCGCTCCAGCGCACCGCCGCCACGTAGGCCTCCTGGGCCTGGGCCAGTTTCGCGCGCTGGGCCCGGCTCAGGCCGGCGGCCTGCACGGTCATCGCCAACAGCAGCAGCGACAGCGCGATCAGGCAGGGGAAAAGTCGTCGTTGCATGAATCCTCCGGTAGCTGCCGCCATCCTAGCCCTTCGCCAGCGCGACGAAGCGTCCTTCCAGCTCAGCGGCGCCGCCTTCGATCTGCGCACGGATCGTCATCCGCGCCCGGCCGCGCTTGTCGAACTGTTCGAGGAAGGCTTCCCAGTCCTCGCCCGGCGCCGCGCGCGCGCTGGTCTCCAGGTCGCCATAGACCGGCGCCCGGTAGCGGATGCTGCTGTCGGCCACGTAGACCCCGGCCTCGCGCCCGGCCAGCGACAACCGCAGGCTCACCAGCCCCCAGCCGGCCAGGGTCATCACCGAGGCCAGGCTGCCGCCGAAGGCGTTGCCCTTGTCGTTGACGTTGGCCGCCGCCGGCGCGGTCAGGCGCAGTGCGCCATTGTCGTAGCCGGCGATGCGGATGCCCATCGCCGCCACCGGCGGCATGGCGGCGAGGGTGGTCTGCAGGTCGTGCAGCAGCGGGGCGAGGTCGGCGGTATCGGGCATGGAAGACGGCGGGAAAGAAAAGGGGCGCGAAACGGAAAGCGCCCGGCATAATGCATCGAATGAACAGCCGTGCCTATGCGCCGGCCACCCCGGCCTGGCACCTGATCTCCCTGCGCCCCGCCGGCCAGCACGCCGCGCTGCGCCACGCCGCCGCCCGTTTCGGCGCGCGCACGCTGGCGGTTTCGCCGTGGCGCCTGCGGCTGCACGATGACAATGCCACCCGCGATGCCCTGCTGCAGGCGCTGGCCGGCGACCTGCTGGTGTTCACCAGCCCAGCCGCGGCCACCGCGGCGATGCGGCTGGTGCCGGCGGAGCGCTGGGAAGCCGCCACGCTGGTCGCGGTCGGCGAAGGCACCGCCCGCGTCCTGCGCCGCCACGGGGCGGGCAACGTATCGGCGCCGGCACGGATGGACAGCGAAGGCCTGCTGGCGCTGCCGGCGATGGCCGGCCTGCAGGGCAAACGGGTGGCGCTGGTCACCGCCCCCGGCGGCCGTGGCGTCATCGCCGCGCAGGTGCAGGCACGCGGTGCGCGGCTGCAGCGCGTGGACGTCTACGAACGCGTGCCGCAGGCGTTGCCGGCCGCCACCCTCGCCCGCCTGCAGGCGCTGGCGGGCCCGGCGGTGCTGGCAGTGAGCAGCGGCGAAGCCCTCGAACGCGTGTTGCCGCAACTGCCCCCCACCCTGCGCCAGCGCTGGCAGCAACAGCCGGCCGTCGTCGCCAGCGAACGGCTGCGCGCACTGGCGGCCGCGCATGGCTTCGCCCACGTGCACGTCGCCGCCGGCCCGCTGCCGGCGCAACTGGCCGCCGCCGCATACGCTGCGGCCCGGCCTTCCGGCCACTGAAGCCACTACGTCCGCGGCTTGCAGCGGTGCCGCGTCGCGGGCGATGCTTGAAGCGCGTGCCGCCGCCCACCACCGCGGCATGCCTGCCAAGGATGCGTACCCCATGAACGACGACTCCCCCACCCCACCGCGCCGCCTTCCGCTGCGCTGGCTCGCCGCCGTACTGGTGGTGCTGGCCGCAACCGCCGCCGGCTGGTTCTTCTGGCGCGGCTGGCAGGCCGAGCAGCGGCAGGACGAACAGGCCCGCGCCACCACCGCCCGGCAGCTGGCCGACCTGCAGAAGACGGTAGAAGACCTGCGCCGCGACCAGCGCGCCACCGCGCGCGGCGTGCAGGACGCCGCCAGCACCAACCGCGTGCTGCGCGACGAAATGCTCGGCCTCGGCCAGCGCAGCGCGCTGCTGGAGGAAAACCTCGCCCGGCTTGCCGACAACTCGCGCGAAGGCACCCAGGTCGTGCGCCGCGAGGAGGCCGAGCTGCTGCTCGTGCAGGCCCGGCAGCGCCTCGTCTACGCCGCCGACCTCGATGGCGCGCGCCGGCTGTATGCATTGGCCGCCGGGGTGATGGAAGACCTCGACGGCCCCCGTTACCTCAACCTGCGCCAAGCGCTGATGCAGGAGCGCAACGCGCTCGACGCGCTCGGCCCCGGCGTCCGTGCGCGCAGCGCGGAGCAACTCACACAATGGGCTGCTGCACTGGACACCCTGCCCGAGCAACCGCAGGCGGCTGCCGCGGGCAAACAACCCTGGTGGCAGCAGATGCTGTCGCCGCTGGTGCAGATCCGCCCGGCCGACCCGCAGGTACTGGCCGCCCGTTCCGAGCGCATCGCCGCCCACGACGCCCTGCAGATCGAACTGAGCCTGGCCCGCGCCGCGCTGGAACGCGGCGATGCCGACGCCTGGCAACAGGCCCTGCAACGCATGGACGCCTGGCTGCTGCGGCTGTGGCCGGACACCCCGCAGCGCCAGCGGCAACGGCAGCTGCTGGACGAACTGGGCAAGGCCGACCTGCAGATCGCCGCACCGGAGCTGGGCAGCACCCTGCAGCAACTGCGCGGCATGCGCGAGGCGAAGGAGGCACCATGAAGGCATTCCGTTCACTGCTGGTCGCGCTGCTGGTCGCCGCCATCGGCATCGCCGGTGCGCAGTGGCTGGGGCACGAATCGGTCCGCGACATCGGCGAGGTGATCGTGCGCGCCGGCGGCAACGACTACATCGCCACGCTGCCGCAGGCCGCGCTGGCGCTGCTGATCGCCGGCCTGCTGCTGTGGCTGGCGTGGCTGCTGCTCAGCGCGCCGTTCCGCAGCTGGGCGCGCTACCGCCGCAAGCAGGGCCGCGCGCGCCTGATCGACGGCCTGCAGGCCCTGGACAACGGCCAGTGGCAGCGTGCCGGAAAATTGCTGCAAAGCGCCGCCGATGAAGAACAGGCGCGGCCGATCGCCCTGGTCGCGGCGATGCGCGCGGCCGAGGCACGCGGCGACACCGCCGGCGCCGGCCAATACCTGCAGCAACTGGGCGAAGTGGACGCCGCCCTGCACGCCCTGCATAGCGCCGAGCGCTGGCTGCAGCAGCAGCGCCCGCAGGAGGCCATCGACGCGCTCGACCTGCCCGCGATCCAGCCGCTGCCGCCGCGCGCCCTGTCCCTGCGCACCGAAGCGCTGGCCGCCGCCGGTCGCGCCGAAGAGGCCTACGGCCAGCTCGGCGCACTGCGCCAGCAGCAGGCGCTGCCGGCCGACGCACTGGCCGCGCTGGAAACCCGGCTCGCCCTGCAGATGCTTGACGAGGCCGGCGACGTCAACAGCCTCGCCAGCCGCTGGGAAGTGCTGCCCAAGCCGCTGCGCGCCACGCCCGCGGCCATCGCGCACTATGCCCGCCGCGCGGCCGCGCTGAACTGGAACGATGCCGCCCTGCACTGCATCGAACAGGCGCTGGACGGCCGCTGGGACGAAAGCCTGATCGCGCTGTACGGCGAACTGCCGGTGGAAAAACTCGACTCCCGCCGCGCCAGCGCGCAACGCTGGCTGCAGACCCACCCGTCCAGCCCGGCGCTGCTGCTGACCCTGTCACGGCTGGCCCGCGGCCAGGGCCAATGGCCGCAGGCCGAGGACTTCCTGCACCGCGCCATCGCCCAGGGCGCGGGCGCCGAGGCATGGGAGGAACTCGGCGAAGGCCTCGCCGCCAACGGCGAGGACGCGCTGGCCCGGCAGTGCCTGCTCAACGCCCTGCGCCAGCGCCGCGGCCAGGCGCCGCAGCCCCTGCAACGCCGCGACCTGCGCCAGCAGATACAGGACCAGGCGGTGGCGGAAGAACGCGACGCGCATGGTTTCCCGCGGTTGCCGGGGTAGTCAGGGCTCACATGGAAGTAGTCGCGCAATCCGGCACAAGCGACCTTGGTGACCGGATCATCAAGGTCAATCATGCTGGCGAGCACGGTGCCATAAGCATCTACACGGGCCAGATAATCATGGCCCGGCTGACCGCTCCACACATGGTCGCCGAGCTTCGCGAGTTCCGGTCACACGAACAACGGCACCGCGCCATCTTTGGCGCTGAGTTGGAACGCCGTGGCCGCCCTCGCTGCCGCAGCTACTGGCTCTGTGGCATCGGCGGCTTCGTGCTCGGGGCCACAACCGGCCTGCTTGGGTCCAGTGCCATCGCTGCCACTACCGCTGCGGTCGAGAGCGTCGTGCTCCGGCACTTGGAGCACCAAATTTCCGTACTCCAAGGCCATGACCCTTCCGCCGTCCTGGCAATCTCCGCCATAGTCGCTGAGGAACAACAGCATCATGACCAATCGCTTGGGCATGTCCGGACTGGTACATTTTGGCCCAGAGTTTTGGCGCCTATTGTGTCTGCCTCCACGGAGACGGTCATTTGGTTAGGTATGCGGCTGTGAGCCCTAATGCCTGAATCAAGCCGCGTTGCGAAGCAACGTCGGCTTGAATGAATTGTTAGGCACCGCCCGACATTGCCAAGGACTCATGGGAACGCCTCATGCTCTGCGAGCGGTACTGCCAACTTTGCCCATGCCGGACGGTGGCCGGTGAATAGCGCGTCTGTAGGTGAAAAGACAGTAGGGTTGTCCAGACCGCCCACGTAGATTGTGACCATGTCCGGTTCCGACTCAGGTGTGCCAAATAGCAGGCAACCGCACTCAGAGCAGAAATTTCGGACAGCAGGCAGGCCGCTGCCGCCATTGACGCGTGACTGCTTTACCGGCCCAGAGTGAGTGAACGATTCCTTTGGAACGCCTAGAACCGGAACGCCGCCACTGCCAGAAGCACGCTGGCAATCGCGGCAGTGGCAGATGACGGAGAACAACGCAGGCCCAGATGATCTGTACTGGACTGCACCACAAAGACAGCGGCCGGTGAGCATATGTGCTTCTGCAGTTGGCGAGACAGTGTGATAGGTGCCTAACAATTCATTCAAACCAACGTTGCTTCGCAACGCGGCTTGATATAGGCATTAGATCCAGCAGCCGCGCAGAGTCCTCCATCCAAGGCCTAAGCACGCGGCTTGGAGACTAAGCTGACCGGAGAAGCTCGGCGAACCAAGTGCGATATCCCGGTCTACGTCCACGAAACCGCAGCGCGGTTGCTCAGCGCTCGACGATCGCCACCACGCCCATGCCGCCGGCGGTGCAGATCGACACCAGCGCGCGGCCGCCGCCGCGTTCGGCCAGTTCCTTGGACACGGTGGCGATGATGCGCGCGCCGGTCGCGGCGAATGGGTGGCCGGTGGCCAGCGAGGAACCCAGCGGGTTGATCTTGTCCGGGTCGATGCGGCCCAGCGGTGCGTCCAGGCCGAGGCGGGTGCGGCAGTAATCCTCGCTCTCCCACGCGCGCAGCGTGCACAGCACCTGCGCGGCGAAGGCCTCGTGGATCTCGTAGATGTCGAAGTCCTGCAGGGTCAGGCCGTTGCGCTTGAGCATTTCCGGCACGGCGATGGTCGGCGCCATCAGCAGGCCTTCGCCATGAACGAAATCCACCGCCGCCACCTGCGCGTCGCGCAGGTACGCCTGCGGCGCGTGGCCGTGGGCGCGCGCCCATTCCTCCGAGGCCAGCAGCACCGCGGCGGCACCATCGGTCAGCGGGGTGGAATTGGCGGCGGTCAGGGTGCCGCGGCCGGAAGTCTTGTCGAACGCCGGCTTCAGCGTCGCCAGCTTTTCCAGCGAGGTGTCCGGGCGCAGGATGTTGTCGCGCTCCACGCCACGGAACGGCGCGATCAGGTCGTCGAAGAAACCGCGCTCGTAGGCCGCGGCCAGCTTCTTGTGCGAGGACACCGCCCATTCGTCCTGCGAGTCGCGGCTGATGTTCCACTCCTTGGCCATGTCCTCGCAGTGGTCGCCCATGCTCTTGCCGGTACGCGGCTCGGCCACGCCGGGGAACTCCGGCTTGAGCTCGGAGAACTTGAAGCCGGAGACCAGCGCCTTGAGCTTGTCGCCGGTGCTCTTGGCGCGGTTGGCGGCCAGCAGGCGGCTGCGCAGCTGCTTGCCGTAGACGATCGGCACGTCCGAAGTAGTGTCGGAACCGCCGCCGATGCCCGATTCGACCTGCCCCAGCGCGATCTTGTTGGCGACGGTGATGATGCTGTCCAGCGAGGTGCCGCAGGCGCGTTGCAGGGTGATGCCCGGGGTCAGCGGCGACAGCCCGGAGGACAGCGTGGCCTCGCGGCCGAGGTTCCAGTCGCTGGGGTGCTTGATCACCGCGCCCATCGCCACTTCGCCCAGTTGCTGGCCGTGCAGGCCGAAGCGTTCGACCAGCGCGCCGAGGGTGCGTACCGACATGCCGAGGTTGCCGACGTCCGAATAGGCGGTGTTTTGGCGGCAGAACGGGATGCGGACACCACCGAGGATGGCGACGGGACGGGCGCTGGACATGCGGTTACCTGCAGGGGGAGTGGACTGACACGGAACTGCCTGCAACGGCAGGCATAATGGACATTGAGTGTAGCTTCGAGCCCGTGACGGGCCAACCGCAAACGATGAGCAATCCCAATCCCGAGATGAACGCGCTGGGCGTGATGGCGCTGGAACTGGCCGGTGGCGAGCAGCCGCGGGCGGCCGCGCTGTCGTCCGTGCAGGCCGGCGAGCTGGCCACGCTGGTCGGCCGCGACCTGGCCAAACTGGTGCCGCAGGCCAGCGGCCTGGACCTGGTGCTGGCCGCGGCGCATTTCGACCCGGCCGAGGTGCTGCGCCCGGGTTGGCCGGTGCATCGCCGGCTGGAAGAGCTGCAGATGCGCGCCCCCGGCCGTAACCAAGGCCCGCGCCAGCTGGCCTTCGGCGCCGACGCCAACGGCGACGTGCCGCTGCCGCTGCAGGCCGACGCCACGCTGGCCGGCGGCGGCCTGCGGGTGCTGCCGTTCGTGCTGGCCGGCGGCGACGCCGCGCTGCTGCGCGAGACCCGCGACGCGCTGGAAGAGGTGCTGCTGGCCAACGGCATGGCGCAGCCGGACACCGCGCTGCTGGCGCAGGACGCCTTCGGCGCGCGCATCGAGCATGCCCGCTATTTCACCGTCAACGACCTGGCCGCGATGATGGCCATGCAGTACGACAACCAGGGCCTGGCCGCGCTGTGGCCGCTGCTGGAGACGGCGATGTTCGACCCGGCCGGGGAGCAATGGCTGGAAACCGCGCCCGAACCGCTGCTGCGCTACGCCGGCGGCGAGGCGCGCATGGCGCTGTTCGACCCGACCGGCTGGTGCGCGCACTACGGCCATGAAAGCGGCGACTGCGACCGCCTGCAGCGCATCTACGAGCAGTTCCTGATGCGGCAGCGGCAGATGGCCGCGGTGCTCGAAGCACACGGCATCGACGTGCTGTACGTGCACGTGGAAGCCGGGCAGGACGCGAAGGCGCTGCTGGTGCGCTGAGCAGGTAGTGCCGGCCGCTGGCCGGCAGCCTCGCAGGACGTCGATCCTGCGGATGCCGGCCAGCGGCCGGCACTACCTGGTGGTTGTCGGCACTGTCGCTCCACCGGCAGAGAGCCGCCCGACCAACGGTCGGGCGCTACCGGGCAGTCCGGAAACCAAGGGTGCCGGCCGACTGGCCGGCACTGTCCCGATGCGGGAGCCTTATTCGGCCTTGGCGATCACTGCGCAGGCCAGGCGCGCGCCGGCGTTGCCGGTGGGCTGGCTGTGGTAGTCGTCGGGATCGGCGTGGACGATCAGGCCGCGGCCGAGGATGTCGAATTCATCACCCTTGCCGACGTTGACGTTGCTCGACACCGGGCCGTCGACATGGGCATTGCCCTGCGCGTCGGCGACGATGTTCGGCATGTCGCCGCCGTGGTGCACGGCCGCCTCGACGCTGCCGTGGTCGGCGTTGCCCGGGTTGAAGTGGCCACCGGCGCTGCTGCCGTCGGTCGAGCTGCAATCGCCCTTTTCGTGGATGTGGAAGCCGTGTTCGCTGTTCGGCGCCAGGCCGCTGATGTCGCCGCTGGCGCGCAGCTGGCCATCTTCGGTCACGGTGAAGGCAATGCTGCCGGCGACCGTGTTGCCCTCGGTGGGCTGCAGCGTGGCGGTGGCCACCGGCGCCTGCATCGGCGGCGGCGCGACCGGGTCGGCGGCCGGCGCCTCGATCGCGGCGTCGGCGGCATCGCTGGACGGGGTGGTCGGCTCGGTGCCCGGCTTGCAGGCGCTCAGGGCCAGCACGCTGGCGGCGAACAGGGCGGTATGGATCATGCGCATCGTCGTACTCCCTTGTGGGGTTGGATTTGCGGGTGGCCGCATTCAGCGGGTGACGCGGATCACGCCACAGGCGACCCGGGCGCCGGCGTTGCCCGCCGGCTGGCTGCGGTAGTCGTCGGCATCGGCGTGGACCACCAGCGCGCGGCCGGCAATGTCGTTGGCTGCACCGCCGCCAAGGGTAACCCCGTGCAGGTGCATGTCCATGTGTACGACGCCCGCGGCGTCGGCCTGCAGGTTGTCCATGTCGCCGGCGTGGTGCGTGCCACTACCGGCACGGCCATGCGGCTGCGCAGCCGGGTTGAAATGGCCGCCGGCGCTGGCGGCATCCACCGCGCTGCAGTCGCCCTTTTCATGCACGTGGAACGCGACCTGCCGGCCACGCGGCAGGCCGCCGATGACGCCGGTGATGTGCACGCCACCGGCCTCCGGCACCAGCGCCAGCCGGCCGCTGACCAGGCTGGCCGAGGCCGGTGCCAGGTTCGCTTCGGCCAGTTGCGCGGTGCTGACCGCAGGTGGCGCGGGCGGTGCGGGCGGCTCGGCAGGCGGCTGGGTGGCGCAGGCGCCGAGCAAGGTGGCGCCGGCAAGCGGCAGCAGGGGCAGGCGAAAGCGCATGGGGATTCCTCGGGTGGGACGGCCGGCATTGTGCCGGGGATGACGGCAGGATTCATGGCGGCGGAAGTCCGCTCCGGGCCACCCGGTGTCGCTTGCAGGCATGGACTTGCCCGCTCTTCGTAGTGCCGGGCAAGCCCATTGCATTACAGGTGCGCTTGGGCTTGCAGCCCGGCCTTTTCCACTTTTTGCAGGGTTTCACGCATGTCGCGCAGCGCCGCTTCATTCTGCTCGCCATAGATGTCCTGCATCACCTGCAAGGCCGCGGCGGCGTGCTGGCGGGCGGCGGCGAGGCGGCCCAGCGCCAATTCGGCATCGGCCAGGCCACGCAGGATTTCGGCGGTGACGGCGCTGTTGCGGCCCAGGGTGCGCTCGGCGATTTCCAGCACGCTGCCCAGCTCGTCCGCCGATTCCTGCGCACGGCCGGCGGCCAGCAACCAGTTGCCGTAGTTGCCACGGGTGGCCACCGACGAAAACGCTTCCGGGCCGGAGTGGGCAATATGCCATTCCATCGCCGCGCGGTAATGCGGGCCGGCTTCGGCCACCTTGCCCAGTTCGCGCAAGGCGCTGCCGAGCATGCCGCGGGCACCGGCGACGTAACCACTGTCCTGGCCGTAAAGGCGGGTGTAGGCGGCCACCAGCCGTTGCAGCTCCGGCTCGGCGGTGGCGAAATCGCGTTGTTGCAGGTGAGTGATCGCCAGGTCGCGGCGCACCGCCAGCGTCAGCGGGTGGTCGCGGCCGCGGATGCGTGTGTGCTGCCCGATCACCTCGCGCAGCAGAGCCATGGCCTGGTCGTGATGGCCGCTGAAGGACAGCACGTTGGCATAGCGCCGGGTGGCATCCTGCCGCTTGTCGTCGCCGGCAGGCCACGCCGCAAAGCCCTCGTAGGCGCCGCGCGCCAGCCGCAGCGCCTCGTCCGCCCGCCCCTGCGCGAGCGCCACCCAGGATTGGCGGGATTGCATGTCCAGCAGCAGCCAGCGGTATTCGGGCTGGCTGCGCTCGGCCAGGGCGATGCCTTCGTCGAGCGTGGCCTGTGCCTCCTTGAGGCGATCGGCGGACAAGTAGGCGTCGCCCAGCACCTGCAACGCGCGCAGGTGCTGGAAGCGCAGCGCGTCCGGGCGGCTGGCGGCCAGCTCGCGGATGGATTGCAGGTGGGCGATGGCGCGGTCGTATTCCTCCAGGCTGATCTGGTTGATGGCGATCAATAGCTCCACGTCGGCCTGGATGTCCGGCCAGGCCGCCAGTTCCCGCCCCGCACGCTTCGAGGCATCGTCGAGCACGCGCAGCATCAGGGTCTTGTCCAGGTCCTGCGAGATCGCCGGGTCCACGCTGTCCAGCACCGAGGCGAGGAAGTCCGAGGTCACCTTGGCCCGTGCGGCTTCCTGCCGTGCCTGCCGCAGGGACCAGCTGGTGACCAGCAGGCCGGCGACCAGTGCGGCAGCAACCACGCCGGTGGCGGATACCACCAACCGGTTGCGGCGCACGAACTTGCGCGCCGCCAGCCAGCGCACCCGGCCTGCGGCGCGCGGTGGATAGTGCGCGAGCCAACGCCGCAGGTCGTCCAGCAGCGATGACACCGATTCGTAGCGCACGCTGCACTCGGCCTGCATCGCCTTGAGCACGATGGCGTCCACGCCGTCGCGCAGTTCGCGCCGCAGCACGCGCGGCGTGGTGGAGCGCAGTGCGGCCAGCTCGCGCTGCTTCTGCGCCGGCAACGCCTGCAGGCATTGCGACGGGGCAAGCGCCGTGCCGGCCTGCGGGCGCACGCCGCAGGCCAGTTCGTGCAGCATCGCGCCGAGCGAATAGACGTCGCTGCGCGCATCGGCCTCGCTGCCCGCGCGGGCCTGCTCCGGGCTCATGTAGCCCGGCGTGCCGCCACCGGATACTTCGCCCTCGGCGTCGGTTTCCACGGCGATGCCGAAGTCGATGATCTTCGGCAGCGGCTGGCCATCGACGTTGCCGACCAGCACGTTGCCGGGCTTCAGGTCGCGGTGGATCACGCCCTTCTGGTGCGCGTGCTGCACGCCCTCGCCGGCCTTGACCAGCAGTTCGACGCGCTGGCGCAGGCTCGACGCGTGCTGGTCGCACCAGGTCGAAATCGGCTGGCCGCGGATGTATTCCATCACCAGCCAGGCGTGGCCGTCGGGCTCGATGCCGGCGTCGTGGATCTGCGCGATGGCCGGGTGCTGCATCTGCGCCAGCAGCCGGCATTCGTATTCGAAATGGCCGTGGCGGCGCGCATCCAGCGCCGGCGTGCGCACCCGCTTCAATGCGACTTCGCGCTCATAGGCGCCATCGGCGCGGCGCGCCAGGTAGACCCGGCCCATGCCGCCGCTGCCGATGACCCGCTCCAGCGCCCACGGGCCGAAGCGGGTACCGGGCGGCAATTCCGGATCACTGGCGCGCAGCGTCGCCTCGGCCGCGTGCTGCAGCGGATCGCGCAGGCGGCGGGTGGCGTCGGTGTCGGCGGCGATCAGCGCCAGCAGTTCGCGCTGCAGCTCCGGGTCATCGCCGGCATGGGCGTGGACGAAGGTGGTGCGCTCGGATTCGGGCAGCTCGGTGGCCTGGTGGAACAGTTCGCCCAGGCGGGCCCATGCGTCGGCGTTCAACATGACAGGCGGGTCGCGAGCCAGGCGCGGGTGAAGCGCAGGTCGCGATGCAGGGTGGCCGGGGAAACATCGAGCAATTCGGCGGTTTCGGCGACGCTGAAACCGGCCAGTTCGTTCAATGCGAACGCCTGCGCCTTGCGCTCGTCCATCCGTGTGAGCTGGTCGAAGGCCTCGGCCATCAGCTGCAGGTCCTCCGGTTGCGGCGAGGGATCGAGCAGCGTCACCGTCAGGGTCAGCGGACGCAGGTCACCACCGCGCTTCTGGCTGGCCTGCATGCGCGCCAGGTCAATCAGCAGGTTGCGCATTTTCAACGCCGCCACCGCGTAGAAATGCGCGCGCGATTGGAACGGATGCTGGTTCGCCGACAGCCGTATCCAGGCCTCGTGCAGCAACTCGGTGGCCTGCAGGCCCGCCTGCCCGCCATGCGCCAGCCGGCGTACGGCGATGCCGTGCAACTCCTGGTAGACCTCTTCGGCCAATACCGCGCTGGCCTCACGGTCGCCATGTTGCCAACGCCGGATCAGGCCGGTGATGTCCGCAGAGGGAGGCTGTGTTTCCATCGGGGGCCGATCATACACGGCCCGTTCACGCGACAGGATGGCGGCACTCAGCGGCGGCGACCGGAACCGAGCTTGCGGGTGATGGTGTTGCGGCCGAGGCCGAGCCGCGCGGCGGCTTCGCCGCGGTGGCCATCGGTGAAGGCCAGCGCCGCTTCCAGCAATGCGGCGTCCATGCGCTCGCGCGCTTCGGCATGCAGGCCGCTGGCGCCTTCGGACAGGCGCTGCCGGGCCCATGCGGCCAATGCGTGGTCCCATTGTTCGGGCGTGGTGGCGTCGGCGTCGGCGGTGGCGGGACGGCGACGGCCGCCGCGCGCCAACGCCGCGCGCACGTCGTCGGCGGAGATGGCGTCGGCCACGGCCAGCGCGGCCAGCCGCCAGCAGACGTTTTCCAGTTCGCGCACGTTGCCGGGCCAGTCGTGCTGGCGCAGCGCCTGCACGGCAGCGGCGGACAGGTGCTTGCGCGGCACGTCGAGCCGGCGGGCGGCACTGGCCAGGAAGGTGGCGGCCAGTTGCGCCACGTCGTCGATGCGTTCGCGCAGCGGCGGCAGCCACAGCCGCACCATGTCCAGCCGGTGCAGCAGGTCGGCGCGGAAGCGGCCCTGTTCGACCAGCGTTTCCAGGTCCTGATGGGTGGCGGCGACCACGCGCACGTCGACGCGGATCAGCTCGCGGCCACCGACGCGGAAGAATTCGCCTTCGGCCAGCACCCGCAGCAGGCGGGTCTGCAGCGGCAGCGGCATGTCACCGATTTCGTCGAGGAACAGGGTGCCGCCATCGGCCTGCTCGAAGCGGCCGACATGGCGCTTGCTGGCGCCGGTGAACGCGCCGGCTTCGTGGCCGAACAATTCGCTTTCCAGCAGTTCGGCGGGAATGGCGGCGGTATTGAGCGCGACGAACGGGCCGCGTGCACGTGGCGATTCGCGGTGCAGCGCATTGGCCACCAGTTCCTTGCCGGTGCCGGTTTCGCCATTGATCAGCACCGACAACGGCGCCTGCGCGAGGCGGCCGATGGCGCGGAACAGCGCGCGCATCGCCGGGGTGTCGCCGATCAGCTGCGGCGGACCGGCGTGCTTCGTCGGAGCGGGCGTGGTTTCCGGCGATGCGGCTCCCATCTCCGGCAGCGTGCGCCGCGCCAGTTCCACCGCGTCGTCCAGATCGAACGGCTTGGACAGGAATTCGTGGGCGCCACCACGGAATGCGCCGGCGGTGCTGGCGACGTCGGTGTGCGCCGACATCACGATCACCGGCAGCTGCGGGTGCGCGGCCTTGAGTTTCTCCAGCAACACCAGGCCGTCATCGCCGGGCATGCGCACGTCGGTGAACAGCAGTGCCGGCGGCGGGCGCCGCGTGAGTGCGTCGAGCGCGGCGGCGGCGCTGTCGAAGCCTTCAACGGCGTAGCCGGCATCGCGCAGGGCGGTACTGAGGACGAAACGCACCGAGCGGTCGTCATCGACGACCCAGAGCGTGTGGGCTTGGGTGTCAGTGGGTTTCATTGCGCCCCCGCAAGTGATGGGCGATTCGGCCGCCAGGATGCATGCCGTTGCAGGCACGAGAGGAGCCAGCTGTTGCTGTTGCTGTTGCTGTTGCTGTTGCTGTTGCTGTTGCTCGTGATTTTGCCTTCAGCTTTTGACGTTCGGGTTCCCTTCCGCAGCGACGGAGCCGACGGACAAGACCCCGCAGGGGCGACGTGCACGGATGCACGTCGTTTTTCGACGAGACAGGGATGTCTCGTCGAAAAATCCCGTCGGCGGAGTGGACCCGACGCGCGTAGCGCGTTGGGCGCGGAGGCAGGGCGTGCTTTCTTTTGGCTACCTTTTCTTTGCACGAGCAAAGAAAAGTAGCTCGCTCCCTGACAAGGGAGCGAAAGCTCTTGACTCTTGGATCTTCGCAGAAACGCTCAAGTCCAAAGCGGGAGCAACGACGAGAATCAAAGCAGGAGCTTGAAAGCAGAGCTTTCACTCCTGCTCCGCAGGAGCGAGTCACTTTGACCAGCCATTCGGCTGTTGAAAAAGCGCCTCTTTGCTTGTGCAAAGAAAAGTAACCAAAAGAAAGCACAGCCGGACGCGAGCCGATGCGGCTGCGCCGCATCGGTCCCCTGCGCTCCTCGCGGGCCGGGGGGGCGGCGCACAACTCGCTTCGCTCAGACACGTGCGCCTCTTCGCCCCCCGTCCCGCTGCGGTGCTCGGCTCGCTTTACGGCAGAGGAAGTCAAAAGCCGAAGAGCAAAATCACGAGCAACAACAGCAGCAAAAGCAGGCTCCGCTCTGCGCGAAAACGAAGAGGAGAATTTTCGCCGGGAGCAAGCTCCCGACCTACGGGGGGCGAAGACGCGGGCGGCCCCGTCACAAGATGCATCAAGCATCGCTTGCCTCCACGCCCGGCAGCGGCAGCAGCACCGTGAATACCGTGTGCCCCGGCCGCGAGCGGTAGCTCAAGGTACCGCGATGCTCGCGCGCCACCTGCTGCGCCAGCGCCAACCCCAGCCCGGTGCCCTCGGCACGGCCGCTGACCAGCGGCAGGAACAGGTGCTCGGCCAGTTCCTCCGGTACGCCACGGCCGTCGTCGGCCACTTCCAGCCGCAATGCCAGAGGGTGCAGTTGCTCGGTGATGCGCAGGCCATGCTCGACGCGGGTGCGCAGGGTGATGCGGGTGGCACCGGCCTGGATGGCGTTGCGCACCAGGTTGAGCAGCGCCTGGGTGAGGCGGTCGCCATCGCCGGGCAGCTCGGGGATGCTGGGGTCGTAGTCGCGTTGCAGTTGCAGCGACCAGCCGGCCTCGCTCTCGACCAGCCGCAGCACCCGCTCCAGCGCGGCATGGATGTTCAGCGGCGCGTGCGGGCGCGGTGGGGCCGGCGACAGCAGTTGTTCGAGCAGGGTGTTCAGGCGCTCGATCTCGACGCCGATCAGCTCGACCAGCTCGCGCTCCTCGACGTCGCGGCCGTGGGCGCGGCGCGCCAGCAACTGGGCCGCGCCCTTCAGGCCCGCCAGCGGATTGCGCAGTTCGTGCGCCAGGCCCTTGAGCGCGGCGCTGAACGCACCCGGCAACACCTGCGCCGGGTCGGCGGCGGGAAACTCGTCCACCGGGTGCGCCTCCAGCAACCAGCCGCCTTCCCGCGCGCTCAGCCAGCCGTCGGCGAAGCGCGGCGCCTCGCCGGGCAGGGCCAGCGGCAGCCGCGGCAGGCGGATGGTTTCCGCGTCCGGGGCCAGCAGGCGGCTGGCGAGGGCGTCGTCCTGCACTTCCAGCGAAGCCAGCGGCTGGCCCAGCAGGCGCCGCACGCTCACCCCCAGCCAGCGGCAGAACGCCGGGTTGGCACCGGCGATGCGTCCGTCGGTGCCGGTCCACACCAGCGGCGTGGCCAGTTGTTCCAATGAAGGGGCGGCGTGGGCGGCATCCATTGCACCAATATAGTGCAAAGCCTCTCCGTGGATGGGGTCGAGCCGGCCCACGCGCGCCATCGGCTCAGCTCTCGTAGGCCGATTCGCCGTGCGTGCTGATGTCCAGCCCGGTGCGCTCGGCTTCCTCGCTGACGCGCAGGCCGACCAGCGCGCGCACCAGCAGCAGGATCAAGGCGGTGACCACCGCGCACCACGCCACGGTGAAGCCGATGCTGACCGCCTGCACCCACAGCTGGTGGCCGATGTCCATGTCCGCCACGGTGCCGCCCAGCGACTGCGCGCTGAACACGCCGGTGAGCAGCGCGCCGACGATGCCGCCCACGCCGTGCACGCCGAACACGTCGGCGGTGTCGTCGGCACGCAGCAGGCGCTTGAGCCCGGTGACGCCCCATACGCAGGCCACGCCGCTGGCGAAACCAATCACGATGGCGCCCAGCGGCCCCACCGTGCCGCAGGCCGGGGTGATGCCGACCAGCCCGGCCACCGCGCCCGAGGCCGCGCCCAGCGCCGAGGGGTGGCCCTTGGTGATGGCCTCCAGCCCGGTCCAGCCCAGCACCGCCGCGGCGGTGGCGAGCAGGGTATTGATGAAGGCCAGTGCCGCCACGCCATCGGCGGCGGCCGCCGAGCCGGCGTTGAAACCGAACCAGCCCACCCACAGCAGCATCGCGCCGATCCAGGTCAGTGGCAGGTTGTGCGGCTTGAGCGCGGCGTGGCCGTAGCCGAGCCGCTTGCCGACGAACCATGCCGCCACCAGCCCGGCCACGCCGGCGTTGATGTGGACCACGGTGCCACCGGCGAAGTCGATGGCACCCATCTCGCCCAGCCAGCCGCCGCCCCAGACGGTGTGCGCCATCGGGATGTAGCTCAGGGTGAACCACAGCGCCGAGAACAGCAGCACCGCGCGGAAGCGGATGCGCTCGGCGAAGGCACCGACCACCAGTGCGGCGGTGATGCCGGCGAAGGTGGACTGGAAGGCGACGAACAGGTAGTCCGGCAGGCCGGCGACCGGCGTGTTGCCGACCGAATCGGGGGCGAAGCCCTTGAGGAAGGCAAACTGCGTGAACGACCCGAACAAGGTGTTGCCGTCGCTGAACACCGCGCTGTAGCCATAGGCCACCCACAGCATCAGCACCAGCGAGAACACCACCAGCACCTGGCTGAGCACCGACAGCACGTTCTTGGCGCGCACCAGCCCGCCGTAGAACAACGCCAGCCCCGGCACCACCATCATCAGCACCAGCAGCGTGGCGGTGAGCATCCACGCCACGTCGCCACGCTCGAATGTGGCTGCCGTCTGCGCGGCCTCCTGTGCCGATGCCCCGAAGGGCAGCACCGCCAGCGCGAGGCCGGCGAGCAGGGATGACAGGCACAGACCACCGAACCGGGTGTTCAACCCGGTGAAAAATTCCGTTCGCATTGTTGTCTCCGGTTGTGGGCCAATCAGGCTTTCAAGCCCCTCTCCCTAAGGGAGAGGGGTTGGGGAGAGGGTCGGGGCGCAGCCTCGTGCAATCCACTTTTGCGGGGTTTCACCCGTACCCTCATCCGCCCCTTCGGGGCACCTTCTCCCGGAGGGAGAAGGAACAGCAGGTCAAAGCGCGTCAGCGCCGGTTTCGCCGGTGCGGATGCGCACCACCTGTTCGAGCGGGGTAACGAAGATCTTGCCGTCGCCGATCTTGCCGGTGCCGGCGGCCGCCTGCAGGGTTTCGATCACCGCCTCGACCTGCTCGTCGGTGACGGCGGTTTCGATGCGGATCTTGGGCAGGAAATCGACGACGTATTCGGCGCCGCGGTACAGCTCGGTATGGCCCTTCTGCCGGCCGAAGCCCTTGACCTCGGTGACGGTGATGCCGGAAACGCCCTGCTCGCCCAGGGCTTCGCGCACCTCGTCGAGCTTGAACGGGCGGATGATGGCGGAGATCAGTTTCATGCGCAGGTCCCGATGTGGAGGAAACCGGCCCGCGGCTGCGGGCCGGCGTCGTGCCTTCCACCGGCCATGAAGCGGCCGCTGGTTGTTGCGCCGGAGACGCGCGGCGGGCGAACCACGCGGGGAAGGAAGCATTGCCCGCGCTGCGCGTTTCCGGGTGCTCTTGCCACTGCTCTGGTGTTGCTGGTGTTGCTGGTGTTGCTGGTGTTGCTGGTGGTGTGCCCGGGGTTGCCGCCGGGGCGGCGGCGATGGCGAAAGCGGGAGGGGAGGGACTTTGCCATCGCCGCCATTCCCGGCAGCAAGGGGGTGCGAGGCGGCCGCCGCACCGCGGTGGCCGCCCCGGCGTCAGCAGGCGTAGTACAGCTGGTATTCCAGCGGGTGGGTGGCGGCGCGGAACGCGGTCACTTCCTTCATCTTCATGGCGATGTAGGCGTCGATGAAGTCGTCGCTCATCACCCCGCCGGCCTTGAGGAACTCGCGGTCCTTGTCCAGCGCTTCCAGCGCCTGGTCGAGCGAGGAGCAGACCTGCGGGATCAGCTTCTCCTCTTCCGGCGGCAGGTCGTACAGGTCCTTGTCCGAAGGCGCGCCCGGGTCGATCTGGTTCTTGATGCCGTCCAGGCCGGCCATCATCAGCGCGGTGAAGGTCAGGTAGCCGGACTGGATCGGGTCGGGGAAGCGCATCTCGATGCGCCGCGCCTTCGGGTTGGACACCCACGGGATGCGGCACGAGGCCGAGCGGTTGCGCGCCGAGTAGGCCAGCATCACCGGCGCCTCGAAACCCGGCACCAGGCGCTTGTAGCTGTTGGTGCCGGCGTTGGCGAAGGCGTTGATCGCGCGGGCGTGCTTGAAGATGCCGCCGATGTACCACAGCGCGGTCTGCGACAGGCCGCCGTAGCCGTCGCCGGAGAACAGGTTCTTGCCCTCCTTGGCCAGCGACTGGTGCACGTGCATGCCGCTGCCGTTGTCGCCGACGATCGGCTTGGGCATGAAGCTGGCGGTCTTGCCGTTGCGGTGGGCCACGTTCTTGATGACGTGCTTCATGCGCAGCAGTTCGTCGGCCTTCTTCACCAGCGTGTTGAACTTGGCGCCGATCTCGCACTGGCCGGCGTTGGCCACCTCGTGGTGGTGCACCTCGACCTCGATGCCGACCTGCTCCAGCACCTTGCACATCTCGGCGCGGATGTCGTGCAGCGAGTCGGTCGGCGGCACCGGGAAGTAGCCGCCCTTCACCGTCGGCCGGTAGCCGCTGTTGCTGCCGTCATAGCTCTTGCCGGTGTTCCAGGCGCCTTCCTCGGAATTGACCTTGAAGAAGGTGTGGCCCATGTCGTTGGCGAACTGCACCGAGTCGAAGATGAAGAACTCCGGCTCCGGGCCGAAGAACGCCAGCTCGGCCACGCCGCTGGACTTCAGGTAGGCCTCGGCGCGCTTGGCGATGCCGCGCGGGCAGCGGCCGTAGCCCTGCATGGTGGCCGGGTCGAGCACGTCGCAGGTCAGCACCAGCGTCGGGTCGGCGTAGAACGGGTCGAGGTAGGCGCTGTCGGCGTCGGGCATCAGCACCATGTCCGATTCGGCGATGCCCTTCCAGCCGGTGATCGAGGAGCCGTCGAACATCTTGCCTTCCTCGAACAGCGACGGCTCGACGACCGAGACCGGGAAGGTCACGTGCTGCTCGATGCCGCGCATGTCGACGAAACGCAGGTCGACGAACTCGACCTTGTTGTCCTTGATCAGCTTCTCAACGTTTTCCAGTGACATCGACAACGCCTCGCTTGGTGATGGATGGCATGAACAAAGCAAACCGCATGCCAACATCACAAGTCATTGATTGTCAATGAAACAGGACAAAGGCTTCATTGGGATTTGCACCATTAACGTGCATTTCCAAAAGACATGCACCACAAACGTGCAATCCTGCCTATGCCCTATCCTGTGGCCCTTTGCCGCCGCCCGTCCCCCATGTCGAACACGCTCTCCGCCCTGCTGCTGGGCATCCTCGAAGGCCTCACCGAATTCCTGCCGATCTCCAGCACCGGCCACCTGCTGATCGCCGAGCGCTGGCTGGGCGCGCGTTCGGACTTCTTCAACATCGTCATCCAGGCCGGCGCCATCCTCGCGGTGCTGCTGGTGTTCCGGCAGCGGCTGTGGTCGCTGGCCACCGGGTTGAACGAGCGTGAGAACCGCGACTACGTGATGAAGCTGGGCGTCGCCTTCCTGGTGACCGCGCTGGTCGGCCTGCCGGTGCGGCTGGCCGGCTGGGAACTGCCGGAAACGGTGACGCCGGTGGCCTGGGCGCTGCTGCTCGGCGGCGTCTGGATGCTGGTGGCCGAGCGCTTCGCCGGGCACCTGCCCGACAGCCAGGCGGTGACCTGGAAAGTGGCCATCGCGGTGGGCCTGGCGCAGGTGGTGGCCGGGGTGTTCCCCGGCACCTCGCGCTCGGCCGCGGCGATCTTCCTGGCGATGCTGCTGGGCCTGACCCGGCGCGCGGCAGCCACCGAGTTCGTGTTCCTGGTCGGTATCCCCACCATGTTCGCGGCCAGCGGCTACGCCTTCCTCGAACAACTGCGCCACGGCGGGCTCGGCCACGAGAACTGGGGCGAGGTGGGCCTGGCCTTCGCCGCCGCGGTGGTCACCGGCTTCGTCGTGGTGAAGTGGCTGCTGGGTTACATCAAGCACCGGCGCTTCACGGGGTTTGCGCTATACCGGCTGGCGTTGGGGGCCGCGCTGCTGCTGTTCCTGCCTGCCGGGAACTGAACGCGGGAAGCCACGGGCAACCCCTTCCGGCGACAGCGCACGTTTCCCGTGCCGACCTTTCCACTGCCTCCCTCCAAGGAGTACGACATGAAGCGCATCCTGCTGCTTGCCCTGCCCATCGCCCTGCTCACCGCCTGCAACGCCCCCGACAAGGGCGAGGCCGCCCCCGCGGCCCCGGCGACCACCGAAACCACCGCCCCGGCCGCCATCGACGCCGGCCTGCTCGCCGCCAACCACTGGCAACTGGACGACGCCAGCGACGGCAGCGGCGCGCGCATCGACGCCCTGTTCGTGCGCGCCGACAAGCCGGTCACCCTGGACTTCGGCGATGGCCGCCTGTCCGTGGCCAACACCTGCAACCGCATGGGCGGCAGCTACGGCCTGAGCGGCGACACCCTGACCGTCGCGCCGATGGCCTCGACGATGATGGCCTGCGCGGACGATGCCCTGATGGCGCTGGACCAGGCCGCCGGCAGCCGCCTGGAAGGCACGCTGAAGGTGCAGCAGTTGGACGCCACCACGCTGGTGCTGGCTACCGCCGGCGGCGACGTGCTGCGCTTCCGCGGCGAACCCACCGCCGAAACCCGCTATGGCGGCGAGGGCGAAACCGTGTTCCTCGACGTCGACGCGCAGACCAAACCGTGCTCCCACGGCGTGATGAAGGACGCCCAGTGCCTGCAGGTGCGCGAAGTGCATTACGACGGCAACGGCCTGGAACAGGGCGAGCGCGGCGCCTACGAGAACTTCTACGGCAGCATCGAGGGCTACGACCATGAACCGGGCGTGCGCAACGTGCTGCGGGTCAAGCGCTACACGGTGAAGAACCCGCCGGCCGACGGTTCCTCGCTGGCTTACGTGCTGGACATGGTGGTCAGTTCGGAGATGGCGAAATAACACCGCGTAGGCACCGGGCTTGCCCGGTGCTGCGCCTTCCCGACAATGCCCCGTGCGGGGCAAGCCCCGCACCTACGACATTCCCACCACACCCATCGCCATGACCGCCATCCGCCCTTTCCTCGACAAACACCCCGTCCTCGGCCAGCGCGTCTATGTCGACCCGGCCTGCACCATCATCGGCGAGGTGGAACTGGGCGACGACGTCTCGGTATGGCCGGGCACGGTGATCCGCGGCGACGTCAACCACGTCCGCATCGGCGCACGCAGCAACGTGCAGGACGGCAGCATCATCCACGTCAGCCACGACAGCCCGTACAACAAGGGCGGCTACCCCACGCTCGTCGGCGAAGGCGTCACCGTCGGCCACGGCTGCATCATCCACGCCTGCACCATTGGCGATTACTGCCTGATCGGCATGGGCGCCTGCATCCTCGACGGCGCGGTCATCGAGGCCAACGCCTTCATCGCCGCCGGCGCGGTGATCGGCCCCGGCAAGCGGGTGCGCAGCGGCGAACTGTGGGCCGGCAACCCGGCGCGGCCGATGCGGCAACTGAGCGAGAAGGACATCGAGGGCCTGCGCTATTCGGCCGACCACTACGTGCGCCTGAAGGACAAGTACCTGGGCATGGCCGGCTGACCCGGATCGCCCCCGCCCGCCGCGGCCCTGCCGGTCCCCGTTGCCTCCGTCTTCGTCCTTGCCGCACACTGCCGCCCCCGGGCGTGGGGACGCCCTCCCAAGGAAAAGGAAGACCGATGTCGATCAGATCCATGTCGATGGGCTTGCTGGTGGCCGCGTCGCTGCTGTGCGTGGCCCCGTTCACCGCCGCCGCCCAGGAGGACGAGGGCATCAGCGTGGAGCAGTTCCTGCAGTCGCTGCAGTTCCGCAGCGGCGCCATCGAGGTGCCGCAGGCCAAGGCGCGCTTCAACCTGGATGCGGACTTCCGCTACCTCGACCAGGCCGATGCGCGGCGCGTGCTGGAGGACATGTGGGGCAACCCGCCCGACGAGGACGTGCTGGGCATGATCGTGCCGCGCAGCCCCGGGCTGGCCGACGACGGCAGCTGGGCGGTGGTGGTCACCTACGCCGACGACGGCTACGTCTCCGACGAGGACGCCAGCAGGATCGACTACACCAAGCTGCTGCACGAGATGCAGGAGCAGACCCGCGAAGCCAACCCCGAGCGCGAGAAGGCCGGCTACGGCACGCTGCAGCTGGTCGGCTGGGCGGTGCCGCCGCGCTACGACGGCGCCAGCAACAAGCTGTACTGGGCCAAGGAGCTGGAGTTCAACGGCCACCCCAACCATTCGCTCAACTACGACATCCGCGTGCTCGGCCGCCACGGCTACCTGAGCCTGAACGCGGTATCGGGCATGTCCGAACTGGCGCAGGTGCGCGAAGGCATGGAAAAGCTGCTGCCGATGGCCGAGTTCGAGCAGGGCGCGCGCTACGCCGACCACAACCCGAAGACCGACAAGGTCGCCGCCTACGGCGTGGCCACGCTGATCGGCGGCGGGCTGGCGGCCAAGGCCGGCCTGTTCGCCAAGCTCGGCCTGCTGCTGGCCAAGTTCTGGAAGCTGCTGCTGATCGGCGTGGTGGCCCTGGGCGGCACGGTGAAGAAGCTGTTCGGCGACCGCGGCAACCGCACCGTGCGCTGAGCACGCGCCGACCACCGGAGCATCCCGCCGTGGCCCATACCGACCAGTCCGTCGACACCCTCGTATCGATCGGCGGGACATTGGCGAGCATCAACCTGGCGCTGGTGGCCATCCTGGCCGCCAAGACCTCCATCGACCACGTCGAGATGGCCGCGGACGACTTCTTCCTGTTCTCGTCGCTCGGCTTCCTGTTCGTGGTCGTGCTTGGCTACCTGGCGCAGAAGAACCGGGGCGGCCGCCATGCCGGCCGCCTGCTCGGCATCGCCGAATGGATCTTTTCCGGGTCGCTGGCCGCCACCGTCATCGGCGCGGTGCTGATGGTCTACACGGCGGTCTGAGCGCAGCCATGCAGGCTGGGTTTTATCGGTGCCGGCGGGTTAAAGTCGGCCACTGACAAGGACGCAGCAGAGACTTCCATGCCAGCGGCATCCATCCGGGCCGGATCACCCGCCTTTCCCCGTGGCGACGGCCCTTCCCCCGCCGCGGCGGTGGCCGTCCGTTGAACGCTGCGCACCCCATGCTCGACACCTTCCGCGAGGTCGTCACGCCCGAGGGCGTGCCGTTGCAGCTGCCGGCCGCCGGGCCGGTACCGCGCGCGCTGGCGTGGCTGCTCGACCTGGTCGTCCGCTTCGGCGTACTGGCGCTGATGAGCCCGCTGCTGGCGGCGCTGGGCGGGCTCGGCCGCGGCCTCTACCTGGGGCTGATGTTCCTGATGTTCTGGGCCTACCCGATCGTGCTGGAAGCCTGGCACGGCCGCACCCTCGGCAAGCGCGCGCTGGGCCTGCGCGTGGTCGCGCGCGACGGCGCGCCGCTGGGCTGGATGCCGGCGATCGTGCGCAACCTGCTGCGCACCGTGGACATGCTGCCGTTCGGCTATGCGCTGGGGCTGGTGGCCTGCCTGTGCGACCGCCACGGCCGCCGCCTCGGCGACCTCGTCGCCGGCACCTTGGTGGTGCATACGCCGGCACCGCCGGCGACGCCACCAGCGCGCATCGACACCGTGCTGGCCCCGCCACTGCCGCTGCAACCGGCCGAGCAGATGGCGGTGATCGCCTTCGCCGACCGCGCCCCGGCGCTGGCCGGCCCGCGCCAGTGCGAGCTGGCCGACATCGCCGGCCCGCTGAGCCAGGCGCAGGGCAAGACCGGCGTGCTGCGCCTGTACGCGATCGCCAACTGGCTGCTGGGGCGGCGATGAGGCAGGAGCAGTTCGTCACCCGCCACCAGCACGAGTGGCAGCAGTTCGAGCAATGGCTTGCGCGCCGCGGCGGCCGCGCGCGCAAGCTGCGCGGCACCCTCGATGCCGACCTGCCCGGCGACGAAACCATCCCCGAGCGCTACCGGCGCCTGTGCCAGCACCTGGCGCTGGCGCGCCAGCGCGGCTACAGCCCGCAGCTGGTCGAACACCTGCAGCAGCTGATGCAGCAGGGCCACAACCTGCTCTACCGCACGCCGCCGCCGCGCTGGCAGCGCGCGGCCGAATTCCTGTTCGCCGGTTTCCCGCAGCTGGTGCGCAGCCAGGGCGCGGCGATGTGGGCCGCCTGCGCGCTGTTCGTGGTGCCGCTGGTGGCCGTGTTCGTGCTGCTGCAATACCAGCCCGACCTGGTGCAGTTGCTGCTCGACCCGCGGCAGATCGCGCAGATGGAAAAGATGTACGACCCGGCCGCCGACCGCCTCGGCCGCGACAGCGGCACCGACTGGGCGATGTTCGGCCACTACATCATGAACAACATCAGCATCGGCCTGCGCACCTTCGCCAGCGGCCTGCTGGCCGGCGTCGGCACGGTGCTGGTGCTGCTGTTCAACGGCATCACCATCGGTGCGGTGGCCGGGCACCTGCAGCACATCGGCTCCGGCGACCCGTTCTGGCGCTTCGTGGCCGGGCATGCGCCGTTCGAGCTGACCGCGATTGTCATTGCCGGTGGCGCCGGCCTGCAACTGGGCCTGCGGCTGCTGGCGCCGGGCCGCAAGCGCCGCATCGACGCGCTGGTGGAAGGCGGCACGATCGGCGCGCGGCTGTGCCTCGGCGTGGCCTTCATGCTGCTGGTGGCGGCCTTCATCGAAGCGTTCTGGTCGTCGATCGCCTGGGTGCCGGCGTGGGGCAAGTTCACCGCATCCGGGGTGTTGTGGACGCTGGTGATCGCCTGGCTGTGGCGCGGCGGGCACGGGGGCGGCGATGCGGCTTGACCGGCTCGACGTGGTGCTGCGCAGCCGCAGCCAATGGGAGGCGATGGAACTGGGCACCGCGCTGGTACGCCGCCACGCCGCCGCCATCTGGAAGCCGTGGCTGCTGCTGACCCTGCCGGTGTTCGCGCTGCTCAACCTCGCCGGCTGGTGGCTGGACAGCTTCTGGCTGTCGGCCGTGCTGCTGTGGTGGCTGAAGCCGGCATTCGAGCGCATCCCGCTGTACGTGATCTCGCGCGGTGCGTTCGGCGCCGAGCCTTCCACCGCCGACACCCTGCGCGCGCAGCTGCGCTGGGGCTGGCGCGGGCTGTGGGCTTACCTGGGCTGGCGCCGGCTCGGCCCGGCGCGCGCGCTGCTGATGCCGGTGGACCTGCTCGAAGGCGGCGATGCCGGCCACCGCCGTGCGCGGCGGCGCGTGCTCAGCAGCGCCGCCTATGGCCACGCCAGCCTGCTTACCTGGGTGTGCTGGCATTTCGAGGCGATGCTGCAAATCGCCGGCATTGCGTTGATCTTCATGTTCGTGCCGCTGGACGCCCTGCCCGAATCGCTGCGTGCGGCGGCCTCGCTGATCGGCAAGGACACCCCGGCATGGGCGTGGCTCGGCTTCAACCTGCTGGCGTGGGCGGCGATGACCGTGATCGGCCCGTTCTACAGCGGCGCCGGCTTCGGCCTGTACCTCAACCGCCGCACCCAGCTGGAAGCCTGGGACGTGGAAATCGCCTTCCGCCGCATGCGCCAGCGGCTGGCCCATGCCACACCCCTGCTGCTGGTCCTGCTGGCATGCATGCCGCTGGCATTGCCGGTGCATGCGCAGGACCACGCCGACGGCGCGCCAAGCCTGCACGCCAACCGCAAGGGCGCGGCGCCGGCCAACGACGGCACCCCGGGCAGCCTGTTCGGCACGCGGCAGCAGGCCGATACCGACGGCTTCCGCCAGGCCGCCGCGCGCGCCTACGAAGATCCGCAGTTGGGCGCGACCCGCAGCATCGAACGCTGGAAGCGCAAAACCGAGCCCGAGCCGGAAAAGCAGGAAACCAAGCGGGACTGGAACTTCCCCGGCGCCGACGTCGTCCGCACCGCCGGCAAGCTGCTGGCGCTGGCCGGCGAAGGCATCCTGTGGATCGTGGTCGGCCTGTTGCTGCTGGTGCTGGCATTCACCGCCCGCTGGTGGCTGCCGTGGCTGCGCGGCAGCGCGCGCCGTCGTGCCACCGCCGAATCGCCGCTCAGCGAGCAGGCGGTGCAGCTACCGGAAACGCTGCCGCCGGACGTCCTCGCCAGTGCCCGCCAGCTGTGGCGGCAGGGCAAGCCACGCCACGCGCTGGCGCTGCTGTACCGCGCCAGCGTGGACGAGCTGGGCAAGCGCGCCGACCTCGCCTTGCCGCCGGGCAGTACCGAGGCTCAATGCCTGCGCGCCTCGCGGCGCATGCCGGTGGAGGCCGACCGCGCGCTGTTCGCGCGCATGGTGCGCACCTGGCAATACGCCGCCTACGCCGGCCGCCTGCCGACGCCGGATGAATTCGACGCGCTCGCCGACGCGCTGCACCAGCACTACGGGTGGCCGGCATGACCGCGCGCTGGCGCATCGCGTTGGCGACGCTGGCCGCGCTGCTGGCGATGGCGCTGGCGACGCTGTGGTTCCTGCGCAATTTCGAGCGCGTGCCGGAGCAGGTCGCGTTGCCCGCCTACGGCGAGCCGACCTACAACCCGTTGTACGCCCTGCGCGAAACCCTGCGCCGCGACGGCATCACGGCCGAATCACGGCGCACGCTGGACCTGCGCGCGATGCAGCTGCAGCCCGGCGACACCGTGCTGATGCTGGACGACCCGCGCACGCTCGCCCCGGCCGAGGCCAGGCAGTTGCTGGACTGGGTGCAACAAGGCGGCCACCTGCTGCTGCGCGTGCCCGAAGCCGATCCCGAACGGGACGGCGACGCCACCCTGCTCGGCCGCCTCGGTGTCCAGCCCAGCGATGTCCCGCCGCGCTGCCAGCCGTGGCGGGTGAAGGGACAGGACGAACACAGCGAGTTCTGCCGCGGCCACCGTTTCACCCTCGCCACGCCATCGAGCGCCGAGCTGCGCTGGGGCGACGCCCACGACGCCAGCCTGGCGCACGCGCGGCTGCGCCACGGCAACGGCCGCGTCGACGTGCTGTCCGACATGGATTTCCTGCGCAACGGCAGCGACGAACGCGACACCGGCCTGCGCGACGTGCCGCACCGCGACCTCACCCGCCTGCTGCTCGCCCCGAACTACGGCCGCGGCACCATCCACCTGGTCTATGCGGTGCAGGCACCCTCGTTGTGGCGCACCCTGCTGCGCGGTGGCTGGCCGGTCTGGCTGCCGCTGCTGCTGGCCCTGCTGGCGTGGCTGTGGATGCGCAGCCAGCGCTTCGGCGCGCTGCTGCCATCGCCGCGCGAGGAACGCCGCTCGCTGCTCGAACACGTGCGCGCCAGCGGCGAGCACCTGCACCGCTACGGCAAGACGCCGCTGCTGCATGCCGCCATGCGCCAGGCCTTCCTCGCCCGCCTGCGCCGGCGCGCGCCATTGGCCGCCGCGCTGGGCGGCGAAGCCCAGGCCCGCGCCATCGCCGAGCACCTGCAACTGCCGCCCGAACAGGTGCGCACCGCCCTGCAAGCCCCCGCCTCGCGCGACGACGCCGCGCTGCGCGAACGCATCGCCCTGCTGATCCGGATGAGAAACCAGCTATGACCGACCCGACCGCTCCCCCCGCCCTTCCCGGCGACACCCCCGCCCCCGCGCCTTCGGCAGGCAATGCCGAACTGATCGAGCGCGTCGAGCGCATCCGCGACGCGGTCGGCCAGGCCTTCATCGGCCAGGCCGACGTGCTCGAGCAGATCCTGATCGCACTGCTGGCCGGCGGCCACGTGCTGATCGAAGGCGTACCCGGCCTCGGCAAGACCCTGCTGGTGCGCGCGCTGGCGCAGGCACTGGAACTGGACTACGCGCGCGTGCAGTTCACCCCCGACCTGATGCCCAGCGACGTCAGCGGCCACGCCGTCTACGACCCCAAAACCGAGAGCTTCAAGATCCGCCGCGGCCCGGTGTTCACCCACCTGCTGCTGGCCGACGAGATCAACCGCGCCCCGGCCAAGACCCAGTCGGCGCTGCTGGAGGTGATGCAGGAAGGCCAGGTCACCATCGAGGGCCGCGCGTTCCCGCTGACCCCGCCGTTCCTGACCTTGGCCACGCAGAACCCGGTGGAGCAGGAAGGCACCTACCCGCTGCCGGAGGCGCAGCTGGACCGCTTCCTGCTCAAGATCCTGATCGACTACCCGCAGCTGGACGACGAGAAGCGCATGGTCGAGGCGATCACCACCGGCCGCAGCGCCGGCGACTTCAACCTGTCGCAGGTACCGCGGGTGATGAGCGGCGCGGAAGTCGTGGAAGTGCAGCAGGCGGTGGCGGCGATCACCGTCGACCCGCAGGTAATCGACTACGCGGTGCGGATAGTGGCGGCCACCCGCAAGTGGCCGGGCATCGCACTGGGCGCCGGCCCGCGCGGCAGCATCGCGCTGGTGCGCGCGGCGCGGGCGCAGGCGGTGTTGTCCGGGCGCGACTTCGTCACCCCGGACGACGTGCGCGAGATCGCGCGCCCGGCGTTGCGGCACCGCATCGGCCTGGCCCCGGAGTTGCAGATCGAGGGCCAGTCGGCCGACGACGTATTGACCGCGCTGCTGGCCAAGGTGGAGGCCCCGCGCAAGTGAGCGCCGCCTCCGGCCAAGCTGCCGTCCTTGCCCCTTCCCTTTTCGCCTTCGGCGAAAGGCGAGGGCTGGGGAAGGGTGCATCTGCCTCTGCTGTTGCACCTGCTGTTGCCGTTGCCCTTGCCCGTGATTTTGTTCTTGCCTTTGCTTTCCGGCTTTTGACTTCCCCTGCCGTAGAGCGAGCCGAGCACCGCAGCGGGACGGGGGGCGAAGAGGCGCACGTGTTTGAGCGCAGCGAGTTGTGCGCCGTCCCCCCGTCCCGCGAGGAGCGCAGGGGACCGATGCGGCGCAGCCGCATCGGCTCGCGTCCGGCCGTGCTTTCTTTTGGTTACCTTTTCTTTGCACGAGCAAAGAAAAGTAACTCGCTCCCCGAAGGGGAGCGAAAGCCTTTGCTCCTGCCTTTGTTGCTGCCTTTATCAACAGAACCTAATGCAGAAGCAAAATCCAAAGCAGGAGCAAGAGCTTTCGCTCCTGCTTCGCATGAGCGAGCTACTTTTCTTTGCTCGTGCAAAGAAAAGGTAACCAAAAGAAAGCACGCCCTGCCTCCGCGCCCAACGCGCTACGCACGTCGGGTCCACTCCGCTGCCGGGATTTTTCGACACGACATCCCTGTCGTGTCGAAAAACGACGTGCATCCATGCACGTCGCCCCTTGCGGGGTCTTGTCCGTCAGCTCCGTCGCTGCAGAAGGGAACCCGGAAAGTCAAAAGCCAAAGAGCAAAAGCAAAATCACATGCAACAGCAACAACCGGCGCGCTTCTTCACTTGATTCCAAACCTCCAATCACCCACGGGAGCGATGCAATGAGGCCCGCCCCGCTGCTGATTGCACTGCTGGCACTCTGGGGCCTGCTCGGCCTGCCCGTCGCATTGCACCTGCTGCCCACCAGCGCATGGCTGGCGACCGCGGGCACCATCGGCCTGCTCGCCCTCGTCGATGCCCTGTGGCTCCGGTGCAAGCCCACCCCGCAGGTGCGGCGCGAACTGCCCGACACCCTGGCGCTGGGCATCGAACGCGAAACCTGGCTGCAACTGGACGGCTACGGCCCGCAACGACTGGACGTATTCGACCTCGTGCCCGGCGGCTGGACCACCACCGGCCTGCCGCGCCGGCTGAAACTAGCGCGCGCCAGCGAGACCCGCTTCAGCTATCGCCTCACCCCGGACAGCCGCGGCACCTTCAACTTCGCCGGCGTGCAGCTGCGCCTGCACTCGCCGTTGCGCCTGTGGCGGCACTCGCGCATCGCCGGCCCAGTGCAACAAGTACGCGTGTACCCCAACTTTGCTCCCCTCACCCGGCTGGCACTGCTCAGCGCGGAAATGGCCTCACGGGTGGTCGGCGCACACCTCAAGCGCCGCCGCGGCGAAGGCACCGACTTCCACCAGATGCGCGAATACCGCGTCGGCGACAGCCTGCGCCAGATCGACTGGAAGGCCACCTCGCGCGCGCGCAAGCTGATCTCGCGCGAATACCAGGACGAGAAGAACCAGCAGCTGCTGATGATGATCGACACCGGCCGCCGCATGCTCGCCGACGAAGGCGGCCTGTCGCACTTCGACCACGTGCTCAACGCCTCGCTGGTGGTGTCCTACCTTGCGCTGCGCCAGGGCGATGGCGTCGGCCTGTTCGCCAGCGGCGGCCAGACGCGCTGGGTGGCGCCGCAACGTGGGCTGGGCGCCATCGACATCCTGCTGCGCGCCAGCCACGACCTGCAGCCGCAGCCGGTGGCCACCGACTACCTCGCCGCCGCCACCGAACTGTCGCTGCGGCAACCGCGCCGCTGCCTGGTGATGCTGGTCACCAACGTGCGCGACGAGGACATCGAGGACCTGCTCGCCGCTGTGCGCCTGCTGCAGAAGCGCCACCTGGTCTGCGTGGCCAGCCTGCGCGAACGCGAGCTCGACGACGCGCTCACGCGCGAAGCCGAGACCCTGCCCGACGCCGTGCAGGCCGGCGCCATCGCCCGCTACCTGCAGCAACGCGACGACGCCCACGAGGCGCTACGCAGCCATCGCGTGATGGTGCTGGACGTCACCGCAGAGGAATTGCCGGCGGCGCTGGTGGAACGCTACCTCGCGGTCAAGCGCGACGGATTGCTGTAACGCCCCCGGCTCTCAAGCCCCTCTCCCATCGGGGCGAGGCCGCACGGCTTGCGTGCCACTGGCGCGCGTGCGGTCGAGCGCCCACGCTGCTGGCGTGGGCTGGGGCGCGGAGCGGGGGTTGGAGTGAGGGGCGAACAGAGTCAGTGACTTTGGACCATCTGGCCTTCGTTCGCCCCTCATCCGCCCCTTCGGGGCACCTGCATTCGGCACATCCCTGTACCTCACCCTGCGGGCGGCTTCGCCGTGCAGCTTGGCAATCCTGCCAAGCTGTCTCCCGGAGGGAGAAGGACCAGCCAGTAGGTCGGGGTAACGCCCCCGACGCGGGCTTTCCCGGAATGTCGGGGACGTAGCCCCGACCTGCTCAAGGCTTCAGGCAACGGGCGAGGAAAGCCTCCGCCACGCGGTAGCGGTGCAGCGCATTGCTGCCGGACAGGCCATGCTTGGCACCCGGGTAGGTCATCAGCTCGAACGGTTGCCCGCGCTTCTGCAAGGCGCTCATCAGGCTGGTCGAATTGCTGAACAGCACGTTGTCGTCGGCCATACCGTGGATCAGCAGCAGCGGCGAGGTCAGCCCGTCGATGTGGCTGAGGATGCGCGCCTCGCGGTAGCCCTCCGGGTTGGCCGCCGGCAGGTTCATGTAGCGCTCGGTGTAGTGCGTGTCGTACAGGCCCCAGTCGGTGACCGGCGCGCCGGCCACGCCGCAGGCGTACTGGTCCGACGCCTTGGCCAGCAGCATCAGGGTCATGTAGCCGCCGTTGGACCAGCCCTGCACGCCGATGCGCGCGCCATCCACCCACGGCTGCTGCTTCAGCCACTTCACGCCCTCGAGCTGGTCGGCCACCTCCACCGTGCCCTGCACGCCATACAGCGCGCCGCCGAAATCACGGCCGCGGCGCGGGGTGCCGCGGTTGTCCAGCGAGAACACCACGTAGCCGTGCTGGGCCAGGTACTGGTTGAACAGGTGGTCGCCACGGCCGGGCCAGCTGTCGGTGACGGTCTGCGAGGCCGGGCCGCCATACACGTACACCGCCACCGGGTACTGCTTCGCCGGGTCGAAGCCGGTCGGCTTGATCAGGCTGTAGTGCAGCTCGGTTTTGCCGTCGGCGGCGGTGAGCGTGCCGTACTCGACCGGCAACTGCGCATCGCGGTACTTCGCATACGGGTGCTGCGGGTCGGCGAGGTCATTGTCCAGCAGCGTGGCGATCTTCTCGCCATTGGCGCGGTACAGCTCGATCTGCGGCGGCGTGGCGCTATCGGACCAACTGTCGACATAGACGCTGGCATTGCTGGCGAACGCGGCACTGTGCACGCCGGCGCTGCGCGAGAGCCGCTTCGGCTCGCCACCGGCCAACGATACGGCGTAGATACCGCTTTGCAGCGGCGATTCGACGCCAGCGCGGAAATACACGGTGCCGGCGTCCTCGTCCACCGCCAGCAATCCATCTACCGGCCAGTTGCCGGAGGTCAACGCGGTGAGCGTGGCGCCGTCGGCACTGGCCAGGTACAGGTGCTCGAAACCGCTGCGCTCGGACGACCAGATGAAGCGGCCATCCTTGAGGAAACGCAGGTCGCCGTGCAGCGGCACCCAGGTCTTGCTGGTCTCGGTGACAAGCGTGCGCTGGCTGCCGTCGGCCAGCGTGGCCTCGACCAGCTCCAGTTTCTTCTGGTCGCGGCTCTGGCGCTGGAAGGTCAGGTGCTGCGGGTCGCGCCAATCGACGCGGGCCAGGTAGATGTCCTGCTCCTTGCCCAGGTCGACCCACGTCGGCGCGGCGCCGGCGCGCGGCGCGACGACGCCCAGCCTGACCAGCACGTTGCGGTCGCCGGCCGCCGGGTAGCGCTGCTCGATCATCTCCACGCGGTCGGCGTACATCTCGTAGCGCTTCTGCACCGGCACCGGCGATTCGTCGATGCGGGCGAAGGCG
>Ga0206118_100214_pt1 | contig 49900 bp, 45 predicted proteins | sample 3A20Ametagenome_FD_177999 | JGI IMG/M metagenome (GOLD analysis project Ga0206118, IMG submission 177999) | Enriched microbial communities from leaf-cutter ant dump, University of Wisconsin, Madison, United States - 3A20A | ecosystem: Environmental > Terrestrial > Nest > Insects nest > Nest dump... | reverse complement strand
CTTCGATGGCACGCGCGTAGAGCTGTACGCTTTTTTCCTCACCCTCTTTGAGCTTGCTCGCCAGAAATGTTGTGTATAACATCGATATAGCGACGACCAGAATACCGATGACGACGACATAAGCCTTCCAATACGTTCTGAAATCAAATATTTTTAACAAACGAACGATGATCTTTTGGATTCAGATGTATAGAACATACCAAAAGTAAAAAATATTTTGCCAACGTGCTGATTTTTCGCTTTCAGCGGATTAGCTCGTGAGGTCAGGCTGCTGTCAGCTTCCTTTGTCCGGATATTTATATAGTTTTGTACCGGATGAGGATAGCTGTCAATACCAGGTTTCTGATCAAAAATAAGCTTTCAGGGTTGGGACACTTTACCCTGGAAGTGATGAAGCATATGGTCACGGGCCATCCTGAGGACACCTTTATATTCATCTTTGACAGGCCTTATGATGCGTCGTTTATTTTTGCGTCCAATATTGAAGCGGTAGTTATCCCTCCGCCTGCCAGGGCTTCGTTGTTGTTTGCTGTCTGGTTTGAGATAAGTATTCCTTCTGTATTAAGACGGGTGAGGGCTGACGTATTTCTAAGCCCTGATAACTTTTTGTCCCTGCGGACCAGTGTGCCGACGGTGCTCGTGATACACGACCTGGCGTATATCCATACCGGTAGGGACATTCCCTTCCTGCAGAGATTGTACTACGGGTACTTTATGCCCAGATACGCCCGCCGGGCCGACCATATCGCCACAGTGAGTGAAGCGACAAAGGCTGATATTATCCGGCAGTTTGGCATCGCGGATAAAAAGATATCGGTCACGGGTCTGGGCCTGAATGAGGGCTTCCGGCTGGAAGATGGCCCGGCCCGGGAAGATTACTTTGTGCATCTCGGCACCATCCAGCCCAGGAAAAATGTAGTACGTGTCCTCAGGGCTTTTGAAATATTCAAGCGAAAGACCGGCCGGCCGACTCGCCTGCTCTTTATCGGCGGCAGGGGATGGAAGGATAAGGAGTTTTACAGCGTTCTGTCGGGCCTGTCGTGCAGAAATGACGTGGAAATGCTCGGCTACAGGAGCAACGACGAAATTTCATATATTCTCAATCGCGCGTCTGCCTTGTTATGTGTTTCCTACTTCGAAGGGTTTGGCATGCCCATTATCGAGGCGCAGCAGTGTGGTTGCCCGGTCATTACTTCCGATATTTCTTCCATGCCTGAAGCATCAGGAGGAGCTGCATTGCTGGTAGATCCTTATGATACAAGCGCCATTGCCCGGGCGATGGAGACAATAATTGCCGATGAAATCCTGCGTGAAGAGCTGATCAGATCAGGGCTGGAAAATATCAGAAGATTTTCCTGGCAAAAAACCTCTGATTCCCTGTATCATCTGCTGCAAAAGGTATCAGGCCGGCAGCCTTAACCGGCGAGTTCTGCCGCTGCAGCATTCCCTCTCACCTGCCGGGGATCCTTACAGCCCGGTATAACGGCTGTGACCACAGGACGACGCAGGCACCAGGCGATGGCCCACTGCGCAGGATCTGTACCCTCGGGCACTTCTTCCCGGATAATTTGCTGTGCCTCTTCCAGCTGACGATCGAGGTCTTCCCGCTTTACCCTCGAACGCACGTCATTTGCTTCAAAATGATGACCTTCCCTGTATTTGCCCGTAAGCAGCCCGCTGGCCAGGGGTACGCGTGCCAGGACACCCAGATTGTCCTTTTCTGCGGCAGGAAGGTGCCTGTTTTCTGCACTGCGGTCGAGACGGTTGTACAGCACCTGGATGGCTTCGATACCATACTGCGCAGCCTGCTCGGCCTGGATCTGCGTGGTCTTGTTGAGGCTGCATCCCAGGAAGCGGATCTTACCCGCCTGCTTTTCCTTGTCGAGCAGTGTCCAGAGCTTATCGTTATGGAAGGCTTCATCCGGGCCGGAATGGAATTGATACAGGTCGATATAATCGGTCTTTAAAGCCCTTAAGGAGGCATCCAGTTGGTCTCTGACCCTCTCCGCCTGGAAGGCATCGGTTCGGTTCAGAAAATCATTGAACTGATGGCCGAACTTGGTCGCGATGATCCATTTGCTTCTGTCATGCCGCAACAGATAATCGCCGATCAGCCTTTCTGAGAGGTGGTCACCATAACATTCAGCCGTATCGATAAGGTTGATGCCACACTCTTCTGCGGTGTCGATGATGGCGTCGACTGCTGCCTGAGTAAAATTAACACCCCATTCGCCGCCGAACTGCCAGGTACCGATGCCGATGACGGAAGTGGAGAGAGATGTGGAGCCGAGAATTCTATATTGCACAATATTATTTTTTTAAGCAGATCAGGAATTGATAAATGAAACTGTGGTATCAAAAACGAAAGTAAAGATTGAAACGGAAATAAAAAAACAGTATGCTGATTACCTGATAGTAACCAAGGTTATATTGCGCCGCGTGGAAGAGCATATAGCTTTGTCTAAAAAATATTACGATGAAAAAGATTTATTTTATTTTAGCTATCACACTTTATGTAACTGCCTGTAATAACGAGAAAAATACCGCCATGAAACCGGAACCGGATCCTGAGCTGACAGAGGCGATCATGACCAGCCAGATCACCGATACCCTTCTTAATACAATGGTAAGAAGCTATGCGCATATGGATACCTCTGAAATTCGCTGGTATGGTCGTCAGCCTTCCTCTTCCCTGCCGGATTATAATCAGAGAGAGCAATATGTAGTCTACCCGCTGTCTTCCTTCAATACGCTGTGGGATCATGTTGCCTCCAAAACCGGTGATGTGGTCCCGACGCATATGGCGACACATTTTATCTATTATGATACGACGAAAGCTATAGTGCGTAATTACCTCAGCTTTAAAGGAAAGCTCAACCTTAATACACGTGTTTCAACTGCGATCGAGTTTCTCGTATATAACCCCATAACAGGCAGGCTTGACAGGATCCCGGATGGTCCGGGAAAACATGAAGTATACAACCTGGGAGAGATATGCCCATCCGAATGTCCTATAGTTAATAAAAAAGGTAATTAATGAAATTATATCAGATTATCCTGTTGATAACGTTTCTTTTATCAGTCAGGGCCACTATCAGGGGGATAAAGGTCATTCCGTATTTTACATATTTTATGCTGATGGTCGTGATCTTTGAGATAATAATCAATAAGATCCTGATCCATATGTATGGAAATAATATTACTTCCGGAAATATCTACATCATATTCTGCGTGCTTTATTATCAGCTGATTTTTGCTTTGGTAGTGAGACCCTTGTGGCTGAAAAGATCATTGATGATTTTTGCTTTTATATGGCCTGTTTTAAGTGTTGTCAATTGGTTTTATATCCAGGGCTATGATCAGATCAGCTCCTATTCCTACGGAATCGGTCTGATCATAGCATGCGGTATATTCCTGTATTGGATATACAACAGGATATTTGTCGAACATGAGGGGATCTTCCGCAATCCGTATTTCTACTTCGGCAGCGGTATATTATTATTGACATTTACGATTTTCCCCATCTTGTTCTTCTTCAATTATTTCAATGACGGGAGACTGGGAGAATTCCGTATCCTCGTACAAGCTTCAAACTTTTTGCTTGCCACGGGTTATCTCCTGACTGTATTGTCGGCTGCATGGCGTGAAAGATATGAGCTCGGAAAGGCCTGATTATAACTTTAGTTATATAGTGGACTGTTGAAGTATTAATAATTTTGAACCTTGTAACACCGGTCTTAAATATAAGAAAAGATCAACCCTTTCTGTGCCGCCCGATATTACTGTACTTTGATTAATACCTTCAATGTTCTTATTTATTTTTTCTTATTAATTGTTTGACATGCTGCTCCGCCCTGGGAAAACTGTATAATGGAACAGGCGCGCGCAGCGAAGGCCTTGGTGTATCAGATTTTTTGGGCATTTTATGTCTGAGTGCATTAATTATATGAGGTCAGTGCGTATTATGAAATTGCCGCTTTTAATAAGAATTTGATTGATCATAGGTAGATCTGGTCAGTTCAGATAACCTGAAAAATCGCATCGAAGAAATTTTTTAATAATGATTCAATAGTACTTATTGTGTATTTATTTATGATGATATGAAAATTACTCTGGTCAATAATTATAACAGTAATAACCCGGATACGCGGGGTATCTCCGGAACAATTACGACCGCCCTGCCTGAAGAGAAGGGTAGTGACATTGAAAATATTCTCAAAAACGCTCAGGACAATTACCGGAGAGCAGCCGTTTCAGGTTGCAGAGCCGGTAACTGTCCTGCCAAATAACCCGGTAATCGATATGGATTTTAAACTTTATCAGTATCTGTTAGGAGGACTTTCTATCTATTTGCTTTTTTATCTGAAGAGATTCTGGCTGGTTGACAGAGTGTTTGTGACGTTTGTCCTTGTTGTGGCATTTTTTGAGCTCATTGCCAATGTAATGATCGGTTTTATGTATCCCGATAATATCGGCGTATATAATATCTATTTATTGCTGTGTGTTACATTTTATATTTATTTTTTATTGAAAAGCATTTACGAAAGATCTAATAAGATCTATCTGGCAAAGCGCCTCACATTCTATTGGCTCTGTGTATCAGTGATATTTACCTTTATATTTACCAGATACAGGGAGGTCGTTACACCGGCTTATTCGGCCGGTATGCTGATCACGATAGCGCTCATCGTAATGTATATCTACAGGTTTTTATATAAGAACAGCTTTGAAATATTAACCTCAAAACCGTATCTGTTTTTTTATTTCGGAATATTGATATTTTTTTCCGCTGCTTTTCCTTTGATTATCTTTGTCAATGAACTGGTGGTTCCCTCCCTGTACAGGGAGGTCTATTCATTAATGATGCAAATCGGGAATGTGTTTCTTGTATTGGGTTATTTTGCTACTGCAATATGTTTGAAAAAGGCGAGTTAGGATTTTATATTATTCTGGCATCTTTTATTATGCCGCTGGTCTTGTCTGCCATCCTTATCTGGTTTGTCATAACTTATCAGAAACGGAAAAGCCAGCACGAGATCGCTCTCCGGGACAACCTGCTCAAACAGCAGCAACTCATCATTGAAAAACAACAGGCCATAGAAGCCGAGCGTAACCGTATCGCCTCGGAAATGCATGATGATCTGGGATCGGGCCTGACGACCATTAAATACCTGAGCGAAAGGGCAAGGAAATATATATCGCAGGGAGACGGTATGGATATCCTGCAGCGGATCGAGGCATACGCACGCGACCTGGTCTCCAATATGTCGGAGATCATATGGACGATGAATACACGTTTTGATGATGTGGCCAATCTTGCCGGGTTTATGAGACGTTATGCTTTCGACTATCTGGAGAATTATGAGATGGACATCGCCTTTCATATCCATGAAAGCTGCGGCGTTCAGCCGCTCAACGGAGAAGTAAGGAGAGACCTCTTCCTTGCGCTGAAAGAGATCTTGCATAATTCGGTCAAATACAGCGGTGCCCGGAAGATATATATCCACATGACATGCGATGACGACCTGGAGTTGACGATCGAAGAGGAAGGTGGCAGGGGCTTTGATATCGACCAAAGCCTCGGTAGCGGCAACGGGTTGTATAATATGCGTCGCCGCCTGGAAAACATCGGCGGCTCCATTGAATTTACCAGACGCCCTCATGCCATGGCCTATCGCCTGGTATACCCACTGAAAAAAACGGACCATTTGGCCAGCTAAACCGATTCCGCAGATCTATGAAAATAAAAGTAGCTATTATAGAAGACCTTAAGGATGTAGCACAACTGCTCTCCGACGTTATCAACGAAGAAGAGGATATGGAGTGTTATCAGGTGTATCATAACGCTGAGGATGCGATCGTCTTTCTGCAGAAAAATCCTGCACACATCTGTATCGTGGATATCGGCCTCCCCAGGGCAAACGGCCTGGAGGCCATCCGTCAGCTGACGCCATTATGCCCTGCTATGCAGTTTTGTATGTTTACCGTTTATGAAGACGATGAGAAGATCTTCGAATCGCTCAAAGCCGGTGCTAAAGGTTACATACTCAAAGGTGAATCCACGTCTAAGATCACGTCGTTTATCCGGGAACTGCATCATGGCGGCAGCCCGATGAGCCATAATATCGCCCGCAGGATACTCGGCTTTTTTCATAATATCGATATACCCGCCAAGCCGGTTGCGCTGCCTTTGTCAGAAAGAGAGACCGAATTGCTCACTTATCTGTCAAAAGGGCTGCTGTATAAGGAGATAGGAGAACGGATGGGGATCACGACCGGCACTGTCAAGCAGCATATACACCGCATCTATGAAAAGCTGCACGTGACAAATAAGACGGAAGCTCTCAACCTGTTCAATAAGCGATAGGGATCTGTCATTGTCGATGCCTGACCGGAAAGTCTTAACATGTGAATGAATGTTTTTGACTTATAATTTTATACATTTACCGCTTAGGATGGGATAAGGATGCCTTATTCCGGCTTTCTTTTTTTTAAATAATTTCAGACAGATGCGCTATTTTACTACACTTTTATTCCTATTATCCTGTTTCATTTTATCCGGAAGCAATTATCACGGTGAGCTTTTTTCTTTTGTCCAGCCCGATGGGAGTGAGGTCGATGTAAGGCTATACGGCTCGGAATATTATATCCGGGCAGAAGGCCTCGACGGCTATACGCTGGTACGTGATACCGAGAGCGGATGGATCTGTTATGCCCGGTTATCTGATGACAGCCGCTCACTGGTTTCGACAAAAATTAAATATACGGGTACACAGGCCAAAGCCACAACCCTGAGAGTGGATCCGGGTGTTCCGAGGCACCTCGACATCAGCGCTGATGCGGTGCATGAAATAATGGACCAGAACGCCAACCGGCTTTTCGGAGCGAAAGATCTCAAAGCCGTACAGGACGGTTATAGCGCGCAGAGCCGGGCCGATGAAGTGCTGGAAGGTAATCTGAAAGGGCTTTGTATCGTCATTGATTTTTCGGATGAGGTAGGTACGCTCGGACTGCAGGAATATATCGACCTGTGTAATGGCCTCAACTATACTAAATATGGTAACAACGGTTCATTAAGACAATATTATGCCGATATATCAGGAGGGTTGCTTGACTATGAAAATGTAGTGTACGGCATCTTTCGTGCTCCGAAGACATTTAAACAATATGACGACATGCCTTATGCCCAGGGAGCCAGGGAGATATTGGGATTGGCGTTGAAATGGATCGATGACCAGGGTTTTGATTTCTCTTCGCTCTCTATCAACAGTGACGGAACGATCCAGGCCATTAATATGATGTATACCGGTAATCCGCCCGATTGGGCGCAGGGCATGTGGTTCCACCAGGGCTATTACGGAGAGTTTGCTGCCGATGGCGTTCGTTCCGGCCGCTATAATACTTCGCCTGCCAATGCCCCTTTGACCATCGGTACGATCGTGCATGAAAACGGCCACATGATCGGCAAATGGCCGGATACTTACAAATACAGCAATAATACTGGTCCGGACGGTATTGGCGCATTTGATGTGATGTGTGCCACCGGACCTTCCAATAATCCCGTACTTCCCAATCCGTATTTTATTGACCGTGTGGGATGGGGACACAATACGGATGTCACAGGCTGGAATACACGGCTGCGTGACACGGCCAATATCTATTCTTCTTATACTTATAACAATCCCAATAACCCGAGAGAGTTCTTTATCTTTCAGTCCAGGCTGAAGACGGGGAGGAGTGCCGGTATCCCCGACGAAGGGCTCACCGTATGGCACATCGACAGGAATGGGGACAACCAAACAACTCACCATGAAGTGTACCTTGTGCACCAGAACAACGATGTGGAAAATCACAGCGGTGCTTGTTTCAGAAATGGAAGGCTGGAACAATATAACTATGATTCCCAGCCTAATTCCGACTGGTATGACGGCAATCCGAGCGGCCTCAGGTTGTGGGATTTCAGCGATAAGGGAGCGATTATGACCTATCACATCGGTAACGGCCCATCATTAGGCCTGGCTTATGTCGATTATGAGAATGACAGCAATGGCGACGGTTATCTCTCAGCGGGAGAAAGCTTTGATATCAGGATCGATGTGACCAATTTTGAGGCAGGTCTTTCCACTGACTCCAAAGTTACCTGCACACCCGCAGGCCCTCATGCTGATCTGGTGACGATCCTGAATCCATCGGTCGAGCCGGGAGAAATAGGCCCCGGAGAAGGTAAGGAGATCGTGTTTAATGTTCAACTGGATGCTTCATTGGAGGATTTCTCTGTTCTGATATTCAGGTTTGATGTAGAGGAAAACGGCAGGACGGACTTTCTTGAAAAAGAGCTGATAGCCGGCAGGATATATTTTATGGACAGCGTACGGGTAGATGATTGTGGATTTACCTTTATGGATCCTTCCGGTTTCGATAGCTATGCCAACAATGTCGACCTGGTACAGACTTTTTATGCAGCTGATCCTTCAAAAAAGCTTTTTGTGCAATGGGTCGAATTTGAGCTCGAAGGAGGCGCCGGCTGCCAGAACGATTACCTGCGGGTATTTAACGGTCCGGATATCAGTTCCCCATTGATCAAAAAACTCTGCGGCTCTGCGCTTCCGTCGGATATCCTGTCCGAAAATGAAGAAGGGGCTCTGACATTCCGTTTCCATTCCGGGCAGAACAATACATTTCCCGGATGGCAGGCTAAGATCACGTGTGTGGAAGCTTCGTCGGCATCCGGTATCTCTGAAAAAATAGGCCTTTCCGTCTTTCCCAATCCTGCCGGTGGAACCGCCACATTCTATTTCGGGAGGCAGGCTGATTATGAAGTGCAGCTGTATGATATGTTAGGCCAGGTTATGGCAAACATACCGGTTATAAATGATGACCGTGCCCGATTTGATACATCACGGCTGACTCCGGGCATGTATCTTGTAAGAGTCCGTGCCGGAAGCGCAATGGCAACCGGGAAGCTGATCGTCGAATAAATTTTCACAGGAAAGGGACTTATGCGTAAAGTGATAGTGACGGGCGGATGTGGATATATAGGAAGCCATACCATCGTCGAGCTGATCCGTGAAGGGTTCGATGTGGTATGTGTGGATGATCTGAGTAACTCGGATGGAAGCGCCCTCAGGGGAATAGAGAACATAACCGGTAAGACGGTCCGTTTTTATCAGGCTGATGCTGGAGACAGTACCGCCATGGATTCCATCATGAGCAAAGAGGGTCCTGTGAATGGCATTGTACATTTTGCTGCATTTAAAGCCGTCAATGAGTCGGTTCAGGATCCTTTGAAATATTATTCCAATAATGTTGCCGGATTGATTAGCCTGCTGGAAGTAGCGATCAGGCATCAGTGCCTGAGGTTTATTTTTTCTTCCTCATGCAGTGTCTACGGGGATGCTGAGCTATTGCCGGTATCGGAGTCAAGTCCGTTGGGTGAGATCCGGAGCCCGTATGCCCGTACCAAGCTTATTTGTGAGGATATACTCAGAGATCTTGCTGCTTCGGGAAGCCCTATGAAATCGGTCGCTCTCAGGTATTTCAACCCTGCAGGAGCACATCCTTCCAACGAGATCGGTGAGTCGCCTACGATCAATGCTTCCAACCTTGTGCCGGTCATTACCGAAACGGCCATTGGCAAGAGAGAACGGTTTACCGTATTCGGCGATGATTATGATACACGCGACGGTACCTGTATCAGGGATTATATCCATGTCTCGGATATTGCCGGGGCACACGCTCTTGCCATGGGTTTGCTGCTGAATCCGGGCTACACACTTCCGTTTGACCTGTACAATCTGGGCTCAGCACGCGGTAACACCGTCCTCGAAGTGATTGACACTTTTTCCCGGATCAATCAGGTCCATCCCAACTATGAGATCGGACCACGCCGTCCCGGGGATGTCATCGCTGTCTATGCGGACAACAGCAAGGCAAAACGCCAGCTCGCATGGCAACCCCGGTATTCCCTGGAGGACATTGTCAGGACAGCCTGGGCATGGGAGCAGAAACGCAGCGCAGGCATGTGATCTTTATAGCTTATTTTTATTTGGTCAGAAGTTCTTCCGTTGAGCTTGTATCTTCGCCGCCGGCTTTACCGATATCGATCGCCTTTTGTGCGATCTTTTTAGCTGTGGCTGTATCTCCTGCTTTATAATAAAGCCACGCCAGCGTATCGTTGTTGGCGTACTCGGAGCTTTTGTCGACAGATGCCTGGGCCCACTTGATGGCCTGGCGGACCTTATCAGCATCTTCAACCGACTCATAGACATACCATGCATAGCTGTTGAGCTCCACAGAGGCAAACTGGTCGAGATTCTCCGGAGTAAGATATGAGAACAGAACATCCTCATAAGCCTTCGTATCTTTGTTTTTCTTGCTGTAGTACACCGCAGTGTAGAAGGATAGAATACCGCTTTTTTCAGGATACACGGCACTGATCGCCTTTTGCGCATCTTCAAGCTTGAGGCCTTTTTTTACGTTGTCGACAAAATAGCTGTATGCAAGATTGCTGAGAAACTGGGTCTGGAGCTTCCGTGTTATGACCTCTTTGTTTTCGAGCAGGACATGGTGATTGGGCGAGGAGGGGCTGATGGCAAAGGCATTGAGCCACCGAATATTGTCATCTGTGGTCAGATCGCTTTGTGTCTTAAAGTATTCGGAAGCGACTTTTTCTCCCATCGGGTCACTCATTTGGTAGAGAATGTTCATATAATTGCGGAGGAGATTCTCATCCCTGCTGCCTGCTTCGTATTTTTTCCTGAGGGAGGCGTATTGCTGATTGGGGTCGTTGGCCTGCTTACCCAGATCGATGAATGCTGACCCTTCCATATATCCGAGCCCGAGGTGTACCAGCTCTCCCTTGCCATTGATAAATAGGTGTGTGGGATAAGCGTTGACGCTGTATTTGGAAGCAAGACCCGGCCCCTCTCCTTTTTCCATATCGATCTGTGCATTGACGAAGTTGCTGTTAAAATATTCTCCGACCTTGGCGTCGGGAAAGATATTTTTCTTCATGAGCTTGCAGGGCCCGCACCAGGAGGTATAGGCATCCAGGTAGATGAGCTTGTTTTCCTTCTCGGCCTTTTTCAGGATAGAAGCCCAGTTGCCTGTCTCAAATATCATACCCTGGCTGATCCCGTTCTGAACAACGAGTACAGAAAGAATGAAGGCAATTATATGGAATCGGTATCTCATGATGTCTATTTAGCATTGATTTTAAGAATAGTATTGTCGTATTTGGTCGTATCCAGACCCTTCTTCTGGGCATCTTCGCGAGCCTTTTTTGCTTCTTTCAGCGCGTTTTCCTTATCCTTAACGGAATCCAGGAAGATAGCATATTCCAGTCGCTTGCCGGGATCGTCCGTGTTCTCGGCAAGCTTATGATACAACACCCCGACCAGCGATCTGGATTCTTCGAGATTGGAATATTTGCTTTGCAATACCTTGATGATCTGTTCGAGATTGACCGGTGATCCCGCGTTGAGGTTTTTATTCAGATCGGCGGCAGCGGCAATATATTTTTTTCCGTCATTGGCGGCATCGGCCTTCAGGAGCTCTACATGGGACACATATGCCTTATAATTGTCTTTATCGAGCACTTTTTTTGCCGTATTCAGCGACTCGGTTACCAGTTCTTCCGTTTCATAGCCGATGCCTTTCTCGGCGGTATTGACGAGTCCCTGGTATACCTTTTGGTCATAAGCAGGACGGCCTACGATCTTCGAAATGGCCTTTTCATTGGAGAGCAGCAAACCATAAGGCTTGGAATCGCTGCTCACGGCGCTTTCAAATATGATCCGGTAATAGAGATCTGAATTGGTATTCTTTTCCGAAGCGAGGTATTCATTGGCGATTTTCAGGCTGGACTTACCCGCGGCATTGAGCGCTTTGATATAATCCAGCACGAGCTCGGGACTATGATCTCCTTCCTCGTATTTTTTTGCCAGCTGCGGGCTTTTGTCATATCTTTCGACGGCTGTCTTTCCCATCTGGATAAAGCCGGGGGCATCGGATCCTCCCACACGGTTAAAGATCATGTTGCCGTCGCCATCGACAAATACAAAGGTAGGATAGGCACGGACGCTGTATTTTTGAGCGAACGACGGCCCTTCGCCTTTTTCCATGTCGAGCTTGTAGTTGACGAAGTTGGCATTGTAATATGCTCCGACCTCCTGAAGGGGAAAAATAGTGGCGGCCATTCTCTTACAAGGGCCGCACCACGATGTGTATGCATCGACAAATACAAGCTTACCTGTTTCCTTTGCCTTTGCTTTTGCTTCCTCCCAGGTACCGTGAAAGAAGTCAATGCCCTGGCCTGTTGCCAGGTTGGCAAGCAAAAGCAGTAGAAAAAGGCCTGGTAGTCTGGTCTGCATTTTAACCATGTTATAATATTATAATGTGTTGAAACTATTGATTGATTTTATTTTTCTTTTCAAATTCTTCAATAAGCTGGGCATCAGTCTTTTCAAGAGTCGGCAGCAGCAGTCTGACATCGCCGGCCAGCTTGTGGTTGGGATATTGCTTCAGGAACGCCTCATAATACTGTTTGGCTGTAGCTTTGTCGTGTAGATCGTTATCGAAGGTAAATGCTTTCTGAAAAGCTGCCTCCGATGCCCATTTGCTATCGGGATGGTCGGATGTGATGAGCCCCCAGATGCCGATCGCCTTGGTTGGATCTTTTCTTCCCCTGACCAGCGCTCCCGCTCTGAAGAGCAGTTCCGGCGTTGTCGTATCTCCCTTCATTCCCGTAGAGATCAGTTTTGCATCCCCGTATATTTTTTCACTGGTATAGAACGGATCCTTTTCTACGGATTGTGTAAGGAAAACGCTGTCGACATATTTTTTTAGCCGTTGGTGCGCCGCCATAGCCTCCGGTGAGGCTTTTTCAATGGGTGCAGCGGGCTTTTCATCTCTCTTACATGCCATCATAGTGGTCAATGCCACAAGGATAAAGTAAAGCTTAAGTTTCATTTCATTTTGTTTTGTTCAGGGGGCCGGGTGCCCTGAAGTCGGGTTTGATCAGTCAGTCACAAGCTCCTTAATGTGCTCTTCCAGCTCGTTTTCGTCACCGGGAACATAGCCTGCGTGGGTCCACACGATCTTTCCGCTCTGGTCGATCAGGAAGGTCTGGGGCACTGCCTGAAAGTTGAGCGCTTTTTGCAGCTCCTGGTTCTGATCGTTGAGAATGGTATATTCCCAACCTTTTTGTTCAACCATCGGCCTGATCTTGGAAGAAGAACGGGCGTCGTCGGTCGATATTGCAATGAGCTCCACACCATAATCCTTTTGCCAATCCTTATATACTTCATTGATGGCATCCAGCTCTTTTTTGCAGGGCGCGCACCATGTGGCCCAGAAGGAAATAACGGTTACAACTCCCGGCTTGACGACATCCTGAAGCGTGACGCTTTTCCCGTCCAGCGATTTGATCCTGGTAGTCGGAAGATCGTTTTGGGCGAAGGAGGATTGCGATAAAAATGTGAGGATAAAGAGAAGGCAAATGGAAATGTTGTGAAAACGCATTGTTGTTGAGTTATTTTTACAAGTTAAATGAGAATCAGAAAAATTTAAATTTTACATCAGATAACATAAAGGACGGCTTTTTTTCCGCTATATAAAACATCTTTAACTAGACTTTAACCAAGATTAGCCTCATAGCAATGTATCATTAAACGCGTTAAGCCCGGTTTTGCTGCAAAGCTAATTTATTTTTATCCAATAATTTATTGCCCCAAAGGTACTTTTCAAAAAATAAAAATATATTTTTGCTGCTCATTTTAAAATTTTCTATAAGAGTAAATGCAAAAATTAGCCTTATCCCTTCTGGCTGTTGTCTTATGCATGACACAGGGGAAAAGTCAGGGCATCACTTCGGGCAAGATCTCCGGAAGCCTGCAGACCAATCTGAATTTTTTTATGAAAGATGAGGCGATCAATGCCGCCAATACGCCGCAGTATGAAACGCAGCTGTACGGCGCTGATTCCTGGCTCAATGTCAACTATAATGTAAAAGGTTTTGAGGCCGGCATAAGGCTTGATGTATATAACAACTCTTATTTATTCAATCCTAACGGTGGCTCGTTTACGGGCATCGGCATCGGCAACTGGTTTGTCGCCAAGCAGATCGATAAGCTCAATATCAAGGGGGGATATATCTATGACCAGATCGGATCAGGCATCATCTACCGCGCTTATGAGGAGCGCCCGTTGGCGATCGATAACGCCTTGTTTGGCGTCCGTGCCGTATATGACCTTACCCCCAACTGGAGGATCAAAGGGTTTACCGGCCAGCAGAAATTCCAGTTTGACCGTTACGGAGCTGTCATCAAAGGCGCAAGCCTGGACGGCTTTATCTCGACCAATGATACGACGGGAAAAAATAATCTGACACTTTCGCCGGGAGTCGGGATCGTGGCCAGAACCCTGGACAACAGCACGATCGAAACGGTCAATAATGTCCTGAAATACTATGAGCCCATCGACAGCATCGCTTCTTACAAGACCAACACCTATGCGATGACCATCTATAATACGCTCAACTATGGACCCATCACCCTGTATACGGAAGCTGCCTATAAAACTCCCGAGGTAATGATGTCGCCTACGGCATTCCGTCACGTCGGCCGGGATTCCTCAGCCGGGAAGTTTATCAAGGAAGCCGGCAACGTCCTCTATGGGAGCCTTAGCTATGCAGATCATGGTCTGGGCCTGACCATTGAGGGAAAAAGAACCAAGAATTTTTCTTTCCGTACCGATCCTAACCTGCTGCTCAACAGGGGATTGGTCAATTATATCCCGGCCATGTCGAAGATCAATACCTACCGCCTGACGTCCCGGTATAATCCGGCCATCCAGTTTATGGGAGAATATGCTTTCCAGGTCGATGCACAATATAAATTCAACAGGAAACTCAGCGCGCTGCTCAACTACTCGCACATCAACTCACTCGAAGACGTGAAGCTCTACAGGGAGATATACGGCGAGGTAACCTTCAAGCCGAATAAGAACAACAGCCTGATCGTCGGTTTGCAACGGCAGGTATACAACCAGTTTGTATATGAAGGCAAGGTCGGCGCCCCGAATGTTGAGACCTATACGCCGTTTGCCGAGTACCTGCATAAGTTCAACCGCAAAACCGCCCTTCGCGTCGAGGGATCAGTGATGATGACGGATGAGGACTACGGAAGCTGGCTGTTCGGTCTTGCTGAGTTTACCATCGCGCCGCACTGGAGCTTCGTTATATCTGATATGTATAACTATGATCACAATCCCGAAAAGACCAAAAAAGCCAACAACTACCCTTCCGTCATTGCGTTTTATACCAAAGGCTCCAACAGGTTTTCACTGGGCTATATCAAGCAGGTGGAAGGTATCGTATGCACAGGCGGTATTTGCCGTTATGAGCCGGCATTCAGCGGTGTAAAGGCAACCATCTCAACGACTTTTTAATTTATAACTTGAAGATCGATGAAAAATATTTTCAATCTATTTGTTTTTGCCCTGGTCTTGATGACATTCAATGGCTGTTGCGAGACCGAGATCATCGTGCCCCATGTTACTGAGATCGTGTCGGACCGGGTTGTTCTGATCGAAGACTTTACCGGCGTCAAATGCCCCAACTGCCCGAACGCAAGCAGGGAGATAAGCACACTAAGTGATAAGTATCCTAAAAATGTTGTCGCTGTGGCTTATCATACTAATTTCTTGGGTGATCCTATCACGAAGGAAGGATACCAAAGCAAGTATGACTTCAGGACCGCTGATGGCGAGAAACTGGAAAGTGAGATGGGTAGCTATCTCGGTAAGCCTGCTGTCGCCCTCAACAGGAAGCTCTATAATCCGCTGCAGGAACTTCTCCTTACCAGCACTTCCGTATTTGGCAATATTGAAAATGAGCTAAAAAGCATTCCAAAGGCAAAGATCGTTCTCGACAATACCTACGAGCCGGGTACGAGAAGACTCACCTGCCGCGTTACGGTAGAGCCACAGGCGGCTGTAAGCGGTGACTTCAGGCTCCATGCGTTGATCACAGAATCCAACATCATTGACTCGCAGGAAGACAACGTGGTATATGTCAAGGATTACAATCATAACCATGTATTCCGCACGATGCTGAGCGCGCTGGCCGGTGATCCTATAGGAAGTGCGCTGACACCGGGAACCAACTTCAGTAAGACCTATGAGTTTACCCTGCCTCCTGAGGAAGGCTGGTGGGTCGCACATAATTGCAATGTGGTCGTCTTTATTACCGACCTGACCCAGAAAGCATTCGGTGTCGGCGCTGTGTTGCAGGCTGCCGAGGCGCATGTGGTGGAGTAGCTTACATTGACGGCTTTCGTAAAAAGAGGGTGGTAAAGGCATGTAGTTTCAATTTGGGCGCTGATCTATGCCTTTTAAATCCTTATTGACTTTCGTACTTTTGTGTAATGAGTAAAATTAGTGCCTGGATCCTGAGGATACTGGGTTGGAAGATCAGGGGTTGGGACTTGAATGCATTGGAGCAATATGTGCTTATTGTCATTCCTCATACTTCCAATTGGGACTTTCCATTGGGATTGCTCGTCAGAAGCTCGATCAGGCTGGATATCCGGTTTGTGGCGAAAGACAGCCTGTTCAGATGGCCTTTCGGTACATTGTTGCGCAGGATGGGCGGTTACCCTGTTGACAGGAGCAGGAGCAATAACTATGTAGACGCTGTAGCGGATATATTCCGGCATAAGCCGCTGTTCCGTCTCACCATTGCTCCGGAGGGAACAAGAGGTAAGGTCGAAAAACTGAAGTCAGGATTTTATTATATCGCGCAAAAGGCCGGTGTACCTATTATTCTGGTAGCATTCGATTATCCGGCCAGGGAAATAAGAGTGCATGAGCCGATAGATCCTTCGATCACCTATGAGGATCTTATGGTGATCATGAAGGATTTTTACAGGGGAGTGAAGGGTAAGATCCCGGAAAACGGCTTCCAGTTTGAAAACTGATTTTCAGATTCAGCTCCTTTTTTTCCGGTTTGGATAAAACCGGGCAGGGATATCATACTATAGCTGTATGAATTCTCGATTTTAGCTTTTTGATTTCACACAATAAATATATAGTCGGATGTTAAGATTCATTTACACTTTTTTATGCCTGGGCCTTATTGCCTTGTTGGGTATGAGCAATGTCGGAGGACGGGCTAAATCCGGAAGCGAAGGCAATACCGGCGCTCCCGGGGATAAAAATTATACCTGCTCCAACTGTCATGGCGGCGGCAGCTATAATGTCACCACTCAAATCGAATTGAAAGATGAAGAAGGAAATGCCGTCACCAAATACCAGGCAGCCCGGACCTACAAGCTGACCTTTTCCTTCACCACCGTCTCCGGGTCCAATCCTAAAGGATATGGCTTCCAACTGGTATCGCTTATAGATGCCGGTAACAAAAATGCCGGTACCATGGCCAACCCTTCTGCAGATGCCCAGATCACATCACACAACAGCAGGAGCTATTTTGAGCACAGAAAATCTTCCGCCTCCTCCAGCTTTACCGTTGACTGGACCGCTCCGCCCGGAGGCACGGGCAGTGTTACCTTCTATGGCGTCGGTAATGCCAATAATACCAACCTTGATATCACAGGTGATGTCATCAGGCCGGCAACACCACTCACTATTCAGGAAGAAACCGCATCTACCGGTAATGATATCTCTGTAAACAGGCTTTTCGTCTTCCCTAACCCGGTAGGCGATCAGCTGCGCTGGAATACGATACCCGGACAGGAATCAGTGGAATATACCATTGTAAGCGGTAATGGCACGTTGATCCGGCTCACTGCTGATGAGGTATCTGAAGGCCGCCTGTCGGTCTCACACCTTATTCCCGGGCTATATATGATGCGGGCGACCGCACCGGACGGCAGGATTATCGCCTCTAATACCTTTATCAAGATCTGAAATCATTTTTAATTTAAATAGTAAAATTGTAAATGAGAGGGCTTCTTCCGGAAGCCCTCTTTATTATTTTCCGGAAACAGTGAGAAGCGATATGGCTGTTCCGGCTTCGGATAGATTCAGGTAAGGATTGAGCAATAGGAAGAGGCGGTAATTTAATTGGCGGCCGTTGTTTCGACATATGATGTGGATTTCTTAATATTGTGCCTTTATTATTCAGTCATTACGGACAGATCAGACAAAATATGAGTGTACTTGTCATTGTATTTGCAGGAGCCCTGGCGGTATTGTTCGCCGGATTAGTTACAGGCAGGAATGTATTGCAGGGAATCGGGATCGTGGCAACCGGTGCAGCTCTTGCAGCAGCATTTTATGCTATGGATCAGCCTGTGTATGACCTGAGATCGATGTTGCTGTTTGATCATTATGCGCTGAGCTTTTCGGCGCTGATGTGCCTTTCGACGTTACTTATCTTTCTTGTCTCGGGATATGGATTCCGGGGGCTTGCCGAGACATTGGGCGATAATTATGGCCTGATCCTGTTTTCGCTTTGTGGGGGCATCTGTATGGTCGCCTTTCAGAACATGGTAATGCTTTTCCTCGGTATAGAGATCTTGTCCATTCCTTTATATGTTCTTGCCGGCAGCCGGCGTGAGGATCTGGGAGGGAATGAAGCCTCCCTGAAATATTTCCTCATGGGCTCATTTGCCACGGGTATCCTGCTGATGGGCATGGCCTGCCTTTACGGGGCGACCGGCACCTTTGATATTACAGAGATGGGCAGGCAGCTGGCTGAAAATGGCCTGAAGGGATACGGCTACCTGGGCTTTGTGCTGCTCACGATCGGCTTATGCTTTAAGATATCGGCTGCTCCGTTTCACTTCTGGAGTCCGGATGTATACCAGGGTAGTCCCACGATGATCACTGCCTTTATGGCTTCAGTGGTTAAGATCGCTGCATTTGGAGGCTTATTGCGTTTGTTCAGCATCTCCTTTACGGGAGTGGCAGGAGAATGGGTCACCATGCTGGGCGCCATAGCCTGCCTGACCATGACCGTCGGCAATTTTGGTGCTCTGATGCAGGACAATTTCAAGCGCATGCTTGCCTATTCCAGCGTATCGCACGCCGGATATCTGTTGCTGGGTGTGGTATCGCTTCAGTACGGCAGCGTGAGCAGTGTATTGTATTACCTGACCGCTTACGCTATCGCCACTATTGTCGCATTTACCATCTATATGCTTGTAAGTGAGCAGAAGGCGTCGGAAAAAGTGAGTGTATTCAATGGCCTGGCAAAGAAAAAGCCCCTGCTGGCCTTTGCCATGACACTTTCATTGCTGTCCATGGCCGGGATTCCGCCTCTGGCCGGATTCCTCGGTAAATATTTTCTTTTTACCAGAGCCTTGGAGGCCAATCCCATGTTGGTGATCTTTGCAATCGTCAATTCGGCGGTAAGCATTGCTTATTACTTCAGGCCGGTCATCGCCATGTATTTTACCCGGGAAGAAGAGGTTGACAATGAGGTTGTATTGCCGCAACTGGTCAGAACTTCCCTGATCATTTCGATTATACTGCTGGTGGTTATTGTCATCTTTCCCGGTTGGGTACAGGGGCTTGTCAGGTAGGGTAACGGCCGGTCGTTCCCGGCTTGTGGCGTTTAGCGGCTGATTTTTTCCTGATTTCCGGTCCGGTATTCATTTCTCGTCGCATCTTTACCTATTTTTGTAGAATTTATTTTGATAGGGCTCCGTGGCGGCTTATCATTGTTATACGAAATAGATTTATTTCGCACTGAATATTTTCGTAGGTCGCCTGGTTGTGGATAATGACGCAGCAGGGCCTCTTACGGATGTACTCTCAGTATTAAAACTTTGATTGGAATATGTATAGATTGGCGGTAATTCTGCTGCTTTGTTCAATATTGCAGAATTATTCTGAGGCCCAGGAGACCTGGACCCTGGACAGATGTATCAGCGAAGCGGTTAAAAACAACATTCAGCTCCGGCAGGCCGGCCTCACGGTGCGCAAGGACGAGATAGCGCTTAACACATCAAAGGCTGCCAGGCTGCCCGACCTCAATGGAATGACCTCTTTCTACGAAAGCTTTGGCCGGCAGATCGACCCTACTACCAACAGCTTTAATAACCAGAACTTCGGTAACCAGTCTTTCAGCCTGAGCTCCGGCGTGACCCTGTTTAATTTTAACAGGATCAACAATGCAGTCAGGCAGAGTAAGTACAACCTCGATGCGTCGGAAGCGGACAGGCAGCAGGCCATCCAGGATATTGCCCTGAATGTGGCGCAGGCCTATCTTATCATTCTGGTGGCCAGGGAAAACCTTGAGGTGGCGCGTAAGAGCCTTGAACAGACCAATGAGCAGCTGAGCATGACCGACAAGCTTATCAAGGCAGGCTCCAAAAACAGGAATGCCAGGCTTGAGATCGTGGCCCAGCAGGCCCAGAACGAATCCCAGATCATCACTTCGGAAAATGATATCGCCAACGGGCTGCTTAATCTCAAACAGCTCATGAATGTCGATCCGGGCCTTCAGTTCGATGTTGTGGCTCCCGAAGTGCCGGTGCCTGCTGAAAACCCAGACATGATCGACTACGAAGCGCTGGTGGCACATTCGCTGAAAGCCCAGCCCCGGTTCCTGTCTTACGAAAATAAGATCAATAGTGCCCTACTGGGCGAAAAGATAGCTTCGGCACAGGGCCTTCCTTCGATACAGGCCCAGGCATCCGCCAGCACCAATTATTCTTCACTCAACCAGAGGATACTTGGCACTACCGTGGTCCAGCAGCAGATCCCCGGAGCTATTATCGACGGCGAAATTGTCAATCTGTCTATACCCAATACCTCCGTCATCACGGGAGACAATCCGTATTTCAAACAGCTCAATCAAAACTTCGGTTACGGCATCGGCATCGGCCTGAGTGTCCCTATCTATAACAGGAACCAGGTCAGCTCATCAGTACAGAATGCCCGGCTCAATACTGAAAATATACGTTTGGAGGATGCTCAGGCAAGACAGCAGCTGCGAAGCGACATTATGAAAGCCCTGACCGATGCCAGAGCTGCACGGCGTACGCTGGATGCAGCGATAAAAAATCAGGAAGCGCTAAGCGGTGCATACAACGACGTACAGAAACGGTTTGAAATAGGAACGGCCAACTCATTTGAGCTGATCTCAGCCAAAAATAACCTGGACAACGCCGAGCGTAATATCATCATCAGCAAATACGATTATACCTTCAAAATGAAGGTGCTGGATTATTATGCCGGCAAACAGATCACATTTAATTAATCTCAACTTTCAAAAGACAATGGCAAAGAACAATAAGCGTAAATGGTGGCTGATCGGGCTTGTGGCCCTGGTTGCAGTCCTGATTGTCGCGGCTGTGATCAATGGAAAGAACCGCCCTAAAGGCATTAGTGTAACAGTGGATAAGGTCGGTCGTCGTGAGATCCGTGAGATCGTAACTGCCTCCGGTAAGATCTTTCCTGAGAATGAGGTGAAGATCAGCTCGGATGTGTCCGGGGAGATCATTGCCCTGTATGTAAGGGAAGGAGATACGGTCAAGGCCGGTCAGCTGCTCGCCAAGATCAATCCTGACAGCTATCTGCCATCCGTTCAGCGCGGTCAGGCGTCGGTCAAAAGCTCCAAAACGCAGGAAGTTGTCTCCCAGACGCAGATCAACAGTGCAAAAGCCCAGATCGAGGAGGTCAATTCCCGGCTGATCAACGCCCGGCAGACCCATGAACGAAATAAAAAACTTTTTGACGAAGGGGTCATAAGCCGGGCTGACCTCGAAGCCTCCCAGGCGACGCTGGATGGCCTGGTCGCCTCTTCCAAGTCGGCAGCAGCGGCATTGCGCCAGGCCGAGGAAAACGCTGTGGCTTCCAGGTATGGTACCCAGAGTGCTAAGGCAAGCCTTGATGAGCTTAAGACCAGCCTCAACAAGACCTTTATCTATGCTCCGGTCGACGGGGTGATCAGCTCTCTGAATGTAGAAAAGGGTGAACGTGTCGTCGGTACCATCCAGATGTCAGGTACGGAGATGATGACGATCGCCAATCTCAATGTTATAGAAGTGCAGGTCGAAGTGTCGGAAAATGATATCGTACGTGTGAGCAAAGGAGATTCGGCTGTCATCGATGTGGACGCTTTCTACGGCAAAAAATTTACGGGCATAGTTACCGAGATCGCCAACAGCTCCACGGCAGCTACCTCGGTTGCTACAACTTCGCTCAACAGCGATCAGGTGACCAACTTCATCGTCAAGATCCGTATGGACTATGAGTCTTACAAAACCATGATTAAAAAAGGCGAGCCATTCCCCTTCCGGCCTGGTATGTCGGCCTCTGTAGAGATCAACACCAATACGGAAACCAATATTCTGGCTGTCCCCATCCAATCGGTAACGACCCGCGAAGATCCGAAGGCCAAAAGATCCGATCTCCAGAACGGTAAAAAGGCCGACCTCATCGAAGTGGTATTCGTTCAGCAGGCTGACAGCGTCATCATGGCTCCGGTCAGGACAGGCATCCAGGACGACGAGTATATCCAGATAACCGAAGGGCTGAAGGGCGGTGAGACCATTGTCACCGGCCCGTACAGTACGGTATCCAGAACATTGAAACAGGGCAGTAAGGTGTATGAGGACAAAAACAGCAAGGATCCTGTGGAAAAAGGCGACCGCGTTGATTAAACACCTGTTAACGATCGCTGGCAGATGATAATAGGCGCTTGTACGTTATAAAACATATTGATAATTTGCCTAATAGAATAAAGAGGTTAACTTTGTCACGAGATTTTCAAGGGTCAGAAGTGGCCTGTGACGCTTGCCCTTATCGCACCGGGGTCTGAAATGTTCATTTCCTCTGTGGCAGGGCGCGGTTTCACCTTTTAAGAATGTCAATAAAAACGGATGAATAGTTTTAACAGAGCCCTGAATATAGCGGGGTGGCTAACTTTTTCTATCGCATTCCTCGTGTTTGTCTTTTCGGTAGAACGAACGGGAAGTCTTTGGGACTGTGGTGAGTTTATTCTGGGAGCGTACAAATTGCAGGTGGTCCACCCTCCGGGAGCTCCGCTGTTCCTGATCATAGGCAGGATGTTTGCTTTGCTGGGCGATGCCTTTTCCTCCAATCCTTCTGACATTGCCTTTGCGGTCAACCTCATGTCAGGTATGGTTACTGCTTTTGCCGGTATGTTTATATGCTGGTCTACCATATACCTGGGCAAATTGTCCCTGGTGGGTCGTGACGAGCAGAGCGACAGCGGACAAAATATCGGTTTGCTGCTTGCGGGCCTTGCCGCAGGTTTGAGCTCTACTTTCTGTGTCTCTGTCTGGTTCTCTGCGATGGAAGGTGAGGTGTACGCTATGTCGACCTTCTTTACGGCTCTGACGCTTTGGTCCCTGCTCAAATGGTACTACCTGCCTGATACGGGTAAAAGCGACCGGTGGATCGTGTTCTCTCTCTTTGCCGCAGGCCTCTCTATCGGTGTACACCTTTTGAGTATCCTGACCTTTCCCGCGCTTGCCGTATTCTATTATCTTAAAAAATATAAAAACTTCAGCTGGCTGGGATTTTTTGCATCCATTGGTGCCGGCCTGGTAGTTTTGTTTATTGTACAGAAAGTGATCATTGTCGGCCTGCCCGACTTGCTGGTCTCACTCGATATGTTTGCGGTCAATACGCTTGGCTTGCCCTTCTATTCGGGTCTGGTGCCATTTCTGGCTATTATCGGGGGCATCTTGTACTGGGGTATCAAACGCGCCAATAAGCGTGGCCTGCACAACCTGCAGCTCGCACTGGTGAGCCTTATGCTCATCATCGTGGCATATTCTACAACAGCTGTAGCCGTGATCCGCGCCAACGCCAATCCGCCTATCAATATGAACAGCCCTTCGGATCCAGCCCGCCTTGTGCCTTATCTCAACCGTGAGCAATACGGTGACCGGCCTTTGTTATTCGGCCCTTCATTCAATGCCCGCCCGACAGGGCTTAATAGCAAGCCGCGTTATGGCCGTGTAGGGGATAAATATGAAGAGATCGACAAAAAATATGATTATACCTATAATCCGCAGGATGAGATGTTCTTCCCGCGTATGGGGCATGGCGATGATCCTTCCAAGGTAAGATTGTATCATCAATGGATGGGACATGAAGGTAATCCGACGATGGGCGATAACCTTTCGTTCTTCTGGAGATACCAGCTGGGATGGATGTACTGGCGCTATTTTATGTGGAACTTTGTAGGAAAACAGAACGGAGAGCAGGGATATGTGCCGTGGGATAAGTCCAAAGGCAACTGGTTGAGCGGTATCTCATTCATCGATAATGCCAGATTGGGCAACCAGGCTCAGCTGCCGTCCTTTGAGAAGGACAACCAGGCAAGGAATACTTATTATTTCATTCCCTTCCTGCTTGGCATCATCGGCTGTATATTCCATTATCGCCGCCGTAACTATGACTGGCTAGGCCTCGCTGTTCTTTTCCTGATCACCGGTATCGGCATCATCGTATATTCCAACCAGCCACCTATTGAGCCGCGGGAGCGGGATTACGTGCTCGTAGGATCCTTCTTTACGTTTTGTATCTGGATCGGCCTTGGCGGACTTGCCATCGGCAGGTATATCGCTGAAAAGATGAAGTCCAACCCACTGCCGGGCTTTGCCATCGGCGGGCTGATAGCTTTGTTGTCGCCGGCTCTGATGGGCTTTCAGAACTTTGATGATATGGGTCGTAAGGGCATCTATGCTTCCCGGGATTATGCGACCAACTTCCTTAATTCTGTCGCCAAAAATGCCATCATTTTTACCTATGGCGATAATGATACCTATCCGTTGTGGTACGCGCAGGAAGTGGAAGGAGTCCGTCCCGATGTAAGAGTGGTCAATCTCTCCCTTATCGCGGTCGACTGGTATATCGAACAGCAGCGCAGAAAGATCAATGAATCAGCTGCAATCAAAATGACCATTCCATCGGAATCCTACCGCGGTAATAAACGCAACCAGGTATATTATATCACTTCCGAGATGTCGGAACAGGAGCTGCCGATCTCTTCGGTGCTGCGCTTTATAGGTGAGTATCATCCGTTGGAGGGCTCAGGCTCTAAACAGGAATCTTTCCTCCCGACCAACAAGATCTATATTCCTATCGACAAGGCCCGCTGGATCGCCAATAAATATCTGAGCCCGCAGGACTCTATCCTCGACAGGATCCCCGTTGCTTTTGATGTCAAGGAACAGGGCGACTATGTCTTAAAAGGCGATCTCGCTGTGATGGATATCATAGCAAGTAATATCAATGATCGTCCGATCTATTTTTCCGTGACGGCTGATCCTTCCAAATTCCTCGGATTGAATCAGTATATGCAGCTGGAAGGTCTTGCATTGAGGATTGTTCCGGTACGTTCGGTCCCTGACCGGCAGTTTGGCGTCTTCGGCCTGGGCAGGGTTGCTGGCGATAGTCTCTACAACAATGTAATGACCAAATTTAAATGGGGTAACTTTGATAAGCAGCAGCTCTTTGTAGACAAATCCTATACGCCTTCCGTCAACGCTATGAGGATGGTGCAGATGCGCGGAGCCTTTGATCTTATCAATAAAGGAGATAAAAAACGTGCGGCCGATCTTGCTGAAAATACACTCAAGGTCTTCCCCAATCAGAACTTTCCGTTCGATGGTACCATCATTCCGGCGCTTTCGCTGATCGCAACCGCTGATAGCCTTGACAGGATCAAACCGTATATGAAGACACTGGCAGAGAATATGCGGGAAAAAATGATCTTTTTCAATAGTCTCACACCGGCAGAACGTGCTCAGGGATATGAATCGGACTTTGACGATACCAAAAAGGTGATCAATGATATGCTCGACATCATCAGGCGAGGCAAGGACACTCAGTTTGAAGAAGAGATCAAAAAGATCATCGGGCCGTATATACCGAAGCCTGATGGCCAGTTAAGTCCACTCGATAATTAAGGCTGCTATGTCATCAGGTAAGATATCAATAGGTTGTGATCACGCGGGATTCCCGCTCAAGGAGGTCGTCACGGCATTTGCCAGGGAAAAAGGTCTCGATCTTATCGACAGAGGCACTTACTCCCTTGATAGTGTCGATTACCCGGATTTTGCCCACCCCGTAGCAAGCGATGTCGAATCCGGCGATGCAGATTGGGGAGTGCTCATCTGCGGCAGCGGCAACGGAGTGGCTATCACTGCCAACAAGCACCAGGGTATCCGCTGCGCTTTGTGCTGGAAGCCGGAGTTGGGTGCGCTGGCACACCAGCATAATAATGCCAATATTATAGCGCTGCCTGCGAGATTTATCGATGGAGATACCGCTCATGCGATCCTGGAAGCTTATTATACTGCTGTCTTCGAAGGTGGAAGACACGAAAGGAGAGTGGAGAAGATCAGCTGTTTTTAAATAAGATAAATCATTATTATATTGAGATCAGGTGGCGGCATATATATACTATTGACAAATACCAGGACCTGTATATGCTGCTACCTGTTGCTTTTTCTCCCGCTGTTCTCTTCCGGGCAGGCAGCGGTTAAGGAAGATATTGCCCTTTATCATTATTCTCATTTTATCACGCGTCACGACCTGCGGCAGCACATAGAGCTGTTGGCTTCCGATTCGCTTGAGGGGAGGGCATTTGGGACGATCGGCTGTTTTAAGGCCGGTGAATATATCGCCAATAACCTCCGGTATGAAAATCTGAAGGCGGCCGGTGACAGGGAAACCTTTTTTCAGCCTGTAGTCGTCAATAAGTGGACACGCCAAAAAAGCGATTTTGATGTTGTGACCGCGCAGGGCAATCTGAAATATAAGATGATCCCGGGCGCGGATTTTTCTTACCAGATCAACGAAGTGCCGGCCAGCTTCAGTATCAGCGCTGACCATATCATGTTTGCCGGGTATGGCATTTCCGATGATGCTTATAATGATTACCAGTATGCCCAGATCAGGGGTGAGGTCGTCCTGATACTGGAAGGAGAGCCGTTTAGAGACGGTCATTATGCGGTCTCAGGGTCAGACAAGCCCTCCCGGTGGTCGGAAGATCTTAAATGGAAGGTGGAAACCGCTGCGCAGAAGGGCGCCAAAGCTGTTTTGCTCCTGATCGATTCGACGCGCTTTCCCCGGAGAAGTCCCGATGATTTTGCCGGTATGCCTATGTACACGGATGATCTGAAGATGAAATACTCAATTCCTGTTATCCGCATCAATGAAAAGGCGCTTGCCCATTTTCTTTTGCCACGCGAGCTAAAACGGGTTAAGAAGCTTGCCGGTAATGTAAAAAAGGGAAAGGTTTCTTCCAACTATGTCTTAACCAACTTCAATATCCGCCTTTCATCGGCTTCCGCCTCGGTACGCGACAGGAATATCGTGGCGGTCATCGAAGGGAGTGATGAAACACTCCGGCATGAGTATATCGTACTTTCCGCTCACTATGATCATCTGGGGGTGCGTAACGGCCAGGTATACAACGGGGCTGACGATAACGCTACCGGTACGGCGGCCCTGATCTCTGTTTCCAGAGCGCTGAAAGGGCTGCGCGACAACGATTATCCGTTTAAAAGAAGTGTTTTATTTATTTTTTGCACGGGTGAGGAGCTTGGCCTTCTTGGCTCCAAATATTTTGTTGATCACCCTGTGGTTCCGCTCCGCAATGTCAAGGCTGATATCAACATCGACATGATCGGACGCAGGGATGACAAGCATGATGAGAATGAAAACTTTGTCTATGTCATTGGGTCAGACAAGATCAACCCGCTTCTCGACAGGACTATCCGTGAGGCAAACAGGCGCACGGTCAATTATAAGCTTGATTATACCTACAATGATCCGGATCACCCGCTCAGGCTTTATTACCGGAGCGATCATTACAGCTTTGCCGAACGTGGCATACCGAGTGTGTTTCTTTTTGGAGGCTTCCACAAAGACTATCATCAGCCCGGAGATGATGCCGCCTTTATCGATTTTAAGAAGGTCGAGGACATAAGCCGCCTGATCTATTTTACGGTGGTCGATCTTGTCAATTATGACGGGCAGATAATGACGGATTATAAAAATTAAGGATGGAATATTTTCTTGCGGTCGATACCATTACGGTTCCATTTTCCGTGGCGATCGGCAATGGGGAAAGTGTCCTGGCTGAAGAGATCAACTTTGACCGGACCGCTCTTGCAGGAAGCATAACTATCATGGTCGATCGTTGTTGTCGTCGGGCCCGCCTTTCCCTGACTGATCTCAAGGGCGTCGTCCTGGCCCGTGGACCGGGGAGCTATACGGGGCTCCGTATCGGTTATTCGGTAGCAAAGGGCCTCTGTATGGCGCTCGGACTGCCGCTTATCGAAGCTGATCCTCTTGAAGCCCTGGTACGTCATATTGGGTGTGAAAGTACATCCGGTGCCAGCGACACGCTATTCTGTGCGGCTCTGGATGCCAGGCGCAATGAAGTATATCTTGAGATCTTTGACCGTGATTTTCATCAGCTTCTTGAGCCGGGCGCATGCATTCTTCCCTGTGAGCTAAAGGACCTCACCGGTGTACAAGGACGTAAAGATCTCCTCTGTGCCGGTGACGGCGCCGGAAAGCTTGTCGGCCAGCTCGGAGAGCACGATTACAGGGTTGTAGAAGCAGAGAACAGGGCCTCTTACCTGCTACAGCTTATAGAAAGTTCGCAATGGAAAAAGACCTATGAAGAGATCGCCGAAGCGGAGCCGTTCTACCTGAAACCTCCCAATATCACTACGCCCCGGGACCGGCACATATGATCCCTGTAAGGTGCTGCCTGCCGGTGCTCAAAATTATTCAAAATATTTTTTGAGCCCGTTTTTCATATGTATAATGTTGAATTTCAAACAAAAAAATAATTAATTTGTTCTCATATGAGAATAAAATTCAATTTGAAAAAGTTTGGTACAGTTTTGGTTAGATAAATAGTATAATCCAAAACTAAATGCATTTTTGAATATGAGAAAACAAAAAAACGACGCCATTTCTCTGAAAGGGGGGAAGACGGAAATGCACCTGGACTATACGGCATTGCGGAAGGCCGTATTGGTGCTGCGGGCCGTCAACCATAAGTTACGGCAGCGTATCATTGACTTATTAGATGAGGGAGATAATATGACTGTGACGGACATCTACATTAAATTAAGATTGGAACAATCAGTAGCCAGTCAGCATTTGGCCATTTTGCGGCGGTCAGGTGTGGTGGTCACCGATCGTCAGGGTAAGTTTATCTATTATTCGCTGGATAAGAGCAGGCTTGCCCAAATTTCACGACTGGTTGAAGAGCTTGCAAACTAAATTATTTAAAATGTCTTATTTATTTGATAAACAAGTACTTGTCTAATTTTAATTTAAGAATTACATTAAAGTTGCCCTTAAGTTTAAAAAAAATTTGCCATAATTTCAAAAAAATTATGGCATTTTTTTTGACAAAAAGAAATTTTGTTTCATTTTTGTGTCATAAAGGTCAAACTACAGGATATTAAAGTTTTACGGATAGAGATATCCGGGAATTTATTAAGAAACACTACAAAATATTTTTATGAAAAAGACTAAGGTTACAATTGACAATGAGAAGCTGCAGGTTTCTTCCGAAATCCTTCGCGCCCTCGCACATCCTTTAAGATTGAAGATTCTGGAATTTATCGATAAGTACCAGAATATCAACGTCAACAAGATTTACAACACGCTCAAGATCGAGCAGTCCATCACTTCCCAGCATCTGAGGATCCTGCGCAACAGCGGTGTGGTGATCACTGAAAAGACGGGCAAATATGTGCACTATCACATCGACTATGAAAAAGTAGACAAGGCAATGGTCGCAGTCAATAACTTTTATGCGTGATCTCTATTGCTTTATTCAAAACAGGAATGCTATTAGTTAAAAGAAATTCTACACCATCCAATTATTGCGGGAAGACTTCAGACGGGGTTGATCATCGATAGCCCTCTTTCAACAATTAAAAAGGGCCTGGACAGATCTGTTCAGGCCCTTTCTTTTCCGGGTCAGCTCTGGTCGACGACTTCGGCGTCCGGTGCATTTTTTTTGACGGACTCTATGCCATTTTCCATCGAGGCCTTGCTTTCATACATTTCACTTTGTCCTATGACCTGGCCGTTGGTCGCCTTTAAGGTAAAATAGAACTTGTTGTTGGTGGAGGTTTTTCTTTCATAACGGTCATCATTCGGCGCATTCTTTTTTACCGACTCAATACCATTATTACACGAGGCTTTGGTAGTATAGCCTTCGCTTACGAGGATGTCCTGCCCGTTGCCGGCTTTCAGATTGAACTGGAATTCACCGTCCTTTCTGGTCTTAATTACAAATTTTCCCATGAAATCTTGTTTTTTTATGATCAAATTGAATCAAAAGATAAGACTTTTTTCGAATAAGGGCTGCCTTTGCCTTTATCAATTCGTTAATAAATCCGGCCGTGTTCTCTTCCTCTGGTCGTATTACAATAAAAAATCCGGTGCTTTTGTGAAGCAACCGGACTCTATCTGATCTGTAAATGGTTTCTTTATCTACACCAATCCCATAAAAAGCAGCATGGGGTCTTCGAGCAGCTTCTTTACCCGGACGAGGAAGGTTACCGAGCTCGATCCGTCGATGATGCGGTGATCGTAGGACATGGCGAGGTACATCATAGGGCGTATCTCTACCTGGTTGCCTACCGCTACCGGCCGGTTGATGATGGCATGCATGCCGAGGATGGCCGACTGCGGCTCATTGAGGATCGGTGTGCTCATCATGCTCCCGAAAATACCGCCATTGGTGATCGTAAATGTTCCGCCTTTCATCTCCTCGAGGCTCAGCTTGTTGTTGCGTGCCTTATCGGCGAGGATTTTTATCTTATGCTCGATCTCGTGCAGAGGCAGGCTTTCCACGTTATGCACGGGGGGTACGACAAGGCCATTGGGCGTTGAAACGGCGATGGAGATATCGGCATAGTCATGGTATACAATGGAATCGTCTTCCACTCTTGCGTTGATCTCCGGCATTTCAAGGAGCACGGCGGCGCAGGCTTTGGCAAACAGGGACATGTAGCCGAGCTTGATGCCATATTTCGCTACAAAGGCTTCCTGGTATTTGGCCCTTATGGCGTTGATATTGGTCAGGTCCACCTCATTGAAGGTCGTCAGCATGGCAGCATTATTTTTTGCCGACACCAGGCGGTTGGCGATGGTCTTGCGCATACGGCTCATTTTTTCCCTGCGTTCGTTGCGGGAGAAAGCGGCTGGCGGAGCGGAAAGAGCGGGTTCAACCTTTTCTCCGGCCTGTATGGAAGCCGAAGGAGCAGGGGAGTTGGCTTTCTGAGCATCATCTTTGGTAATGCGGCCATCTTTGCCCGTGCCGCTTAATGAAGCGGCATCGATGCCTTTCTCTGCCAGGATCTTGGATGCCGCCGGCGACGGTGTGCCTGAGGCATAGGATGAGGACCGGACAGCTTCAGTTTCCGGAGCCTGTTTTTCTTCCTTTGGTGCCTGTTTTTCTTCCGTGGGCTTAGTCTCGCTTGTCGTCGCTCCTGCAAAAGAAGTATCGATCTTAGCAACAAGGTCCCCGATTTTGAGATCATCACCTTCTGCTGCTACATAGATCAGTTTTCCTGCAGCCTCCGCCGGGAATTCAAGAGTCGCTTTGTCTGACTCGAATTCACAGACCGGATCGTCGAGGTTGATGATGGCTCCATCAGGTTTGAGCCATTGAGACAGGGTAACCTCATTGATGGATTCGCCGATGGTGGGGACACGCATTTCAATAATACTCATGATTGCTTTTTTAGATTTATCTAAATTATTTTTTAAAGCAGTTGAAAATCAACAGTGATGCTAAGTTAGAACATTCTGGATTCACAAACAATACATGGCGCCTTAAGTTTTACGGAAGGGGATGGATATTTTGCAGTGAGGAAGCCTCCGGTAATAAAAAAAGAGACGGAGGGCAGTACCGTCTCTCTTCGTTTGGTTTTGATGCCACTTCACTTTTGAAGCGGCATCAAGAAAAAATTTAAGCAAAAAATTTATGTACTTCTTTAGGAAATTTTGATGGAAGTATTGATGACCGGATTATATGCGCGGGTGGTTTTGATGACCGGTCCGTCATTTGATTTTGATTTGTGAATGTAGAAAGTCTCAAGAATGGTATGTTTTACGGGTTTATTGATCTCGATGGGTCCATATACTTTGTAAGGGGCTCCGAAGACTCCGACGGCAACCAGATATTTGCCGGGCTTCAGCTGGCTGAAATTGAAGCTGCCGTCATCACCGGTCAGGCCGGAATATACCAGTGATCTGTCTTTGGCATCGAGGATGCTGATCATCGCATCGTCGGCGGTAGTGCGGTTGTCATACATGACCTTGCCGCTCATGGAGTGTTTGCCGGGTACGGTCCAGTCAGGCAGTACAAAAAATACGGCTGCACAGAATGAAAAAAGGATTGATTTCAGAAGTGTCGAATCGTTGAATTTAACAGTTTGCATGAGATATAAGTTTTAAGTCAGTTATATAAATTTTGTAACACAAAGATATATTCAAAATATGGTACTATGTAAAACAATATACTTAATGTTTTTGGTACTTTTGAATGACTTTGTTGATACTGTAACGGTCTGAAGAGGTAAAACTACTACAGATGAAAATTCGCTTTTCGATGAAATGAGGATAATTTCCGACGTAAGGGAGAAATAAGATGAGGGGAAATGATAAAACCGGTTTTTAAGAATGTCGGTTATCCGGTTTGAGTATACGCTGGCTGAGCAGGAACATCAGAGTTGGGTCCTTTTAAAGAAGGAGCGATCCGGCGTGTGCCGTTGTATAAGATATAAGATTAAGAGTAGAACAGAAGTCATCCGGCGGAAAGATATTTACAGAGCCGCCTGGTTCAAATAAAAAAAGCTGCCCGGACAGGCAGCTTTCACTCATTTAACACTAATTCACCTACTTACGATGCAGTATTCACAGAAGCTGTGCTTACTACAACTTTTATCTCCTGCGCAGGTACCGGAAGCGTCAACGGCTTGATGACCAGATGGGACTTACCATCTTCAATTCTGAACGGACCATATACTTTTTGTGTCTGGTCCATCAGTTGAATAGAAAGATAGTATTCGCCAGCTGACAGCTCCTTAAACCGGAACGTGCCGTCGGTTTCTGTTATCCCTGATGTCACCAGCGAAAGGTCATCTTCCGCCAATATATTGATCACAGCGTCTTCCACTGCGGTCCTGTCTGTGTAGATCACCTTACCTGATAATCTGCTTTCGGTTGGCTTAATAAGCAGCGCAGCTCCAAAAACAAAAACGGCAAGTGTAGAGAGGGTCAAAAGAGTAAATAATTTTACTTTGGAACTAAAATTGTTGTTCATGGCAAATTAAATTTTGTAAGTGATTAATTTTTGTGTCGCAAAGATAACGTCATTTTACACTAAGTAGTATCAATTTTTCGAAGTATTTTTTGAAATACTTTTATAAGTAATTGATATATAAATATTTGTGTTAAAAAATAAAATTCTGTCCTGTGTGTTTTATCGACGAATAGACAACAGGTTAAAGTCACTACTTGCTTGGGTATGTATTTATATTAGTGTTTTTCATAATGTTTTGGTGGTTTGGTCGTGATACAAGTGAATATTGAAAAATATATTTGATAATAAGATAATTATAGTTTATAAATAATCCAAATAAGTTATTCTGAACAAAAATCAGGAGTTTAGTATAAAAACGATTTTTGCTATAAATAAGCCCGCTTTTACTCAATATCAAAATATTATTCTGGATCTGTTTTGTTTTACCCGTATTTAATTGCCGGTACTGATTATCAGGACAATAAGTATCCGGATGCCAGGTATCCAGCTGCCACAGACTTTGCCATAGATCAGTTATAAAGTCAGGAGGAAAGGCTGCGCACGATTAAGCGTTACAGGGTTTGTCTACGTACAGGTCTTTACAAGTGACCAGGAAAAAACGGTCTATAGAAAATGAATCTGACTGCCGGTCATTGAGAAAGCGGGCATATATAGTTCATTACAGGCCTGTCCCCGGCCGTACGATAGTATATTGCGCCTGCTGACCGGTTTCTCCGTCGATACCTTTGAGTATAAGCCGGCTTTGATTTTTTGATATCTCCCTGAGCAGGGTTTCTATCTGGTCGACCTCCACGCCATTGATCTCATGTATTTCAAATCCGGGCCTGACCCTTGCCCGGTCTGCCGGTCCGCCCTGTATTACACTGTGGATCACGAGTCCGTTTTCCGGTCGCTCCTCAGTGTATCTTATCTCCAGGCCCAGATCACGCAGTGAGGCATCGGAGCGGATGATAACTCCCGGCCCGGTCGCGACCGGGCTGCTGAGTATGACTTCAGCCGTTGAGACCGCTCCTTTACGGCGGAACCGCACATTGACCACATCACCGGGCTGGAACAGGGCGATCTGCTCCTGTAAGGCAGGGTAGTTACTGACCTGAACGCCGTTGACGGCAATAATGATGTCGCCTGTTCTCAGGCCGGCCTTTGCAGCAGGAGAGCTGGTGCTGACCCTGTTGACATATACGCCGGTATTGGGTTCTTCGCCGATGCGGCGTGACAGGCGATCGGTGATGTCCTCGATACCTACTCCCAACATGGCGCGCTGCACCTTGCCATAGCTGATGATATCGCGGACCATCTTCCTGACGATATTGCTCGGGATAGCAAAGGAATACCCCTCGAACTTGCCGCTCCGGGTAAAGATGGCCGTGTTGATCCCTATCAGCTCGCCGGCTTCATTGATCAGGGCGCCCCCGCTATTGCCCTCGTTGAATACGGCATCGGTCTGTATAAACGATTCGAGCGGATAATCCCCCTTCAGAAGGTCGATGGTGCGTCCTTTGCCGGAGACAATGCCCGATGTGACCGTTGAGTTGAGCTGATACGGGTTGCCGATGGCGATGACCCATTGGCCGACCTGTACCGAATCGCTGTTGGCCAGTGTCAGGTAGGGACAGTGTTGTTTTTCGATCTTCAATACGGCGATATCGGTCGACTCGTCGCTGCCGATAAGGGTCGCTTCATATTTCTTGCCGTCATTGGAGGTGATCTCATACAGGTTGCCTCCGGAGAGCACATGGTGATTGGTCGCGATATAGCCATCGCCGGATATAAAGACACCTGATCCTGAGGAAACGACCGATCCGTTTTCCCACAGCTGGAATGCCCTGTTGCGTACGGTTATCCGTACCACAGCCGGCATGCCGATACGTGCTGCTTTGACAAAGCTGTTACCTGTACCAGGGTCAAAAGCATCATTGACAAACCGGCTCCAGGCATTGTCGGATGAAATGGATACGGGCTTGTCAGAAGGCTGCAACAGCTTCATCAGGCCTACGCTGATCACGACGGCCGACAGGACAAGGACGATATCTCTTTTTCTGATCATCAATCAAATACAGGCTGGAAACGGTTCCAAATTTATTAAATTGAAACGAATTAGCCTTAGCTTTGTTGTATCGTAGTTTATAATGGATCTTAAACGGGCTGAAGCATATGGAGCTGCCATTTTATAAATACCAGGGCGCTGGCAACGATTTTATCATGGTCAATGGCTTTGATGTGGAGCTGAGACCTGTTCTGAACCGTCAACTGGTAGCGTCACTGTGTGACCGCCGGTTTGGTATCGGGGCTGACGGACTGATCGTGATCCGTCCTGCTGAAGCTGACTTTGACTTTGAGATGGTATATTACAATGCAGACGGGGGACAGGGTTCCATGTGCGGCAATGGTGGTCGTTGCGCTTTCCGGTTTGCACTGGATCGGGGCATCATAGGATCTGTATCAAAGTTCCTTGCTGTTGACGGGCCTCATGAGGCATTACTCACGGACACAGGCCTCATCTCATTAAAAATGACTGACGTGAGTGGGATCAGTAACATCGATGGCAAAAACTTTACGCTTGATACCGGCTCTCCCCACTATATTAAAATTGTCGATGATATTGATGCGGTTGATGTTTTTAAAGAAGGACGCCGTATTCGTTACAGCGACGAGTTTCGAAAAGAAGGGATCAATGTCAATTTCGTACAGATACTATCAGACAGTATCCGGATAGCGACCTACGAACGGGGCGTCGAGGACGAAACACTGGCCTGCGGTACGGGTGTTACTGCGGCTGCATTGGTGATGATGCAATTGGGATACTTTGACAAACAGGTATCTGTTAAAGCGCGGGGAGGGGATTTGTGGGTCTCGGCCATAAAAGATCCTCATAGCGGCATCTATGAGTCAGTGTGGCTTACAGGCCCGGCGGAATTGTCATTCAAAGGAGTGGTGGCAGTTCCGGATAACACACATTGATCTATGAATGAAAGGATAATGTCCGGGAACATGTATTATAAAGTATTATTCCTGTTCACTGACTTAATTGTTTTGAGCGCGATGAGCATATTGGCGTTCTTGTCATACGTACATAATGAAGAACAAATAACTGACACCTATTCTCTCTATGTATATATGGAGACGTTATTTATGTTGTCCATATTTACCGCCTTTCTGGCGGTTATTTATTTGATAGTGAGGGGTAAAAAGATCAATAGAACGGTTGCAAATATTCACGTGTACGGTACAGTTTTGCTTATTGTTTTTTCTGTATCGCTTTTTTTGTCTCCAGACTATCCGCGTAGATATTATAGATTTGGTGACCATAATGCTGAAGAGCTGCTTCTCAACAGGAATGCTCTTCTGACAGTTAGTGCGATCTTATTTGTATTGATCCAGCTATGCGGAATTACCAATCTGATAATTGGCCTTTTAAAAAAGAAATCCCGGGCAAAGGACAATAGGAAAACAGCAAACGACTTTGGTCAGGAATAAGGCCAGCATTTGATTATAATGCCAGATAGTTTTACAGCATCAGTTCCAGGTTCATCCTGGCATTTTTCAGCTCAGCCAGGGCGTGCTGATCATTCATTTTACCGGCCATAAATACGCCTTCGTCATAGATGTTCAGCGCATCTTCCGTCTTGCCCATTTCCTCGTACAGCTTGGCCAGGTGGTAATAGAGACCGACATAGGAAGGGTTGGATCTTTTTAAAGTGAGGTAATAATGTTCGGCCTGGTCAGGCATGTCATGACCTTCGTATTCTTTGGCGATAGCAAATAACAAGAAACTGTCATGGGGGTCCTTTTCCAGGAGATTCATCAACTCTGTCATCCTTTGCGTCATCATGCTTCCTCCTTCTTTTGATATGAATGGCAATCTATAATTTAATATCTGGCCTCTTTTTCCGCTGTCGGTAAATTTAAGCAATTAAAGCCATTTTTACAAGCGACCGCTAAAGAAATCGCAAATTTATGAAGTCCCTTCCATTGTTGCCCGGGTATCAATTTTGATGATATTTTAATCATTTTTTCTTATATTTGCGACGCTTTGAGCAAAATTAAATTTTGAAAATGGCTTGGACTGCCGGTTGACTTAAAATAGAATTTTGTACAGCCTTCATCTTTAGCCCGATTAACAGAAAAATCATAACTTAATGAAGATTTTAGTTTGTATCAGTAAAACACCCGATACCACTGCGAAGATTTCATTTAAAAACGATGGTAAAGACTTTCAGGCTGACGGTGTTCAGTTTATCATGAATCCATATGACGAGTGGTATGCCCTTGTCCGTGGTCTAGAGCTGACAGAAGCCCAGGGAGGAAGTGTCACTGTGATCAATGTCGGAACGGCTGACAATGATACGGTGATCCGAAAGGCCCTGGCTATCGGCGCACAAGATGCCGTAAGGATCAACAAAGACCCTGAGGGTGCATGGGACGTGGCGCATCAGCTTGCTGCCTACATCCGGTCACAGTCCTATGATCTTATCCTGCTCGGTAAGGAGACCATCGACTACAATGACAGTGAGGTCGGCGCGACCCTGGCTGAGCTGCTTGACCTGCCTTTTGTCTCTTATGGCAACAAGCTGGAGGTCAATGGGACGACCGCTGTCGTCAGCCGTGAGATCGAAGGTGGCACCGAGATCCTGGAGGTCGCTCTTCCGCTGGTCATTTCCTGTGCCAAAGGCATGGCTGAGCAGCGCATCCCAAATATGAAGGGGATCATGACCGCCAAGACCAAGCCTTTGACCGTGGTGGAACCCGTACCGGTCGAGTCCCTGGTCAGCATCGTACGCCATGAGCTGCCGCCGGCAAAAAAATCCGTCCATATGCTCGCTCCGGAAGATACGGACGAGCTGGTAAGGCTGTTGCACGAAGAGGCGAAGGTCATCTGATCACTTTAAATCTCCATTTTCTAACCAAATTAATACAGATATAACATGTCAGTAATCATATTCGCAGAATCCATAGAGGGTAAGGTCAAAAAAAGCGCCTTCGAAGCCGTTACCTACGGTCACAAGCTCGCGGAGCTTTTAGGAAAGGATTGTAAGGCTGTTACCCTCGGAAAGGCGGAGAATGCCGGAGAGCTTGGTATATATGGCGCCGGGGAAGTATACAATGCCGCTGATAGCGGTTTTGACGCTTTTGATTCACAGGTTTTTGCTACCGCTATTGCAGAAGCATTCAACCAGCTGGGTGGAAGCGTATTGGTGTTATCACACAGCGCTATGGGCAAATCCCTGACCGGTCGCCTGTCGGTCAGGCTGAATGCCGGATGTGTATCGGGCGCCAGTGGCCTGCCAGAAGTGTCCAACGGCTTCCTCGTTCCCAAAAGTGTGTATTCCGGTAAGGCGAGCGCATTCTACAGCATCACTTCCGATAAAAAGATCATTTCCGTGATGGGTAATGCCATCAAACCTGAGAAAACCGGCACTCCTGTCGACGTCAAACCTCTTACCGTTGCTGCAACCGCGCCGAAGATCAGGGTGACGGAGCGTAAGACGGTCAGCGGTATCGTGCCCTTGCCCGAGGCTTCACTGGTTGTCTCTGCCGGACGTGGCCTCAAGGATCCTGCCAACTGGGGTATCGTAGAAGAGCTTGCGGCTGAGCTGGGTGCGACCACAGCTTGCTCAAGACCTGTGGCTGATTCAGGCTGGAGACCGCACCATGAGCATGTAGGCCAGACAGGTGTCGCCATCCGTCCTAATCTTTATATCGCTCTTGGTATTTCGGGAGCGATACAGCACCTGGCCGGCGTGAATAATTCAAAAGTGATCGTCGTCATCAATAAGGACCCGGAAGCGCCTTTCTTCAAGGCAGCCGATTATGGTATCGTGGGTGATGTATTTGAAGTAGTGCCGAGGCTGATCGAATCCGTTAAAAAATTCAAAGCCGCACACTGATCGGAGCGGGAGACCGGGTAACAGAATGGTATTGGATATTGTTATTAAATAATTAGTGTACCTTTGTCCGTTATTTAAAAATCAAGGCCTCGGTGGCAAGTGGAAAAAAAATTCAATTAGAAATAGTCGCACTTTCCCATAGTGTGACACAATCCAATAATTACGCAGTCGTATTAGGCGAAAAAAAGGGAAACCGGCGGCTGCCTATCGTGATCGGCGGTTATGAAGCACAGGCCATTGCCGTCTCTATGGAGCGTATGGTCCCTAATCGTCCGCTTACACATGACCTGTTCAAAAATACATTGGATACCTTCAACATCCAGATCGTCGAGATCATCATCAGCGATCTGGTTGAAGGTATCTTCTATGCACAGCTGGTCTGCGAAAGAAATGGTGAAGTGTATGAGGTCGATTCCCGCACTTCCGACGCGTTGGCCATGGCTGTAAGATTTGACTGCCCGATCTTTACTTACGAGCATATCCTTGAAACAGCCGGTGTTGTTCTTGAGACAGACCCGGAAGAGGAAGAAGAGGGAGCTGTTGAGGAAGACAGCTCTTACACATCCAGATCATCCGAAGAGCTTGCCCGGATGCTCGAAGAAGCCCTCCAGGAAGAAAATTATGAGAAGGCGGCGCAGATCCGCGATGAGATCAAAAAGAGGAAGGGCACTTCCTGATCCTTATATCTAATATCGGTGGCCGTACATTACATTACATGAGTGATCCATGTGATGATTCCTCCTGTTGCTTCAGGGTATTTTAGGTTCATATTTTGTAGTGTAAGGATCATCATCTTGCTCCCCGGGAACAATAGACTATACCTGAAAGACCACCTTAAAGCATATTTCGCATATTTTTTTCAGATTGTTCCGATTCCGGACAGCGAAAGGATAAAAGTTTACGTCAAGGGGCTAATATCATGATATGAGAAGTTTTTGAGAATTTATCAAATATCAAAAAAAGCTAAAAATGAAAAACAAACTTTTATTCCTGTTCGGATTGTTATTGATCCTGACGGCTCCGGGTTGCCGGAAGGAGCTCGATAATATGAGTTTTGAGCAACTGAAGTTCTATGAGTCGGACATACTGGGCGTCGTAGTCGATGAGGAAGGTAATGCCATCAGCGATGCCACCGTAAGTTTCGACGGCCAGATTAAAAAAACAGATAAAAACGGTGTCTATATATTTAAGGATGTAGAGGTCAATTCCCGGCACAGTGTCATACACGTTATAAAGGAAGGTTATTTTGAAGGCATCCGGGTTTTTTCCACGGCGGCGGAAGCGAAGATCCAGCTGAGAACGGTCCTGCTGGAAAAAAGATTTGAAGCCAGGTTTGACGGCAGCACAGGAGGATCGGTCTCCAGCGGCAACGTTACGCTGGAATTCCCGGCACAGGCCGTTATGGTTGAATCGAGCAAGGCCCTGTATACGGGTGAGGTGTCAGTGGCGATCAAATACCTGGACCCTGAAGATGAAAATATCAGCGCAAAAATGCCCGGCAACCTGTCCGGTATCAACGCTGACAACAGGCTGTCCGTATTGACCACTTATGGCATGGTGGCAGTGGAATTGCGTGGCAGCGGAGGGCAGAAGCTCAATATTGCTACCGGCAGCAAAGTAAAGATGTCGGCTGATATCCCGGCGTCACTGAGATCAAAGGCGCCGTCCTCCATACCGCTGTGGTACTTTGATGAAGAGTCCGGCTATTGGAAAGAGGAAGGCCGGGCGACGATCTCCGGCGATAAATACATAGGCGAGGTAAGCCACTTCAGCTACTGGAACTATGATGCACAGCATCCGCCCATTATTCTGAGCGGCAGGATCGTCGATCAGAACGGAAATCCTGTCAGCGGACTGGATGTCAGGGTATATGCCACCAATGAACCATCCGGCGGGCATGGTTACACTAATCCCGACGGAACATTCAGCGGGCCTGTGGCAAAAGACCTCCCTCTGACCATTCAGATAATGTCAATTGCTCAGGGCGGTTGTTTCAGTCAGGTGCTCTATACGGGAAATATTGGCCCGTTTGCAAATGATGCGACCTTACCCGATATTGCCGTCAATATTGTACAGAGCAATTCTAATCACGTCCATGGCAATGTTATAGATTGCGCAGGAAATCCTGTCCAAAACGGGTATGTTGAAATCAACCTCGGTCCTTATAGCCGGCAGTTTTTATTAATTGAAAATGGAACCATTTCCGGTATAGTGATCAATTGTCAGAACAATCCTGTGTTCACTTATTTTGCGGTGGATCAGGATGCACTGGTAGAGAGCCAGGAATTTTCATCTGCATTGTCACTTGATACTGATCTGGGAACGATTTCCGCCTGCGGAATTGTGGCGGACCATTTAATCCTGAATATCCCGGATCTGGGTCATAGCCAGACAATTGCCGGCTCAGCCGTATCTATGTTCAGTGATACCTATGGTTATCTATATGCTACCGACTCATTGAACACCAAACTGCAATTTACATGGAATGATGCGGATGTAGGCAATTTCAATACCGGTACATATAATATTAACTATGGTAATATGAATATTTCGCAAGGGCAGAATCCAAATCAAAACGAATATACTGCGACATCAGGAACGGTGACGATCACTTCCGGAGGGGGATGGGGAAGCACTATTGAGGGATCTTATTCGATCGATATGAAAGAGCAAAGCTCAGGAATTATCCGCCCGATCAATGGCTCATTTAAGAAAAAATTCCATTAGAATGCCGTTCTTCGAAACATGCAGACTTAAAACCAATCTGAATTTTGACAGATATCCAGCTCATACAAGCTTGTTTGCAACACGACAGAAATAGTCAAAAACTTCTCTTTGATAGGTATAGCGGACAGATGTATCCCATCTGTCTCCGCTATTGCCGGACACAGGCGGAGGCCCAAGATGCATTGCTGATGGGATTTACCAAAGTATTTCACAGGCTGCATAGCTATAAGGAGGAAGGCCCGCTGGGCGCATGGATCAGGAAGATCATCGTCCGGACATGTATCGACCTGCTGCGGTCACAAAAGAGCCTTCCGCTTGTTTCCCTGGATCACGTACAGGTGCAGGAGCCCTCGGTCGTATATCATGAAAGTATGACTTATGATGAAATGATCAAAATCGTAAACCGGATGCCTGATGGCTACCGGTTTGTTTTCTGTATGGCAGTCATCGATGAGATGTCGCATGCCGAGATAGCCCAGGCGCTCGGTATTACGGAATCGACTTCCAGGACCCAACTGGTCAAGGCCAGAAAATATCTTCAATCGAGAATAACAAACAAATTAAATTTATATCAATGAAGCCCCTTGATTCTTTCGAAAAAAATCTTAAGCAGCTTGCTGACCGGCAGGTGGATACTTCAGCATCATTTGTGTGGGAAGAGCTCGCAGAGAGGATCCGGCCTCAAAAGAAAAAGAGAAGATTTTTTATCTTTTTATTGCCGGCGCTTGTCCTTATCGGTGCAGGATCGTGGCTCGCAGGCAATTATTATTATAAAGATCGTGATAGACAGGTTCCTGCCTCCGGAGCTCAACCGTCTCCTGAGGTTGTATTTAAACAGGAGAAGATCCTATCTGGTGAGCCCGGGTATGATTACTCCGGCGTCCGGGGCAATGAGGATAAGCCATCTCTGGCCGGCGAAGATGAAGCATTGTCTCCGGCCTCATTGAATAAGGAGCTTAAAGACCTGGCCTTCCAGCCGCGAGGTTCTAAAGCAGTACATAATGGTCATAATGCCATGAGACAGAGTTTATCCATAAAGAAAAGTGATCCATCTATGCCGTCGCCCGGCGGAAATGTTCTGCCTGATGCTGCTAATAAGGAACAGGAGCTGGCAACAGAACGTTTGGAAACAGCCGGTGCCGGCTCTGAGCAGATCTCCCCGGCCCTGATCAACAGGGCTTCGGGTCCTGATGAATTCTTTCTCCTGGAGCCGCAGAGGCTACCGGCATTGGGATCGATGGCCGGTGAAATAACCGGATTGCCGCAACCTGAATGCCCCACGTTCAGGAAAAAAAGGACTTCCTTTTTTATTGAGCTCGAAGGCCAGGCGGGTTTTCCTCTTAAGCACCTGGACGCAGGGACTGAGGCAGCGAAATTATATGACCTAAGAAGATCGACGGAACATCCCTGGTATTCCTGGGGAGGAGGACTGCACGCGGGGATATTGTATCGTGACAGGTTTTCTATTTCGGCAGGTGTGGACTTTTCGCAGCTGAACGAAAAATTTGACTATTCCAAAACCGACATAGTCGACCTCATCTATCACGTCAATCCCGTAACGGGAGAAGTAACGGGCCCCTTTGTTATAACCGGCGAAAGAACAAGCAGTGGCCAGATCAGGCATAAGCTTATTGACATTCCGCTTACCCTGGGCTACAGGATCAGGGCCGGCCACTGGAATTTTGATATCGAGGCAGGACCTTTTCTCAATCTGAGGCTTACCTCCGGCGGAAAAATAATGACAGATACCGATCAGATCGGCAGGATAGAAGATAATGCAGTGTACAGGGATGCGGCCGGTCTGGGCTTACAGGCAGGCTTTGCAGTAAGCAGGAAACTCAATAAGCATCTGTCCGTATATGTGAAGCGGGAGTTTAAGTATTACCTGAATGACTGGAGCGAGGCTTCCTATCCGGTCCGGACCTCATTCAATCAGGCATATCTGGGTGTGGGAATCAGGCAACAGTTCTGATCTTGCATAAATGTTATGCCTTTTCCGGAAGGAAAAGATTCTATATTTGCACATTCTAAAAAAAATTATATATGAGCCAGATATTGATCGAATGTGTACCCAATTTCAGCGAAGGTCGTGACCAGTCTGTTCTTGATGCTATAGCCGACGCTGTCCGTAGTGTTGACGGAGTGACCCTGCTTGATGTCGATCCCGGAAAGGCGACCAACAGAACGGTCTTTACCTTTGTCGGACACCCTGATGCAGTCGTTGATGCGGCTTATGAGGCCATCGGCGTCGCCGGACGTCTTATTGACATGAGCAAGCATAAAGGCGCCCATCCGCGTATGGGAGCAACGGATGTTTGCCCGTTGATCCCGATCTCCGGCATAACACTTGAAGAGCTGGTACCCTACGCCCGGGAGCTCGGTCGCCGTGTGGCGGAAGGCCATGGCATCCCTGTGTACCTGTACGAAGCGGCGGCTTCTTCTCCACAGCGCAAAAGCCTTGGGGATATCAGGAGCGGAGAATACGAAGGCCTTGCTGTCAAGATCAAAGATCCGGTGTGGAAGCCTGATTTCGGCGCAGCAGAGTTCAACGAACGGTCGGGAGCGACGGTGATTGGTGCAAGGGACTTTCTCGTCGCTTATAATGTCAATCTGAATACGACCTCGGTCAAAAAAGCCAATGCTATCGCCTTCGACATCCGCGAAAACGGTCGTGTCCTGAAGAAGGACGGAGTCCCTGTTCTCGATGAGGATGGTCAGCCGGTTCGTCAGCCCGGCAAGCTCAAAAGCGTCAAAGGTATCGGCTGGTTTATCGAGGAATACGGCATTGCCCAGATATCCATGAATCTTACCAATATCCACGAGACGCCGCTTCACGAAGCTTTTGAGGCATGCGTGGAAAGCGCACAAACGCGCGGCATCCGGGTCACCGGCTCGGAGCTGGTCGGCATGGTACCCAAGAAGGTGCTGGTCGATGCAGGCAAATATTTTCTTCAGAAGCAAAGGGCCAGCGCAGGTCTTTCCGAGCGGGCGCTGATGGAATTTGCCGTCAGGAGTATGGGACTGGAAGAGATCGCCCCTTATCCGCTGGATAAAAAGGTCATCGAATATGCCATTGCCAGGCCGGAAGATTCGATGCTCACCGATCTGACGGTAAGCGGATTTGCGGATCTGACAGCCTCAGAGACGCCGGCTCCGGGCGGTGGATCGGTATCGGCGGCTGTCGGCGCTTTTGGGACGGCCCTGGGTGTCATGGTTGCCAACCTGACCTCCTCTAAGAAAGGTTATGAAAAGCACTGGAAGCTCTATAGCAAATGGGCGGTCCAGGGTCAGGACATCAAACAACGCCTGATCCGCCTTGTCGATGAAGATACCAAAGCCTTCAACGGCATCATACAGGCTGTCAGGCTGCCTAAATCGACGGAGGAAGAGATCACCCTCCGGCAAAAAGCCATGTCCGATGCAACCCGCCGTGCCATTGAAATCCCTTACCAGGCAATGGAAACAGCCGCAGAAGCCATTCCTCTGATCGAAGCGATGGTTGAAAAAGGTAATCCCAACAGCCTGTCGGACGCTGCTGTAGGCGGACTGTGCCTCCGCACGGCCATCACAGGAGCCTATTACAATGTCAGGATCAATCTCAAAGGATTTGAGGACGTGGCATTCTCATCAGAAATGACGGCCAGGGCGGCAAAGCTATATAAAGATTCAATGGAGCACCTCGATAAGATAGCCGGCATCGTAGAAAGTCAACTATAAGCCGGTACGCCCTACGGGTTATTATGCCAAAGGAAGGAGCTGTTTATCTCCGGCAGAAATTACGATCGTATAATTCTGTGACAGGTATTAACCTGGTTGCCCATTTTTCTGAAACAGTTAGTCTGTCAACGGTGCATTGTCACTAAGCTGTCGGTTTTGTAGTGTCATGGGATATTATTGTAACGGTTAGGGGCTTGGTGACAGTGACGGAAAAGGAAGTACGAACTTCCAATTTTGCACAAACATAAGCAAAACTGTTTCGGTTTTTGCGACAAGAAAGCGCGAACGTTGAACCTTGCACTAACTCCGCTCTTTTGCCAAACTGCTTGTTGGCGGTTCGTTTTTTATCAATTTATAAGTTTGTCAATGTCGTTGTATATTTTTAAAAAATCGTCAATGTATTTAGTCGTCAAATCTTGTGATGGTTCCGTAGAATTTTCTTTAAACCTTACATTAATTGATATTGGTTCATTATAGATTGCAACGTCTAACATTCTTTTACCTCTGAAAGTAAAAAAATCAAACAGCAACTCTCTTAATTCAGAAGAATTAAGTTTCATTTCTTTTTTGCCCCCTAAGTTGTCAAAACCAAATTCGTTTTCAATAGAATATTTATATTTCAAAAGTTCTATTGCTTTGTTTATGTCAATTTTTGATTTCATAGAAAGGTTTTTTGATAACCAAAAAACTCTTTTGTCTAACAATATGGGATAACTGATGGTTTTCAATTCAGAAGTAAACATCCAAGTGCTTGGGGCAATGTCTTTTTGAACGTTGTCAAGAATGTTAGCAATGTCTTCTTCTTTTATGTTTAAAACCTTCAGGTTTAACAATTCTATTTTTTTATGGATTGTCTCTACTTCTTTTTGATTAAAATCAGGTGGAACGCCCCAAATTATTGTGTTTTCATTATACTGTAACGCTATCCATTCGTGATTAAGAATCCTTCGTATTCTCATCAATAGAGATGAATCAATATTTTCAATAGCATAAAAATGATGCGATTTAATTTTGTTTAATTGTTTGTATTGAATTAGCTGATGATTATACTGTTCAACTGGGTTGATTTGCTGTTCAAACATTTGCACAATGTGAATTCCTGTTTTATTATGAATCCAAATTACATCATCTTTCTCTTTTTCTTGTAAACCGAATTCGGATTCAGCAAGTGAACAATAACCCAATTCATTTGATGTTGAGTTTTTATTTGTTTTTACGAAAGTTGTAGCTTGCGTTAGTTGAATTTCTCTCGGTTCAGAAATATCGTGAAGATAAATAATACTTCTTATTTGACTTGAAGTTATATGCCACCATTTTTTGTCTGAACTATTTATCAGAACGTCATCAGCAATTTTATTTACAATTTCATTTCGTATCTCTGTGGGTGAATATTTATCAATATTTGAATTTATACGAACTTCAACTGTTAATGCGTATGCTGGTTGATTTAAGAATGAAATATCTTGGTTGGGAAGTAGATAATTTATATCCAAACCTCCTGTGAACTGAAACCATTTTTTAATACTTACTTCGTAATTACTTGAGATTCCTGCTATGTATTCAAAACCTTGTGTTTTTTCGGTAATCCAAGATTTTTTTGAGAGTAATTTTAAAATTGCTTCAAAAGAATCACTTTCTTGGTTTAATTCTTTTTGAAAGGGCAACTCTTGAATTGTCAAATCAAACTTGAAACTTCTTAAACCATGAACTTGTCCAAGTCCACTAAACCACTTGTTTATAATGTCTTGGTTGTTTTTTATTCTGTCCCAAATTTTATAGCCATTCCAATAGTCAATAGAAGGGCAGTCTGCGGGATTTGCAAATCCTCTGTTGTATTCTCCGTCATTGACATATTTTTTCCCTTGAGGTGTCAAGTCGGAATTAGTAACGAATATTGCCTGGCTGCAATTTTTACGCATACAGGCAGCTACAAGTAAATCTAAGTCGTCTCCGTTGTAATGCGTGGTGTATTTTAGTGTGTGTTTACATTGTGTTAAGCAACGTTCGCCCTTTGGATTAATTGTTAGAATGTCTTGTTTCTCATCTCCTTGCCCGTCCGTAACATCAATAGCAGTATGTCCTTCAACTTTAACCAAAATGTCAAGAATAAATTCAGGAAACTTGTCATAGCCAATTTGAGATAAATATTTAAAAATACCTTCTCTCGTTGGTGTTGTCGTAATTAAGTCTAACTCACTTGGAATAGTGTGGTAAAAATGTTGTGTTATTCCTGAAATGATACTATAGCTCATCTGTCCTTGTTTTGGTGTCGCGTTAAAAATAACCGCCAACGGTTCGGGTATTGCCGAAGGCGGGGATTTTTAGCACTAAAGTTCAATCGAAGAACCAATGTTGAACCTTGTTGAAATGCCCAATCGAAGCCATTCAGCCCCGCTTTTGGCAATACCTTGTTAGCGGCTGATCTACTTTTTATGTTGATGTTATCAGTGTTAGAAATACTCGTCCTTCTTTTAATATCTCAGGTTTCAATAAATATGGAACTACCTGTCCGCCTATTATTGATGCAAATAAATTTTCAATGCAAACAGGAGTTGGTTGTCCGTCAACATTGAAAACTCGGTAAAGTTGATAATGCTCTTTGTTAGTAAGAAAATACTGCCACTCGTTTGAAGTAAGGTAAAAAGTATGTTTATCTTTTGGGGTGCCTTTACATTCCACTAATTGAACAGTTTTACCTACATCATCAAATAGTTCAAAGTCATGTGGTTTACCGCTCTCTCCGTTTTGATTCATCCATTTAACTTTTGACGTTCCATGAAACTGACAAAGATGTGTGTAAAGAAATGTTTCGCTTTTGTGTCTGATGTTTTCGCTGTATTCACTGTCTATTGTCAGTGTAGTTGCATCAATACCTGATTCATGCAAAAGATTTAATCGTAAAAGTTCTTTGAGGGCAGAAAGTTCTGAAAGCAAAGTTTGCCCGTTAGCTATTTGCTCTTTAATCCTTAATTCTAATTCCTCAAATTGAACTACGCTTTTCGCTTGCTTACTCTCTTGTTTAACCGTTTCAATTTTTTCCTTTATTGTTTGAATAACTTTGGGTGATTCAACTTTGGGTTGTGATGTGACGACTGGTTGTGGGGTAACTGCAACCGTTGCAGCTTTCATATTCTTTAGGCTGTCTTGTAAAATAGCTTTCTTTAAAGGTGCTAATTTTACGCTGATGTAGTTGGTGTCGTTTGCAGATTTTGGAATTAAGTTCTGATAAACTCCCTTTGTTTTATTTGACAGATAAGTAGCTTTTTCTTCGGCTTCTTTACCTTGACAAATACCTACAATGAATATTTTGCAAAATATCCCATGTGTTGAAAATGCTTTGTCAATCGTGTCTTTGTAATTACCACCTCCAGTTTCTTCACCATCTGTTAGAAGAATAATTTTTCTGTCAGAATTGGGGATGCTTTGCAGTGAGTTTACCGCTTCAGTAATTGCAGCGGTAATTGGCGTCCCTCCAAGTGGGTCGTCAGGTAATTCACCAACTTTATTCATCATTAAATTAAGGTCATAACCGCCTTCATAAATTTTCTCAACTATTGGTAATTGCTCTTGTGTATTTGCCCCCTTAAAAGTTCGGATAGTAATTTTAGTGGCGTAATCAAGTGTCGGTAAAAGTTGCTCACGAAGAGTATTTTTAATCAAGGACATTCTTGTTTTGCCGTCTGGGAGAAGAAATTGATTTTCAGACTCGGTCCCCTTCATGGCTCCCATACTTCCCGAAGTGTCAATTAGTATTTCTATATAAGTCATTGTGTCGTTTAATTTATACTAAAAAGTTTCAGGTTAACACTGTAGCTAAAGAGTTGCCGCTAACTCGTTTGTTCCCCTCACAAAATGTTTCTAATCTTCCTATACTTGGTCGGCTTTGCGTCATATGTAAGGCATTTCATAAGGCGTTCAATACAACAATAATACAACATTTATTTTACAGATCAAACGTTTTTCTATTGTCACCTCAAGAATAACATCCTGTACCCGGTGTTCCTCCGGCCGATAGACACCATATGCCGCGACGGACACACAGGCGTGTGGCATATCATTTTATATCCTTAAATTTATGCAGGCATCCGGATAGAGTAAAATGATCTCTCATTCGTCTTATATACAATAACGAGTTGAGGGGTTGAAGATCAAAATAAGATGTCGTGCATTGTTGTGAAAATGTGTATATTACACATATAAATTATTACCACATAATTCTTCACATATGCACGACATAGCCACAATATAC
>Ga0206118_100208_pt1 | contig 51138 bp, 37 predicted proteins | sample 3A20Ametagenome_FD_177999 | JGI IMG/M metagenome (GOLD analysis project Ga0206118, IMG submission 177999) | Enriched microbial communities from leaf-cutter ant dump, University of Wisconsin, Madison, United States - 3A20A | ecosystem: Environmental > Terrestrial > Nest > Insects nest > Nest dump... | reverse complement strand
CGATGGATAGCGATGGTGCAGGTAGATCTCGCGCGCCGCGAAGCTGAGCGCCGTCCAGTAGTTCTCGATCGCAAGGCCCGCCGCCCGGAATGACGCTTCCTCCATGTCGACATGGCGGAACACGTGCTTTACCGCGCCGAAATAGATGCAGACCTCCGGATGCCAGACGACCGGATCCGACCGCGTGGCGGCGATCCGGGCGGCGCTCGCAAGCCACGTCTCTCCCCACAGGTCGTCGGCGTCGAGAAAGGCGATATAGCTGCCGGACGCCGCATCCACGGCGAAATTGCGTGCCTCGCCCGGATCGCCGAAATCGGTCTCGACCACCTGGAAATCCCCCGCTCGCCCGCTTTCCACGACGTCGCGCGTGAGACCGTCGGCCTTGTCGAGGACGACGAGGACCTCGACGGTGAAACCGGCCGTCTTCGCAAAGGCCACGCTGCGCTTGAGGCTTTCAAGGGACGGTTTGGCGATCAGCCCCTCGCGATGGGCGTTCAGTACCGCCGTTATCGTTGGCCGGGCCATGCAGCAATCCTCCGCTTTCCGTCGGCTGAAGGGCAAGCACGTTGAGGTAGCGCTGCCAGTTGTGGTTGTCCTGCAGCCGCCGCGTCATCGCATCCGCCGCCGCCTGTGCGCGGCGCGGATCGTCGGCGATCGCCTGCAGCGCCGCGACATAGGGCTCCGGCGCGTTGCCGGCGGCGATCAGCCAGCCGGTCTCCCCGTCGACGAGCTCGCCGATCCCGCCGGCATGCGAGGCGACGATCGGCAGGCCCGCTGCCGCCGCCTCCAGCAGCACATTGGGAATGCCGTCCCAGAGCGAGGTGTAGAGAAGGGCGTCGTAGCTCTCCAGCGGCAGTGCCTCGAAACGCTCGAACGGCCCATGTATCCGGACATTGGGGCAGCGCCGCGCGAGATCCGCGATCCGCATCTCATGCGCCGCGTCGCCACGACCCCAGATGTGGAATTCGAACTGCGGAGCGCTTTCGGCGATCCGGATAAGAAGATCGATATTCTTCTGCGCCGCGAAACGGCCGGCCCACAGCACCCGCAGCGGCGCGCCCGCCGGCCGCTCGCGGCGCGGCGGGCATGCGGGCAACAGGGCCGGCTGGTAGAGCGTGACCAGTCTTTCGCGCAGGCCGGGCGGGATGGCGAGCTGGCGTACGAGTTCTTCGATATGGGTGCGATTGTCGAAATAGACCGCCGTTAGGAACGGCAGGCAATGACGCAGGTAAAGATCGGAATAGCCGTTGCGCCGCCCCTCCGGCGAATAGTCGGGGCAGAACAGCATGGCGTGCAGCCGGGTGAAATGGGCGAGCCTGCGGCCGTGGCGCTTCATCGCTTCCCAGCAGGCGCGGCTGTTCACGTTGAGCACCGCCGCCGGCTGCAGCGTGCGAATGAGAAGGTCGGTGAGCGTGACGCGCTCGTCCGGCGAAAGCGCCGGATCGATCCGCGACAGGGACAGGATCGGCACGCCGGCCGGCAGGAGATGCGGGGCCTCCTCCCGGTCATGGTCGGACAAAACGACCAGCACGGATTGTGCGCCATGCGTCTCGGCCAGCGCCCGCACGGCATGGCCTGCGACGAGATCCGAACCGCCATGGACGATCCAGGGCAGGAAGACGATCGTGCGCGGCGCATGCTCGATCCCGCCGACGATCCGCTCGAAGGCGCGTGCAACACGGTGCTGCGGCACGCCGCTGAGGACGTCGAGCCGGTCGGGATCGGCGAAGAAATCCGCGCTGTAGAGGTCTGGCTCAAGGTCCTCCACGCTCTCGAGCGTTGCCCGCGCCACCTCCAGTGCCCGTGTGGGCCGGAGCGGCGCGCGGCCCTCTTCGCGGCCATGGTCGATGAAATGCAGGAGCGGGTCCATGCCCGCGATGTCGGGATAGTGCCGCAGATACCATTCAGCGTCGAAACCGGGGCCGGGCGAGCGGCCCTCCGCCCAGCCGTATGCCAGATAGTGCATGAACGGCGGCTGGCCGGCCGCCGCCACGTCGGGATGACGTTCGAGATACCAGCGGGCATCGAACAGGCCGGAGGCGAGAATGCGGTCGGCGCCGCTCGGCGGGGCGGGATGGATCTCCAGCCCGTGCGCGCGACCGTATTTCAGGTAGTGCAGCAGCGGATTGAGGCCGGAGCGGCCCACCGCTTCATGCTGGTCGAGATAGCGCGCCGCATCGAAGGCCGGCCCGGGCGATAGCCGCTCCTCCGCGCCATGGAGCAGGAAATGCGTCAGCGGGTCCATCCGGTCGCGGACGACATAGGGGTGGGTGAGCCGATACCATTGCGCGTCGAACAGGCCGGAGCCCCGCACGCGGCGGCGGTCGGGCCAGAGATCGCTTGCGGCGAGCAAACGTCTGATCGTCTTCGGAAAGCGAATGGCGGGTGGCCCTCCCGTTTCTGCTCCAAGCCTGCCGGTCCTGTGCTGAAGCACTACTACAATCGCCGCCCGGCCCGGCGCAACTCAAATGTCGGAACGGGAAGCGGCCCTAAAGCTGCCAATCCGTGTCGCTGCTGCCGTCTCCGGCTGCCCCCGGTCCGCTTGCGCCCTGGATGAAATTGAAATGGTCGGCGGAATAGATCGTGCCGCCCGCATCGAGGGTCGCGCCGAAGAGCCCGTCTTCCGGCGCTGCGTCGCGATCGGGATAGGGGCATTGCGCGAGCCATGCCTTGCGGGCCACCACGGTCGCGCCGCAGACCGTGGCCGTATGGCTGTGTTGGCAGCCGGGATGAAGGAGGCTCGGCCGGCCGTCGCGCTGCGAGCGCGCGGCAAAGCTGCGCTTGCCGGCGATAACGGCGCCGGAGAAATCGAAGGTCAGGATCATGTCGGTGAGATAATTGGGAAAATACCTGTTGCCGGTGTGAAATACGGCAACGAAGTCCCCGCGCGCCGCATCGGCGCAGCGATTGAGCCGCGTTCCTTCCGGCAGGAATGGCGGGATTTCCACCAGCCGCACGGCTTCGACGGTTCCTCCTGCGGCGAGACGCTTCTCGATTTCGTTCCTCCGTTCTGCAGGCAGCTCGTCGTCCACGGCAAGGACGGCCTCGATCCTCGGATAGGTCTGCGCCGTCACGGTCTCGACGATGCGATCGATATCCGCCGCCCGTACGGCCGGCAGCAGGATCGATGCCAGCGGCGGCTTGCGGCCGGCCTCGCCGCCCCAGATCACCGCGCGCATCAGCGCCGCGCGGTGGGCATATTGATGCCGCAGGGCGATTTCGCGGATGCCCCTCTGGCTGGTCCGCCACCAGTGCGCCTCGTCCGCAAGCAGCCGCTCGACAGCGTCTTCGGCTTGCCGCGCCGTCGCGGCGGTGGGCACGATGCCGGGGAACTGCTCCTCCAGGGCGCGCGAGGGCGCCGAGACGACGGGCGTGCCGCTGGCAAGAAGCTCGTAGACCCGCCGCGACATCATCGTCGGCGAGGAAACGATGGTGTTGACGTTGAGAAAGACCTTGAAGCGCCGGTAGAGCGCGGTCATCTCCCGGAAGGGAACGGACGGGCGGATGAACGGCCGGAACCGCTCGGGGAAATGATAGGCTGGATCGTCGAGATGCGACTGGCGGTCGTAGATCGCGCCGCCGGCGGAGACGATCGGCTCCAGCATATAGTTCATCTGGCGCGCGCGCTCCTCGTATCCTCCGGAATAGAAGGAGCCGGCGAAGCAGAGGTTCTCCTGGCTTTCGTGCACCCGCCCCACCGGGTTGGTGGCCGCCATGTTCGCCGCGAAGGGCAGGGGGGTGACGCTCAGCGCGTTCGTGCGCGCCCGGTAGTGCTCCACCATCTCGGCATCGGTCGTGAAGATATGGTCGGCATATTGCATGGCCGGCAGGAACTTCTCGAAATGAAGGGGGTCCTCCTTGTTCACCATGACGATCGGCTTGTTGGATTCCGCACGCAGCCGCCGCAGCACCGCCAGCAGCTGCCGGGCGTGCGGATGTTCGAACCCCGGTGAGGTGAAGGCGCAGATCCAGTCCGACTCGTAGCCCAGCCAGGCGGTCTCGATCAGGGCGAAATCGTGATCCGCCGCCGCAACCTGCTCCAGCGCGGAGCGGCGGACAAGCCGGGTGCAATCGAAATCCGTCGACCAGTTCAGATCGCTTATTTCATCGAGCAGGGTCAGGCATTTCGGCGGGACGGAAACCGTTCCGCCGTCATCGGCCCAGTTCTCGTCGCCCGGGATGCCGACGCCGTCCGCCTGCGATCCGCCGAGCTTGCGCCACAACGCATGCATGCCGCGCAGAACGGGCAGCGCATGCGCATGGCCGGTGAGATATTGCAGGATGACTTTCGCCGAATCCGGCCGTCCCTCGGCATGCAGCCTTTCCGCGGCGCCAAGCAACGCAAGGCCCGGCAGGGGTGAGAGCGGCTTCTTCCTATTCATCGTTCGCCGCAAGCCCCGCTTTTCCCGCCTTGCTTCCGCCGGATGCGCGGATGTCCGCCACGGCGGGAACCCGGCGCGGTATCGCCGGCGGGCGGGAAGAGGGGGAACGGGGCCGCAAGGGCCGGCTTCACCGGATACCCCGCCCGGCATCCTCCAGCGCCCGCCGGGGAATTCGGCCTTCTTCCGCGCCGTGAAGCACATAGTGCACGGCCGGGTCCATTCCGGCGGCGGCGACATCCGTATGGTGTTCCAGATACCAGTCCGGATCCACGATTCCCGTGTCGATCAGGAGCTTCGCCAGTTTCGGGAGCGTTGACTTTTTCACCAGCAGCCCGTTCCTGCCGGATGGAAGCAGGGCTTTGACCGCCCGGCCGAGTTCTTCTCCCGCCGTCTTTTGCAGTTCCGCAAGCATCTGCTGCGTCTGCTGGACTTCGGCGGTCGCCGCTCTGAGATCGGCCCGCAGCTTCACGGTATCGTCCGTATATTTCCCGGTCAGAAGGGCGATATCCGCGATCCGCTCGTCATGGGCGGCGCGGGCTTCGCGAAGCTGGGTCTCGATCTCGGCCTTCTGGCCACGCAGCGTCTCGATCTCGGCCTTCAGCTTCGCGGCGGCGTCGCTGTGCTTGCCGTTGAGCTGCCCGGCCTCGGCGGCGGTCTTCTCCAGCGCGGCCTTCTGGTCACGAAGGGCCCTGATCTCGGCCTCAAGCCCGATGATATCGTCATTGAACTTGCCCGTCACGAGGGCGATATCTTCTATCCGCTCGTCGTGCGCGGCACGCGCCTCGCCAAGCTGGGCCTCCAGCGTAGCCTTCTGCTCGTGCAGTGCCTCGATCTCAGCCTTCTGCTCGGCAACCCGGGCTTCGTATTCCTGCGTCAGCAGCGCAATCTGCCCGGCATGCTCGTCGCACGCGGTACGCGCCTCGCCAAGCTGGGTCTCCAGCGTGGATTTCTGCTCGTGCAGCGCCGCGAGCTCGGCCTTCTGCTCGGCAACTCTGGCTTCGTGCCTCTCGGTCAGCAGCGCAACCTGCTCGGCCTGTTCCTCGCACGCGGCATGCGCCTCGCCAAGCTGGGCCTCCAGCGCAGCCTTCTGCTCGTGCAGCGCCTCGATCTCGGCCTTCTGCTCGGCCGCTTGGGCTTCGTACCTCTCGGTCAGCTGCGTAATCTGTCCGACGCGCTCGTCGTGCGCGACACGCGCCTCGCCAAGCTGAGCCTCCAGCGCAGCCTTCTGTCCGCGCAGCGCCTCGATCTCGGCCGTCTGCTCCGTCGCTCGCGCTTCGTGCCTCTCGGTCAGCAGTGCGGCCTGCCGTGTCTGTTCTTCACGGTCCGCCTTCAACGTGTTGAAGTGCGCCTCGAGGGTGGACTTCGCCGCACCGGATGTTTCCAGCTCGGCCCTCAGCGCGGCAACCGTCTCCAGCGCGGCCTTGTGCTCCGCCTCCCGCGTGGCGGCCTGCGCCTGGAGTTCCGCGATCCGGCTTTCGAGGCTTGCCTTCTGCCCGCCCAGCAGGATGGTCTGCTGGCTCTTTTCGGAAAGAAGCTGCTCGAGATCGAAGAGGCGGGCCACCATTTCCGCCTGGCGGGATACCGCCGCCGCCTCGGCCTTCTGGGCCGTGCCGACCTCGGCGCGCTGATCGCCGAGCTCCGTCTCCCGCGTCTTCAGCTGTTCCTGGGCCGATTGCAGGCGGGCGTGGAGGCTGTCCCGTTCCTTCTGGACGTCTTCCGCCTTCTGGATTGCCTCGATGCCCTGTCCGAGACGGTTGAAGACCTGTCTCGTGACCAGATAGGCATGTTCGCCGGGGCGTTGCGATGCGAGCGCGACCAGCCGCTCGGCCTGTTCCTTGCCGTGCAATATGACTTCCACGGTATGGCCGCCCGTGGAGACGGGGCCGAATACGATCGATCGATCCCCCGCGGGAAACAGGATTTCGCGGGCCTCCTGGTCGGGGAAGACCCTTTCGGGATGGCACAGCAGGATCACGGAGCGGCTCGACAGGAGCGGCAGCCAGTTGTTGCGGAAGCGGGCGGCGGCATCGGCGTCCAATGGCTGGTTCAGCACCAGAAGATCGATCTCGCCGGAAAACTGCGGGGCCGCCGTCCTGACATCGCCGTGACGCAGTTCGGAGAAATCCGAGTACTGCGCATCGTGCTGGGCGTGCATGGCAGGCGGCAGGAGCGGCTCTTCGGCCTGGATGCCCAGGCAGATCGCGCTGTCGCCGAGGCGCTCGCTTGCCTGGCAGAGGCTCATGTAGACGACCCCGTCCCCGGTCCCGAACTGCACGATCGTGCGCGGCCGGACGGTCTCCGTCAGCCAGAACAGGAACGGAAGCTGCCCGAGCGCCGGCGACATTGCGGGATGATGCGGCCGCCAGAACAGCGCCTGGGTGGAAAAGGAGGTTGAATGCTCGTTGCGGGCGGGAAGCGGCGCCACCACGGAGGCGGCAAGTTCGGTCGCCGGGTTCGTCTGCTTGGCGCGACGCGGGGTCGCTGCATTTTTGGCCATACTGATCTTCCTCATCGCGAATCCCGCCGGGGCGAGGCCGGACGGGACGCCTGATATTCCTTTTCGCTCATGCCGTGAAGCGAGACCTGGAAAAACTGCCCGACGAGCAGGCCCACGGCTCGCTGCCGCGCCTGATCCGGCTCGACATGGAACTCCGCCATGCGCCCGACCATCTGGACCGGCTTTATAACGTCTTCCAGCTGGTGATAAAGCGGGCGCACGCCATAGTCGTCGAACAGGACGCGCACCGGCCGCTCCGCCCGCAGGAGGACGGTGGCAAGACAGGCCGTGCGGAAGCGCCCGTCGATCAGCACCACGTCGGGGTGGCGGAACCACGGCTGGTCCCAGATGCTGTTCGGATAGGCATGGTAGTCGCGCCAGGCCCGGTCGTCGAGCGGCCGCCCCCACGGGCCGGTAAAGCCGATATCGACATGATGGATCACCGCCCGCGACACGAAGCCGGGCTCGTCGAGCGCCGCACGCAACGCGCGCGCCCAGGCGCGGTCGCTCTCGACGCTCATGATGTATTTGCCCGGCATGTGCGCGGCAACCTTCGTCGAACCGCCGGACCCGTATTCGAGAATTACCTTCGCTTCCGCATAGGTGCGGGTAAGATGTTCGACCTCTGCCTCGGGCATGAAAGGGGTGGCTGTCGCCATGTGGTCGGTCTGACTCCTGGATGCTGCAATGGTGAAAGGATGTCTCAGACTGTCGCCTGCTGCCTCCTCTCATGCGATTATAAGTCATCGAGACAGGCTGTAAACCAAGCGGTCAGGTGCTTGAATCCGAAACTGTTCCCTTTGAATCGCAAGCCTTGCGTCAGGTCGATAGTAGAGGAGCTGCATGGACACCAGAAATCGCGCATGCGATAGCACATCTCACTTTTCTATCGGCTGCAATGAAGCAGACGAACGCAGCTATGTGGAATGGAGCAAATATTGCATGAAGATCGCCATTACTTTGTTTTTCCGCGCTCCGCTTGGCGGCCTGCAAGACAATATACATGCCACTGCCGTCAATCTGATGAAAAACGGCCATGAGGTCATGGTCTTCTGCCCACCCGGGCCCTTTCAGGAAATTCTGAAGCGGGACGCAATCCCTGTAATGGATTTGATCCGCGGGGCTGCCGATGGCCTATCTTTCGACCTCGTCCACGCTCATCCCGGCGAGAGTCGAGTCTTCGGACAACGTTTGGCGCAGCAGCTCGACATTCCGCTTTTTGTCACCTTCCATGGAAGCTGGATTGACGATGTGATCTCCTATCATGGCGAGTGCACCAGAATACTTGCAGTATCTGGTGCCGTCCGTGACAAGGTTGTTTCGGCCGCACCCGAAGCGGCCGACAAGGTTGAGATCATACCGAATGCGGTGGATTTGACACGAGTAACGGCAGGGGCGTCCTCTTCTCGTCCGGCAGAGGGTGAATATATGCGTGTGCTCGTTGCCTCGAGGTTCGATGTCGACAAGAAGCGGCTAATTACGTCACTGATTTCTCTCTGGGAGGAGCAAGCCGCACGTTCAATCCGAAATATATTCTGGGAACTTGCAGGGGATGGAACCCTGCTGGATGATATGCGCGAAGCCTGCCAGCGCATCTTCGGCGAAGGGGCGCCAGTCCGATTCTATGGCTGGTTGGATAAGCCTGCTCTTTCCCAACTTTTCGAAACAGCAGATGTGGCCCTTGCCCCGGGGCGCTCGGCATTGGAGGCTATGGCTTGGGAAAAGCCCGTCGTTCCCGTTGGTTCCGCCGGATGCTTCGGCCTTCTTACGGAAACCAGCTTCGATTCAGCAGCCTACTGCAATTTTGGTGGGTTCGGCCTTGTGTCCGAACCCACCTCTGAAACGGTAATAACCGATCTAGCGGCGCTTGCGGCAAATCCGGTGAGAAGGGCCGAACTCGGACATTTATCTCGGCGCTATATCGAAACTCATTTCGACCTTGCGAACCATCATTACTCACTGGAAAGGCTTTATCGCATAGCGATCGAAGCTCACCGGAGATGACAAGCGTAAATGCCGGCTGCATTGCACTTCAGCCATACTGTCCGCCCGTTGCCGTCGTTCCCGCTGTGTCGCCGGGCAGAAAATTGGCGTTTCCGGTGCCGGTGAAGACTAGGCCGTTGAGGATGGCTGCGTAGCGCTTGCCGGTTGCCGTGCCGGTGAAGGAAGCGTTGAGGCAGCTCACCATCCCCAGCCGCTCGCCTTGCGCGAACGCGGTTGCGAAGGTGCGGCCAGTGACATCGATCATGGCGTTGGAGGCGCTGATCTGCCCGCCCAGAAGCGCACGCCAATGATAGCCGGCATTGCCCACGACGCTATAGCTGGAGGCAGACATATTGATCATCCCGCCGACCTGCGCGAGGACCTGGGCGTCACCTACTCCGGCACTACCTGCGAAGCGCACGCCGGCGTCCACATAGATCGTACCAAGAGTTGCTGCCAGCAGGGTATTGGTGCTGGATTGCAACGTGACATGAGCGAGACGCAGGACCGCGCTGTTAGAAACGCCGAGCAATCGGTTATCCGGAGCCGTGCGTTGAAGGACGGTGAGCGCGGGGGTGTCTGCATTACCCCTGATTGTAACGGAGCCGGCGCCGACCTGAGGCGAGCCGACCGACAGGCTTTGCGAATAGGTGCCGTTGCCGAGTTGGATCGTGACGTGCCGGCCGCCGAGGTCAAGCGTGCCGTAGACGATGTCGAGCGCATGCTGCACGGTGCTGAAGGCGCCGCCGGCCGAATCGGTCAAGCCGTCATGGCTGTCGTCGCCATCCGTGCGCACATAGTAGGTGCGGTCGGCCAGCAGCATCTCGCGTCCGTGCCGCGGGGTACTGGGTAACGACACGGCGCCTGTCCCGCCGTCTATGACGATCGCCTCGTGCCAGCTCGAGCCGTCATTGCTCACCTTGACGTGGAGATCGTCGTCGCCGGCCGTGCCGAGTTCGGCGCGTCCGGAAAAGCCGGTCTGGAATAGCAGGCTCGCGGTGTCGCTTGGCGCGGCCTTGTTGATCTTGAGCTGGTGGCCGGAGCCATCGTGATTGAACAGCGTGGTCCCGCTGGCGATTGTCAGGCGGTTGACGGTGTCGGCGGTCGCGTTGATCCCGACCATGGCCAGGTTCTGAAACTGGCCGCTGAGCGGTCGCCATTGCCCGTCGGAAAACAGCAACATGCTCTGTTCTTCCGTCACCCAGGTCCGCCAGCCTGCGACCGGCTGGAGATAGACCCAGGCCCCGTCCTGCCAGGCGGCGACCTGTCCGTCCCGCCCTTCCCATTCCTCACCGGCTGAAGGCCCGACGATATGGCGGTCACCTTCCGCGGGTTCGGGTGGCGGGCTCGTCCGGCCCCGGTCGGCTACCGAAAGCTGGACGAGGACGTCGAGCCTGCGCAGCGCCTCATTGTGGGTGACGTGCTTCTGCGCCTGCGAGGGTACGATATAGGGCAATGCGAGATGTGGTGTGATTTCCATGGGTGAACTCCTTTCGAAGCTCATTGTCTCACGGGATTTGTGGGGGTGGATAAGAGCTGCCTATATCGCCGTATTCCTGTCGAAAAAGCCCTGTCTCCAATTCTTGCGCCCCGCAAGCTCATCGCGGTGAATCTGCTCGCCGATAAGGCTGCTGCGTTTGCTATGCAATCGAAGCGGCAGGCGTGCCTCTACCAAGCCTGAGACCAGGCTATGTCGTCCGGTTCTTCATGTTTGCTGAATGCCTAGATCGCCGAAAGCAATATCTAGGAACCGGAAATCTGAACGCTCTCTAGAGTTCCACAGCGTCTTCCCTCGACCACGAGAGAATTTCACCACGAAGCCCAGGATCAAGCAACTACCCAGCTTGCGAGAATAAATCTCGAAATGATTTGATAAATTTATCTACGCTATATTTTTCAGAAACGAACTCAAAGCCGGATCTGCAATCTGCGGCATATAGCGACGGGTCATTTCTATAATTCAATATTCTTTCTATGATGCCATTATCCGAAGGTAGGATAAAACGCGATGGCCATACATACTCTACACCCTCCCAATAACGGGCAAGACTGAGCCCCCCAGCCGCAAAGCCATCGGCTATAGCCAGATGGAAGCTCTCGAAGCAAGGAAGCTGCCGTACCGAGTCACTTAGAGACAGAACGATACCTGTACCATATTCCGCGAGTGCGGTTTGGACATTGGTATGTCCCCTGAGGCGTACGGAGTCTGATAGGTCGTTATCGGCAATAAATTCCTCGCAGTTCCGATAGTAGGAGACTTCTCCAGAATCGTTTGCGAGCCAAGATACATCCCGCAGGGAATGTCCGAATATATCTAGGGTATAGCGTGGATCGCGTCGCCGTAATTCCGCAAGAATGGAAAGTGCGTGGGCGTAGCCTTTGCGAGAAGGCAATATGCCTATCATCGCCAGTCGGAAACGCCGTTCGGGGTCTTGCGACCTGAGATAGGAGGAGACGTTCACGTAGTTGTGCTGAAGGCGTGCCCTCTGCCGCGGGATGGATGAAAATCGCTCCAATAGTCGTTCCAAGAACAGGACCGAAACCGCCACAACAGCATCGACATGCTCCGAAGCCAGGTGATCGCCGAAGTCGCGCCCCAGTTCGAAGCGATGCATGCGCACTATCAGCTTTTGATAAGGTTTTTTGTTACGTGCGTACCAAACGGCGTTGCCTAGTAACCATTCACACCAGATGAATTCGGCCCAACCCAGAAGTTCAAGGCTTTTTGCTTCATCATGCGTATCATGGCCTTTCCACTCATCCACCCGAATCTCATAGAATTGCTCAAGCTGCGGCAGAATTCCGGTAATGAATTTCAAATCATACCCGGCCACGACGAGTCGCGGTCGGCATTCCTTGCGGAAACCAGTGAAATCTCCGGCCAAGGCAACGGCAAGGATGTCTTTAAACCGCTTCCTATATTTAAATTCCGTAATGGCAGTGCGGTTCTCGTTTAAAAACGCGGAAAAGTCCTGGAAAGTATCTAGGCTGATATCGCCCCGATTCATGAAGATCAAGGCGTTTAAGGCGGCTTGCAAACCTATCTGGAGGCGCAATCGAACATAGTCAATCCCCAGAGGCCGTAGTGTTGTAATGGCTTCACGCCAGACGACAAGATGATCGCGTAACTCACGATCGCCATAACTCTGGGTACTGGATGGAATGAAATTCGGCGTCTTGATGTAGATGTAGGTGGGATGATCGATATATTCGATCCGTGCGGCTGCTGCGAGCACGGAAACTAGGAACAGCGTATCTTCTCCCATGCGCAAATCGCTACGCCACCGAATAGCATGGCGGTGCAGGAGATCGGTGCGGATTAGGCTACATGGAACGGTACTCTGCAGTCCCAGGATTTGCTCTACGCGCTCGCTCACCGTCAGGTAGCCATTCCAGGTCTCCAGCCTGTTCATGGTCGTTCGCGTTTTACCATTTTCAGCGACTAGATGACCGCGCACCACGTCTGCCCTTGTTTGTCGAGCATGATCCAGATGGAGACGTAAGGTATCGGGCAAAATCTCATCGTCGCAATCAAGGAAGAAAACGTATTCTCCCTGCGCTTCAGCAATGCCACGATTGCGCGGTTCCGATGGAGAGCCGCTATTCGCGTCGAGACGAATAACTCGCCAATTGGTGGCCTCCGCACATAGCGCTTCAAGAAGCTCAAACGTGCCGTCCGTCGAGCAGTCATCGATGAAAATGACCTCGTACTTCTCCAACCCGAGGTCAATCCGCCGGAGTGAGGCCAGGCACCGACCGATCTTACCGAGAGCATTATGGCAGGGTATCAGGACAGAGACATAACGGCTATGACCTCTATACCGCTCCGCGTATAGGCTCATCTTTACGATCCCGGAGTTTGTGAGGGCGAAAGGATGGATATAATATCTCTAATGGTCGCAAGCTTATGGTGGATTATTCGAATCTCATCGGAATTTTTTGTAAACCTCGTCATGTACCATACCGATGGAATTAATACGCTTTGAGCGAAATCCGGTCCCATTTGAGGTGCTTTTTGGAACAGATATGCCGCGTGACGCATGGCTTCTTCGTATAAAAAAGTGTTTGTATTCATTTGAATTTCTCGGACCCGAGGATCCGTACCGTCAACCTCCGTCCCGTCTTCAAAAATATACTTATCGGCTCTCTTTTTTTCTGCGTGAGCCTTATCCCAGTCGAGGATCGACGATTTATCCGTATTCAACATTGCATGCCTGAATGGCGTTGCGGCGCTTATGAGAGTGGGCTTCGCTAGGCGATAATCGGCGTTAGCCTTTGGAGAGTTAAAGTCCACAGCAGCCAATAAGGGATTTAAAGTATGTAGAATATCATAAATTACCTTATTGTGATTGTAGCGCTTGAGGCAATAGCGTTTGGCTCTCAGCAGTCCCCGTGCCTGAAGCGGGAGGCAGACATTTCCTTCGTAGATCGCCCGATCCAGATTTCCCGCATGGAAGCTGCCTCGGAAAAGAAGAAACAGGCTGTCTAGCTTCTCCTGCGCCGTATCTCCCGGTGTCGAATCCAATGTTTCTGTCAGTATATCCTCGAAGTATTCCTTATAAATTCCATAATCGAGGACGGATTGGCGAGATACGAGCGTGGAAATCTCGTTCACAACGGTATCTACTTCGATGGAACGCAAAGGGCTTCGCAAGGCATTGGAGTAGTATCGTACAGAAAAAGCTTCGAAAGATTCTCCAACCATTCGGATTTTTCTTTCATCAATGGCTTTTTCAGCGATAGGAAGCTGCCAAAGAAAATGATAACCCAAGTAATAGCTTCTTTTCTGATTGGCTCCCTCCTCGAGCGGTTTCACGTAGAAAGTTTCGCCCTCTTTCAAATATGCTCCGCCGAACAGATTTCTCACCCCAATCGCGGTAGAAAGATCATCCGGTTCATGCAGCGTCGATCTTAAGGCACATCTCTCTTGCAAATTATCGTTCAGGTTCGTGAATGCTGCATACGTAACTCGACTGTCGCGACCGCCTGAAAGATCAATCACCGCGGAGTCGAATCTCTCCAATACTGCTTCTACATTAGCGACAATTTGCCCAGCGGCGTCGCGAATTATCTGTTCGTACTCTGCAGCATCCTTTGGAACCGGGCCGCAGAGTTCATCGTGTAGCGGTTCTTGCTCGAAGCTCACTCCATTATCGGTGATAAGTATGCGTTTGTATGATGGCAGGATCTTCGTATTCGATAGCAGGAGATTTTCATTGTAGACTTGCACAAAGAGAGTCGTATTTGAACTGAAAGCGCCAATAACCTTGCTGAAATCCCAGGTCAGAGACCATCCAAGCTGGCGGCAGAGTAGCAAGAGAAGGTGGTATCTGTTCGAGGCAAGGTGGCGGCCCTCCATTTCCGCATAGAAAAGTCTACCAAACCCATGGCGATCCGTTCCTACGGCGATTTCATTCGGGCTTACGTGACAATATTGGAAGATCCCCAACGAGTTGCGAATCTCTTCGCTATCAGCATTGATCTCCTCAGATGATCCATAGAAAAATTTATTATCAACCCATGCATATCCAGAGAAAATAAGGGATAGGTCCCGGTCGTTCTGGGATATCTTCCGGTCATAAAGAATATTGACGCGATAATCCCCGAGCTCCTTTGTCTTTGTGCGCATGTTGATGCCTTGCGCAAAATCAGAAAGACCTTGCGTTGAGACATCGGTTTTCTCGACCACGACCGCAAAGTCGCATCCGGGATCGGGGCAGGCGAACCAAGGAAGTTCTATATCATCAACGCTCTCCGCCCGTAGTGCGTGGGTGAGCGCGCTACTATCCTCGTTACTGATAAACAGCCTCGTTCCGCTGGATATTTCCTGTGGGTTACCGTCAACTATTCGTTGAGAGATAACAAAATAGTATCCGGACGCCTTAAGTGTCCATTCCGGCTGTACTTCGCCAATTGCCCGCTCTTCAACGACTTCATACCGTGCCAGATGATCAATGATCCGGCAGAGCTTGGCCGTTCCTGCGATTTGACAATTTTCCGCCCGAAGCTTGGCAACCCCAGACGTATCAATATTAAGTTCGAAGATAGCTCTTTCCAAGGTCCATTCCTCCCTGATGGCCAAGATCAGAACAAAAGCATATAGAAAGATGCTCTCGCAACCTGACCAATTGAGTTATTCGAAATAAAGCTCAGTTACGAGTTCTTTTCGGATATCGGAACCTGCGAACCTGATGAGCTGAGCCTCTTCACATTCGCCAAAGTTTCGTGACCGGTGTGATTTGCTGATTACACCGGTCGCGTGCTTTTGGAGGAGCGTAAGCCTATGCCCACCACTGGCTATCGTGTAACCTCCCGGCACGTCGCAAATCGTACACTCTGCGGGTACGAGGAACTGCAATCTCCAATCGACGGGCATATCGCCGACGCTGGCTATCTGATCGTAGAGGACAATCTTTCCTCCTTCTGCGATCGCAATTCGGCGCTCTATGTGGGCCTGTCTCGATAGATTGCTGGTCATGTTTACAAACGTGCCCAGTTCGGAAGAATGGTTGATTTCCGACATCGAGCCCAGGGATGTTGGCCCATCAAACTTGGCGAAGAGGACGCCATCGCAATCCTCGGTAAATATTCCACTGTGAGCCCTAAATGGCCGGAACCACCTGCTTAGTTTCTCGGTGTTTTGCAGGAAATTGTATAAGCCAGCATCGATAATAAAGTCGATTCCACTACGTTGCAGCGTAATACTCGTCTCGTCAATGTGACGATGGTTGAAGGATGAGCCTCCGCACTTTGCTGTTAAATAAGTATCATTCGTCTTGTGTATAAAGAAACCGCTTTCTGGAAATGCTGCAGTGCCAACAATTTTCGAAAGCCCGGCCCTATCGATCCAATGAGTGGAATGAAGCTCGGTATCTCCAACGGTCGCCAATGTGCCGTCGGTCCGCACAAAAAGCCCCGCGATGTTTTCAGCCTTCCGAAGCCGTTCCGTTTCAGCGCCAAAAACGTCCTCCATCCCGATATTTCTGCAGAATGAAGAAAAATCTCTAAAAAGCATTAGGTTAAGATGAAAATAGCTAGGGCTATTTTCAGTGCAGCAACCCTTGCTGTCGAATGTCTTGAGCAGGAGTTTTCTACTGCGAAGGACGGAATGCTGCGTCCAGCGCTCCCGCTTTTGAGGGGCCGTATCTGCCAGAGAGACCGCTGCCTCGAGCAGTGCGCGATCCATCATGAGACCATGGTTGTTCCACATGTAGTGAGCATCGTTATAGAGCCATTCTGCGTGAGCTTCGGCTGCCGCTGCTATGGCCTCCGAAAGAGATGAGGGGAGGCTAAATTTCTCATGCGCTATGCCGGACGAGCAGTAATTCAGCAACCTAAGGCGATTGGTGACAGCGTGCTCGTCGCTCCAGGCTGGGTGGTGCTCAGGTTGCTGCTGTAGCCAGGAGAGATATTTTTCAAGAAGATCGAAAGCAGCTTGTGCGTAAATATTTTCCCTAGTGTTTTTGTAGGCCCATAGTAGAGCGTGGGTTGATGGCAGGGAATGGAACCACAATTGATGCGTATTCGTGGGGTTTGGTGCGGCAAGCTCAAAATCTGTTTCACCTTTGAGGCGGACGTACCCGAAATATGGTAGATAATGTTCGCCGTTTAGGGCTTTGGTTGCTATCTCGATATCGCGGACATTTTGAAAAGAGGGAGGTGATTCTATGGAGATGATGGCCGGAGGATTGTTCATATCTAAACGTACCTTTATTTCAGGATTCTACAAATGGTAGACACTATCATTCTCTGGAATGAAGCAGGTTTTTATAAGTAAAGAATTATTCAAATTCGCTTTCTTGTATGTGTACTCTGAAGAAATGTCATTCGCCGGCGCGATTGGTACGCTGTCAGTATATTGAAGATGCTTTCGTGCTTTTGCGAGCCAACCTGTGGGAGGGGGGGTATTGTAGACGAGCATCATATGGCCAGTTTGGACTGGTGCATATCTGTCCGCAAGAGAAAGATCTTCTGCATGGCGTAGTGAGGTGACGGTAATGCCGAACCTGTTATATCTTTCGTAGAGCTGAGTCACATCAAGCGGCTGCATTTCGGCCGTTGCCAGCAGCAGAAGTCGATCGCGGGCCAGATCGGCTTCTTGCTGGAACCACGTCACGCCGGCGCGTGCATCATTGTCGTCTGCTACGGGCCATACGACGGTGATTGCCTCCGCGGCTGGGCGAAAGCGGAACCCAATCGCGGTAAGAATTTCTTCCCAGCGGTGCCGGTACGTATGCTTTGACAGGACCAGATCGAGGTTGCGTTCGCGTATCGCATCGATCTCCTGCCTACTTAGGCTTGCCAGCCGTCTCGGCTCCCGGTCGCAGAAGATCACATCCTGACCGAACATTTCCTCCACCCCCACCGAATGGTTCGATAGAACCAGCGTATTGGAGGACATGAGCTCGAATACACGTCGAGCAAACATGGTGCGCGACTGCGTAACCGTATTGATGTTCAGCGCGAAGCGGCCGCGCTTATAGATGGTAGAAACCTGATCGTGAGGCACGGCTGGGTGCAGAAGCGGAGCATATTCCTCTGGCCATTTGTGCAAGGGATCACCGTCGCCATGGTATCGGTCATAAATCTCCAGGTCGTAGCCGCTTTCCCGAAGCAGGCGGAGGATCCGATTCATGTCCTCGGACCGCTCGATATGGTTGGCATACCAGCTTCCCGCGAAGGTAATGACGTCCTGACGCGGCGCCTGCTCGATTGGATTGAACAGCGCGGGATTGGTGGCGAACGGCAGGGCGTGCACGCTTTTCAGTCCATACTCGGACTTGTAACGTGGCACGCATTCCGAAGCTGTCGTGAATACGTGATCGAATTCCATCGCCGTCTTCACGAAGTCGTGCACACGGTCCGTATAGTGGGTGGGGTCTTCCTTGTTCCAGAATACGGTTGGAATTCCTACCCGCCGGCAATGGGCAAGGATATCGAGCAGAATGCCACGGTTTTCTTTCTGGAAGTTCTTGCTGGCATAGATACGCCCTTTCCAGGGGCGCACCTTGCTATCGGCTCCGGACCACGCAGATTCACAAAAGAACACCTGCGGACGCGCTTCTTCAAACTGCTCCTGCCAGCGATCGGGTACGAGAGCCGTTCCTTGAAAAGCGGAACCGAAACTGTTTGTAGAGAACTCGTCGAGAATTGCGGCTACGCGTACTTGCGAGGATAGCGGCGGGCCACTTGTGTCGATGCGTGGTTTGTGGTCGGCAACAGCCAGAAGGATGCGTTCCTGTTCCAGCCCGCGCCGCAGCACGGCGGCGGAAGCATGCCGGCCGGCAGAGGCGAGAATCTGTGCGGACTTGAGAAGGCTCTCCACATGCCGGCGACGATTCCCGATAGCAGTTCCTGTTTCCTGCATGCCGCGTTCTCCGTCAGTTAGGGCGGCCAGCCCATAGTCCCCGGCTGTCGATGATCTTGACGCCCTTGCCGGCCGGCACCGGGATCGCCTTGAAGGCGCTGTGGTCGACCAGGATGACGAGGACGTTGCAGGTGCCGATCGCTTCCGACGCGGCTGCCAGCGTCGCCTTGCCCTCGAAGGCGGGCGGCAGGGTCTTGATGAAGGGCTCCACCACATCGACCTGCCCCGGATAGGCGGCGGCGAGCCGTTTCGCGATGGCAAGGGCAGGGCTTTCGCGCAGGTCGTCGATATCCGGCTTGAAGGCGAGGCCGAAGCAGGCGATGCGGGCGGGCTTGCCGGTTTCGGCGGCATGCTCCGCCACGGCCTGGTGTATCTTGGCCAGCACCCATTCGGGCTTGCCGTCGTTGATCTCGCGGGCCGTGCGGATGATGCGCGCCTCCTCCGGCGCCTGGCTGACGATGAACCAGGGGTCGACCGCGATGCAATGGCCGCCGACGCCCGGGCCGGGGCGCAGGATGTTGACGCGCGGATGGCGGTTGGCCAGCGCGATCAGTTCCCAGACGTTGATGTCGAGCTTGTCGCAGATCAGCGAGAGCTCGTTGGCGAAGGCGATGTTCACGTCGCGGAAGCTGTTTTCCGTGAGCTTCGCCATTTCCGCCGTGCGGCAGTCCGTCTCGATGCAGTCGCCTTCGACGACCAGCTTGTACAGCCTGCGCGCACGGGCGGCGCAGGCTTCCGTCATGCCGCCGATGATGCGGTCGTTCGTCACCAGCTCGGTCAGCGCGTGGCCGGGCAGGATCCGCTCCGGGCAATGGGCCACCCGGATGTCGGAAGCCTCGCCGTGCGTCTGCGGGAAGGTCAGGTCCGGGCGCTCCGCGGCCAGCCAGGCGGCAACCTGCTCCGTGGTGCCCACGGGGCTCGTGGATTCGAGCACCACCAGGTCGCCCTTTTTCAGCACCGGCGCGATCGCGCGGCTCGCGGCCTCGACATAGGTGAGGTCCGGGTCGCGGCCGCTGCCATTGGCGAGGAACGGCGTCGGCACGGCGATGAGGAAGGCGTCGGCCGGTTCGGGAACGGTGGTCGCGCGCAGATGGCCCGCATTGACCGTGCGGCGCAGCGCGTCGTCCAGGCCGGGCTCGACGATGTGGGTCTCGCCGCGGTTGATCTTGTTGACGGCCGCGCCGTTCACGTCCAGCCCGACGATGTTGATCCCCCGCAGGGCAAAGACAACCGCGGTCGGCAGGCCGATATAGCCGAGCCCCACCATGCAGACCGTGTCGAACGAGTTACTCATCGGTTGGCTCCGAACTGTTCCAATGCATCCAGGATTCGCGTCACCGCCTTGCCGTCGCCATAGGGGTTGTGGGCAAGGCTCATGTCGTCATAAGCGGACTGGTCGGTGAGCAGCCGCGCCGTCCAGTCGAAAATGGCATCCGTTCCGGTGCCGACGAGGCGCACCGTTCCCGCTTCCACCGCCTCGGGGCGTTCGGTGGTGTCGCGCATCACCAGCACGGGCTTGCCGAGCGAGGGGGCTTCCTCCTGTATGCCGCCCGAATCCGTCACGATGACATGCGCGCGGTTCATCAGCCAGACGAAGGGCAGGTAGTCCTGCGGCTCGATCAGGTGGATATTGGGCGCGCCCGCCAGGATGCGGCGCACGGGCTCGCGCACGTTCGGGTTGAGATGCATGGGGTAGACGATATCCACGTCGGGAAAGCGTTCGGAAACGCGGCGCAGCGCATGGCAGATCCGCTCGAAGCCGCCGCCGAAGCTTTCGCGGCGGTGGCCGGTCACCAGGACCATGCGCCGGCCGGGCGCCAGGAAGGCGAAGCGTTGCGCCATTTCGGCATCGAGGGCCGGGTTCGTGCGCAGGCGCTCCACCATGCGCAGCAGCGCGTCGATCACGGTATTGCCCGTGACGACGATGCGCTCGTCCGGGATGTTCTCCCGCAGGAGACTCTGGCGGGAGGTCTCGGTGGGGGCGAAGTGCCGCTCGGCCAGCGCTCCCGTCACGCGCCGGTTCCCCTCCTCGGGCCAGGGAGAATAGAGATTGCCCGTCCGCAGCCCGGCTTCCACGTGGCCGACGGGGATGCGGGCATAATAGGACGCAAGGGTCGCCGACAGCGTGGTGGCGGTGTCGCCATGGACGAGCACCATGTCCGGCTTCGCGGCATCCAGCACCGGCTTCAGGCCGGTCAGGATGGTCGAGGTCACGCCGTAGAGGTCCTGGCCAGATGTCATGACGTCGAGGTCGAAATCGGGAACGATCCCGAACAGGTCAAGCACCTGGTCGAGCATTTCCCGGTGCTGGGCGGTGACGCAGACCCGAGCCTCGAAGCGGGGATCGGCGGCCAGCCCCAGAACAAGCGGCGCCATCTTGATGGCTTCGGGCCGCGTTCCAAAGACAGTCATTATCCGCATATCGACCACACCTTCAATTCTAAGTCGGCCTGAATTCTCATGACGAGGCGGCCAGGGGGCTTATTTGCCTCGATATCGCTTGAAGTTGAGGAGGTATAGTTCAGGGGGCGCTGTAATGACAAATGACAACAGGATTTATTGCTGCGCTCATAACAGTTCATCGCCGATGATACAAGGCAAGCGGCTGTCACGATTGAAGCAAGGCGCCGCCTTTTCTCGTGATCCTCTCGCGGTGCGGCGCTGCCTGCGGACGGGTGGAAAGGGGTGTTTTCTCGGGCGCCTGAGGCAAAAAAAAGCGGTGGCATATCCCGAAAACTCGATGGCCGTCGATGCGAGGCGGTTGGCGGGCTTCCGCCGATCATTGCCGTTCAGGAAAAGGCGAGGCGCTGATGTCGAGGGGCCGTCCTGATCGGGGGGACTCGAAACCTGCGGCCGGGAATGGTACGAGCCCCAGCGTGCGGAACGCCACGCGCGTATCGCCGAACCGGAAAGGCAGCTCCGCCCGTCCTGACGGGCTCCGGCTCTTTCTGTCTGTTGCCGCCGGCCTGCGAAAGGGTATGAAACGTTATGTCGCTCGAATCCGTCCGCGCCTTCTTCGCCGAGAACGCTCCCGATATCGCCGTCCTCGTCACCGAGCAGAGTTCGGCGACGGTGGCGCTTGCGGCGCAGGCGCATGGGGTGGCGCCGGAGCAGATCGCCAAGACGATCTGCCTGCGCGTCGGCGAGGAGATCGTGCTTCTGGTCGCGGCCGGCACGGCGCGGCTCAGCAACCGCAAGTTCAAGGACCGCTTTTCCGCAAAGCCGCGCATGCTCGATGCCGAGCAGGTACTCGCCGTGACGTCCCATCCCGTCGGCGGGGTCTGCCCCTTCGGCCTGCCCTCGCCGCTGCCGGTCTATTGCGACGTCTCGCTCAAGGCATTTGGCGAGGTCGTGCCCGCGGCCGGCGCGACGAACGCGGCGGTGCGGCTTTCCCCGCAGCGCCTTGCCGCGCTCGTTGCCAGCGAATGGGTCGACGTCTGCGAATAGGACGCCGCTCGCCCGGCCGCCATGAAAGAGTTTCGCGAAAATTCGGGGAAATCGCCGGCTGGCGCGTGGGCGGCGGAAAAAGCAATATGACGGAACTGTGATTGTCAGTGGCCCGCCCGTGCGGACCGCTGCGCACGGGCGCGGAAGAACCGCGGACGGGCTGCTGGAGGAGCACAAGGCCCGTAACTGTCGCACGGCGGCGCCGGAGGCGTCCGCCAGGGGGAGAAAACATGTTTGAACGGCTTTTCAAGCTGAGTGAGCACGGCACGTCCGTGCGCACCGAAGTGATCGCGGGTCTGACGACCTTCCTCACGATGTCCTATATCATCTTCGTCAACCCGGACATCCTGTCGACGACGGGCATGGACCGGGACGCCGTCTTCGTCGCGACCTGTCTTGCCGCGGCGCTCGGTTCCATGGTCATGGGCCTGGTGGCCAACTGGCCGATCGGCATGGCGCCCGGCATGGGCCTCAACGCCTTCTTCGCCTTCACGGTCGTCGCCGCCCTCGGCTTCACCTGGCAGCAGGCGCTCGGCGCGGTCTTCATCTCCGGCACGATCTTCGTCATCCTGACGGTGACGGGCGTGCGCTCCTGGCTGATCGCGGGCATTCCGCATTCGCTGCGCAGCGCGATCGCCGCCGGTATCGGCCTCTTCCTCGGCATCATCGCCCTGAAGAGCTCCGGTATCGTCGTCGACAACCCGGCAACGCTCGTCGGCCTCGGCGATCTCAAGCAGACCGGCCCGTTGCTGGCGATCCTCGGCTTCTTCATCATCGCCGTGCTCGACGCGCTGCGGGTCAAGGGCTCGATCCTCATCGGCATCCTCGTCGTCACGGTTCTGTCCTGGGTGCTCGGCGTCAGCGAGTTCCGCGGCATCGTCTCGGCTCCGCCGTCGATCATGCCGACCTTCCTGCAGCTTGACCTCGTGGGCGCCCTGCACGGCGGCCTCCTGCACGTCATCCTCGTCTTCGTGCTCGTCGAAGTCTTCGACGCCACCGGCACGCTGATCGGCGTTGCCAAGCGCGCCGGCCTCATCCAGGAAGGCAAGCAGAGCCGCCTCGGCCGCGCGCTTCTGGCCGACAGCGCGGCGATCGTCGCCGGCTCGCTGATGGGCACCAGCAGCACCACGGCCTATGTTGAGAGCGCCTCGGGCGTCCAGGCGGGCGGCCGCACGGGCCTCACGGCCTTCACCGTCGCCGTCCTGTTCCTCGCCGCGCTCTTCATCTCGCCGCTCGCCGCCTCGGTGCCGAGCTATGCGACGGCGCCGGCCCTGCTCTATGTCGCGGGCCTGATGATGCGCGAACTCACGGAAGTCGAGTGGGAAGACCTGACGGAAGCAGCACCGGCCGCGCTCACGGCACTTGCCATGCCCTTCACCTATTCGATTGCCAACGGCCTCGCCTTCGGCTTCGTCACCTATGTCGTCATGAAGCTCTTCACCGGCAAGTGGAAGGACATCCACCCGGCAACGGCGCTGGTGGCCGCCCTCTTCGTCATCCGCTTCGCCTTCTTCGCCGAATAGGAAGACATCCGCTCCACAAGGAAAGGGCCGCGCCATGGGCGCGGCCCTTTTCGTTTGCCGGATAACAAAAGGCCGGCCCGTGGAGGCGGGCCGGCCGGGATCCGCTGTCCCGGTGGCGGATCAGCGGATCAGGAAGGGCTCCGGATAGAAATGCTCTTCCAGGTTCACGCCCTCGCCGCCGCGGTCGACCACGGCGAAATCCGACACCGCGTCGAGCGGCGTCAGGATGCCGTGCCAGACGTTGCGGGCGATATTGACGCCCTGGCCGGGCGCGGTGCGGAAGGCGATCGGCTCGGACGGGCCGTTCTCCGTCTCCTCCGCGACGACGACGAGGAAGGTGCTCTCGCCGAGCGGAATGAAGGCCTGGCTGCCGAGCGGGTGGCGCTCCACCATGTTCAGTTCCAGCGGTAGCGGATAGGGCTCTCCGCGCAGGAGGCTGATCATCGGCCGGGCCTTCTCGCCGGTCGTCTCGATATAGGCAAGGTCGTGGTAGCGCACGCATTTTCCCGCATTGATCGGGAAATTCACCGCTCCCTCCCGCTCGATGACCTGCCCGAAAGGCGCGAAGGCCTCCCGGGTCAGGGGCTTGATCTCGATGGTCTTCATGTCTTTCCTCCCTCGGCCAGCCGGCCAGAACATGCAAAGGCGGCCGATGCGGCCACCCGGATGAATGTTCGGGCGGGAAGCACCACGCTCCGCCCGTTCAGATGGCCGCCGGGTCCGGGATCGGCCGGCGGCCGGTTTCATCCCGGCAGGTTTCCTGCCGGAACGTCGACGCGGCGACGGCAAGGGTGGGGAGGTTCCCTGTCGCGCCCGCCAGATCGGCGGCCTCCGTGGGCAGGCACGCCCCGAACGGGCGATGCTGCCGGTGCGGCGGCCGGTAGGGCGTTCCTCAGTTCGGAAGAACGGCTTCGAGACGGAGACGTCCGATACGCTCCACCTGCCGGCAGGCAGCGGCGAACTCGGTTGCCCGGTCGTTGGCGATGCGGCTTTCGAAGGCGGCAAGGATGCTCGCCTTCGTGTTGTCGCGCACGGCGATGATGAAGGGGAAGCCGAATTTTTCCACGTACCGGCCGTTGAGGTCGGTAAAGCGCGCGCGCTCCTCGTCCGTCAATGCGTCGAGCCCGGCGGAGGCCTGTTCCTGCGTCGAGCTTTCGGTCAGGCGTTTTGCCGCGGCGAGCTTGCCGGCAAGGTCCGGGTGGGCGACGAGCACGCCGAGGCGCTCCGCGTCGCTGGCGGCGCGGAACTGGGCGGCAAGCGCGGCGGCAAGGCCCTCGGCCGTGTCTTCGGCCGGAGAAAGCCCCGCGGCGAAGGCGCGGGCGGCAATCCAGGCGGAATGCTCGTAAATGCCGCCGAAGCGCTCGACGAACGCGGCTTCCTCCATCTGCGAGGGGCGCTCGGCAGCTTGCCGGGTTTCGCCTTCCCCGCGTCCGTCGTGAGAATATTGCATGGAACGCTCCTCCAACGTTTTCGGCGCAAATGTCTAACCCGAAAACGGCGCGTTTCATTCCCTACGGAAATTTTGAAAGTCTCGAACGATCATGCCGCTTTTCAGGGGAAAGGGCCTGATGGATAGTGGAGGGAGGAGCGCTATGCTCGGGAGGAAAACATGCAGTCTCATTCGCAAGGAGCCGGCCGGCTCACGACCCATGTGCTGGACACCGCGCGCGGCAAGCCCGCCGAGGGCCTGCGCATCGACCTTTACCGCGTCGAGGGCGACACGTTCCACCACATCAAGACCACGCAGACGAACGACGACGGGCGCTGCGATGCCCCGCTGCTCTCGGGCGAGACGATGAAGGCCGGCACCTACGAACTGCGCTTCCATGCCGGCGATTATCTCGGCCGCGACGGCGACGGCCCGATGTTCCTCGACATCGTCCCGATCCGCTTCGGCCTTGCCGACGAGGGCGCGCACTACCATGTTCCCTTGCTGGTATCGCCCTTCAGCTATTCCACCTACCGCGGGAGTTAAGCCATGGCGGCCGTGTCGATCCGCTCGCAATTGCGTTTCATCCTCAATGGCCGCGACGTCGCGCTGAGCGATGTCGCGCCCGACCAGACGCTGCTCGACTGGCTGCGCCTTTCCCGCTCCCTCAAGGGCACCAAGGAAGGCTGCGCCGAGGGCGACTGCGGCGCCTGCACGGTGCTGGTCGGCCGGCTGACGCCTTCGGGCGGCCTCGTCTATGAGGGCGTCAACGCCTGCATCCGCTTCCTCGGTTCGCTCGATGGCTGTCATGTGGTGACGGTCGAGCATCTGGCCGGCAGCGAGGAGATGCTGCATCCCGTGCAGCAGGCCATGGTCGACTACCACGGCTCGCAATGCGGCTTCTGCACGCCGGGCTTCGTCATGTCGCTCTATGCGCTGTGGATGCAGAACCCGACGCCGAGCGACCAGGACATCGAGACCGCGCTGCAGGGCAATCTCTGTCGCTGCACCGGCTACGAGCCGATCCTGCGCGCCGCCCGCGCCATTTCCGGCTATGGCGGCACGGACAAGGACCCGCTGCTGGCCGAGCGTGCGGCGATGATCGCCCGCCTCAAGGCGCTGCGCGACGGCGCCCGCGTCGAGATCGGCGAAGGCAAGAACCGCTTCGTCGTGCCGGCGAGCCTCGACGATTTCGCCGCCGTGCTGGAGGAAAACCCCACGGCCACGGTCGTCGCCGGCTCCACCGACGTCGGCCTCTGGGTCACCAAGCAGATGCGCGACATCGCGCCGGTGGTCTTCATCGCCGGGCTCGACGAGCTGAAAACCCTTGTGGTGAAGGACGGCACGATCACCATCGGCGCCGGCGTCACCTATACCGAGGCGCTCGAGACGCTTTCGCAGCATATCCCGGCGCTCGGCCCGCTGATCACCCGCATCGGCGGCCAGCAGGTGCGCAACATGGGCACGATCGGCGGCAACATCGCCAACGGCTCGCCGATCGGCGACACGCCCCCGGCGCTGATTGCGCTCGGCTCGACGCTCACCTTGCGCAAGGGGGCCGAAAGGCGCACCATTTCCCTGCAGGACTTCTTCATCGCCTACGGCAAGCAGGACCGCCAGCCCGGCGAATTCGTCGAGGCGGTACATGTGCCGGTGCCGTCGGCATCGGAAAAGTTCGCCGTCTACAAGGTGACCAAGCGGCGCGACGAGGACATCACGGCAACGCTCGGCGCCTTCCGCCTGTCGCTTGCCGCCGACGGCACGGTGGCCGCGATCACGATCGCCTATGGCGGCATGGCGGCGACGCCCAAGCGCGCCTCCGCCGTCGAGAAGGCGCTCGTCGGCCAGCCCTGGACCGAGGCGACGGTGGAAGCGGCCATGGAGAAATACGCCGAGGACTACGCGCCGCTCACCGACATGCGCGCCACGGCGGAATACCGGGCGCTGGTGGCGCGGAACCTTCTCCTGCGGTTCTATATGGAAACGACATCCGGCGGCACGCCCGTGCAGGTGTCCAGATACGAGGCTGCGTAAGCCATGAACAAGCACACTCCCGACCTCAAGGCCGAAAAGATCGTCGGCGGCGTCCATTCCAGCGCGCGCCATGACTCCGCCCACAAGCACGTCGCCGGTACGGCCGTCTATATCGACGACATCACCGAGCCGGCGGGCACCTTGCATGCCGGCCTCGGCCTTTCCACCGTCGCGCACGGCATCCTGAAATCGGTCGACCTTTCAGCGGTGCGCGCCGCCCCCGGCGTCGTCGCCGTGCTGACGCACGAGGACGTGCCGGGCGTCAACGACATCTCGCCCTCCGGCATGGACGACGACCCGGTGCTTGCCGACGGCAAGGTCGAGTTTCACGGCCAGCCGATCTTCTGCGTCATCGCCGAGACCCGCGAGGAGGCCCGCAAGGCCGCGCGCCTCGCCAAGATCGAATACGAGGAGCTGCCGGCCGAGATCGACATCTGGGACCTCGACGTCGAGACTCATCGCCAGGTCGTGACCCCGCTGACGCTGAAGCGCGGCGATGCGGCTTCCGCCCTTGCCGGCGCCCCGCGCCGCGTGAAGGGCCGCATGCGGCTCGGCGGGCAGGACCATTTCTATCTCGAAGGGCAGATCTCGCTTGCCGTTCCCGGCGAGGACGACGACGTGATCGTCTATTGCTCGACCCAGGGGCCGAGCGAGACGCAGCACATGATCGCCCATGCGCTCGGCGTGGCGAGCCATTCCGTCACCGTGGAGGTGCGCCGCATGGGCGGCGGCTTCGGCGGCAAGGAAACCCAGGCCAACCAGTGCGCCGCCCTTGCGGCCATCGCCGCCCGCAAGCTGAAGCGCGCCGTCAAGGTTCGCCTCGACCGCGACGAGGACATGGCCGCGACCGGCAAGCGGCACGATTTCGCCATCGACTACGAGGTCGGCTTCGACGACGAGGGCCATATCCTCGCGGTCGACTATACGTTCGCGCTGCGCGCCGGCTTTTCCGCCGACCTGTCCGGCCCGGTCGGCGACCGTGCGCTGTTCCACTGCGACAACGCCTATTTCTACCCGCATGTTCATGCCAAGTCCGCGCCGCTCTACACCAACACGGTGTCGAACACGGCCTTCCGCGGCTTTGGCGGCCCGCAGGGCATGGTCGGCGCCGAGCGCGTCATCGACGAGGTGGCCTTCGCCGTCGGCAAGGACCCGCTCGAGATCCGCAAGCTGAACTTCTATGACCCGATGGGTGTCGAGGGCGGCCGCAATCTCACCCCCTACCACCAGAAGGTCGAGGATTGCATCATCCAGCGCATCGTCGCCGAGCTGGAGGAAAGCGCGGACTATGCCGGCCGCCGCAAGGCGATCGCCGAATTCAACGCCAGGAGCCGCCTCGTCAAGCGCGGCATCGCGCTGACGCCGGTGAAGTTCGGCATTTCCTTCACCAAGACGGAATCCAACCAGGCCGGCGCGCTGGTCCATGTCTATACGGACGGCTCCGTGCACATGAACCACGGCGGCACGGAGATGGGCCAGGGCCTGCACCTCAAGGTCGCGCAGGTCGTGGCGGAGGAATTCCAGATCGACCTCGACCGGGTGAAGATCACCGCGACGACGACGAGCAAGGTGCCGAACACCTCGCCGACGGCGGCCTCTTCCGGCGCCGACCTCAACGGCATGGCCGCGCAGGATGCCGCGCGCCAGATCAAGGACCGGCTGATCGATTTCGCCGCCGAAAGCCATCAGGTGCCGCGTGACCAGGTCGTCTTCCTGCCGAACCGGGTGCGCATCGGCAATGCCGAGATCGCCTTCAACGAGCTGGTCCGGCAGGCCTATATGGCGCGCGTGCAGCTCTCGGCGGCCGGCTTCTACAAGACGCCGAAGATCCACTGGGACCGCTCGAAGGGCCGCGGCCATGCCTTCTATTACTATGCCTACGGCGCGGCCTGCTCGGAGGTCTCCGTCGATACGCTGACCGGCGAATATGTCGTCGAGCGCACGGATATCCTGCACGATACCGGCCGCTCGCTGAACAAGATCATCGATATCGGCCAGATCGAGGGCGGCTTCATCCAGGGCATGGGCTGGCTGACGACGGAAGAACTGTGGTGGGACGGCAAGGGGCGGCTTCGCACCCATGCACCCTCCACCTACAAGATCCCGCTCGCCTCCGACCGGCCGAAGGTCTTCAACGTGGCGCTCACCGACTGGTCGGAAGCCTACGAGCCGACGGTCCACCGCTCCAAGGCGGTGGGCGAGCCGCCGCTGCCGCTCGGCCTTGCCGTGCTGCACGCGCTTTCCGACGCGGTGGCGAGCGTCGCGGACCATACGGTCTGCCCGCGCCTCGATGCTCCCGCCACGCCCGAGCGCGTGCTGATGGCCATCGAACGCCTCAAGGCGGCGAAAAAGGGGTGAGGAAATGCCCGCCGCGCGCGAAGACATACGGGATTTCCTGCGCCGCGAGCCGGCGGCGATCCTGGTCGAGGTGACGGGCGCGGCGGGTTCCACGCCGCGCGACACCGATGCCTGGATGCTGGTCGCGCAGCGGGCGATCTTCGCGACGATCGGCGGCGGGCAGCTGGAATACATGGCGATCGACCATGCCCGCCGTGCGCTGCGCTCGGGCCTCGATCCCGCGCCGATGGACGTGCCGCTCGGCCCGGAGATCGGCCAATGCTGCGGCGGGCGCGTCGGCCTTTCCTTCACGCCGCTCAATCCGGAGCTTGCGGGCGATCTCACCGCCCGCAGCGACCGGGAAATGGCCGCGCGCCCGCATGTCTATATCTTCGGCGCCGGCCATGTCGGCGATGCGCTCGCCATGGCGCTCTCGCTCGCCCCGCTGCGCGTCGTTCTGGTGGATACCCGCGAGGACGAACTGATGTCCTCCACCGTGCCGCGCATCGAGACGTGCCTGACGGCAATGCCCGAGGCCGTGGTGCGCGATGCCCCGCGCGGCAGCAGCTTCGTCATCCTCACCCACGACCATGCGCTCGATTTCCTGATCGCCGCCGAGGCGCTGCGGCGCACGGATGCCGCCTATGTCGGCATGATCGGCTCGAAGACGAAGCGCGCCACCTTCCGCAACTGGCTGACGCGCGAGATCGGCCGGCCGGAGCTGTTCGAGAACCTCGTCTGCCCCATCGGCGGCACGGTGGTGAAGGACAAGCGCCCGGCGGTGATCGCAACGCTTGCCGCCGCCGAGATCACGACCGCCGCGCTTTTGTGGACCGGCACGAAGACGGCCGCCGCGCCGGCGATCAGCCGCTAGCGGCTTCCGCCTCGTCTTCGGCCTCTTCCCCGAGCAGGTGGCCGATCAGCCGCTGACATCGCTCCGCCATGAACTCGATCATCAGGCGCACCTTCGGGTCCTGGAAGCGCTTGTGCGGATAGATCGCGGCGAGCTGGACGGAGGCGGGCGGCGAATCCGTCAGGATTTCCACCAGCCGCCCCTCCTTCAGGTAGGATTTCACCTCGAAGAGCGGCTTGTTGATGATGCCGCGGCCCTCCAGCGCCCATTGGGTGAGGACGTCCCCGTCGTCGCTGTCATAAGGGCCGATGACCTCGAACTTGCGCGCGCCCTCCGCCGTCATCAGTGTCCAGAAATATTCCTTCGAGCCCGGATAGCGCAGCAGCAGGCAGTCGTGCTTGTCGGCGATCAGCGCATCGGCGTTCGCGGGTGTGCCGCGCCGCGCGAGGTATTCCGGCGAGGCGCACAGCACGCGCTCGCAATTGAGGATACCGCGCATGCGCAGGTTCGAATCCTCCAGCACGCCGAGCTTGAAGGCGACATCGACGCCCTCGGCGAGGATGTCGACGTTGTGGTCCGACAGGCGCACGCGCACCTCGATATCGGGATACTTGTCGTGGAACTCGGGAATGCCGGAGGCGATGAGGCGCCGGCCGATGCCAAGCGGGGCGGTGATCCTCAGCGAGCCCTTCGGATTGCGCGAAAGGTCGGCGATGGCGGCCTCCGCCTCGTTCACCGCCTCGATGATCTTCACCGCGCCGTCGTAGAAGACGCGCCCATGCTCGGTGGGCGAGAGCTTGCGCGTCGTGCGGTTGAAGAGGCGCACGCCGAGATGGCGTTCCAGTTCCTTGATGCGGTTGCTGGCGACCGCCGGGGTCACGCGCTGGTCGCGCCCCGCCGCCGAAAGGGTACCGAGTTCGACCACGCGAACGAAGACGCGTACATTATCGAGATAGGACATGCGCTCTTTCTAGCATATTGGCGGATCGAGCAAAGTGGGGGCCATCTTTTAGTTTTTTTTGAAAGTGTTGGTGATTCGCCGGGATTTCCGGGAAAATCAGTTGATGGCAAACAAGTAGGCGACAATCGGGAGGAGGTCCCCCATGTATGAATACGCCATTGCCTGGGATTGGGTAATGTTCGCCGTCCGCTGGCTGCACGTCATCACAGCCATCGCCTGGATCGGCTCGTCCTTTTACTTCGTCGCCCTCGACCTGGGCCTGAAGAAGCATCCCGACCTGCCGCCGGGCGCCTATGGCGAGGAATGGCAGGTCCACGGCGGCGGCTTCTACCACGTCCAGAAATACCTGGTGGCGCCGGCTCATATGCCCGAGCACCTCGTCTGGTTCAAATGGGAGAGCTACGCCACCTGGCTGTCCGGCTTCGGCATGCTCTGTCTCGTCTATTACGCGGGCGCCGACCTCTTCCTGATCGATCCGAACGTCCTCGACGTCTCCAAGCCGGTGGCCATCGCCATCTCGCTGGCCTCGCTCGGCTTCGGCTGGATCATGTACGACCTCATCTGCAAGTCGCCCTTCGGCAACGACAACACGCGGCTGATGGTGGCGCTGTACTTCATCCTGGTCGTCGTCGCCTGGGGCTATACGCAGCTCTTCACCGGCCGCGCCGCCTTCCTGCATCTCGGCGCCTTCACCGCGACGATCATGTCGGCCAACGTGTTCTTCATCATCATGCCGAACCAGCGCGTGGTCGTCGCCGACCTCATCGCCGGCCGCAAGCCCGATCCGAAGTACGGCCGCATCGCCAAGCAGCGCTCCACGCACAACAACTACCTGACGCTGCCCGTCCTGTTCCTGATGCTGTCGAACCACTATCCGCTGGCCTTCGGCACCCAGTACAACTGGATCATCGCCTCGCTGGTCTTCCTGATGGGCGTGACGATCCGCCATTACTTCAACACGCGCCATGCCAATACGGGCAACCCGACCTGGACCTGGCTTGCGACCGCGCTGCTCTTCGTCCTCATCATGTGGCTCTCCACGGTGCCGAAGGTGCTGTCGGGCGAACCCTCCGACAAGGTCTCGGCCGTCGCCCAGCCCTTCGTCACGGCGGAGGCCTTCCCGCAGGTGCGCGACACCATCCTCGGCCGCTGCTCCATGTGCCATGCCAAGGAGCCCGGCTGGGAGGGCATCATCTCGCCGCCCAAGGGCGTGATGCTGGAAACGGACGGCGAGATCGCCGCCCATGCCCGCGAGATCTACCTGCAGGCCGGCCGCTCGCACGCCATGCCGCCCGCCAACGTCACGGCGATCTCCGACGAGGAGCGTCGCCTGATCGTCGCCTGGTACGAAAGCGCGGTGAGCGGAGAGAAGACGCAATGAGCGAACTCCTGATCCGCGGCCGGGTGCTGACCTTCGTTGCCGAGCCGCAGGGCATCGACGATACGGCCGCCTGGCGCTACGTCGAGGACGGCGCCGTCTTCGTGCGCGGCGGCAAGGTCGTCGCCACGGGCGATTATGCGGAGGTGCGCGCGCGCGCCGGCGCGGATGTCGCGGTCGCCGACCACCGGCCGAACCTCGTCCTGCCGGGACTCATCGATACGCACCTGCACTTCCCGCAGACCCAGGCGATCGCCTCCTACGGCGCGCAGCTGCTCGAATGGCTGAACACCTATATCTTCGTCGAGGAGCAGAAGTTCTGCGACACGACCCACGCGGCGGCCGTCGCCGACCGCTTCATGGACGAGCTCATCTCGAACGGCACGACCACCGCCGTCGCCTATTGCTCGGTGCATCCCGAAAGCGTGGACGCCTATTTCACGGCTGCCGAGGCGCGCGGCATGGGCATGATCGGCGGCAAGGTGATGATGGACCGCAATGCGCCGGACGCGCTGCGCGACACGCCGCAGAAGGGCTATGACGAGACGAAGGCGCTGATCGCCAAGTGGCACGGCCGCGGCCGCGCGCGCTACGCTATCAGCCCGCGCTTCGCCATCACCTCGACGCCGGAACAACTGGAGATGAGCCAGGCGCTCGTCGCCGAGAACCCGACCTGCTACGTCCAGACCCATCTTTCGGAGAACAGGGACGAGATCGCCTTCGCGACCTCGCTCTATCCCGAGGCGAAGGACTATACCGACATCTACGCCCGCTACGGGCTTTTGAACGAGCGCATGCTGCTCGGCCACTGCATCCATCTCAGCGACCGGGAAATCGCGGTGCTTGCCGAGACCGGCAGCGTCGGCGTCTTCTGCCCCACCTCCAACCTCTTCCTCGGCTCGGGCCTCTTCGACCGCGACCGCTTCGACAAGGCCGGCGCCCGCTGGTCGGTCGCAACCGATGTCGGCGCCGGCACCAGCTTCTCCATGCTGGAGACGATGGACGAGGCCTACAAGGTGCTGCACCTGCGCGGCCAGAAGCTCACGCCCTTCAACTCCTTCTACCGCATGACGCTGGGCAATGCCCGCGCGCTTGGGCTGGAAGACCGCATCGGCTCGCTTCATGCCGGGGCGGACGCGGATATCGTCGTGCTCGATTCCTCCGCCAAGCCGGCCATGGAATACCGCATGCGCACGGCGACCACGCTCGCCGAGGAACTGTTCATCCTGCAGACCATGGGCGACGACCGCTGCGTGGCGGAAGTCTACGTTGCCGGCAAGGCGATGAAGACGAAGGCGGCCTGACGGATTTGCGAAAGACCCTCTCTGCCTGCCGGCATCTCCCCCACAAGGGGGGAGAAAGGCTAGCAGTTTGCTTTTCCTTTCCATTTTTCGGCTGAGAGTGCCGCACTGTAAGTCCCTCCCCCTTGTGGGGAGGGATTTAGGGAGGGGTCTTGGAACCGGCCGAGTCAGCGCGCCCGCCCGCCCATCGCCTTCGTCACGCCTTCCGCCGCTGCCCGCACCACCGGGCCGAAAGCCTCGACCTTCGCGTCGGGCAGGCGCACGGCCGGGCCGGAAACCGAAATCCCCGCAACCGCTTCCCCGTACTCGTCGAAGATCGGCGCGGCCACGCAGCGCATGCCGAGCGTGTGCTCCTGGTCGTCGATCGACCAGCCGCGCGCGCGGATCCTTGCGATATCCTCCAGCAGCGTCGGCACCGTGTCGCGTGTCTTGTCGGTGAAATGCTGGAGCGTGCGGCCGGCCAGCAGCGCCTCGATGCGGCTGTCCGGCCAGGTCGAGAGGATCGCCTTGCCGATGCCCGAGGCATGGATCGGCCCGCGCCGGCCGGGGCGGAAGAAGGCGCGCATCGGCGCGTGGCTTTCCACCTGCGAGATGAACACCACGTCGCCGTCGTCCTCGATGGCGATATTGGCGGTCTCGCCGCAGCCCTCCATCAATTGCTTGAGGAAGGGCCGGCTGATTGTGCCGAGCTTGCGGAAGCGCAGGTAGGCGGTGCCGATCTCGAAGGCCTTGACGCCGATGATCCAGGCGCCGGTCTCCCCGTCGTGGCTCACCATGCCGTGCTGGGAAAGCGAGGTGAGCAGGCGATGCACGGTGGAGGGCGCCATGCCGGACTGCTCGGCAAGGTCCGTCAGCGCCGCGCCGTCGGCCTGTGCCACGAGCTCCAGCAGCTTCAGGCTCCTGTCCAGCACCTGCACGGAAGAAGGGGCCGCGTTCTCCGCCGGCTTGCGTCCGGGCCTGCCCCGCGTCTTTTCCTGCTGTTCCGCCATGGTGTTCCTCCGCATCGCCGCACCATGACATAGCCGGCCCCGATCGATTGTTCCAGATTCGTTGAAAATGTTTATTTCCACATGATGGGATCGATTTCCATTTTATGATTGCGCGGAAAAAGGAATGCGCTACCTTCCGTATCGAGAGACGGAGGATACCCCATGGCTAAAATGCGTGCTGTCGATGCAGCGGTTCTGGTTCTGGAAAAGGAAGGCGTCGATTGCGCCTTCGGCGTACCGGGCGCTGCGATCAACCCCCTTTATTCGGCGCTGAAGGCGCGCGGCTCGGTCCGCCACATCCTTGCCCGCCACGTCGAGGGCGCAAGCCACATGGCGGAAGGCTATACCCGTGCCCGCGCCGGCAATATCGGCGTGTGCATCGGCACCTCCGGCCCCGCCGGCACCGACATGATCACCGGCCTCTATTCGGCCTCCGCCGATTCGATCCCGATCCTCTGCATCACCGGCCAGGCGCCCCGCGCCCGCCTCGACAAGGAGGATTTCCAGGCGGTCGACATCGCCAAGATCGCCGCGCCCGTCACCAAGTGGGCCGTCACCGTCATGGAGCCGGCGCTGGTTCCCTACGTCTTCCAGAAGGCGTTCCACACCATGCGCTCCGGCCGTCCCGGCCCGGTCCTCATCGATCTGCCGATCGACGTCCAGCTCGCCGAGATCGAGTTCGACATCGACACCTATGCCTCGCTCGGCGCCTACAAGCCGGCCGCCACGCGCGCCCAGGCCGAGAAGGCGCTGGCCATGCTGAATGCGGCCGAGCGCCCGCTGATCGTCGCCGGCGGTGGCATCATCAATGCGGATGCTTCCGACCTCCTGGTCGAGTTCGCCGAGATCGTCGGCGTCCCGGTCATCCCGACGCTGATGGGCTGGGGCACGATCCCCGACGACCATCCGCTGATGGCCGGCATGTGCGGCCTGCAGACCTCGCAACGCTACGGCAACGCGACGCTGCTCGCCTCCGACTTCGTCTTCGGCATCGGCAACCGCTGGGCCAACCGCCACACCGGCAACGTCCCGACCTATACGGAAGGCCGCAAGTTCATCCACGTCGACATCGAGCCGACGCAGATCGGCCGCGTCTTCGCCCCCGATTTCGGCATCGTCTCGGATGCCGGCGCCGCGCTGAAGCTCTTCCTCGACGTCGCGACGGAATGGAAGACCGCCGGCAAGCTGCGCGACTGGTCGGCCTGGGCCGAGGAATGCCGCGAGCGCAAGCGCACCATGCTGCGCAAGACCCATTTCGACCAGACGCCGCTGAAGCCCCAGCGCGTCTACGAGGAGATGAACAAGGCCTTCGACCGCGACACCTGCTACGTCTCGACCATCGGCCTCAGCCAGATCGCCGGCGCGCAGTTCCTGCACGTCTACAAGCCGCGCAACTGGATCAACTGCGGTCAGGCAGGCCCCCTCGGCTGGACGCTGCCGGCAGCGCTCGGTGTGCGTGCCGCCGATCCGGACCGCCCGATCGTCGCGCTGTCCGGCGACTACGACTTCCAGTTCATGATCGAGGAACTGGCCGTCGGCGCCCAGCACAAGCTGCCCTACCTGCATGTGGTCGTGAACAATTCCTATCTCGGCCTCATCCGCCAGTCCCAGCGCGGCTTCAACATGGACTTCGAGGTCTCGCTCGCCTTCGACAACATCAACGCGTCGGGGGATTCGGAAGCCGGCTACGGCGTCGATCATGTCGCGGTCGCCGAAGGCCTCGGCTGCAAGGCGCTGCGGGTGCGCAGCCCGAACGAGTTCCAGGAAGCGTTCAACACGGCACAGGATCTCATGAAGGAACATCAGGTTCCGGTCGTCATCGAGTTCATCCTCGAGCGCGTCACCAACATCGCCATGGGCGCCGACATCAATGCCGTCGTCGAATTCGAGGACCTCGCCGAACGCGGCGAAGACGCCCCGACCGCAACGCTCGCCGCGCTGCTCGACTGATTGAGGGAGAAGACAATGCCGAAATTTGCGGCCAACCTGACCATGCTCTTCAACGAGGCGCCCTTCATGGAGCGCTTCGCGCTGGCCGCCAAGGCCGGCTTCGAAGGGGTCGAGTATCTCTTCCCCTACGATTTCGACAAGGACGCGATCCGTGCCGAACTCGACAGGCACGGCCTGACACAGGTGCTGCACAACCTGCCGGCCGGCAACTGGGCCGGCGGCGAGCGCGGCATCGCGGTCCTGCCCGACCGGGTCGACGAGTTCCGCCGCGGCGTCGCCTCGGCCATCGACTATGCGACGACGCTCGGCTGCACGCAGATCAACTGCCTGTCGGGCATCGCACCGGCCGGCGTGCCGGACGACGTGCTGCGCACCACCTTCGTCGCCAACCTCAAGCTGGCAGCGGCGGAGCTCGGCAAGCACGGCATCAAGCTGCTGATCGAGCCGATCAACCATTTCGATATTCCGGGCTTCTACCTCAACACCCCGGACCAGGCGGCCTCGATCATCGCGGAAGTCGGCTCCGACAACCTCTTCATCCAGTACGACCTCTACCACCAGCAGCGCACGGAGGGCGAACTGATCGGCACGTTCAAGAAGCACCAGGCGAAGATCACGCATGTGCAGCTTGCCGACAATCCGGGCCGCAACGAGCCGGGCACCGGCGAGATCGCCTGGCCCTTCGTGTTCAAGGCGCTCGACGCGCTCGGCTACGACGGCTGGATCGGCTGCGAATACAAGCCGCTGACGACCACCGAGGAAGGCCTCGGCTGGCTGGCCGAAGTCGGCCGCTGAGCATCACAAATTTCAGGACTGGGAGTTTAATCATGGCAAATATCGGTTTCATCGGCCTCGGCATCATGGGCACCCCCATGGCGCGCCACCTTCAGGATGCCGGCCACGCGGTCATCACCTCGAAGTTCCATATCCCGCCGCACAAGGATCTGGTCGATAACGGCCTTCAGATCGTCGACAGCCCGAAGGCGCTCGCCGAGACGGTCGACACGATCATCCTCATGCTGCCCGATACTCCGGAAGTCCAAGACGTGCTCTTCGGCGAGAACGGCGTCTCCTATGGTCTTTCGGCCGGCAAGCTCGTCATCGACATGAGCTCGATCTCGCCGATCGCCACCAAGGAATTCGCCAGGAAGATCCGCGCGACGGGTGCAGAATATGTCGACGGCCCGGTTTCCGGCGGCGAGGTCGGCGCCAAGAACGCCTCGCTCTCCATCATGGCCGGCGGCTCGCAGGAGAGCTTCGACCGGGCGCTTCCGCTCTTCCAGCTCATGGGCAAGAACATCACGCTCGTCGGCGATTGCGGCGACGGCCAGGTCACCAAGGTCGCCAACCAGATCATCGTGGCCCTCACCATCGAAGCCGTCGCCGAAGCGCTCGTCTTCGCGTCCAAGGCCGGCGCCGATCCGGCCCGCGTGCGCTCGGCGCTGATGGGCGGCTTTGCCTCCTCGCGCATTCTCGAAGTGCATGGCGAGCGCATGGTCAAGCGCACCTTCGATCCGGGCTTCCGCATCTCGCTGCACCAGAAGGACCTCAACCTTGCCCTTCAGGGCGCCAAGGCGATCGGCGTCTCGCTGCCCAACACGGCGCTGACGCAGGAGCTTTTCAATCAGTGCGCGGCCCACGGCGATGCGGGCCTCGATCACTCCGGTCTCGTCACCGCGCTGGAGCGCATGGCGAACCACGCCGTCGCATGACGGCCTGGCCGGGCGGGGAGGGGAGCCCCGCCCGGCCACCCTTCTGGAGGAGGAGACACAGCCCCTCGCCCCGCTGCGCCGTTTCCGACTGGAGGCGGTTCTGGCGCGCGGGTGAGGGGCTGTGTTTATATGAGCCATTCGCATGATCTGGAGGAACCGCATGCCGCCCGTCGCCGATCCGCGCGCCTTTCTCGAAACCCTCTTTTCCGCCGCGGTCGCCGCTGCGGACCCGGAGAAAGTGCTGGCCGCCAACCTGCCGGAAAAGCCGAAGGGCCGCACGGTGGTGATCGGCGCCGGCAAGGGTGCCGCGCAGATGGCCCGCGCCTTCGAGCGCCTGTGGGACGGCCCGCTCACTGGCGTGGTCGTCACGCGCTACGGCTATGCCGTGCCCTGCGAGCGCATCGAGATCCTCGAAGCGGCCCATCCGGTGCCGGACGATAGCGGGCTTCTTGCTTCCGGCCGGCTGATGGCCGCGGTCCGGGGGTTGACGGAGGACGACCTCGTCGTCGCCCTCGTCTGCGGCGGCGGCTCGGCCCTCCTGCCCGCGCCCGCCGGCAACCTGACGCTTGCCGACGAGATCGCCGTCAACAAGGCGCTGCTTGCCTCCGGCGCGCCGATCAGCGCCATGAACGCCGTGCGCAAGCAGGTCTCGCGCATCAAGGGCGGCCGGCTTGCCGCGCTCGCCCATCCGGCCCGCGTCGTCTCGCTCGTCGTTTCCGATATTCCGGGCGACAATCCCGCCCTCGTCGCTTCCGGCCCGACCATCGCCGACGAGACCACCAGGGCCGATGCGCTGCGCCTCATCGAGCGCTACCGCCTCGACCTGCCGGAAGCGGTCATGCGCCATATCCAGGGCGGCAACGACGAGCCGCCGCTGCCCTCCGATGCAGTCTTTGCCCGCAACGAAGTCAAGGTGGTCGCCTCCGCCGCCGTCTCGCTGGAAGCGGCCGCCGCCGCCGCAAAGGCGGCTGGCGTCGAGGCCGTCATCCTGTCCGATGCGATCGAGGGGGAAGCCTCGGAGGTCGGCCGCGTCCATGCCGCCATCGCGGCGGAGGTCGTGCGCCGCGACCGGCCGTTCCCAAAACCCGTCGTCATTCTTTCCGGTGGCGAAACGACCGTCACCATCAAAGGCAAGGGCAAAGGCGGGCGCAACGGCGAGTTCCTGCTGTCCTTCGCCTGCGCTACCGACGGCCTCGACGGCCTCTACGCGCTTGCCGCCGATACGGACGGCATCGACGGCTCGGAGGACAATGCCGGCGCCTTCGCCGACGGCACCACCGTCGTGCGCCTTGCCGACAAGGGCAAGGACGCAGCCGAATACCTCGCCCGAAACGACAGCTGGTCCGCCTTCGATGCCCTCGGCGATCTCTTCGTGCCCGGCCCGACCGGCACCAACGTCAACGACTTCCGGGCGATCCTGATCCAGTAGCCCGAACGAAAACAGCCCCGGCTTGCCGGGGCTGTCCTGTCGGGGCCGAATGGGCTCTCAGGCGGCCGGCTGCTTCGTCTTGCGCAGGTACGGCAACACCGTGTCGAAGGAGCCGAAGCGGGCGATGGCGTCCTCGTTGGAGATGCCGCCGCCGATGATCACGTCGTCGCCCTGCTGCCAGTTGGCGGGCGTGGAGACCTGGTGCTTGCTGGTGAGCTGGATCGAATCGATGGCGCGCAGGATTTCCGCGAAGTTGCGGCCGGTCGACATCGGATAGGTGAGGATCAGCTTGATCTTCTTGTCCGGGCCGATGATGAAGACGGAGCGCACCGTGGCGTTGTCGGCGGGCGTGCGGCCTTCCGAGCTATCGCCGGCGCCGGCCGGCAGCATGTCGTAGAGCTTTGCGACCTTGAGGTCCTTGTCGCCGATCAGCGGATATTCGACGTCGAAGCCGGTGGCGGTGCGGATATCGGCCTTCCACTTGACGTGGCTTTCGACCGGATCGACGGAAATGCCGATGATCTTGACGCCGCGCTTGCGGAATTCGCCGTCGAGGCCGGCCATGGCGCCGAGCTCGGTGGTGCAGACGGGGGTGAAGTTCTTCGGGTGCGAGAAGAGCACGGCCCAGCCGTCGCCGATCCAGTCATGGAAGCTGATCGGGCCGGCTGTGGTTTCGGCGGTGAAGTCCGGAGCGGTGTCGTTGATGCGAAGGCTCATGGGGTCGTCCTCTCTGTCGTGCGGTGTGGCGAGCCGAAAGGCCCGCAAAATGGGTCCGCAGGGTAGATAGAACGAAAAACAGGGCTTGCCTATAGCGGTGCGCTGCCGGAACGGGGGCGGAAAGAGCGCATCTTTGCGCCGATATCGCCGATGGCAAGAAGCCTTTCGGCAAGTTCCGGCCATGACGCCAAACCGTTCTCTCCGGGCGGCGCGGCGTGGAAAGGCGATTTTATTTCGATCGGAGGGCAAATTCGGCCTCAATTGCCGATTTCGGCCCGTCCGCTGGTCAGATCCACGACCAATCGGCCGATTTCCTCCGCCTTTTCGGCCGGCACGCGGAAGGAAAGCCGTGCCCCGCTCTCGTGAAAGGCCTCGTCATCCATTACCAGTCCGGCAAAGGCGGAAAGCCGCGCCTTGACCAGCGCAAGGTCCGAAAAGCCGAGCGAGACGGAAAGAGCCGCCCGTTCCACATATTCCGTCTTGGCCGCCGCGCGCAGGCAGGCCGCCGCCGTGCCGCCATAGGCGCGCATCAGGCCGCCGCTGCCGAGCAGGATGCCGCCGAACCAGCGCGTGACCACGACCAGCGTGCGGTCGAGGCCTTGTCCGTCGATGGCCTGGAGAATGGGCTTTCCCGCCGTGCCGCTCGGCTCGCCGTCGTCGCTGAAGCGGTAGGCCTGCCCGATGCGCCAGGCCCAGCAATTGTGGCTTGCCGAGGCATCCCAGACTTCGGCAAGCCGCACCTTCGCCTCCGCCTCGCTCTCGACGGGGCAGGCGATGGCGAGGAACCGGCTCTTGCGGATGTCCTGCTCGAAGATTTCGGTATGGTCCAGCGTATACACGGGGGTCTTCGTAGCCCCTCGGCCCCGGCCCTTTCAAGAACAGAATAGCGCACTAATTTTATGGACTATTGACGAGCGCCACGATTTCGCCATGATGATGACCGGACCCTTAACCAGCACGGAAGCAATGGCATGATGTATCTCGGTGGCGTGACGCTCGGCTACTTCAACCTCTACCCGCCCGGCTTCCAGCCGAAGACCGAAGGTGCGCGCCCTGAGCCGGCGCCGGGCGCGGCAACGGAAGGCAGGCTTCCGCTCGAAGGCAGCCGGCTTTCCGCTTCCCGCCGGCCCATCCAGTGGCCGCTCTACCTTTTCTTCTAAATCCTTCGACCACAGGAAATCATCGGTGATTTCCTGTGGTCCCGTCAGAACGAGACGACGGCCTCGATGGCGGGGCCGCGGATTTCCCCGGTCGGCTTTGCGGCCGGATCGGTGCCGGCGCGGGGGACAAGGCGGATGGTCTTCACGCCGCCGGGCGCAAGATGGAACCAACTGTCCGACGGCAGGAAGCCTTCGGCCTCGATGGCGAGGGACTGGGCGAAGCGATCCGCCGAAAGGTCGAGCATCCAGCCGGCCGCATCCTGCCGAAGCGTTGCCGAAAGCGCGGCGGGCGTCATCGCCGCCGCCCGGCCGCGCGGGAAATGGAAGGCTTCGGCAATCACCGCTCCCTCTTCGTCGAGAAGCCGGCCGACCGTCACGTCATGGGAGGGCGGGCCGAAGCGGAAGGCATAGGTCGTGTCGAAGAAGGCGCCGAAGAGGCTGGTCGCCGGCAGCGTCTCGGCGGAATGCGGCGCAAGCGCAATCTCCCGGCGGCCGGAAACGACCGGCTGGCGGCCGTGCCGCAGGCAGGAAAGCTCCAGCACCAGGCGCCGTTCCGCCGCGCTGTCGTTGATCGCGTGGACGTCGAGGCCGTTTGTGCCTTCGTCGGAAAGCGCAAGCTGCACCGGGCGGAAGGCACGGCGCAGCGCATGCCAGGCGGATTTCGGCAGGCCCGTCGCATCGACCACGCCCCAGCCGGCGCCGGGCAGGAGGTCCTGGAAGGTCCAGACCAGTGCGCCGTTGCAGGTCGATTGCGGCCGGCGCCATTCGGCGAAGGTCGCCTCCATCACCTCGGCGACGGTAGCGCGGGAAAGATCGAGATAGCGCGCAGGGTCCTCGCGGCGAAGATGCGCCGGATCGACTTCGTAGAGGAGGCCGAGATAATGGTCGCGCACGTCCTCGAAATCCCAGGATGCGCCGCGATCTCTTGGAACGCGGGCTTTCCAGCGCGGATCGTGCACGGCGGGCACCGGCAGGTGCACATCGAGCGTCTGCTGTTCCGGTACATTGGCGAAGGCGAGGCTTTCGGCGGCAAAGCGCACTTCGGCGCGGCGCGCGTCCTCCAGCGGCCGGCAATAGGCGCCGACGCCGTAGTAATGCGTGACGCCGGCATTCGGCGAGAAGGGTGTTGCCCCGCCGCTCGGCGAATTCTCCACGTAAGGCACGTCCGGCCGGTGCGCGGCGGCGAGCGCCGGCAGGATGTCGTGCGTCAGCGGCCCGGCCCAGGCCGTTTCCGGCAGGCCGAGCATCGCCGCCTGCTGGTCGATCTCGCTGCCGCCGCAGAGCACCGCGAGCGAGGGCGAGGCGGCGGTAGCGCCGAGAAACTGCGCGACTTCGGTGCGCACGTTCTCGACGAAGGCGGGATCGTTCGCCGGATAATCGAAATTGGCGAACTGGAAATCCTGCCAGACGAGGATGCCGAGCTCGTCGCAGAGTGCGAAGAAATCCGGCGTCTCGTAGGCCATCGTGCCGCCGATGCGCAGCATGTTCATGCCGGCATCCGCCGCGAGCCTCAGCAGCGGTTCGTAGCGCTCGCGCGTGCCCGGCAGGTCGACGATATCGGCATTGGTCCAGACGGCGCCGCGGCAGAAGATTTTCCGGCCGTTGACGATGAGCGCGAAGTCCCGCCCGTCGGCGCCGCGATCGATCTCGATGCGGCGGAAGCCGGTGCGGCCGAGGGAGTGGCGCACGCCATCCACCGTGAGCGTGATGTCGTGCAGGGCCGGCATGCCGTGCGTGCGCGGCCACCAGGCTTCGACGTCGGGGATGACGAGGCTGGCGCTGAAGCTGCGCTCTCCGTTTGGAATTGCCTCGGCGACGACGCCTGCGCATTGCACGGTCGGCGTCGTCGCGGTGTCGAGCGAAAAGCCGATCTCCAGCCGGCCCTTGCCGTCTTCGTGAAGCCGTGCGGAAAGGCGGATATCGGAGGGAACGGCGGGCGCGGGCCGCGTCAGGCGCACCGGCCGCCACGGGCCGGCCGCGTGGACCTCCGGGCACCAGCCGGGCATGCGGCCGAGAAGGGTGGTGCGCATGAGGCGAAGGCCCTGCGGCGTGATCATCTGCGGGCGCCAGCGGGCACGGGGGCCGCGTTTTTCGAGATGCGGTTTCAGCGCCCGGAAGCAGAGGGCGAGGCGGTCCCTGCCGGTCAGCGTGACGGGCAGGGCGTGGCGGACGAACATGCTGTCCGAGGAAAGTGCGAGCGCGCCGTTCCACCAGACCTCGGCGACGGTCGCAAGGCCGTCGAAATGCAGTATGGCCTCGCCCGGCGTCTCGCCGGCAAGGTCGAGCACGTACCAGGCGTCGAGGTGATCGAGTGGTTCGGGCGCGGTGCGGTCGAAGCGGCCGGCGCGTTCGAGGGCGCCGGCGACGGTACCGGGCACGGGGGCGTCGATGAAACCGGAAAGGTCTTCCAGCGCCGCCGGGTCAGCGGCGCTGCCTGAGGGCCTCAAGGCCATGCGCCAGCCGGTGGAAAGCGCTTTTCCGGTCTCGGGCATTCCGTCTTCCTTCAGTCGATGCGGGCGGCAAGGCTCGACATCAAAATATCCCATGCCTCGATGGCCGGGTCGAGCGCGGTTGCCAGCGGGTCGAACCTGCGGCGGGTCACGGCACGGGCAAGCTGGAACTGCACGGACTTCGCCGTCTCCGAGATTTTGCGCGCCGCATCGCCCCCGTCGAGGCCGAGCCAGTCGAGATGGCTGGCGGCCAGCTCGAAATTGGCGCCGAGCTGGCGCAGCGTGTTGAAGGCGTATTTGTGGAAGAAGCCGAACGGGCGATCCGCCACCGCCTCCACCTGCTGCGGAAACACTTTTGCAAAGGCCGCGACCGGGTTTTCCGCCGGACGCCGGGCGAAATGAAAGGCGAGGAGACGCCCGGCCTCGCGGCGAAGGTGAGCTTCGTCGGGTCGCTTGTCCGGGAATTTGGCAAATTCCGTGTAGGGCAGGAAGGGCAGGTCTTCCGGGCCGTCGTTCAGGTGGAACAGGCCGTCGAAATCCTCGCCCTCCAGCCGGAAGAAGCCGGCATTGTGGAAATAGTCGAGCCGCTTTGCTGCAAGGTCCAGCCGGTTGATCGCCACCGTCGTCTTGCCGTGCTCCTGCCGGTAGGCGACGCCGCGGGTATCCGGCATGTAGAAGCTGTCCATCTCGACGAGGCAGAGGCGCCCGCGGGCGACCTGCGTTTCGACGTGGCTTTCCACCCGGTCGAAGATGGCTAGCTCGGTCGAGCGGATGCCGTAGAGCGCTTCGAGGTCTTCCAGTGGTACCTTGAAGAAGGTGAACTGGTCGCCCTCGAAATCTTGGCGCAGCGAGAAGCCGAGCATCGCCTCGGGCGCTGCGCCGAAAGCGTTCAGCACCTCGATCCAGAGGTCGACATAGCAGTTGGTTTCCGGCCACGCGCGCTCGGCGTCGTGCAGCGTGTGCGGCCGGTAGGTCTCGGGGTCGAGCCCGGGGAAGACGGCAGCCATGTCAGTCCTGGTATCCCAGCACCTTGCGCACGTCTTCCGGCCAGGCGGCGATGTCGAGGCCGTGGCGGGCGAAGAGCGCGAGCGCGATGCGCTCCAGGCCGAAGCCGACGCAGGCGGTGTGCGCGACGTCGCCGTTTTCCAGGTTGAGGCCCCATTTCGCGCCGAAGGCGTCCTGATGGTAGTTGAAGCTCATGCAGGCCGTCGGCTTGGCGGCGGACGTCACAGGGATCAGCAATTCGAACTTCAGGTTCTGGTCGCGCTGGTTGTTGGCGAGCATGCGCCCGGCGCGGCCGAAGAACGGGTCGTTGGCCACATCGATCGTCACGTCGAGGCCGACCTTGGCCATCATGTCCAGGCCCCGGTCCATCCAGGTCTGGCGGAAGGTCGTCACATGCTCCTGCGTGCCCATGCAGACATATTCGCGCATGCGGAAGAGCTGCTGGCGAGCCGGGTCGTTGGAGGGCTCGTGGCGGAAGCAGTAGGACTGCAGGTCGTAGAGCCCGCCGCCCGCCGGCAGGCGGCCGCGTTTGGCGATCGTCGGGTAGAGCGGGTAGCAGGCCGCCGGCGTCAGCACGATGTCGGTCGCCTTCTGGTCCTTCGTCCAGTCGTCGCCAACCTCCATGCATTGCAGGAGGCTCATGTGGTCGAGCTCGCCGCCGCAGAAGCTGTGCACGGTGCCGGCAAGCTGCGGGAAGCTTTTCATGTAGCCCGAGGTTTCGAAATGCGCGCGGTTCATGCCGGGCGGAAAGCGCATCGCCTCTGCGCCGTCGGCCCCGCCATAGGCGTCGATCAGCCGCTCGAAGCGGGCGATCACGTCCTCGAAGGCGCCCGAGCGGCCGTAGAGGCCCTCGACGCCGGTGTCGATGAGAAGGCCGGAATCGAAGAGCCGGTCGAGAAGGGAGGTCTGCATGTCCATGGTGTCACCCGATCAGGCTGGTGTCCTGCTTGTGCACAAGCAGGAGGTTCGACGTGTTGCCGAGGATGCGGTCGTTGGAAATCATGAGCTGGGCCGAATGCGCGTCGCGCAGGTGCCGGCCGAGGCTGAAGGGCGTGCCGTTCTTGTAGCCCACGATGCCGCAGATCAGCATCGCCTGGTTGATGATGGCAAGGATCGTCTCGGAGGAGGCGATCTTCACGTTGTTCATCGCCACGGCAAAGCCCATGGAGGAGAGCCGGTCTGGGTCCGCCTTGGCGGCCTCGTATTCCTTGAGGCCGGCGATCGTGTTGGATTTGACGAGCTGGAGGAGGTTCACCGCTTCCGCAAGGCGCAACGCGCCGGGCGGCGTGACGCCGGGGCTCTTGCGGGCGGCGGCGCGCACGAAGGCCTGCGCGCGGGAGACGGCGTTGACGGCGATGCCGTACCAGACGGCGCTCCACAGGAGATGCGAGGTCGCGAGCATCGACTGCGCCGCGATCTCGGCGAAGGGTTTGGGAAGGATCTGCTCCTTCGGCGCCTCGCCCTTGAAGAGCCAGCCGTCCGAGCAGGTGCCGCGCATGCCGAGCGTGTCCCAGACGTGGGTTTGCTCCAGCGTGTACTGGTCCTTCGTGAAGACGGTCATGACCTGGTCGGTCGAGGCGGCGTCCGCATGGGCGCGCGAGGTGATGAGGATCGCGTCGGCATGGGCGCCGTAGGAGATGACGGTCGCGTCCTTCGTCAGGCGGCAGGTGTCGCCGTCGATCTCGATGGCGCAGATGCTGTTGCGCAGGTTCCCGCCGATGCCGCCCTCGGTTGTCGCCGAGGCGAGCAGGAGCTGTTCGTCGGCCACGCGGCGCATGAACGCGGAATGCCAGGCATCGCCCGCGCCGTGCGAGACGAGGCTCGACAGCTTGATATGGTGCATGGCGAAGACCATGGCGGCGGCCGAGCAGGACTGGCCGATCAGCGAGCAGGCTTCCGCGATCTCGGAAAGGGAGGCATCCTCGCCGCCGAGCGCCGCGGGAATCTGGATGGAGAGCAGCCGTTCGGCGATCATCGCGTCGACGGCTTCGCGCGGAAAGCGGGCCTTGGCGTCCACGTCGTCGGCATGCGCTGCGGCCACGGCGGAAACGCGCTCGGCGCGCTCGGCAAGGCCATTTCCGACGGTGACGGTCATTCGGCGGCCTCCGCGCTGCCGACAAGGCCGGAGACGGCCCGTGCGATGGCGTCGATGCTCTGGAAGGACTTGCGGTTGAGGAGGTTGTCGGGGAACTCGACGTCGAAGGCGTCCTCGATGCCCAGCATCACCTGCACGGAGGCGAAGGAGGAGAGACCCGCCGCGTAGAGATCGGCATCGTCCGCAAGCGTGTCGACCGGAACCGGGAGACCGCCATGCTTGCCCAGAATGTCACGAATCGTCTGCTTCATCGTCTTCTCCATCGCTTTCTTTGCCGGCCGGACGGGCCATCGGCTTATCGTTCCCGACAGCGATAACCGGCGGTTGATAAGATCGGCTGAAAGGACATGGATAAGATTTCGTGAAGCCCCCCGGCGCGCTGGATCGCGGCGGGACGCCCCGTTTCGGAACGTGATGAAGAAAAGCCGAAGGATGCCGGTTTTCCAGGGTTCCGGGCGAAAGAGCCGGTGTGCCGCAACGAAACGGTATCGTCCCGTTGAGGCTCCGTTAGCCATAAACGCAAAACGTGCGGGAAAACCGCCGTACGGCCTTCGCCGGCAGGTTTTCGCCCGTCAGTGCGCCTCGTCCCAATTGGTGGCCGCCCGTGCGTCCACCTTCAGCGGCACCTTCATCGAGAGCGCCGGCATGGAGGCGTTCTCCATGACGCCGACGACGACCGGAATGGTCTTTTCGACCTCGCCGTCCTCCACTTCGAAAATCAGTTCGTCATGGACCTGCAGGAGCATGCGGGCGGAAAGGCCGGCGGCGGCAAGCGCCGGCTCCATCTTGATCATCGCGCGGCGGATGATATCGGCCGCCGAACCCTGGATCGGCGCATTGATCGCGGCACGCTCGTTGAAGGCGCGCACCGAGGGGTTGGACGACTTGATCTCCGGATAGTGCGCGCGGCGGCCGAAGATAGTCTCCACATAGCCGTTCTCGCGGGCGAAGGCCTTGGTGGAATCCATGTAGTCCTTGATGCCGGGGAAGCGCTCGAAATACTTCTTGATGTATTCGCCGGCCTCGGAACGCTCGATGGAAAGCTGGTTGGCGAGGCCGAAGGCGGAAATACCGTAGATGATGCCGAAATTGATCGCCTTGGCGCGGCGACGCACTTCGGACGGCATGCCCTCGACGGGGACGCCGAACATCTCGGACGCGGTCATGGCGTGAATGTCGATGCCGTCGGCAAAGGCCTGCTTCAGTTGCGGAATGTCGGCGACATGGGCGAGCACGCGTAGCTCGATCTGGCTGTAGTCGGCGGAGACCAACTTGTGGCCGGGCGTCGAGATGAAGGCCGTGCGGATCTTGCGTCCTTCGGCCGTCCGCACCGGAATGTTCTGCAGGTTCGGGTCGGAGGAGGAGAGGCGGCCGGTCGTCGTCGCGGCGAGTGCGTAGGATGTGTGCACGCGCTTCGTTTCGGGATGCACGAAGCCCGGCAGCGCGTCGGTATAGGTGGATTTCAGCTTGGTGAGCTGGCGCCAGTCGACGATCTTGCGCGGCAGGGGAAGGCCCTGCGCGGCAAGGTCCTCCAGCACCTGCGCGGAGGTCGACCACTGGCCTGTCTTGGTTTTCGAGGCGCCGGGAAGGCCCATCTTGCCGAAGAGGATATCGCCGAGCTGCTTGGGCGAGCCGATGTTGAAGCGCTCGCCGGCAAGCTCGTAGATTTCTTCCTCGAAGCCGGCCGCGCCCTGCGCCAGTTCGCCGGAAAGGCGGGAAAGCACCTGCCGGTCGATGGTGATGCCGCGTTCCTCCATGCGGGCGAGCACGGGCACCAGGGGGCGTTCCAGCCGTTCGTAGACGGCCATCATGCGCTCGGCCGCAAGGCGCGGCTTGAGCACATGCCAGAGGCGCAGCGTCACGTCGGCGTCTTCCGCCGCATAGGCCGTGGCGCGGGAGATGTCGACCATGTCGAAGGTCTGCGCGCCCTTGCCGGAGCCGGCGACCTCCTTGTAGGAAATCGGCTTGTGGCCGAGCCAGCGCTCCGAGAGCGTATCCATGCCGTGCGTGCCGGCGCCGGCATCGAGCGCATAGGACATCAGCATCGTGTCGTCGAAGCCTTGCACGGTGATGCCGTGCCGGCGCATGACGAGATAGTCGTATTTGAGGTTCTGCGCGACCTTGAGGACGGACGGGTCCTCCAGCAGGCCCTTCAGCCGTTCCAGCGCCGCGCGGATCGGGATTTGCCCCTCCGCCATGCCGCCGCCGAGAAGGTCGCCCACGCCCGTCTTGTGGTTGAGCGGCACGTAGCAGGCGCGGATCGTCACGCCGGAAGGGTCCTTCGCATTGTCGGCGATGGCGAGCGAGAAGCCGCACAGTTCCGCCTGCATGGCGTCGAGCGAGGTCGTCTCCGTGTCGAAGCCGACGAGGCCGGTCTCGCGCGCGGCGGCGATCCAGCGGTCGAGGGTTTCGAGGTCGCGCACCGTCTCATAGGTGGAATGGTCGATCGGCGCCGCCGAAAAGCGCTCCGCGCGGCTCCTTGCGAGCGCCGCTGGCGAAAGGTCGCCGGCAACGGCGGCGGGCAGTAGCGTCGCGGCGGCTTCGGCCGCCGTCTCCGTGCCGTCGAGGGCGGAAGGGGGGCCGGCGGCCTCGCCCTTGTCGAGGTCCGGGCCGTGTGCCGCAGCGCCCCATTCCACCGGCACGCTGGCCGCCTCGATGGCGCCGGCGTCGCAGTCGCACGCTTCGGCCACGCGCCGCGTCAGCGTGGTGAACTCCATCGCCTTGAGGAACGCGATGAGCCTCGGGCCATCCTGCGGATGCAGGACCAGGTCGTCCAGCGACGTGTCGAGCGGCGTGTCCGTCTTCAGCGTGACGAGCTGGCGCGAGAGCAGGACGAGTTCGCGATTGGCGATGATGTTCTCGCGGCGCTTGACCTGCTTGATCTCCCCGGCGCGGGCGAGCAGCGTGTCGAGGTCGCCATATTCTTCGAGAAGCTGGGCGGCGGTCTTCGGGCCGATGCCGGGAACGCCCGGCACGTTGTCGGTCGAATCGCCCGTCAGCGACTGGAGGTCGATCATCTTCTCCGGCGGCACGCCCCATTTCTCGATCACTTCGGGAATGGAGATCTGCTTGTCCTTCATGCCGTCATACATCGAGACGTTTTCGGTCACGAGCTGCATGAGGTCCTTGTCGGAGGAGACGATGGTGACGTCGGCGCCGTCGGCCTCGGCAAGGCGGGCATAGGTGGCGATCAGGTCGTCGGCCTCGAAGCCTTCCTTTTCGATGCAGGGCAGGTTGAAGGCGCGTGTCGCGTGGCGGATGAGGCCGAACTGCGGGATCAGGTCTTCCGGCGGCGCGGTGCGGTTCGCCTTGTACTGGTCGTAGAGATCGTTGCGGAAGGTCTTGGAGGAATAGTCGAAGATGACCGCGAAATGGGTCGGCGTCACCCCGACGTCGGTGTTGCGCGCATCCTTCAGCAGCTTCCACAGCATGTTGCAGAAACCCGAGACGGCATTGACCGGCAACCCATCCGACTTGCGGTTGAGCGGGGGGATGGCGTGGAAGGCGCGGAAGATGAAGCCGGAGCCGTCGACGAGGAAGAGATGATCACCTTTTTTCATGGGGGCAATGGATAGCGCGGGCGGCCTGTCGCGTCCATCGTTCATTGCGGGCGGAAGGCGCCCGGAAGCCTCACGCGAACGTTACCGATTTGTAATTTTCGCGGGCCTCCGAATCCCTTGAAAAGCCACATTCGGACCCACAGATATTCCTCATCGGCACCTGATCAAGCCGTGTCTGGCATAACGGCCTGTCCCCCGCCGCGCCAGACAAGGACAAAGGCCTTATCCCCCTCTCCGGGCCTTTGTCCAACATTTGCGAAGAAGCCGCCGCGACAAGCCTCCTGTCGTCGGCGGCTTCCCGCGTTTGAGGGGTTGCATCGCCTGCGATCCATCGTTGTCATCGGCAAAAAACCGGCATAGCTTCTTGCCATGGAGTTTGACCGGAAGGATTCGGCAGCCTACCTCGCCAATCTCCTGGCGAAGGGGGCCTCCCGCGCGCTGCAGGCGCGGGCGGACGGGGCCGGCTTTGCGCCCGGCCAGTTCCCTGTTCTGCTCGAATTGTGGGGCGGCGACGGCCTCACCCAGCGCGAACTCCTCGACAGGCTCGACATCGAACAGGCGACCATGGCCAACACGCTC
>Ga0206118_100207_pt1 | contig 51535 bp, 50 predicted proteins | sample 3A20Ametagenome_FD_177999 | JGI IMG/M metagenome (GOLD analysis project Ga0206118, IMG submission 177999) | Enriched microbial communities from leaf-cutter ant dump, University of Wisconsin, Madison, United States - 3A20A | ecosystem: Environmental > Terrestrial > Nest > Insects nest > Nest dump... | reverse complement strand
CTTCGCCAAGGCTCAGGCCGCACCATGATGCGACGGTAGCATCGCGCTTGTGTCCATAACCTCCATGATGGACACAAGCCTAATCAAACCTCATCCAGGTGCAGGAACTGAAAATCGCGCTTACCTTCTACTGACTCGATTTACGCCGCCGCTGTCAAAAAGTATGGCGAACCCTCCGACATCAGTAAAAGCGACACGATTGTATGGGCAGCATGGAAATTCAACTCTATCGACGACGCATCAGCCGAAAAAATCGGTTCACTGCCTGGCTGCCTCGGCGGGTCCGATTTTCCGGTTGGACTGGACGACCATATGGCGCAGAAAGCCCGTAAATATGCGGAACATTGTGGCCTTTATATCGAGATCACAGTCAGGGGTGGTGAGACCGGCCTCGCTAACGAAATCGAGATGGGCATGATCAATTATCTTGATCTCCTTCGTGACTTCGATGCCGATAATGAAGACGCGAGAAGAAAGATCGACGCTGCGAAGGCGAAAAACGCCAGCGATGCAGCCCCTGTCCCGGAACTCTAGTCGGTGCGATTGCGTGGTGAACGTGAGACCACGGATACGCGAGGTCTCACGTTTTCATTGCGAGAAGCGCAGCGACCGTCTTTACGTTCGCACGCGTTTTCATCTTTTCGACCCGATGCTCCACCGTCCGCGGGGAAAATTCGATTGCTTGTCCGATTTCACGCGCGGACATGCCCTCCCGCAGAAGCTGGATGATTGTGATATCGGTGTCGTCAAAACGGGTGTCGAGACCGACGATCGATAACGATTGGACTTCCGTGAGGATTACACACCAGGAGGCAGTCTCGGATAGATCGGGAACGACCAGACGATTCCCTACGACGCGTAAGCCTCGAGCAACGAGATCAATCCGATCACTGACCCACTTTTTGCCTGCGATGGTTTTTTGACAGACACCGACAATGTGCTCGGAGACGAGAGCCTGGTCGGGAAAGTCGCGAAGGCTACGACTCTCCTGTAATTCGTCGGCTGATACGAGACTCGTCGGAATTCCGTATCTCCGCACGAAGTGGACACGCCAGTCGAGTGGCGACATTGGTGCCGTCTCGACAACCGCCAGGAGCATGTTGATCCTGACGAGGTCTTCAACCGGCCGATAGATCACATCTGCGGAGACTTCGCGGCGGGAATTTTCCAGCCAGGCATCCGTCATGCGACGCACCAATTCGTCGAAAGAAATGCGAGGCTTCAAAGGAAGTCCGGCAAAACCGAACGCGTTTGTCATTTCGATGACTTTAATTTCGTCTCACGCGTAACCCTTTGCGAATATTTCAAAAATGAGAATTCCCTCTCTCCTCAGCTATGAGCGGCGACCGCGTTCGTTTTTGTCAAGCCATGGTGCTGCGTTGGACGGACACAGGAAAATGAGTCATGGCGCTACTCGGCTACGCGCGCGTATCCACTCCCGATCAAAGTCTTGAACCACAGCTGGACGCGTTACGTACGGCAGGCTGCAGCGTCATATTTCAAGACCACGGAGTTTCCGGCGGTTCGACCAGTCGTTCGGGTTTGGACAAGCTGATGCATACATTGGAGACGGGAGATACCCTCGTTGTTTGGCGACTTGATCGGTTAGGACGCTCTATACGCCACCTCCTTGAAGTCGTCGGCGTATTCCGAGACCGGGGCATCGAGTTGCGGTCGCTTACCGAAAATATCGATACGAGTTCGGCCAGTGGCAGAATGGTGCTGCACGTGATGGCTGCCGTCGCCGAATTCGAGCGCGCGCTCGTCAGCGAACGTACTATCGCGGGCCTCAAAGCCGCCCGTGCTCGGGGCAAGCGTCCAGGCCGTCAGCGATCACTGACAGACGATCAGTGCGCAGATGCATTGCGGGCGCTACGCGAAGGCGCTACCGAGGATGCATTGGCCGCACACTACAATGTCCATCGGCGGACATTGCAGCGGGCCATTCATAGACTTCGCGCCGCTCGCCACCAACAAGCTACCTGAAGAGCTGGACGATGCTTTCAGGCTGTGAATTCGCGATCTGAAGGGACTGGATGGCCAACTGCTGCTGCGTCTGCTGCGCCTTCAAGCGCGTCGCCGCTTCGTTCATGTCCGCATCCACGAGACGCCCCGCGCCCCTGTCCATCACCGACATCATCCGGGCCGCGAACTCCGTCTGCATCTCTATCCGGCGGGACAGAGCTCCGAGCGTGGCGGCACCGTCAACGACGTTGGCGCTTACCTTTTCCATGTAGCTGATATACCGGTCGACCATGTCGGGGTTCTGGACGATATCGATGTCTAGAAACGAAAGCGTCGGCACGGGTTCGTTGCTGACGTTTATTCCCGAGAACGCAACCCGCGTCCTGCTTCCCGAGCGGCGATCCTCCAGCGGGTCCGAATAAATCGAAACGTTCGAGGGGGAGTTCGATTCGACGACGAGGCTGGGCCAGTCCGCCTGGAGGAGGGATTGCAGAAGCGTGACCATCTCGTCCGCCGTCTCTACCTTGCCGTTATCCTTGCCCAGCAGGTCGTTAACATAAGCCCGGTCGAAGCTGTACGATTTCGAGGCGGCGTCGTTGATCCTGAAATCGAACGACACCTTGATCCCACCACCGAGGCTGCCGTCCGGATAGACCGTGAAAGGCGTGAATGCGAGATTCAGCGGAGGAGCGCGAAGACCGAACTTGTTGAAGTCGAACAGGCCGCCCGTTCCAACATTGCTCGTCAATCCCGAGACAGCGATCTGCGAACCGTCCAGCCCGCTGTACTCCAGGGTCCACAAGCCGATCTGGTCGATAATGGGCTTGTGATAGTAGTCCTCGTAGATGACCGCCTTCACGCCGTGATCGATGGTGTGGACTACCTCGAGGGCCGCGGGGGCTTCAAGCGCGAGGTTCTCCGGTCTCTCGGCGATAGCGGCAAGGAGTTCGAGGAGTTCAGGCTTCTCCTTAGCAAGATCGACGCGAGGCTACCGTTCAAGGAGCCGTCCGTTTTGCATCACAGTTCCGCTGTCGCCGCCGATGTTCATGCATTCACCGGCGGCTCGATCGGCCGCGTCATGAATCTTGTCCGCGAAGCCGCGGCGCTTGCGATGAACGACGGCGCGGCATGCATCATGCTGGACCACTTCGCGCGCTGCGCGCCCAGCCTCGTCCGCCTCGGCGACGCCCGCACCTATTTCAGGAGGGCTTGAACATGGGAGTGCATGCTTCGAGGTACCTTCCGTTCTCCAACTGGAGCCTGAGGCCGTTATGCGGTGAGCCGGCACACGGGTTCTTCCTGCGTATGGTGGCCAACGAGGGCCACTACAGCGCCAGCGTTTACGGCTGTGAAATCGGCATCAACGGCCGGAGGCTGACTCCGGAGGAAACATTGGAAACCCTGCTCGCCGTTCCGCTCCCGGAAGAGAGCAAACATGCTCTACGGCGATCCACCCCTCTCGCCGACGGAGCCTGGTACGACTTGGGTGGCCAGCGGCTTCGCCAGCGGCAGATGTCTTTCTCGACACGTCGCTTCTGTCGCGCCTGTTTAGCGAATTCACCGCATCATCGTGTCTGGTGGGATATTGTCGCATTCCGCAGTTGCCCTGAGCACGCCACAGCGATCGAGGATGTGGACGAGAGCGGCCAGCCAATCGGATGGTGGTGGGCGGACATCGCCTGCGACACGAGCGGAAGGCCGTTGGCACGGTCTGTACGTTCCTTGATGGAGCGCCAGACGAGAACGCTCGAAGCTTTCATCCTGGAACGACTCTCATCCGCTCCCCGCACCTTATGGCCGTTGCTGGACGCACACAGTCTCTTCGAGGCTATCGACGCCGTTGATTTCCTCGGAAGATGGTTGGGCAACGAACACAGCCTCAGCCCGCCTGCCGACACTATGGAGAAACTGGACGTGGGAATGGCTGCGCTGGCAGGCACGAGGGACGACCTCGTTTCCGCCATTCGCGTCTGGTTCCTCGATCGTGTACCCGACTATATCCGCCGACAGGGCAAGATGACGAGCATGGGATGGGCATTTACTTCCTTGTTGAATGCCGCGTGGAACTATCCAGAAGCCTCGATCTGGACAGTTCTGCAGCAGGCGGTGAGCGATGCCTTCGAGCCGATCGGGCGTACGGGCAAGAGGCGGTTCAAACAGACACCGGACTTCTACGCCGAACGCGCATTGGCAAAGTTCGCCGAGAACATGGGCGTCAAGTTAGATGCTCTTCTCCCGCTGGCGCGCCATGTCGGCGTTCTCCGGAACATTTCCGAGCCTTGGGATTTGGCGTCATCCGATGAACGTGTCTTGATCGCAGCTATTGGCGATCTGGTATCGACAGCTGAGGTGTCGCGTATTCTGGCCGTAGAGAGCTGGGCTTGGAAAAATCTTGTTGGCCGCGGCAAGTTTGCGGTTTTCGCTCACTTTTCACCTGGACGAAGGTATCTTCGAACGGAGGTCGAAGGTCTTCTCAGAAGTGTCCTCTCAGTGGCGCCACAGACGGCACAGGATAGAACGGTTTCCCTGCGCACTTTTGCGCGAAAGCACGATCTCACGATCGGCGATGTTGTCGTGATGATCCTTGATGGAAGTTTGAAGGTCGTGCGAGCAGACCGTGCGGAGCCGGGGCTTCGGGCGGTCCGGGTACTTGTTCACAACCGTTCATAAGCTCAACTGGCGTGAAACTTCGTGCGCGCTCATCTAGATTTCGGGTGAAAACGCGACATCACGTCAGCAGGCTATTGCAACCAAGAACAGCGACGTACATCATTCTTCAAGCTAGAAATGTGAGGAAAGAAATGCGCCTGCGGACGATTCAGATCAATAATTTCAAGCATATTCTCGATTCCACTCCAGTTGAGATCGATGATCGGATCACTTGCCTCGTTGGTAAAAATGAATCGGGTAAGTCCGCCTTCCTTGAAGCGCTTCGCCGTCTTAAACCCGCACAGGGAGCGGTCACGTTTGACTCTGCCAAGCAATACCCCGCTTGGTTGGAGAAGAAGCACCGTCGCGAAGCCAAGGCGAAAGACGATGATCTCGACGATACCATTCCAATTTCCGCCACGTTCGAGCTTGAGCCGCGGGATCACGCTGCTATCGAGGCTTTCTTTGGCCCAGGGGTACTGACATCGACGGAGTTTACGTTCCAACGGCGATACAACAACATCACCTTCTCGATTTTCAACACCGATGAAGTGGTGGCCGTGTCGAACTTCCTCGCGAAAAACGATCCGGAAAAGGAACTCGAGAAGCTACATTCCTGTACAAGTTTCGAAGACCTGCGGGCTGCGCTTGAATCCTTTGAGGATAGTGAGGACGACGATACCTCGGCATTGCGCAAAGAAGTTGCAGCAGAAATCGAGAGGCTCCTTCCGAAAAAGGCGAGAATGCGGACAGTGATCGCCACTAAACTCGCGGCATTGGTTCCGAAATTCTTTTATTACAGCGACTATAGCAGCCTGCCCAGTAAAGTTCCGATCAAAGCACTGCTCGATGCTGACCCAGACTCCCTTGACGAGAATCAACAAACTGCATTGGCGCTGTTACAGTTAGCTGAGTTCGAGAAGGATCATCTTCTTGATACAGATTACGAAACCCGAAAACGAGAACTTGAAAACACCGCAAATGAACTGACGCGTGAAGTTTTGGCATACTGGTCAACCAATACCAATTTGCGAGTACTCATCGATCTGACCATGAAGAAGGAGCATAACGGCTCTGGTCACACCCCCGTCGTCGATGAGTTGCATGTCCGCATGTACGACGACAAGCACATGCTCTCTCTTCCGTTTGATGAACGGTCATCCGGTTTCAGGTGGTTTTTCTCATTTCTTACGGCATTTTCCCGTTACGAATACGACAGTACACCCGTTATCATCTTGCTTGATGAGCCTGCCCTAAGCCTTCATGCAAAAGCGCAGAAAGACTTTCTCCGATTCATCGAAGAGCGTTTGTCTCAGCGATGCCAGGTGATCTACACTACACATTCGCCTTTTATGATTCAGCCGAACCACATCGAGCGTACTCGTCTCATCGAAGATAAGGGGATAGAGAAAGGCGCTGTTGTGACCGCCGATGTCCTGACGACGGACAGGGACACCCTTTTCCCGCTACAGAGTGCGCTGGGTTACGATATCGCCCAACATCTGTTTATAGCGAAGGATAACCTCGTTCTTGAGGGGCCGTCCGACTTCATTTATCTGGACACTATTTCGCAACATCTGAAATCGATAGGCCGGGTGGGGTTGCATGATCGGTGGTCGATGATGCCGATCGGAGGCGCGGATGTCATTCCGGCATTTGTGGCGCTGCTCGGCAATCACCTCGATGTAACGGTACTCGTGGATTCACGCAAAGAGGGGCACCAAAAGCTCACGGCGTTGGCAAAAGCCGGGTTCCTAACTGACAAGAGGATTATCGCAGTTGGGGAACTAACCGGTTCGAGCATGGCAGATATTGAGGACCTGTTCAACGCGGATGATTACATCGACCTTTTCAATGGTGCTTTTGGAAAGAAAATCAAAAAAACGGAATTGAAAGGCTCCGATCCGATCGTAGTTCAGATAGCGCGCGCCATTGGCGAAAAGCGGTTTGACCATAACAAGCCTGCGGACTACCTCCTGAGAAATAAGGATAGGCTCCTCGCCAAACTGTCAGAATCGACGATTGCGAATTTCGAAAAGCTGTTCACGAGGATTAATGAGACACTAGAATAATTGGAGCATAACGCTGAGAGAGCGTTAAAAATGCTCTCTCAGCAGGAGTTCTACGGTCGCACCATGATTGGGATATCCTGCGCGAGGTTATCTTCGATAACTGGCGGCCACTCCAGTCCGAGTGTTGCGATTACATCCTCAAAGGTCGCAGAGCTTCGTATCTCAAGGGCAGCGTCCTGTACCATTTCGACGTTTTTATGTCGAGATAACCAAACGATAAACTCGTTCGGTGGTACAAAACGAGCTTTTGCAATTGCCTTATCAAGCAAAATTCGAAGCCCTTGGCGATACTTTTTGTCTTGCATCTCCGCCATGTATGGATCGTCGTCGATAAATTCATGAAGATACATGGGTATAAACTCCTGGACCTTTTTCCCTCTTCTTCTAAGAGCACCCATGCAGACGCAATCGACAAGACGATCAATCAGTTCTTGTCCCTGGTATTCGGCTAACACTCGCGAGATCATACCCTCGACAAAAGCTCGCTCGTTATCGATGTTTCGCGCAAGAAACCCAAACAATGCAACATCGAAATCAAGATGTTCAAAGTAAGCCCATGCATCCCATGCACCAGCATCAACGAAGAGAAAATTACTTCCGATTGAGCGGCGTAGGTTCTTGATCGGTTGGATCGAAAGAAGATTAGGAACCGGCGTGTTGTCTGTCGAGAGGTAAATCTGATTTATGTAGCGAATTAAACCGTCTCTGGATGAGATAAGTGAGCCATACTCAAGCATCCTAATATTCATATCACTGTGCCCACTGGTCTGTTGCTCGATATGAATGATGTTGAGATCGTCAAGGTAACCTATGAGATCAGTGTTCCATGTCCGTTGTGTTGGCTGTAAATGTCCATCCATCCACTGAATCTTATCTGAGATTTGTGTATCGAACGGGCACTCGAGGACGTCCACGAACACCCCTCTGCAAACCCCTGGTCGCCGCAGGGCTCGACGGATCAGTTCATCAATTGGTCGACGCGCAGCATCGTTCAAGAAATCAATATTGTAAGGCACGTCCACTACTCTCCAACTTCAACACATATTTCATAGTCGGTGGGCACTTAACGTATTGAGAAGTTGCTTGATCGGAGCGCGATAGCGGGCGGCTTTCTGAAATCAGGAATCCTGACTTATGTGGCGACGACCAGCTCGAATCCAGACTTGTGTGATGACGAATCCGGCCATGAAATGTGGCGGTCGATGATTTTTCCAATAAAATCAACGAGGTCGAATCCAGCCTGATGCGGCGACGCACAATTTCCGCTTTTTACCCATATTTTCAATGGCTGCCGGTGACGGCGGGTGGATGGGCGTGGTTTGCGGAGCCGAGAATCTGGGGGGCCGCCGAGCGATATCGGGGCCTTGCCGGGAAGCGCGGGGGCGCAAGCCTCGCGCCTGCAGTCCGCGGACCTTGTGGAACGTTCGTTTGCGAGGTTCCTCCTGCTTGTGCGGAGGGCGTCCGTCCGCCTTGATCCGGCCGGCGCCGGCAAGGCGGGCTGGCGGCGGCAGGGCGGTGCGCCGCCGCGGCGGATGATCCTGCGGTCCCGGCGTCCCGATTCGGCGCGGCGCAGGCCGCCATGGCGCGCGCGCGCGATTGTCCGCCCGATGCTGGCATAATAGTGACATCGCGGAGATTAAAAACGCTTCTCATGGTAACTATATCTCAAGTTTTGTTGACTTTGCTGTTATATTTTGGATTGTCTCGCTTGGGATTTGGTTCTAGTCATTCGTGTGATGGGGCGGCTTGATCATGGTCGCGAGAGTGGGGCACCTACCATGAAGAGATTTTTGGCCACGGCGATTGCCGTCAGTGCCTTGTCGGGAATGCCGGCCGCGTTCGCCGGCGATCTCGTCTATACGCCGATCAATCCGTCGTTCGGCGGAAATCCGCTGAACTCCAGCCATCTGCTGGGCCTTGCCAACGCGCAGCGCACGGCGACCGCGGGCGACAGCACGAGCCTTACAGGAAGCGCCAGCGGAACGGAGACGGGCTCGAGCGACGCGGACCTTTTCGTCCGGCAGCTTCAGGGGCGTCTCCTTTCGGCGCTTGCCAGCCAGGTCACGGAAGCGATCTTCGGCGAGAATCCGCAAGATCACGGCGAGATCACGTTCGGCGACACCAATATCGTTTTCGATCGCACGATGTCGTCGATCACATTGTCCATTACCGACCCGACAGGCGTGACCACAATCGTTGTGCCGCAGTTGGTTACGCAATAACAGCCTGCACCATTCGGGGTAGATGCGCAGGATTGAACTTTTGGGGCGAAGGCAACATGCAAGCTAACAAGCGGATGCGCGCGGGGATCGTCGCGGCGGCCATGGCACTGGTCCTGACGGGGTGTCAGACGGTTGCGGATCCCGGTATTCTGGAGCCAAGCGTAACGCCGCTCACGACCCAGAGCTACAACCTGCGCACCCTGCCGGCTCCGACCAGGCGCATCCCCGTGGCGGTCTATGATTTCCCCGACCTGACCGGCCAGTACAAGGAGCGCGACACGGTCCAGTCGCTTTCGCGTGCCGTCACGCAGGGCGGCGCGCCCATGCTCATCAAGGCGCTGCAGGATGCCGGCGAGCGGCGCTGGTTCTCCGTGCTCGACCGTGCGCGGCTGGACGACATCCTGAAGGAACGGCAGATCGTGACGGAGATGCGGCGCGTCTACCGCAACGAGCAGAAGGTGCCCGCGAGCGTGCTGCCGCCGCTCGCCTATGCCGGGATCATCATGCAGGGCGGCATCACCGGCTACGACACGAACGTGCATACCGGGGGCATCGGCGTTCGATATCTCGGTATCGGCCCGAACGCGCGCTGGCAGATGGATTCCGTCACCGTGAACCTTCGCGCTGTCTCCACCAATACGGGTGAGGTCCTGGCCAGCGTCAGCGTCAGCAAGGATATAGCCTCCGTCGCCCTCCAGGGCGGCAGCTTCAACTTCATCGAGCTCGACAAGGTTCTGGAAGTCGAGGCGGGCATCACGAAGAACGAGCCGAAGCAGCTCGCGGTCCAGCAGGCGATCGAGAAGGCCGTTGTCGCGCTCATCGTCGAAGGCGTGGAAATGGGCGTCTGGTCGTTCTCCGACGAGGCTGCCGGCCGCAAGGTGATCCAGGATTACCGGGGTGAGAAGTACGGCAAGAAGATCGTTCCCGGCGCCCTCGACGTTCAGCGCCCCGTGACGCGCAATGCCGCCGACGTGGTGGAAACGGTGCCTGTTTCGGCCCGCCCTGCGAAGAAGGCCAGCGCGACGACCTCACAGAAGAAGGAGCTGCCGCCGTTGCCCGATCCGGACGAGGTGGTCGGCGCGATCGATTCCACGGAGGAAATCGCGGTCGCATCTGCCGAAGGCGTGGTCGAGAAGCGGGTCGTCGAGACGGAAGAACAGCGCTAGCCCCGCCGGCGGCGCCAGCGGGCATTCGCGCTTTCCAGTTGAAAACAAATCATTCCCGGCCTTGCGTCTCGTGCCGTCCGCACGGGCGGCTCTGCCGTGTTCCCGTGCGCTCCTGGCCGGCAGGCGGTCCTTTTGCCCTTAACCTTGTTGGAAATTGCGCCGATCCTGAGTTGCAAAGACTTTGACAGGCCGCCGGCGCTCGGTTAACAATTCGTAAACGGAGAAATCCGCGCGCGGATATTTCGTCGGGAAGAGGACGAGGGCATGCTTCGGTCGGTTGGATGGATATTCGCAGGCGCGGCATTGGCGGCCGTGGGCGCGCCCCAGGCGTTCGCCCAGAGCATCAGCAACGAGACATGGCTCGGCCAGGTCGGCGGCACCAACACGATCGTCATTGACCAGAGCGGCCGCAACAATCAGGCGGGCGCGGACAACGCCGCGCTGCGGCTCAATCAGGACGGCGACGACAACAGCCTTTCCATCACCCAGTTCGGCCATCGCAACCAGGTCGGCGCCGTCTTCTTCCTGAACCGGCCCACCGGGGTCAACCAGATCGGCGACAACAACGAGATCACCATCACCCAGCAGACGGCACGCGATGCGTTCGACGGGTCGAACGTGGTCGGGTCCATCCTGCAAAACAGTGCGTACCTGTTGGGAGAGCCGGCCAATCTCCTCACGATCTTCCAGAGCGACATCGGAGGAAGCGGGCAGGCCGGGCATCGCATCGGCTCCGTTCGCCAGGTCTATGCCGGGGCCGGCGAGACCCCCAATCAGGCGACGATCACGCAGCTGGGCGGCGGGCTTGACGAGGGCAACGACCTCGACAACCTCTACCAGTCGGGCGGCGGGAACGTGTTCACGCTGACGCAAGAGAACCAGTTGAACAAGGTTGGCGACGCGCGCCAGATTGGCCAGGGCAACGTTGCGACGGTCGAGCAGGGCCTTTTCTCCGGCATCGTCGGCGGCAATCTCGTCGAGTACCTGCAGCAGTTCGGCTACAGGAACCTCACCGAGGTCGTCATGCTGGGGTCGAACAACGTGGTCCAGCATATCCTCCAGATCAATGCCCTTCTCGGTCCGTCCGCGATCGGCAATATCGCCAATATCACCCTCGACAGCGAAGACAACGGCAGCACCGGCAACGGCGGCGTGGGGGATTTCCTGTCGGCGGCGGCGCTGGCCGTCAGCGCGGCGCAGTCGAACGTGGTGCAGATCGGGGACTACAATCGCGTTGCGATCACCATCACGGGGGCGGACAACAAGTTCGGGACGCGCCAGTTCGGCGAGGACAACGACGTCTTTATCTCGATAGGCGAGCTTGCCGGCCAAACGGCCCAGCGCAACGAATCGGCCGTTTTCCAGAACGGAACGGACAACTACTTCAGCCATACCGTTCTCGGCAGCGACAATGTCGGCGCCGTGCGCCAGTTCGGCGAGCGGAACAGGCTCTCGGTCGAGCAATTGGGGCAAGGCAATCTCGCACAGGCCAATATGCTTGGAAACGGGAACAATTATGAGCCCGGTTTCACGGGGCTTGCCGCATCGCTTCTCGCGCCGGCGGATTTCAAGCCGGGCAGGCTCTACCAGTCCGGATTGAACAATTCGGTCGAGGTGAACGTGACGGGCGACGACAACAGGTTCGGCTTCCACCAGGAAGGCGACTGGAACGTCGCCGAAAGCACGGTCATCGGAACCGGCAACCAGGTCGTCGTCATCCAGATCGGTTCCGGAAATGCGGCGATCACGTATCAGTCCGGGTCTGGAAACACCGCCGTCATCGTCCAGTAGGCGCGTGCCTCCGGCGTCGCCACCCCGGGACTTCCGTTCTGAAGAGCACGGCGGCCGGCGGTATGGCGCTGCTCGTTCCCCCGCGAAGGCTTGGTCAGGCAACTTTAACCACGCTGCTGCAGAAGGTCCATTTAGCTAAAATTGTAGCTATCGGTACAAATCGACCTTAAATCCTGTCGCGCATGCTCTCCCCATCAGAACGGGGAGACTACAATGCGTGCTCAGGTAATTCTGGCGACATTCGCCACAGTATTGATGACGGCGACGGCGGCGACGGCCAGCAACGAGCTGGTGCTGCTCAATCAGGATGTGCTCCTGAACCAGGCGCAAGTGGACATTGCCGGTGCCGGCAACCGCCTGATCATCTCGCAGGAGCACACCGGCGGCGCAGGCGCCAATATCGTCACGGCGACGATCAACGGCGATCTCAACGGCGGCCCGCTCGGTGCAAGCTTCACGGGCGCCGCGCTGGCCTCCGGTCTGCAGCCCGGCACGATCGTGCAGAGCGGCTTCAACAATGCGATGACGATCAAGGTCGACGGGACATCGAACCTGTTCGCATTCTCCCAGAACGGCAGCGGCAACCGGCTCGACGCCTCCATCGCCGGCTACGGCAACCAGGCGGCAGTTGTTCAGACCGGCACGGACAACTATGCTTCTTTTTCGCAGAACGGCGTCGGCAATATCGTTAGCATCTCGCAACATTCGTGGTAGAGTGTCGCAAGACATTGCTACCAAGGCTAGGAGCCAGAAATGCGAGCATCTTCGCTTGCTGTATCCGTCGCAGCAACCATCCTGACGCTTCTTCCTGCAAGCCTGTCCCAGGCAGGCGATAACAACACGGTCTATATCAAGCAGGAAAGCCCGGCCGGGTCCCTCAACGGCAATTCGCTGACGATCGATCAGTCGGACGCGACCAACAGCCTGCTCGTCGGCCCCAGCGTTTCCTCCCTGGCGGGCCTGCTCAATGTCAGCCTCCCCTCGAGCCTCCAGGGTGGGCAGAATCCCGCCTCGCAGCGCGGTGAAGGCAATGAGGCGAAGATCACCATGACGGGCGACGGCGGGGCGCTGATGCTCGTCCAGGACACGAGCCCCTTCCAGGCCATGCAGCCGGCGGGCTCCGGCACGGGCAACACGGCGACCGCGGTGTTGAACGGTGCCTCGCTCGGCGCCGTCATCCAGCTGGGCACCGCCAACACCGCCAACCTCCAGCTTGAACAGGCGAATGGCCTGATCACGCAGCTCGGATCGAACCTGCGGGCGGACCTTGCCGTTACGGGCCCCGACAGCCGCGGCCAGATCGTCCAGATCGGCTCCCGCAACACGGCAGACGTCGAGGTTCAGGGCAGCGGCACCAACGTCACCTATACCCAGATCGGCAACGACCTGACCTCCAGCCAGACCATGGAGGTGTTCTCGACCAATTCCGGCAATATCTCGATCACGCAGACAGGTTTCTGACCCAATAGGAACGGGATCAAGGGAGGCCGAGATGCGCAAAGTCGCGGGGCGGGTGTTGCTGATGGCGGGGGTCTGCCTGTCGGGCTCGGCGCATGCCGGCGAAAACGACGGTGCGCTCGCGGTGATCAGCGTCAACCCGCAGGACAGCGGCATCGAGGTCGTCGGCAGCGTGCTGGCGATCGACGCCGGCCTGTATCGGGGCGAGTTGATCATCGACAGGCAGGGGGCGTCGGGCAAGGTGTCCACCCGCCAGGCCCGCGACGTCACGCTTGCGGCCGGCGCGACGGCCGATATCGCCCGCGTGGGCATCTCCTACAATAGCGGCGACGACCTGACAGTTACGGTGAAGCTGACGCGTGACGGCGCGGTGATCTCGCGCGCGACGCTGTCCACGGCCGAAAACTGAACTGAAATACAAATCCGATATTGTCTTGCCACCCGCAATATTCAATAGATCATACGGGCAACGAGGGTGTCAGGGGGACGATCTTGAAGTGCAAATTTCTTTCCGTGGCCGCATTGGTCTTGCTTGGCGCAGTTTCCAGCGCGGCGGCGCAGTCCGAGGCCGAGTTCGTCTCGGCATTCGCAGGCGAGTGGCGAATATTCGATGAATCCTTTGCGCAGGGCGCGCAGATTTGCCGCATCACACTCGGCCAGGAAGCCCAGGAGGGCCATTACAAGCTCGACAAGGCGACATGTGCCGGGGAGTTGGCGAACATCGCGACCTGGGGCATCGTCAACGGCCAGATGGCTCTGTTCGCAAGCGGCGGGGAACCTGTCGTCTCCCTCGGCGGGTCGCAGCGCCGCATGACCGGAACCACGAAGTCGGGGAGACCCGTCATCATCGAGCGCGCCGGCACGGTCGGCGCGGCGGAGCAGCTGCAGGCAGCCGCGAAGGCCAGCGGCTGCTATTACCTCGGATTTTCCAATCGCTGCGCGGCGCCGGCTGATCTTTCCAGCCCCGCCACGGGCACGGCCGACAAGCCGGTCCGCATCAAGGTGATCGTCAATCTGAACGCGCGCATGGAAGCGCGCGACGACGCGAGCGTGATCGGCGTTGTACCGGCCAACAGCTGCGTGACCGCCAGCGTTTGCGTGACGGCATCCGACGGCGCATGGTGCCGCGCGCAATTCGGGGATCGGACCGGGTGGCTGCGCAAGGCCGCGATCCGCAAGAACCGCTGGCCGATCGTCACATTTGTCAATCAATGCGACAATTGAGCAAGGTCGGTGAGCAAGGCCGGCCGGCGGCGCGGGCCAGCGATTATCGCTGGCTCACGCCGATCGTGTTGAAATTGCCGAGCTGGACGAAGGAGGTTAGGTTGAGCGTCCCTTCCTGGACGACGACGACCTGGTTTCCGCTGCCGTCCGTCTCGCCGACGATCTGGTTGGAAACCCCGTTCTGGGAGAAGGCGAAGCTGTTGCCGCTGGAAAGCGGATCCGCGGAGCCGAGATTGTAGTCGATGCTGTTGAGCAGGCCGACCTGGACAATATCGCCGGGAGCAAGGCCCGCGAGATCGGCCAGCGCGCCATGGGCGCCGGGTGAGAAGGCCCCCGCATTGTTGCTGTAGCCCTGCACCGAAAGGGTCGCCGCATTGCCGGCGCCGACCTGATGCAGCGACAAGCGGTTGTCGTCGCCGATGACGGTCACCGCCGCTGTATTCTCGGCCCCCTCCTGGACGGCGCTGGCCATATTCGCGTTGCCTTTGAAGTTCAGGTCGGCCGTGTTGCGCAACCCGTTCTGGGACAGAAGCGTGACCGTATTGCCGGCCCCGTTCTGGACGATCGAAGCGACGTTGCCCTGCTGGCCGGGCAGGGCAAGGAGCCCGCCGACGCGGATCTGTTCCACACGCTGGACGACATTGCCATCACCGCCCTCCTGGACGATCGTGAGGGTGTTGCGCCGATGCGCGCCGAAACCGGATGCTATGCCCTTCTGCAGGACCTCGATCACGGCGTTGCCGTCCGAGGCCTGAAGGATTGTTGCGGTATTGCGATTGGACTGCTGGAGGAACCCGACGCTGCCGATCTCGTTGCCGTCGCCCGACTGCGTGAATTCGAGAATGTTGTCGTTGCCGACCTGGCGCGCGGCCAGGGCCGCCGTGCCCACCCGGTTGTCGCTGCCGGAAGACTGGTCGACCAGCGCGGAATTCGTTGCGCCGTTCTGAAGCAATTTCGAGAAATTGTCGTCAGCGAGCGCGCCCGTTGCGAGCAGCGTGCCGATCACGACAACGGTTGTCGCGAGTGTGGTGGCTTGCCTCATCCGAATGCCCCCTCTTCACCATAATACGCTGCAAGTCGAATTTCGTGTCGCGACTGGAAAAAGCCGGGCGGCGGTGCCGCCCGGCCGGTGCTCGATTGCCTTACTGCTGCTGGATCGAGGCGCTGTTGCCGCCACCGCTCTGGCTCACATTGGCGGCATTGCCGTTGCCGACCTGAGAGACGGCTGCTTCGTTGCTGCCGCCGGTCTGCATGGCGGTAATGACGTTGTCGTTGCCATCCTGCAGCGAGGCAAACACGTTGTCATTGCCGTCGACGGTGAGTGAGATGTTGTTGCCCAGGCCAGCCTGCGAGAGAAGGCCCGCGGTCAAGCCGACTTCGCTGGCAGGGCCGCTGGTGAAGTCGTTGAAGCCGCCGTTCCGGTCGCCGGTCACATTGACCGTTGCGATGTTGTCCGTTCCATTCTGCTTCAGGCCGATGATGTTTTCATCGCCGGTGATGTTCCCCAGCGCCAGCACGTTGTTCGTGCCCGTTTGCGAGACGCCGAGTTCGTTTCCGTCACCGGAAATGGTGACCGTGCCGACGCTGTTGTAAAGCCCCACCTGGGTTACGCCGAACTGGTTCTCGTCGCCGGTGCTGGTGATGGAAAGCTTGATCGTGTTGCCCTTGTTGGCGAGATAGCCGCTCCCTTGGATCAGAGCAGAAGAAATGGCCCCGGATGCGGCTGCGCCTTTGTTCGCGCTGAAGGTGCCGCCGCCGTTCCGGTTCCCTTCGATCGTCGCCTCGATAAGGTTCCGGTCATTCGCGCCGTCGCCGATCTGCGGGCCGCGCTGCTCGATCCGCGAGATCACATTGTCTTCACCGTTCTGGACGATGGAGGCAATGTTGCGCGTCGTGTGGACCCGCCATTGGGAAACGCTGCCCACGGTGTTGTTGCCCGAGCCGCCCTGTTGCACGCTCAGCGTATTGCCGCCCGCATGCGTATAGGAATACTGGGAAACCGCGCCGACCGTATTTCCGTCCGAGGTCTGCTTGATATCGATGGAGTTCTGGCCGGACCTGTTGCCGCCGTATGCGTAACCGATATCCTGCGTGATGCCGTTGGCGTTGGAGAAGCTGTTGGCATTGGTGCCAAGCCCGACCTTGTTGCCGTCGCCGGACTGCTCGATCGTCAGGACGTTGTTCAGGCCGATGGTGGCCGACGAGCCGCCGCGATTCTGCTTTATGCTCAGGCTGCTGCTGCCGGCATCGTTGTTGCTGCCGGATTGAAGAATGGTCGCCTCGTTATTGTCGCCTGTCTGTTTGAGATAGGCGTCGTTGTTGTCGCCGGCCTGGGCGGTGGCGATCAGCAGGCCGAGAGCTGTTGCCGTGGAATATGCGATCTTCAGTTTCATGATGAACACCTATTGGCGCGGAGGGCGCGCCGCCCGCGGATTTGATCGTTAAATACAATGGAAAGTGCCGGGCGGCGGTGCCGCCCGGCCGATGTCCGATCGCCTTACTGCTGGATCGAGACGCTGTTGCTGCCGCCGATCTGGCTCACGCTGGCAGCATTGCCGTTGCCGTTCTGAGCGACGGCGGCTTCGTTGCTGCTGCCGCTCTGCGTGGCGGTGATGACGTTGGTGTCGCCATCCTGCAGCGAAGCGAACACGTTGTTGTCGCCGTTGGTAACGGTGAGCGAAACGCTGTTGCCCAGGCCGTCCTGCACGAGAAGACCTGCGGTCAGGCCTGCCGACGTGGCAAGGTTGCCGGCCGGGCCGCTGGTGAAGTCGTTGAAGCCGACGTTCCGGTTGCCGCTGACATTGATCGTTGCGACGTTGTCCGATCCGTTCTGCTTCAGGCCGATGATGTTTTCATCACCCGAAATGGCGCTGAGGGTCAGGCTGTTGCGGTCGCCGGTCTGGTTGACGCCCAGTTCGTTAGCGTCACCGGTGATTGTGATACCGGTTGCTTGGTTGCCGGTCCCATCTTGGTAGAACCCGAACTGATTGCGATCGGCGCCTAGTACCTGATAATTGACCGCGTTGGCTGATCCGCTCTGTGAGACAGTTGAAGCGGCCGCTCCGGCTGCTTCCGCGCCACGGCCGGACTTGAAGGTGCCATTTACGTTGCCAGATGCAGCGGAACCGTTACCGTCACCGTCCAGAATAATCGTGGCTGTGTTACTGTTGCCACTCTGGGAGAGCAGTTCAACGCGGTTGCGCAAACCGCTTTGTTCGATAGTACCCTGGTGGCCGAACCCGTTCTGAACAGCGCTCTTCACAATGTTCCCACGATTGAAAATTGCACCTGTCTGGGTAACGCTGAGAACGTTCGCACTCCCGCCTCCTGTCCAGGTTTGCTGAACATTTTCAATCAAGTTCGGCGAATAATTGTAATCCGAGCCGACACCGATGACGCTGGCGCCGGATTGGTGAACGTCAAGCGAGTTCGTCAGCGCAGATGCCGTACCGGTCGCATCCTTCTGTTCCACCTTATTGACTCGGTTTCCACTAGAGGCCCCGCCGACCTGAGTAATTTCAGCATCGTTGAAATTACCGGTTTGCTTCAAGAAGCCATCACGTGCGATGTAGTTCCCGTTCTTCGATTGATCGATTTCGAGGTTGTTATTGTTGCCGTTCTGCGTGATATAGTTGTAGCCGGTCACGTTGCTGCTTGCATCGGTTCCGCTGAATTGGACATGGTCACCAGCGCCGTTGTTGTTCCCGAACTGTCGCACTGTGGCATTGTTTTGATCGCCAAGCTGAGTGAGCTTGGAAAGGTTGTTGTTCCCACCACTCTGGTCAATTGATGCCGTGCTGCCAGTGCTGTCGCTTGCGGCAGTTCCCTGCACGACGACACCCTTATTGTTGTCAGCCATGGCAGTGCTCATAAGCAGACCAAGTGCAGTCGCAGTCGCAAATGCAATCTTCATCTTCATGATGATTATCCCTGTTTATGGCGACCAGCATCGGTCGCCGTTCTGTTGAACCACGTTAACCGGGTCTTCGAGATGCACGGAGAAATTCCGAAGAAAAATTCTACGTCCAAGGACGGTTTTCTTCAGCGATCAGCGTCCGTCGCCCCCCAAATTGCCCCCACTATTCCTCTCCCTACAGCTTAACGCTGCCTCCTGTGGAGTTATGTTCCGGGCTGGATTTTTGACAAGCCTTACGGAATCGCTGCCGTAATAGCCCTGGGCATTTACTGCGCCTCAATCCCGAACCCGGATTTATAGTATCAATTTTCTCTTAATGAGCAAAGTGAATTTCCCGTTAAAGTTAAGAAGAGGCGCAATGGATGGCGTTGCAATTTGAACCGCTCCCATCCGGCCGGAAAGTCGTCCAGGCCGGAATTGCGGGACGGGCCCGGCATCCTGAAAGCGCAAACACGTACCAGGATGCACGGGTGGGGCTGAAACGTGCCGAATCTTCCGAAAACGGCCGAAAGGACGGCGTCGGGCCGTCGGCGGATGTTCCGCAACCGCAAAGCGTGATTGGTGCCGGCCATGGCGGCCAGCGTTTCGCCGGCGGCCCCCCGGGCTCCAGCGCGCTGCCGGCGGCACCCATTGCAAAAAATTCGGCAGTTGACGAGAAGAGGCCGAGCGAGGTTCTTTGCGTTCGGCACAGCGCGCGCCGGTTCATGGGGGAGACTATGTGGAAGCCGTTTCTGGCCTGGCTGCTTGCCATGGCGATGTATGCGGTAGGCTCTCCGGCCCACGCTGCCGGCGGCGATTGCGCAGAAGGCCAGTCCTTTGCCACCGGGCTCGGCGGCTGGGAACGGTGGTGGAGCGGCGACGTTGTGGCCAGAGCCTCGCCGGGGCGAACGGACGACTGGGCGCTCAAGCTGGGCGGGCCTGCCTATGGCACCGCCGAGCGGGACATAAGCCCTGCCGAATGCGCCCAGCCGTTGACCCGCATTGCATATTATGCCCGCGCGGAGACGGGCAGCGCGCTCGTCTACACGAAGCTCGTCGACCAGGTGACCGGGGCGACGCTGTGGGATGCCGACACCGGCCCCATCGTCGTCTCGTCCACCGCCTGGACGCGCATCGTCGTCGACGTTCCCATGCCGAACACAACCCTGATCGGCATTGCGGCGCAAGGGCAGGGGGGCGGTGCCGTCTCGGTGCTTGTCGACGATGTCGAGCTCAATCCGGGTGTCGCTTCCACATCCCCGGCGCAGCCGGATAACGTGCCGGTCCCGGTTCGCAGCGGATGGACCCTGACCTTTTCGGACGAGTTCCCGGGCGACGCATTGGACCCCGCAAAATGGGCGGCCATCACGACCGGGCCGACAGCCGGGGCCAGCACCGAGGGGTTCGGCGAGACCTGGGGGGCGGAATGCTACGACGCCTCGCAGGTCGCGGTCCGGGACGGCTCGCTTCGGCTGACCGCACGGCAGCAGGCCGCGCGCTGCCTCGGGAGCACGAGATCGTGGCTCAGCGGCCTCGTCATCTCCCGGGATCGCTTTTCGCAGGCTTACGGCCGCTTCGAGGCGCGCATCAGGATGCCCGTTGCACGAGGCTCCTGGCCGGCGTTCTGGATGATGCCGCAGAGACAGCAGGCGTGGGGGACCTGCGGCATGTACTGGCCTTGCGGCGGCGAGATCGACATCCTCGAATATGTCGGGGAACGCAACGCGTCCAACGCCACCGAGCCCAGCGCGGTCTATGGCACCCTGCACTGGGGCACGCCGTCGGGCGGCCAGGCGCAGGACGCCGGATCGGCGAAGGTCCTGCCCAGCGTCGACCGCTGGACCGTATATGCAGCCGAATGGGACAAGACGGGAATTTCGTTCTTCGTCGACGACGTTCTCGTCAGGAAGGTGGCGTTCCCTCTTCCCGACAGCGCGGGGCTTTACACGGGCGCGCAGCCGTTCACGGTTCCGTTCTACTTCATCCTGAACCAGTCGGTGGGAGGGGACTGGCCGGGAATGCCGGATCCCGCGGATTATCCCAGCACCGTCAGGATCGACTATGTCGCGGCCTATCGACGGTCGTGATTTCACCGAGGGCGGCGGTGCGGTCCGGGGCCGCCGCGATCCCTTTTCCGCCGGCAGGCCCGCCGTTTCGCGGAGCCGTCAGGCCGGGAAGGACAGCTCCACCGTCGTGCCCTGTCCCGGCGCCGAGAGGATGCGGGCATCGCCGCCGCTCTGGCGCACGAAGCCGTAGACGACGGCAAGGCCGAGGCCGGCGCCGCCTTCCGCGTCGCGGGTGGTGAAATAGGGCTCGAAAGCCTTGTCGACGGCGTCGGGCGTCATGCCGACGCCCTCGTCGGTGACGGAGACGGTGACACCGCCTTCGCCGCCGCGCGCGCAGCGTACGCCGATCGTCCCGCCGTCCGGCATGGCCGCGGCGGCGTTCAGGCACAGGTTGAGCACGGATTGCTCGAAGAGTGCGGCGTCGAGCTGCACGGTCGGCAGGCTGTCGGCGATGTCGAAGGCGAGCCGGCATTTCTCGCCGACGGCGATTTCAAGGACGTCCGCCATGCCGCGCAGCACGGCGGCGATCTCCACCGCGCCGGGGCGGATGGGCTGCTGGCTGCCGATGGACAGCATGCTGCCGGCGAGCGAGCGGCCCCGGTCGGCGGCCTTGCGGATGCGGGCAAGGTGCCGTTTCTGCCGGTCGTTGAAGCCCGCCTCGCGCTCCAGGAGGCCGAGGCTGCCGGTGATGATGCCGATCATGTTGCCGACCTCGTGGCTGACCTGGTGGGTCATGCGCATGATGCCGTCGAGGCGCTGGGCCTTGGCTGCCTCCGCCTCCTGCCGGTCCATGTCGGTGACGTCGCGCGCCAGAAGCACGATCCCGCCGTCCGGCTGGCGCGACAGCGAGATTTCCGTGACACGCCCGGCCGGCGAGCGATGGCGTAGGACGAGGCGGTCGCCGAGCGTTCCGCGTTCCCCTTCGGCCGGCAGCAGGGCGGGGTCGATCTCCGCGATCGGGGCGACGAAGCGGCGCGCCGGCAATTTACGCGCCGAGCCGGACCAGCCGACGAGCTCGATGACGCGGCGGTTCATGGTGATCGGCGCGCCGCGCGGATCGAAGAGGGCGATGCCCTCGTTCATGGTGCGGAAGGTGGAGCGGATGGTACGGGCGGCCGCCTCCGCCGTGCGCCGCAGCCGCGAGACACGCTCGACGCTTTCGCGGAAGGCGCGGAAGGCCTCGAGCAGGCGCACCAGCTCGGTTTCCGTGCCCCGGTAGCTCGGCGTCTCGACGTCGCGGCGGCCTTCCGCCAGCGCGTTCATGCCGCTCGAAAGGGCGACGATGCCGCGCGAGACGCGCATGACGGAGCGGATCGAGAAGATCGCCATCACCAGCACCAGGAGGGCCGCGAAGGCGACGATGACGAGCAGGCGGCTGAGCGCGTCGGAGGTGGAGGCGAGGTCCTCGTTGAGGCCGCGGGCGACTGCTTCGCTCTGGGTCTCCGTGGCATGGGAAAGGTCGCGCGAGACGACATGCAGCCGCGCGACGGCGGCGCGGATCGAGAACATCTCGAGGAGGTAGCGGGTCTGCGCCTCGAAAACGCGCTCATAGGGCGCAAGCTCGGCGGCGGCGATGCGCATGTCCGGCGCGGCGCGTTCCAGCCGCGGGGCGGTTTCGGCGACGTAGCGGCGGCGCAGTTCGCCGAGCTGGAAGAGGCTGTCCGAATTGGAGACCGATTGCACGATCGCGTTCAGCCGGCGGCGCAGGTCCGCATCGGCGATGCCGCTGCCGGTCGCGATCTCGCCGAGGGCTGCGGCCGCCTCGGCCTTGTGCTGCTGGGCCGAATCCGCATCTCCCGTCAGCGTCATCGTCTGGTTGCGGATCGTCTCGAGGAGTTCGACGATGCGGGCGCTGGCAAAGCCCTTCACGGCCGCTTCGCCGTTTTCCGGCTGCATGGCGCGCAGGAGCGTATCCACCTGCGCGACGACGGAGCGGCTTTCGCTGGAGACCCGGTAGGGCGAGGTCGCGTTCATCAGGAAGGGCGCGCTCGAGACGAGGTCGGAGACCTGGCGGGAGACGAGCGAAGCGCGGGCAAGGCTGGAAAAGGCCTGCAACCCGTAGGCCGCCATCTCCTCCCGCGCGCGCTGGAGCCCGTAGATGGCGACGGTCGCCAGGCTGAAGACCAGCACGCAGATGAGGGCGATGGCGAAGGGCAGGCGGAAGGCGATGGAGGAAAGATAGGAGCGGCTGATCACGCGGAGAGCCCGCCCTCGTCGGTATCCAGCACATAGCCCTTGCCGCGGCGCGTCTTGATGTGGCGGGGCAGGTCCGGGTTGCGCTCGATCTTGCGGCGCAGGCGCAGCACGAGCACATCGACGTTGCGGTCGATATAGCGGTCGCTTTCCGCGCCGAGCCTGTCGAGGATCTTCGTGCGGCTGACCGGAGCGTTGGGCGTTTCGGCAAGGATCTCCAGCAGGGCGAACTCGGCGCTGGTCAGCGATTTTCCGGGGTCGGAGAGGCAGGTGGCGCGGCGGTTCTTCAGGTCCACCGACCAGTCGCCGAGCTGGAGCGCCGCCGTCTCTGTCTCGCGCTCGGCCTCGCGCTCGGGCTTGAGGGAAGGGATCGTGCGGCGCAGCACGGCCTTGATGCGGGCCGTCAGCTCGATCGGCTCGAAGGGCTTGACGACATAATCGTCCGCCGCCGTCTCCAGGCCCAGCACGCGGTCGGCCGCGCTGCCGGCCGCCGTCACCATGACGATGCCGATATTCGTCTGGGCGCGCAGGCGCTGGGCGAAGGTGCGGCCGGACGTGCCCGGCAGGTTATGGTCGACCAGCACCATGTGCACGCTCTCGCGCGCCAGCACGCAGGCCGCCTCCTCGGCCGAGTGCGCGGTCACCGGCACCCAGCCCTCCGCCTCCACGAGGTCGGAGATGAGTTCCGCCATGTCCGGATCGTCCTCGACGATCAGAATCCGAATCCGCTCGTTCAGCATGCCATTCCTCCCGCCCCATCATAGGCAGGGCCGGGGCAATGTTCAAAGCGGCTCCGCATTATGTGGCCTGTCACATTTGTAACCTTTGTAATCTTTGTCAGGTTTTGCGCGGCCCTGCCTGTAAGAACGGTAACCATTCTTCGATTGCGGCGGGCGGCAGATGTGCCATCCTGAATGCGGAGAACGGGATCACAGAGTCCCGATGGGAGGAACAGCGTGAGAAGCATCACCGCACTTGGCGCGGGCGTGGCCCTTTGGCTATGCGGCGCGGCGGCCGGGACGGCGGCCCCGGCGCTGACCGTGCTGTGCGGCGTCGACGAAGTGTGGTGCGCGGCCATGAAGCGCGCCTATGAGGCCAAGTCCGGCCTCGAAATCTCCATGACGCGCCGCAGCACCGGCGATATCCTCAACCAGATCCGCGCCGAGAAGGCCGCGCCCACGGTCGACGTGTGGTGGGGCGGCACGGGCGACACGCATCTCCAGGCCGGTTCGGAAAACCTGCTCGAACCCTACCAGCCGGCGCATGAGCGTGACGTGCTGCCCTGGGCGCAGAACTTCTTCGCCATGTCCGGCGGGCGTTCGGCGGGCATCTATGCCGGGGCGCTCGGCTTTGCCTACAACGCCGAGCTCCTGCGCCAGTTGAAGCTGCCGGCACCGGCCTGCTGGAAGGACCTTGCCGACATCGCCTATCGCGGCCGTATCGAGAGCGGCGACCCGAATTCCTCGGGCACCGCCTTCACGACGCTGGCGACGCTGGTGCAGCTCTTCGGCGAGGACGAGGCCTTTCGCTTCCTGTCGGCGCTCAACCGCAACATCGCCCGCTACACCAGCGCCGGTGCGGCGCCCGTCAAGGCGGCCGCGCGCGGCGAGACGCTGATCGGCATTTCCTTCATGCACGATGCCGTCACGCAGAAGCAGGCGGGCTATCCGCTCGTCATCGTCGCGCCCTGCGAGGGCACCGGCTACGAGATCGGCGCCGTCAGCATCGTCAAGGGCGCGCGGCATCTTGAGGCGGCCAAGCGCTTCGTCGACTTCGCCCTCAGCCCGGAAGGGCAGGGCACGGGCGCGGCCTCCGGCCAGAACCAGGTGCCGTCCAACGCGAAATCGACGCTGCCGCTCGCCGCGCCCGATATCTCGATGATCAAGATGGTGGACTACGACTTCGCCACCTTCGGCTCGCCGGAGGAACGAAGTCGCCTGCTCGAGCGGTTCGACGCGGAAATCGTCGCGACGAACTGATCGGGCTCACGCAATACCGCAATCCGAAATCGTGAACGGGCCGCCCGGCGGCAGCCCGAAGGCGTCGCCGCGTCCCGTTCATGCGCATGACCACAACCAGGCAACAGGAGGATGCCCCTATGAAAATGAAGACCCTTTCCCTCATGCTCTTCGCCGGAACGGCGCTGGCCGCCATGCCGGCCAAGGCGGCGGGCGAACTCAACCTCATCTGCTCGGCGGACGTCGTCATCTGCGAGCAGATGAAGGGCGATTTCGAGAAGGCGCACAGCGACATCAAGGTGAACATGGTGCGCCTGTCCTCGGGCGAGACCTATGCCAAGGTGCGTGCCGAAGCCCGCAACCCGAAGACGGACATCTGGTGGGCCGGTACGGGCGACCCCCATCTCCAGGCCGCATCCGAAGGCCTGACGCTGGAATACAAGTCGCCGATGCTCGACCAGCTGCAGGACTGGGCCAAGAGCCAGGCCGAAAGCTCGGGCTACCGCACGGTCGGCGTCTATGCCGGCGCGCTCGGCTGGGGCTACAACACCGAGATCTTCAAGGCCAAGGGCTTCAAGGAGCCGAAGTGCTGGGCCGATCTCCTCGCGCCCGAGCTGAAGGGCGAGATCCAGATCGCCAACCCGAATTCCTCGGGCACGGCCTATACGGCGCTCGCCTCCCTCGTGCAGATCATGGGCGAGGAGCCGGCCTTCGACTACCTGAAGAAGCTCAACGAGAACATCTCGCAGTACACCAAGTCCGGCTCCGCGCCCGTCAAGGCCGCCGCGCGCGGCGAGACGGCGCTCGGCATCGTGTTCGTGCATGACGCGGTGGCGCAGGCCGTCGAAGGCTTCCCGGTCACGCCCGGCACGCCCTGCGAAGGCACGGGCTACGAGATCGGCTCCATGTCGATCATCAAGGGTGCGCGCAACCTCGACAATGCGAAGATCTGGTACGACTGGGCGCTGACCCCGGAAGTCCAGTCGCGCATGAAGGACGCCAAGTCCTTCCAGCTGCCGTCCAACAAGAATGCGGAAATCCCGAAGGAAGCTCCGCGCTTCGAGGACATCAAGCTGATCGACTACGACTTCAAGACCTACGGCGACCCGGTGAAGCGCAAGGAGCTGCTGGAGCGCTGGGATCGCGAAATCGGCGCTGTCGCCAACTGATGTCCTGACCGGCGGCGCCCGTCTCCCCGGGCGCCGCCCCTTTCACACGAACGTACAGCGAGGTCGGCCATGACGCATGGCAATCGCAGGCTGGATATCGTGCTGATCCTGGGCGCGGTCGCTCTGACCCTTCTGCCCTGGTATCGCATCGATGGCGGCTTCTTCGGATTCGGTTGGCTGGCCGGTTTCCCCCTTTCCGCGGAGGCCGCCCCCGGCCTCGTGCAGATCGCCCTCCACGGCCGGCTCTGGCTTGCCGTCGCGGTACTTCTCTTTCTCGTTGCCGGCGCGGCCCGCGGCATGGCGGACCCGATGCGCCGCGGCGCCGTGCTGGCATGGGCGGGCGCCATAGGCGTCGTCTTCCTGTCGCTGCAGGGCCTTGCCGTCGGCTTTACCGGCTGGACCTGGACGATCAGCGAGACGCTGTTCGGTCCGCTTGCCGACGGCCAGCCCTCGATGGGCGCGGGCGCCGTGCTCTCGGCCGTCACCTTCGTGCTTCTCTTCGCCTTCGGCCTTGCCGAGCGCGGCGTCATGAAGGGCGACGCCTTCGTCGTCAGCTCGATCTCGCTGCTCGTCTTCCTCGTCGCCGTCTTCGTCTTCTATCCCATCGGCAGCATGTTCATCGGCTCGGTGCAGGATTTCGACGGCTCGTTCAAGCCGGACGGCTTCGTGCGCAACATGCAGGACGCAAGCCTTTGGAGCCTCAACTGCGTGGTCGGGGCGGGACGCTGCGGCGTCGCCTGGCGCACGCTGTGGCTCGCCATCATGACCGGCCTCGGCTCGACGCTGCTCGGCCTTGCCTTCGCGCTCGTCGCAACGCGCACGCGCTTTCCCTTCAAGAAGGGTCTTCGTCTTCTCACCATCCTGCCGATCATCACGCCGCCCTTCGTCATCGGCCTTGCGCTCACGCTGCTCTTCGGCCGTGCGGGCGTGGTCACGCAGGGACTCTCCAGCCTCTTCGGCGTCGAGCCGGGCCGCTGGCTCTACGGCCTCACCGGCATCTGGATCGCGCAGGTCCTCTCCTTCACGCCGATCTCCTTCCTCGTGCTGATCGGTGTCGTCGAGGGCGTCAGCCCGTCGATGGAGGAAGCCTCCACGACGCTGCGCGCCGACCGCTGGCGCACCTTCCGCCGCGTCTCGCTGCCGCTGATGAAGCCCGGCCTTGCCAATGCCTTCCTCATCGGCTTCATCGAGAGCATGGCCGACTTCGGCAATCCGCTGGTGCTCGGCGGCAGCAACGGGGTGCTGTCGACGGAAATCTTCTTCGCCGTCGTCGGCTCGCAGAACGATCCCTCGCGCGCCGCCGTGCTCGCCATGGTGCTGCTGTTCTTCACCCTCTCGGCCTTCCTCGCCCAGCGCGTCTGGCTCTCGGGCAAGAACTTCGCCACCGTCACCGGCAAGGGTGACAGCGGGGCGCACATCGCTTTGCCGCGTGGCCTCTCCATCGCCGTCCATGCCGTCGTGCTGCCGTGGATCGCCTTCACGCTCGTCGTCTACGGCATGATCCTCGTCGGCGGCTTCGTGAAGACCTGGGGCCTCGACAATTCGCTGACGCTCGACCATTACGCGAAGGCCTTCTCCATCGGCTTCGACGGCGGCATCAACTGGACGGGCGTTGCCTGGAACTCCTTCTGGACGACGATGAAGATCGCGCTCATCTCGGCCCCGCTCACCGCAGCCGTCGGCCTTTTGACCGCCTATATCATCGTGCGGCAGAAGTTCGCCGGCAAGAACGCCTTCGAATTCGCGCTGATGATGAGCTTCGCCATTCCCGGCACGGTCATCGGCGTCAGCTACATCATGGCCTTCAACCTGCCGCCGCTGGAAATGACCGGCTCGGCGCTGATCCTCATCGCCTGCTTCGTGTTCCGCAACATGCCGGTCGGCGTGCGCGGCGGCATCGCGGCGATGAGCCAGCTCGACAAGAGCCTGGACGAGGCCTCGCTGACGCTGCGCGCCGGCAGCTTCCGCACGATCCGCAAGGTCATCCTGCCGCTTCTGCGCCCCGCCATCACCGCCGCGCTCGTCTATTCCTTCGTGCGCGCCATCACCTCCATCAGCGCCGTCATCTTCCTCGTCAGCGCCGAATACAACATGGCGACCTCCTATATCGTCGGCCTCGTCGAGAACGGCGAATACGGCGTGGCCATCGCCTATTCCTCCATGCTGATCGTCGTGATGCTCGTCGTCATCACCGGCTTCCAGCTTCTCGTGGGCGAACGGCGCCTGCGACGTGAAAACCGCGTCGCCGGCCTTGCCCAGTCCGCCTCTTCTCAGGAGAAAACCGCATGATTGCCAAGAAAGCCGGCTCCGTCGTCTTCGAGAACGTGAAGAAGACCTTCGGCGCCTTCACCGCCATTCCCGACCTGTCGCTCACCATCGAGCCCGGCACGCTCGTCACGCTCCTCGGTCCCTCCGGCTGCGGCAAGACGACGACGCTCAGGATGCTCGCCGGCCTCGAGCATCCGACGGCGGGGCGCATCCTCATCGGCGGCAAGGACGTCACCATGCTGCCGGCCAACGAGCGCGACGTCTCGATGGTCTTCCAGTCCTACGCGCTCTTCCCGCATATGAGCTCGCTCGACAATGTCGCCTATGGCCTGGAATCCTCCGGCCTCCCGCGCAAGCAAGCGCGGGAGAAGGCGGAGGAGGGGCTGGCGCTGGTCGGCCTTGCCGGCATGGGCGGGCGGCTTCCGGCCGAGCTTTCCGGCGGCCAGCAGCAGCGCGTCGCCGTCGCCCGTGCCCTCGTGCTGGAGCCGCAGGTGCTGCTGCTCGACGAGCCGCTCTCCAACCTCGACGCGCGCCTGCGCCGCAAGGTGCGCACCGATATCCGCGAACTCCAGCAGCGCCTCGGCTTCACCGCCGTCTACGTCACGCACGACCAGGACGAGGCGCTTGCCGTCTCCGACCGCATCATCGTCATGAAGGAGGGCGTGATCGCCCAGGCGGGCGCCCCGCGCGAACTTTACGAGGCGCCGGCCTCCTCCTTCATCGCCGATTTCATGGGCGAGGCGAATGTCGTCGCCTGCGAGGTCCTCGGCGTCGAGAACGGCAAGGCGCGGGTGCGCATTGCCGGCGTCGAGCACAGCGTTCCGGCCGGCAACCGGGAAAAGCTCGGCGCGGCGAGCCTTGCGGTGCGCCCCGGCGCGGTGACGCTTTCCGAAGGGCGCGGGGAGGGGCTTTCCGGCCGCGTCCTCCATTCGGCCTATCTCGGCGACCATGTCGAATACGAGGTGGAAACCGATGTCGGCACGCTCTTCATCGTCGACCACGCCGTCGACCACATCCTGCCCGCCGCCTCCGACGCCACGCTCGGCTTCAAGACGCGCGGCATCGCCATCATCGATAGCTGAAGGAAGACCAGCATGACGTCGCAAGACACGGGCCTCGATACGCGCTTCGCCCTCGCACGGGCCATCGCCCGCGAGGCCGGCGCCATGGCGCTCGACTATTTCAACCGGCGCGATTCCCTCGTCGTCGAGACCAAGCGCGACCTTCAGGACGTCGTCTCCATCGCCGACCGCAACGTGGAAACGCTCATCCGCGGGAAGGTGGAGGCGGCGCTGCCCGGCGACGGGTTCCTCGGCGAGGAATTCGGCCATACCGCCGGCACCTCCGGCTATACCTGGGTCGTCGATCCGATCGACGGGACCGCGCCCTTCGTCAACGGCATGCCGAACTGGTGCGTCTCCATCGCCGTGCTGCACGACGGCGTTCCCGTCATCGGCGTCATCGACGCGCCGTGCCACGGCGAGGTCTATGCGGCGGCAACGGGCAGGGGGGCGGAACTCAACGGCAAGCGGCTTTCGCTCGACCCGTCCCGTACTATCCGCAACGGCATGACGGGCCTCGGCGCCAACAGCTATGTGACGCCGGAGGCGGTGGCGGACATCGTCAGCCGGCTCCTGCACGAGGGCGGCAATTTCATGCGCAACGGCTCGGGCGCGCTGATGCTTGCCTATGTCGCTGCCGGCCGGCTCGTCGGCTACTACGAGCCCTACATGCACGCCTGGGACTGCCTTGCCGGCTATTGCCTCGTGACGGAGGCCGGCGGCTGGCACCTGCCCTTCCCGACGGAGGGCGAGAAGCTGACCAAGGGCTCGCCCGTCGTCGCGGCCGGGCCGGGCGCGCGCGACGACCTCCAGAAGCTGGCCGGGCTCGCCTGAGCATGGTCCAGCGCATCGCCGTCATCGCCGATCCGCATGTGCACGATTGCGGCTGGATCCCGGAAGGTTTTGGCCTTCCGGGCGCGATCCGCAGCTTTGCCGAGACGGCCGCCTCCACGCGCGTCTTCAACGAGAGCGTGCCCGCCTTCCGCGCGGCGCTCGACCGGGTGGCGGAAGCGGGGGCGAAGATCGTCCTCCTCGTCGGGGACCTCACGGACGACGGCCAGCGGCCGAACATCGAGGCCGCGCTGGCGATCCTTGCCGAGTACCGCGAGCGCCACGGCCTGCGCATCCTGATGACGCCGGGCAACCACGACCTCTACGCCCTTGCCGGCCGTCCGCAGGACAAGGCCTTCCTGATGCCGGACGGTGCGCCCGTGACGGTGCGCAGCGCCGAATGCCCCGAGGCCGCGACGCTCGGCACGGCGGAGGCGCTTCACCTCCTCTCCGGCCTCGGCTTCCAGCCGGACGCCTCCGACCTTCACTGGGAAAGCCCCTTCGGCACGGACCCCGACTGGTCCGCCCGCAGCTACGAGGTCGCAAGCCCGGACGGTCGGACGACCTGCCGGATGATCGATTCTTCCTATCTCGTCGAGCCGGTGGACGGGCTCTGGGTGCTTGCCATCGACGCCAATGTCTGCGCGCCGCGCAACGGCGTGACGGACCTTGCCGATCCCGCCGCCTTCCACGACCCGACCGACGGCGGCTGGCCCGCCGTGCTTCACCACCGCGCGCACCTTCTCGGCTGGATGGCGGATGTCGCCGCGCGGGCGAAGGCGAAAGACAAGCGGCTCGTCGCCTTCTCGCATTATCCGGCGCTCGATCCGCTCGGCGGGGTCTCGCATGAAGAGGTCGCGCTTTTCGGCGGCTCGGGCCTTGCCGGCCGCGCGCCGACGCCGGAGGCGGTGGCCGCCTTCGCGGCGACGGGCATTCCGCTGCACTTCTCCGGGCATCTCCATGTCAACGACACGGCCCGCCATGCCGGGCGCTTCGTCAATGTCGCGGTGCCCTCGCCGGTCGGCTACGGGCCGGGCCTCAAGATCGTCGATCTTCATGCCGACCGCTTCGAGATCCGCACCGTGCCGCTGCGGCGGGTGCCGGGCCACGATCTCGCCTTTCCGGCCTACCGGGCCGAGGCGGCGCGGGCGGGATTGCCGGTGCCGCCGGCGAGTGTCGCCGCGGATCACGGCGAATTCGTCAGCCGTCATCTCGTGGAGCTGGTGCATCGCCGCTACATGCCCCGCGAATGGCCACGCGACATGGTGGATTTCGTCAAGGGCGCTAGCGTCGCCGACCTTCTTTCGCGCCTCGGCCTTCCGGCGGACGATGCGGCCGGCTTTCCGCTGCACGAATTCGTCGAGGACTGGTATCGGCTGCGCAAGGCGGGCGAACTGGCCGAGGCGGATATCGCGCCGGAACGGCTCGCCTTCTACCGCCGTCTTAGTGCCGCCGAGCCCGTAACGGGGGAGGATGCGCTTGCGGCGCGCTTCGCGACCCTGCTGCGCATGATGCGCGCCTATCTCGGCCGCCTGCCGAACCGGGATTTCACCGTGCACCTGCCGGACCTTGCGGTCACGCCGCTCTCATGAGGCGGCGCGGATGCGGGGCAGGGTTGCCCCGGCAAGGTCGGTGAGGAAGCCGTCGCACCAGGTGAAGACGTCGTTCTTCCGCAGGGTCGCCATCAGGCTCCGCCAGCGCTCGCGCCGTTCCTCGACGGGCATGCCGAGGCTGCGGGCCATCGCGTCTGCCGTGCCCTCGACGTCGTAGGGATTGACCAGCACCGCCTCCTTCAGCTCCGCCGCCGCGCCGGCAAAGCGCGAGAGGAGGAGGACGCCGGGGTCTTCCTCGCTCTGCGCCGCGACATATTCCTTGGCGACGAGGTTCATGCCGTCGCGCAGCGGCGTGACGAGGGCGAGCTTGGCCATGCGGTAGAGGCCGGCGAGTGCCGGGCGGCGGAGCGAGCGGTTGACATAGCGGATCGGTACCCAGTCCACGGTGCCGAGCGCGCCGTTGACCCGGCCGGCCTGCTCGGCCAGCGCCCGCTGCATCGCCTCGTATTCCGGCACTTCGGAGCGTGATTTCGGGGTGATCTGCAGCAGCGTCACCTGCCGCTGGTTGTCCGGATGGCGGGTCAGGAACGTCTCGAAGGCGTCGATGCGCTGGGTGATGCCCTTGGAATAGTCGAGCCGGTCGACGCCGATGATCAGCGACTTGCCGTCGAGGCTTTGCAGCATGCGCCGGTGCAGCGTCGTCTCGCCGGCCCGCCGGGCCAGCGCGGCGAACGCCTCCGTCTCGATGCCGATCGGGTAGGGTTTCGCGGTGAAGGTCCGCTCGCCCACGCTGAAGCGCGATTCCCCGAGCCGCCGGCCGAGGCCCTGCCTTGCGAGGCAATCGGCGAAGTTCTCGCGGTCGTGATCGGTCTGGAAGCCGATGACGTCATAGGCGGTGAGGCTCGTCAGCAGTTCCTGGTGCACGGGCATGGTGAGGAAGACGTCCGGCGCCGGCCAGGGGATGTGCAGGAAGAAGCCTATCCGGTTCTTCACGCCCTGCCGGCGCAGTTCGGCGGCGAGCGGGATGAGGTGGTAGTCGTGGATCCAGATCAGGTCGTCATCCTCGATCAGCGGCAGCAGGCGGCTTGCGAAGAAGCGGTTGACGCGGAAATAGCCGGCCATCTCCCGCCTTCCGTATTCGGCAAGGTCGAGCCGGTAGTGGCAGATCGGCCAGAGGACGCGGTTGGCGAAGCCGTGGTAATATTCCTCGACGTCCTTCTCGGTGAGGTCCGTCAGGGCATAGTCGATATTGCCGTCCTTCAGCGTCTTCAGCGGCCCGATGGCATCCTCGCCGCAGGATTGCCCCGACCAGCCGAGCCACAGGCCGCCGCGCGCCTCCAGCGCCGATTGCAGCGCGACGGCAAGGCCCCCGGCGGGCGCGGTGCCCTTCTTGTCGGGAACGGGAACGCGGTTTGAAACGACGACGAGACGGCCCATGGTGTGACGATACCCCTTTCGAGCGACGGCGCTCCGGTCCGTCCACGAGGGCGGAAGCCAGCGTCGGAGCGGCATGGAAAGCCGGCGGAGCGAAGCGGCGAGCGAGCGGGGCGGACAGGAGCCGTCGGATTTTGCGACGCAAAAGAAACGGCGCACCGCCGCAAAGGTTCCCGTTAAATTTTATGGCTTCCCTTCGCCTTACAGGTGGCGGCCCGCTTCCAGCACCTCCTCGGCCTCGTCGAGCGGCATGGCCAGCGCCTTGCGGGCGATGTCGAAGGAGAAGCCGGCGCGGGCGAAGGCGGAAAATTCCTTCGCCTTGCGCTTGTCATCGAGTTCGACTTTTCGAAACGGGCCGAAGGCGCGCTTGCGGGCGAGGACGACGGCAGAAAAGAGGTCGTCCATCTGCTCGACGGCCTCGGCCGCCGTGTCGCGCGCGATGCCCTTGCGGGTCAGCCTTTGCGCGACGGCGCGCTTCGATCTTCCGCTGCGCATGCCCGAACGGCTGCTGATCTCGGCGAAGGCCCTGTCGTCGAGCGCCTGGTTGTCATAGGCGAATTTCACGGCGAAGTCGGCCAGCGCCTTGACCTGCGCATCCGTGATATCCTCGAATTTCTCGCGGGCCTTGCGGGTGATGGCGTCGAAGAGCTGGCGTTCGGTGTGCATGCGCCGCTCGATGCGGTAGACCGTCGAATTGCGCGCCCAGGACAGCATGCGCGCGGTCGGCGTTTCACCTGTCGTCGTCTCGTCCTGCACGCTTGCCCTTTCCTCAAGTTTCCCCTTGCAAATAAACGCAAAATTTCTGCGGATAAATAGCAATACAATTCGTTTGCAACGAGACGGCGGGCCGACCATTCTCCACGCCGCACAACAAGGAACACGCCTTCATGCCCGAAAAAAAGACATTGGACGTCCAGCCGGAAACCGTTGCCGCAGCCTATGGCGTGGCGAGCGATACCGCCTTCGGCGCGGTCGCACCGCCGCTCTATCTCTCCAGCACCTACGAGTTTCCGGGCTTCGACAAGCCGGGCGCCTATGATTACGGCCGTGTCGGCAATCCCACCCGCGACCTTCTGGGGGAGGCGATTGCCCGGCTGGAGGGCGGCGCGGGCGCGGTGCTGACGCCAAGCGGCATGGCCGCGGTCGATCTTCTGGCGGGAAGCCTCGGCAACGGCAGCCTCGTGCTCGCGCCGCACGATTGCTACGGCGGCACGATGCGCCTGCTCGCCGCCCGCGCGAAGCTGGGCCAGCTCGCGCTGAAGCTGGTCGACCAGACCGACCTTGCAGCCTTCAAGGCGGGGCTCGCCGAAAAGCCCGCCCTCGTCCTCATCGAAAGCCCGAGCAATCCGCTGATGCGCATCGTCGACATCGCCGCGCTGTCGGGCCTTGCAAGGGCAGCGGGAGCGAAGGTCGTCGTCGACAACACCTTCCTGTCGCCCGCCATCCAGCAGCCGCTCGCGCTCGGCGCGGATTACGTCCTGCATTCGACGACAAAATTCATCAACGGCCATTCCGACGTCATCGCCGGGGCGGTGGTGGCGGCCGATGCCGATGAGGTGAAGCGCCTCCGGCACTGGGCAAACGTCACGGGCGCGATCTGCAGCCCCTTCGATGCCTGGCTGACGCTGCGCGGCGTGCGCACGCTCTTTGCCCGCATGGCCGGGCAGGAGCGCAACGCCATGGCGATCGCCACGCGCCTTGAGGCGCATCCGGCGGTCTCGCATGTGTATTATCCGGGCCTTGCCTCCCATCCCCACCATGCGCTCGCCCGCAGGCAGCAGAAGGGGTTCGGCGCGATGATGAGCTTCGAGCTTGCCGGCGGCGTGCCGGCCGTCCAGCGCTTCCTTCAGGCGATGCGCGTCTTCACACTCGCCGAATCCCTCGGCGGCGTCGAAAGCCTCGTCGCCCATCCCGCCACCATGACCCATGTGGACATGGGGCCGGAAGGGCGCGCCAAGGCGGGCATCAGCGACGGCCTGCTCCGGCTTTCCGTCGGGCTGGAGCATGTCGACGACCTCATCGCCGGGCTCGATGCCGGCCTTGCGGCCTGCTGAACGCTCCCCATTCCGACCGGGCGTGTCGCAGCCCGGATTGCATTCTGTTGAACAATAATCGTATTATCACTCAACAGGAATGAATCCGGGCGGCTGCCGTCCGTGCTGCAGGGAGAATGCGATGAAGCCAGAGCCGATCACCGCCGCGCCCGCGGATGCCGCCGCCCGCAAGGCCGTGAAGCCCGTCGTCTGCTATCCGGTGGAGACCCTGCCGCGGCCGGACCTTTCGGCCTACCGCGCGCTACGGGACGACCTGGAGCTCGTCGAAACGGTGATCGTGCCGCCGCGCGAGGCGGAGACCTGGACGGTGCCGGCCGGGCATTTCTGCCGCATCCTGTGCAGCGAAGGCCCGCAGGTCGGCGACCTCAACCTCTTCAACGCGCATGACCTCAAGGAACGGCTCTATACCGGCAAGACGCGGGCGCTGAACGGCACTCATGTCGGCCTCGGCGACCAGCTCTTCTCGAATTTCCCGTATCTGCGCCCCATCGCCACCATCACCCACGATACGCTCGACTGGTACGGCTTCGACGAATTCGGCGGCGCGGTGCATGACGTGATCGGCACGCGCTGCGATCCTTATACGCACAATCTCCTCAGCCATGGCGGGCAGTATCACCATTGCTGCCATTCCAACCTCACGCGCGCCCTTGCCAGGAAGACCGGCATGGCGCCGCGCGAGGCGGAAAGCCATGTGCACGACGTGCTGAACGTCTTCATGTGCACCGGCTTCACGCGCGACACGGGGCAATATTTCATGAAGGCGAGCCCCGTGCGGCCGGGCGACTATCTGGAATTCTTCGCCGAGATCGACCTTCTCGGCTGCATGTCGGCCTGCCCCGGCGGCGATTGTTCGGCCGAGCACTCCTCCGACACGGCGGCCTGCCATCCGATGGTCGTGGAGATCCTGCGGCCGAAGGGCCTGCCGGCAGGCTGGACGCCACCGCCGGTCAACGGCTACGACGGCACCCACGGTCTTTGAACGTCAGCGCGGCCGGCTGACGGCGCGGATCGTGCCGCTGCGCCCGCCGCCGCAGAAGAAGCGGCCGGCGCCGTCGGATTCGAGGCCCGACACGCCGGTGCCTTCCGGCATGGCGATGGTTTCGAGGACGGTGCCGGTTTCGGGGTCGAGGCGGCGAAGGTCGCTGTCCTCGCCCTCCCAGGTGCCGTGCCAGAATTCACCGTCCACCCAGGTCACGCCTGTCACCATGCGGTTGCTCTCGATGGTGCGCAGCACCTTGCCCGTGTCCGGATCGATCCGGTGGATCTGCCGGCTGCGATAGTGGCCGACCCAGAGCGAGCCTTCCGCCCAGGTGAGGCCGGAATCGCCGCCATTGCCGGGGGCGGGGATGCTGGCGAGGATTTTTCCGGAAGACGGCTCGATCCGCAGGATGCGGTCCTCGGCGATCTGGTAGAGATGGCGCCCGTCGAAGGCGGTGCCGGCATGGGAGGCGACGTCGATCGACCGCACCAGCGCGCCGCTTCCGGGATCGACGGCATTGATCGTGTCTCCGGCGGCGAACCAGAGGTTCTCGCCGTCATAGGTAACGCCGTGCACCTGCTCCACGCCGGGAAAGGGGCCGTATTCGCGAAGGATATGGGCTTTTGCCTTGCTCATGGCTGTCTCCTTGGCCTTATGCTAGCCGCCGGGCAGGGGACCGGGGAGTAACAAGAATGTCGGGAATGTGCCGGGCGTCGGCGTCAGCCAGCGCCGGGCCCGCCCGCGGCCGACCGGCTGCACCTTGCCGGCCGCATGGAGCGCTTCGAGGGCGCGCTGTACCGTCCGGGCGCTGGTGCCGAGCGCGATCGCCAGCGCCGAGCTCGACCAGGCTTCGCCGTCGGCAAAGAGCGCCAGGAGGTCGGCATGCGGCGCGTCGTCCGGCGGCGCCAGCACGGCGACCGCCCGCCCTTCGTGCGGCACCAGCGCGAAACCTTCCTTCGTCGCCTCGATTGCGGTCAGCGGCTTCAGCGCCGCGCGCAGACGCCCCATCTCGACGCGCAGGCGTGCGCGATGCGATTCGTCCGCATGGCGGGCGCGGAAGGCGTGGAGGAGCAGGCTTTCCCGGCTCGCCCCGGCAGGGCCTGCTTCCGCCAGCCGGCGCAGCAGGGCGAAGAGGATAGGGCGCGTGGCGAGCGGAACGACGGCCTCGCCGCTGCGCACGACATGGCGGCAGGCATCGACGACGAGCCGGGCGCCGGCAAGCAGCGCCTCGACATCGGCCGGCAGCAGCAGGCGTTCGGTCCCGCCTTCGCGCAGGCGCGCGGCGGGCTGGTTGAGGATCGCGGCGGCCGCCTCTACCTCGCGGATCAGAGCGGGAATGCCGGCCTGCCGTGCGGCCTCCATGGCCCGGGCGAAGGCTGCTTCTGCTTCCGCAATGTGCAGCCGGCGCGTGGCGATGCCGGCGCTGGCCAGCGCATAGGCCGCCCGGAGCGGCGGGGGAAGGGCCGAGGAATCCATGCCGGCAAGGCGCTGCGCGGCTTCCTCCAGCCGGCCGATCAGCAGCAGCCGGCGGACGGCGATGAGGCCGGCATGGGCGGCATTCGCCCGGTCGCCATGGGCGGCGAGCACCGCCCCGGCCTCGGCCAACGCCTTCGGCGGGAAAGCGAGGTCGCGCGCGGCAAGGGCGATCTCGCCGAGGGCGACGTGGCAGCGTGCCCGCGCCACCGCCTCTCGCGGGCTGAAGGCGCGGGCGGCGCTCTTCAACAGTGCCTTCGCGTGGTCGAAGTCGCCGAGCTGGGCCATGGCGATGCCGCGCAGCGCCAGCGCCGGGCCGTCCTCGCGCAGCGCCACGCGGTCGAGCGCGCCGAGCGGATCGCCGGCGGCGAGCGCCCGCGCGGCGGCGGTGATCATCGAATCCATGTCAATCCCGTCATGCCCGTCCCTCCCGCCCGCCTCGGCCTGCGTCCAGCGCCAGAAAAGGCGTTTTGCGCGCCGCGTTCAAGCCCCGGCTTGCGGGCCGTTCCGTTCCGCGTCATCGTGACATTCTTCATGCGCGATGTCGGAAGAGGCCCCCCGCCAGCGTCTTTCATGCGGGATCGGGCTTTGCCGACCGACCGCGAAGGAGAGGACAATGTTTCAGACGCAATATCGCTGGGTGATCGTTGCGGCGGGCGGCCTCCTCGGCTGCATCGCCATCGGCGCCATGTTCTCGCTGCCGGTCTTCCTGCTGCCGATCTCAAGGGATACCGGCTGGTCGGTGACCGGCGTTTCCACCGCCATGACCATCGGCTTCCTCGCCATGGCCTTCGCCAGCATGGTCTGGGGCGGGCTTTCGGACCGCTGGGGGCCGCGGCCCGTCGTGCTGGCGGGCTCGGTGCTGCTTGCCGCAAGCCTCGCGCTCACCAGCATCGCATCGTCGCTGCTCGTCTTCCAGCTTGCCTTCGGCCTTCTTGTGGGCGTGGCGGCGGCGGCCGTCTTCGCGCCCATGATAGCCTGCGTCACGGGCTGGTTCGATACACGGCGCAGCCTTGCCGTCTCGCTCGTCTCGGCCGGCATGGGCATGGCGCCGATGACCATGTCGCCGTTTGCCGCCTGGCTCGTCTCCGGCCATGACTGGCGCACGTCCATGCAGGTCATCGCCCTTGTCGTCGCCGTGGTGATGATCCCCGTCTCGTTCCTCGTCCGCCGCCCGCCGGCACTCGAAACGGCCGGGCGGGAGGCTCCCGCCGCCGGCGCGCCGCCGGTGGACATGTCGACGCGCGAGGTGCTGCGCTCGCCGCAGTTCATCGTCCTGTGCCTGACGAACTTCTTCTGCTGCGCGACCCATTCCGGGCCGATCTTCCATACGGTGAGCTATGCCATCACCTGCGGCATCCCGATGATCGCGGCCGTCTCGATCTACAGCATCGAGGGACTGGCCGGCATGGGCGGGCGCGTCGTCTTCGGCATCCTCGGCGACAGGTTCGGCGCGCGGCAGGTGCTCGTGCTGGGGCTGCTGGCGCAGGCGTTCGGCGCGCTCGCCTATGTCCTTGCCGGCGGGCTTGCATCGTTCTATGCGGTCGCCGGCCTCTTCGGCTTCATCTATGCGGGAGTGATGCCGCTCTATGCGGTGATCGCGCGCGAAAACTTTCCGCTGCGGCTGATGGGTACCGTCATCGGCGGCACGGCCATGGCCGGCAGCCTCGGCATGGCGACGGGGCCGATTACCGGCGGGCTGATCTACGATACCTTCGCGACCTATACGTGGCTTTACGTCGGCTCGTGGGGCATCGGCATCGGCGCCTTCCTCATCGCCATGACCTTCCGGCCGGCTGTCCGCCCGCAGGAGGCCCTGGCGGCGTGAGGCGTCAGGCCGCGCCCGCCGGGTCGCCGATAGGCATCAGCGCGGGGTCGGTCGCCTGCTTGCGCTTGAGCTTGCGCTCGGCCTCCTCGCGTGCGGCCTCTTCGTTTTCGGCTTCCTTGCGGTCGTCGTTCCTCGGCGGGGGCTTTTTGTCCGTCATGACGGGTCTCCTCAGAATGTCAGGAATTGTCGCGGGTCCTTGCGGGCGCGCATCAGAAGGTCCAGCTCCCTCTTGGAGGGGCCGAACTTGTCGAACAGGCGCTTGGCCTCCTGCGGCGACAGGCCGTAGGCCGCGCGAAAGGTTTCAACCGTGTAGCGTTCTCCCGACAGTCGCCTGTGGTCGGGAAAGAGCTTGGATTGGTCCGGCATGGGTCATCACGTCCGATCGTCGTTGACGCGGACCTAACCGGCAGGGGCGGCAATTGTTCCCGGCCGTCTCGGGAAAGATGACGGCGGGCGGCGGTGAAGGGCATCCGTGATGCTGCGGATCGCCAAGGGGCGCAAGACGCCCTATGATCGCGGTTCCGATCCTTCGAACCGGCTTCGTCCCGCATGCCCCGATATCCCGCCTTCCTCCGCTCCTCCGCCGTCCTTGCCGGCGGCTGGCTGCTGCTCGTCGCCGCCTTCGGCCTCTATTCGGCCGGGACCCACCGGCGCGCGCTGGAGCAGGAGGTGTCGGAGAGCGGACGGGCGTTGCAACGGGCGGTCTCGCAGCGCGTCGCCCAGCACGACGCGCACCTGACGAGCCTCAGCGCGCTCGGCCTCGCGCAGGCCCAGCCGTCCGCGGATTTCGACCTTGTCGCCCGCTCGATCCTGCGTTTCTATCCGCGCATCGTCGCCATCGACCTCATCCGCCTCGGGCCGGGCGGCGGCGTGGTGAGCTCGGCGCTTGCCGAAGGCGGCACGACGGCCGATCCGGCGGCGGTGTCCGAAGCGGTGAAAAACCTTGCTGCCGGCAGGGCCGTCTACGGTGCCGATGCCCGGCCCGGCCACTACCGGCTGATGAAGCGCATGAACGACACGATCGCCGTCAGCCTCGATATCGACGGCCGGGGGTTGGTGGAGGAGGACGAGCTGCCGGGCTGGGCGCGGTTGGATCTTTCGAGCGCCGAAGGCCCGCTGCTGGAGACCGGCGCTCGGCAGGCCGCGCCCGCATTCGCGGCCCGCACCGTCGAATTCGCCGCGCCCATCGCCAGCGAGACGCAGCCGCTCCGGCTGTCGCTCCGGCGAACGGTCGCGCTGGCGCAGCTCGTGCCGCCCTTGCCGCTTGCGCTTTTCGCGGGCCTGTCGCTGGCTGGTCTCGTCCTGGTGCGCTCGCTGCTCGCCCACCGGCGCGAGGCCGCGCTGGCGCGGGCGGCGGCGGAAGCGGCCTTCCGGCGCGAGGCGCTGCGCCAGCATGAGACGAAGCTTGCCCACGCGTTGCGCGTCAACAGCATGGGCGAGATGGCTTCCGGCATCGCGCACGAGCTGACCCAGCCGCTGACCGCGCTGCTCAGCCAGAGCCAGGCGGGCCGGCGCATCGCGGCGACAGGGGGTCTTGCCGGCTCCCCCGTCGACGAGGTGCTCGCCGCCAACGTGCTTCAGGCCAGGCGCGCGGCCGATATCCTCGTGCGCCTGCGCGCCTATGTCGGCAAGAGCGCGGGTGCGGCGGGCGTGCACGACCTTCGCACCTCCATCTCAGACATCGCCGCGCTGTCGCGCATCGATCTCGGCCGGCGCGGCATCGCGCTCGATGTCGGCCTGCCGGCGGTGCCGGTTCCCGCGCGGGTCGATCCCGTGGAGATCGAGCAGGTCATCCACAATCTCATCCGCAACGCCGCCGATGCCGTGGAGGAGACGGGCAGGGAGGACGGCCGGGTGGTCGTGACCCTGAAAAAGGGGGCGGAGGGCGCCGTGATCACGGTCGAGGACAACGGCGGCGGCATCGCGCCCGATGTGTTGCCGCGCCTGTTCGAGCCGTTCTTCTCCGGCAAGCCGGAAGGCATGGGGCTCGGCCTCAGCCTGTGCGAGAGCATCGTCGAGCGCTTCGACGGCAGCATCTCGGCGGAAAATGGCGTAGCGGGCGGGGCGGTCTTCACCGTGCGCCTGCCGGCGGCCGGAGACATCAGCGAAGGAAAGGAGGCGGCACAATGACGAGCGCGCCGGTCTATCTGGTGGACGACGACGAGGCGGTGCGCAGCGCGCTTTCCCTGCTGCTCGGCACCTATGGCATGTCCATCGAGACGTTCGGCGATCCCGCCGCCTTCCTCGCCCGTGCGCCGAAACTCAAGCCCGGCGTGCTGGTGCTCGACCTGCGCATGCCGGCGATCACCGGGCTGCAACTGCACGAAAGGCTTGCCGTCATCGGTTGCGACTGGCCGACGATCATCTGCACGGGGCACGGCGACGTGCATGCCTGCCGCCGCGCCTTCAAGGCCGGCGTCGTCGATTTCCTGACGAAGCCCATCGACGAGCAGGTGCTGGTCGAGGCGTTGCAACAGGCCTCCGCCTCCCTCGACACGCGCGCCGAGCGTGCGGAGGCGGTGCAGCTCGTCGCCCAGCTCACCGAGCGCGAGCGGGAGGTGCTGGACATGGTGGGGCGGGGCTGGTCGACGCGGGAGATCGCCGAGAGCCTGCAGCTTTCGCCCCGCACGGTCGATACGCACCGGGCGAACATCGCGCAGAAGCTCGGCACGACCTCGGTGGCGGAGTTCGCGCGCCTTTCCCTGATCGGCCAGGCTCCGTAGCCCTACGGAGCCCGCTCCGTCCGGCCACCGATACCGCAAGGGGCGGAAATCTCCGAAAAGGGGCTCGTCGCCGCCGACAGACCTGAGCGGCCCCAGATGGAGATAGACATGAAGACCTTCGTTGCCACCGCCTTCGCCGCTCTCACCCTTGCCGGCGCCGCCAATGCCGAGATCCTGACCGAGCGCAACATGCCGCTCGACATCGCCGTCGAGGCCGCCGACGCTGCCGTGAAGGCCTGCGCCGCCAAGAAGTTCAATGTCTCGGTCGCCATCGTCGACCGCGCCGGCATCACCCGCGCCGTCCTTCGCGCCGACCGCGCCGGCCCGCACACGCTCGACAGCGCCATCCGCAAGGCCTACACGGCCGCTTCCATGCGCACGCCGACCCAGAAGATCGCCGAGAACGTCGCCAAGAACCCGACGGCCGCCGAACTCGTCTCGATCAAGGACCTGCTGGTACTTGCCGGCGGCGTTCCGGTGAAGGCCGGTGACGAAACGATCGGCGCCATCGGCGTCGGCGGTGCGCCGAGCGGCGACATCGACGACGAATGCGCCCGCGCCGGCATCGACGCCGTCAGCGCCAAGCTGAAGTAAGCGCTCCGCGCGGCATGAGGAAAGCCCCGGCCTTGCGCCGGGGCTTTTCGCATCCGGCAAAGCCGCCTAGACTGGCGGGCGATCCGCCATCTGCCGGAAGGATGCCGATGCGCCCGACGCTTTGCCTTGCCGCCGCCTTCTTCTTCGGCGCCACGCTGGCGCAAGCGGAGGAGGGCGCCTATGTCGCTTGCGACAACGGCCTTCGCTGCGTGATGGCGCCGTGCCCCTCGACCACCGTGCATGCGCTTGCCACCGGCCGGCAGTGGAAGGGCGTTTCCCCGGATATCGGCAGGCTTTCCAAAACCGACCAGCGGCGCATCCGCGATACGGACGCGCTCTACTACGGCCGGCTGGTGCTGCGCGGCCATGTCGAGCGGCGCATGCAAAGGATCGCCGGCCGCCGGCAGGAGCTGCCGGTGCTGGTCGTCACCGGCATCCTGCGCGAGGCAAGGCCCGCCGAGCGGCGGCAGTGCCCGAAGGGCTAGTCACGGTCGGGCGCGCCGAGCGGGAAGAACTGGCGGAAGGGCCGGCCCTCGTCGACGGCGCGGGCGAAGGCGGGTCGGGCGAGCAGGCGTTCGCGATAGGCGCGCACGTTGCGGAAGGCCGGGTCGATGGCATGGGTCCAGTCCGCATAGAAGAGGAAGGGTCCGGCGCCGCAATCGGCAAGCGAGAACGTGTCGCCTGCCGCCCATTGCCGGCCCTCCATGTGGCGGTCCAGCCAGGCATAGGCGCGCTCCAGCAGGGCGCGGGCTTCCTTGTCGCCATAGGGGTCGCGGTCCTCTTCCTTGCGGATGGCGTTGAAGACGATCCTCTGCTGCGGTGTCGAGATGTAGTTGTCGAAGAAGCGGTCGAGCATGCGCACCTCGATGGCCGCATCCGGGTCGTCCGGGATCAGCTTCACCGGTCCCGGATAGTGGAGGGCGAGATATTCGATGACGATCGTGGCTTCGACGATGGTGCGCCCGCCGTCGGCGAGGATGGGGAAGCGCTTGATCGGCCAGCGCGCCTCAAATTCGGCCATCACGTCGGGCTTTGTGTGGTCGAGCATGCGGTATTCGAAATCGGTGCCGTTTTCGTAGAGCGCCGTCAGCGCCTTCTGGCAGTAGCTCGAAAAGGGATGGGCATAGAGAACGGGTTTCATGGCAACCTCCACCTTGGAGGCCTGTTGTGACAAATCCGATTGCATTTTGCAATCGGATTTTCATGCAACAAAGAGAACGCCGGGTGCGTTTTCGCGCGAACGAATATGCTCCCGTTGCCGCCGCCATCCCCCGTTTCCGTTTCGCCGGAGGCCGGGTCGGCGATGCGCCTTTTGCCGGTTTGCGGCCGAAAGGGAACCTGTTTTGCGAACTTCCGGGCTATTGTTGACTAAGTCTACTAATTCTCTAGGTTTTCTCTGAGACAGAAATCAGGAGGTTTGGTGATGTCTATTCTGGCAAGACGGTTCGGGGCTCTGGTGCTTGGATTGGGGATGGCATTCGGGGGCGTTTCGGCGGCGTTTGCCGGCACGACGCTGCTCAATGTGTCCTACGATCCGACGCGCGAACTCTACAAGGATTTCAACGAGGCCTTCGCCAAGCACTGGAAGGCCGAGACCGGCGAGGACGTGACGATCCAGCAGTCGCACAGCGGCTCCGGCGCGCAGGCCCGCGCGGTGATCGATGGCCTCGAAGCCGACGTCGTGACGCTGGCGCTCGAAAGCGACATCAACGCCATCGTGGAGAAGACCGGCAAGATCGCCAAGGACTGGCGCACGCGCCTTCCCAACAATTCGGCGCCCTATACGTCGACCATCGTGTTCCTCGTGCGCAAGGGCAATCCCAAGGGTATCCATAACTGGGGCGACCTCGTGAAGGGCGACGTGCAGATCGTCACGCCCAACCCGAAGACATCGGGCGGCGCGCGCTGGAACTACCTGGCCGCCTGGGCCTGGGCGAACGAGGAGTTCGGCGGCGACCAGGACAAGATCAGGGCCTATATCGCCGAGCTCTACAAGCGGGCGCCGGTGCTCGACACGGGTGCGCGCGGCGCGCTGACGACCTTCGCCCAGCGCCAGATCGGCGACGTGCTGCTCGCCTGGGAGAACGAGGCCTATCTGGCCGGCGCGGAATTCGGCGCGGATTCCTTCGACATCGTCGCCCCGCCGATCTCGATCCTCGCCGAGCCGCCGGTCGCCGTGGTCGACGCCAATGTCGATGCCAAGGGCACGCGCAAGCAGGCAGAAGCCTATCTCCAGTATCTCTACTCGGACGAGGGCCAGAACATCGCGGCCAAGCACTTCTACCGCCCCTCCAAGCGCGAGGTCGTCAAGCCGGAATTGCTGAAGCAGCTTCCCGACATTAAGCTGGTGACGATCGACGACCCGATCTTCGGCGGCTGGGCCAAGGTACAGCCCGAGCACTTCGGCGACGGCGGCGTCTTCGACCAGATCTACAAGCCGGGGAACTGAGAGCCTTGACGACACCTGCCGCCGTTTCCGTGCGGTGGCGACTGAGGCAGCCGAGTGTCATTCCGGGTTTCGGATTGACGCTCGGCTTTTCGCTCGCCTACCTCACGCTGATCATCCTCATCCCGCTCGCGGGCCTCGTCTGGCGCTCGGCCTCGCTGTCGGGCGCCGAGTTCCTCGCCATCCTCACCGACCCGCGCACGCTCCATGCGCTCAAGGTCTCCTTCGGCACGGCCTTCGTCGCCGCGCTGATCAATGTCGTCTTCGGCGTCGTCGTCGCCTGGGCCATCGTGCGCTACACGTTTCCAGGCCGGCGCATCGTCGATGCGATCGTCGACCTGCCCTTCGCCCTGCCGACGGCGGTGGCCGGCATCGCGCTCGCCGCGCTCTATGCGCCGAACGGCTGGATCGGCGTGCTGCTCGGCTATGCCGGCATCAAGGCCGCATTCAATCCGACCGGCATCGTTATCGCGCTCGTCTTCATCGGCCTGCCCTTCGTGGTGCGCACCGTGCAGCCGGTGATGGAGGAGATCGACCGGGAGGTGGAGGAGGCCGCCGCGACGCTCGGGGCAAACCGCTTCCAGACCGTCTTCCGCGTGCTTCTGCCCGGCCTTGCCCCGGCGATCCTGACGGGCTTCGCGCTCGCCTTCGCGCGCGGTGTCGGGGAATACGGCTCGGTGATCTTCATTGCCGGCAACATTCCCTATGTCTCGGAGATCGCGCCGCTCCTCATCGTCGTGCGGCTGGAGGAATTCAACTATGCCGCGGCGACCGCCATCGCCTCCATCATGCTGGCGCTCGCCTTCCTCATGCTGCTCGTCATCAACCTCATCCAGGCCTGGAGTCGCAGGAGGTACAGCCATGGCGCATGAGACCCGACGCTTCAGGTCGCCGACCACCGAGGCGCCGCTTGCGCGCTACGCGCTGATGGCGCTCGCCTTCCTCTTCCTGGCGCTCTTCCTCATCCTGCCGCTGGCGGCCGTCTTCATCGAGGCCTTCCGCAAGGGCGTTGGCGCGTTCCTGGCCGCCTTCGGCGATCCGGATACGCTCGCCGCCATCCGCCTGACCCTGCTCGTCGCCGTGATCGCCGTGCCGCTCAACCTCGTCTTCGGCGTGGCGGCGGCCTGGGCCATCGCCAAGTTCGAGTTCAAGGGCAAGGCGTTCCTGACGACGCTGATCGACCTGCCGTTCTCGGTCTCGCCGGTCATTTCCGGCCTCGTCTACGTGCTGCTCTTCGGCTCGGCGAGCGTGCTCGGGCCGTGGCTGAAGAGCCACGGCATCGAAATCCTCTTCGCCGTGCCGGGCATCGTGCTCGCCACGATCTTCGTCACCTTTCCCTTCGTCGCGCGCGAACTGATCCCGCTGATGCAGGAGCAGGGGACGGGCGACGAGGAGGCGGCGCTGTCGCTCGGCGCCTCCGGCTGGCAGACCTTCCGGTACGTGACGCTGCCCAACATCCGCTGGGGGCTGCTCTACGGCGTGCTTTTGTGCAACGCGCGCGCCATGGGCGAGTTCGGCGCGGTCTCGGTGGTCTCCGGCCGCATCCGGGGCCTCACCAACACCATGCCGCTGCATGTGGAGATACTTTACAACGAATACAATTTCGTCGCCGCCTTCGCCGTGGCCTCGCTGCTGGCCGGGCTCGCGCTCGTCACGCTCGTGGTCAAGACGCTTCTGGAACTTCGCTACGGCGCCGAGATCGCCGCCGGCCGCAAGCATTGAATGAAAGGCACGCCCGCAATGGACGTCAGTGTCAGGAACATCCGCAAGGAATTCGACCGTTACCCCGCCCTCAACGACGTGTCGCTCGACATCCGCTCGGGCGAGCTGATCGCGCTGCTCGGCCCCTCGGGTTCGGGCAAGACCACGCTTCTGCGCCTCATCGCCGGGCTGGAGCAGCCGACGCTCGGCAGCATCTTCTTCGGGGCGGAGGATGCCTCGCACAAGAGCGTGCAGGAGCGCCATGTCGGCTTCGTCTTCCAGCACTACGCGCTCTTCCGCCACATGACGTTGGCCGACAACATCGCCTTCGGGCTGACGGTGCGCGCGCGCCACGAGCGCCCGCCGAAGGCCGAAATCCGCCGGCGCGTCGACGAGCTGCTCGACATGGTGCATCTTTCCGGCCTCGGAAAACGCTATCCGAACCAGCTTTCCGGCGGCCAGCGCCAGCGCGTGGCGCTCGCCCGCGCCATGGCGATCGAGCCGCGGGTGCTGCTGCTCGACGAGCCGTTCGGCGCCCTCGATGCGAAGGTGCGAAAGGAGCTGCGCCGCTGGCTGCGCGAGTTCCATGACCGCACCGGCCACACGACCGTCTTCGTCACGCACGACCAGGAGGAGGCGCTGGAGCTTGCCGACCGCGTCGTCGTCATGAGCCAGGGCCGGATCGAGCAGGTCGGCTCCTCCGATGACGTCTACGACCGGCCGAACTCGCCCTTCGTCTTCTCCTTCATCGGCGACAGCGCCAGCCTGCCGGTGACGGTGGCGGAGGGAGGCATACGCTTCCAAGGCGAGGCCATCGGCATCGCGCCGGGGCCGGACGACGTGGCGGTGGGCGAAGGCACACTGTTCTTCCGCCCGCAGGACGTCGTGCTCGTCACCGATCCGGCTGTGCCGGCGCTCGAAGGGCGCGTCGCCACCTCCCGCCGCCTTGCCGGCACGCGCATTGCCGATATCGATATCGGGACGCCCGAGCGGCCGCACCATGTCGAGATCGAAATCCCGCTGGACGCCAATGCGGCGAACGGCGCGGCGATCCGTTTCCGGCCGACGCGCTGGAAGCTCTTCGGCGCGTGACCGTCAATCTCCCCGCGCGGCGAAGGCCCTTGAAAGGCCTTCGTTGTGCGGCTCGGACGACGGGGCGCGGGCGAACGGGATCGCCAGGATCACCACGACCAGCGCCGTGACGAACAGCAAGCCGGGGGGCAGCAGCCTCGATTTCACGCATTCACCTCATGTCCGAACGCCGCTCCATCGGTTTTCAACCTGACACCAGGCTGAACGGGGCGTTCAGCACGCTGTCAGCTTGCTTGCGCAGGAAGGCCGCACGTCCAGCCGGCGCAGATGCGCGGCCGCGCGACATGACGTGGAGACCCCTATGCGTGAGACAACCGGCCGCCCCGCCCTCCGGCGGCCCGAAATCGGCAGCGTCACGGTCAGTATCCTGACGGCGTTCTACCTGCTTGCCCTGACCAATTTCAGCTTCTGGTCGAAGGGCTGGACCTATCTGGAGGGCCGGCCGACCACCTTCGCCTCCATCGCGCTCGGTATCGCCTGCCTCTATGTCGCGCTCTGCGTCGCCGTGTCGGTGAAATACCTGATGAAGCCGCTCTTCATCGCGCTCATCCTCGCAAGCGCCGCCGGGGCCTGGTTCATGGACAAGTTCGGCGTCGTCATCGATATCGAGATGATCCGCAATGCCGCCGAGACGAACAGCGCGGAGGCCGGCCATCTCATCACGCCCGGCTTCATCATCCATATGCTGGCCTATGGCGTGCTGCCCTCGCTCCTTCTGGTCTGGGTGGAGGTCCGCCACCGCACTTTCTTCGGCAAGGTGCGGGGCAATCTCACCGTCATCGTGCCGGCGCTGGTTCTCGCGCTCGTCGCGGGCCTTTCCCACGCCCGCGTCTATGCCGCCGCCGTCCGGGCGCATCACGACTGGTTCGAATCGCTCAATCCCTTCGTGCCGGTGGTCACCGCCGTCCAGTTCGCCATCGGCCAGTCCGGCGACGTGAACGTGGCGGCCGCGCCGATCGGCGAGGATGCGCATGTGAGCGATGCGCCGGTCGGCCAGCGCAAGCCTCGCCTGATGATCGTCGTTGCCGGCGAGACCGCGCGCGCCGACAATTTCTCGCTCGGCGGCTACGGGCGCGACACCAATCCGGAGCTGGCGAAGAAGGACATCCTCTACTTCCCCGACACGACGAGCTGCGGCACGGCGACCGCCGTTTCGCTGCCCTGCATGTTCTCCGTCTATACGCGCTCCGAATATACGCACCACAAGGGGCTCGCGACGCAGAGCCTGCTCAATGTGCTCTCCCATGCCGGCATCCACGTCGAATGGTGGGACAACAATACCGGCGACAAGGGGATCGCCAGGCTTTTGAAGGTGCATTCGCTGATCGACAGCGGCAACCCGGCCTATTGCTCGGGCGGCGAATGCCAGGACCAGGTGCTGGTCGATGCGCTGGACGGCTGGATCGGCTCGGTGAACAGGGATACCGTGCTGGTTCTGCACCAGATCGGCAGCCATGGCCCGGCCTACTACCAGCGCTATCCCGAGGCATTCCGCCGCTTCCAGCCGGAATGCCGCAGCGCCGACTTCTCCGACTGCACGAAGGAGGAGATCGTCAACGCCTATGACAACACGATCGCCTATACCGACCATATCCTTGCGAGCGTGATCGACCGGCTGGAAAAGCAGCAGGACCGCCTCGACGTCTCCATGCTCTACATGTCCGACCATGGCGAATCGCTCGGCGAGCTCGGCCTCTACCTGCACGGCGCGCCCTACATGATCGCGCCGAGCTACCAGACCCACATTCCCTTCGTGCTCTGGCTCGGCAAGGACGAGAAGGCGGCCTATTCCGCCGATTGTCTCGCCGCGGAGACGAAGAAGGCGCAGTCGCACGACAATCTCTTCCATACCGTGCTCGGCATGATGCGGGTGGACACGAAAGTGCGCGATCCCGCGCTGGACCTGATGTCGGCCTGCCGGCTCGGCGCCGTGTCCTGACGGGGGCGATGGCAAGACGCGCCGGGTGCATGTATGGTCCGCAGACCGAAGACGGAGAACCGGGCTTTTGCGGATACTGCTGATCGAGGACGACGGCGTGCTGGGTGAGGCCGTGCGCGACTATGTCGCCGGCCTCGGCCATGCGGTCGACTGGATGCAGTCGCTGGAGGATGCCCGCACGGCCATCGCCGCCGTCGCCTACGACCTCGTCCTTCTCGACCTGCGCCTGCCGGACGGCAGCGGCCTGTCGCTGCTTTCCGACCTTCGCCGGTCGGGCGCCGTGACGCCGGTGATCATCCTGACGGCGCATGACCAGATTTCCGACCGGATCGAGGGGCTGAACAGCGGGGCGGACGATTACCTCGTCAAGCCGTTCAACCTCGGCGAACTCGGCGCGCGCATGCTCGCCGTCTCGCGCCGCTATGCGGGCGCGGCCGTGCCGGTGCTCGAGGCGGGGCCGCTCACCATCCAGCTTGCCGACCGACGGGTGCTGCGCGAGGGCGAGCCGGTCGATCTGTCGAGCCGCGAATGGGCCGTGCTGGCGCGCCTTGCCGCCCGGCCCGACGCCATCGTCTCCAAGGGGCAGATCGAGGAGGCGCTTTATGCCTTCGGCTCCGAGATCGAGAGCAACACCGTGGAGGTCTATGTCAGCCGGCTGCGCAAGAAGCTCGGCAAGGGCTGCGTGGAGACCCTGCGCGGCATCGGCTACAGGCTTGGCCGATGAGGGGACCGCGCAGCCTTTCCGGCCAGCTGATGCTGTGGATCACCGCGACGATCACCCTCGTGTGGCTCGTCGCGGTGGGGTTCGGCGCGCTCGTCATGCAGGACGAGTTCGGCGAGATCTTCGATTCCGCCCTGCAGGAGACGGCCGAGCGCCTGGCGCCGCTCGTCGTCGACGACCTGCATCACCGCGGCGACATCGACGACCCACAGCGCATCGAGGTGACGCGCGGGGCGTCCGACGAGAGCTACCTGACCTATCAGGTGCGCGATCCGGCGGGCCGGGTGCTGCTGCATTCGCATACGGCCGCGGCGGCGCCCTTCGACGCGCCGGTCAAGGTCGGTTTCTGGCAGAGCCGAACGGGCCGCATCTACACGGCCGCGACGGAGGACGAGAGTATCTTCGTGCAGGTGAAGGACTCGTCCGACGAGCGGGACGAGGCGATGACGGAGGGCGCGCTTGCGCTGTTGCTGCCGGTGCTGCTGATTGTTCCGGTCTCCATTGCCGCCGTCTGGTTCGTCGTGCGCCGGGTGCTTGCGCCGGTGGAGACGCTGCGCGCGGCGATCGGCGGCAAGGACGGCGGGGACCTGGCGGCTATCGAGACCGTGGGATTGCCGCAGGAATTGCGGCCCATCCTGCGCTCCGTCAACCTGCTTCTGGCGCGATTGCGCGCCGTGCTCGCCGCCGAGCGGGAATTCACCTCCAACAGCGCGCACGAACTGCGCACGCCCATCGCCGGCGCGCTGGCGCAGACCCAACTTCTTCTTGCCGAGCTGAAGGACGCGCCGGCGAAAGCGCGCGCGCAGCAGATCGAGACCTCGCTTCACAAGCTCACCAGGCTCACCGAGAAGCTCCTGCAGCTTGCCCGTGCGGAAGCCGGCATCGGCGTTGCCAGGACCACCTTCGACATTGCCGACGTGGTGGAGGTGGTGGTGACCGACTTCCAGCGCGCCGCGGCCGATGCCGGCCGCATCCGCTTTTCCAGCCGCCTCGACGGCCCGGCCCCG
>Ga0206118_100205_pt1 | contig 52351 bp, 49 predicted proteins | sample 3A20Ametagenome_FD_177999 | JGI IMG/M metagenome (GOLD analysis project Ga0206118, IMG submission 177999) | Enriched microbial communities from leaf-cutter ant dump, University of Wisconsin, Madison, United States - 3A20A | ecosystem: Environmental > Terrestrial > Nest > Insects nest > Nest dump... | reverse complement strand
ATGAGAGAGAATACGGTAGTAAATGAGAGTAAACATGGAATTTTATCGACTTTTTGAAAGAATTTATGGTGGGTTGTATTGTGAATTAATCGACAGTCTCTTCTTTAGAACATCGCCCAGCGTTTGAGCGCCATTCGGGAGTCGTTAATCGATTCTTTAGAACATCGCCTAGCGTTTGAGCGCCATTCGGGAGTCGTTAACCGATTCTTTAGAACATCGCTCTCTGTTCACGTTGCAAAAGCCTCTCCATCTGGCGTTTCGTTTGCTCGTGTATGCGAATGGGGCAGTTGTACAAAAAGAGAGCCGAACGCCCCCGGAATTCCGGGCAACGATCGACTCTCTCTTATAGAAGCGATTTATTTGATCCAGGTTGCGAACGCTTCGGCCGGCTCCTTCGCCGTATCGAACTTCTTGCCGAGGAGCGGAGCAAGCTGCTCCAGTTCCTTCAGCAGATTGGCGAATTGATCCGGGAACAGCGACTGAACGCCGTCTCCCGTCGCCGAATTGTCCGGGTCGGTGTGCATTTCGATAATCAGGCCGTTCGCGCCTGCCGCTACGGAAGCTTTCGTCATCGTCTCGACGAGCTCGCGGCGGCCTGTCGCATGGCTCGGGTCGGCGATAACCGGAAGATGGGACAGCTGCTGGATGACCGGGATCGCTGCCAAATCGAACGTGTTGCGAGTGTACGTCTCGAACGTGCGGATGCCGCGCTCGCAGAGCATGACGTTCGGGTTGCCGCCGGCCAAAATGTACTCGGCCGCATTCAGCCACTCGTCATAGGTTGAACTGAACCCGCGCTTGAGCAGTACGGGATTCTGGATCGTTCCCAGCTTGCGCAGCAAGTCGAAGTTCTGCATGTTGCGCGTTCCGACCTGCATAATGTCGGCATACTCGGCACACACGTCGACGAACTCCGGAGCCATGACTTCGGTAATCGTCACGAGCCCGTACTTGTCTCCCGCTTCCTTCATCCACTTGAGCCCTTCGATGCCGATACCCTGGAAGCTGTAAGGTCCCGTCCGCGGCTTGAACGCGCCTCCGCGAAGCACCTGGCCGCCCGCAGCCTTGACCAGTCTGGCGATCTCATCGATCTGCTCCGGCGTCTCCACCGCGCAAGGCCCGCCCATCACGACGAGGTTGTCGCCGCCGATCTTCACACCCTTAACCTCGATGATGGTGTCGTCCGGATGGAAATCCCGGCTTGCGAGCTTATACGACTTCGAAATTTTAATGACGTTCTCTACGCCCTTCATCGAACGAATATGTTCGGCAAGCGACGGCTCGGCTTTGCCGATAATGCCGATGACGGTCCGGTCAGTCCCACGGGACACATGCGCTTGCACACCGGATTGCTCAATGTGACGTACGATTTCGTTAATTCTTTCTTCTGCGATATGAGGGGAAGTAATGACGATCATGACGTTCACTCTCCTGAATATATTAACGCGTATACGCTGTGACGCTTATACGCTTTTAAGCACTAAAGTAAATATAGATGATAAAAAGCCCTATGTCAACCCTGAAGTGACATAGGGCTTTGCTCCTCGGCACAAATTCGTCGCCTTAGCTTGCGGCGAATGCAGCTTGCGCGAACCGTCGGTCGGCGCTTGACCTCACGCTTCCAAGCGGGCGCGAATCAGCTTGCGCTTGTCTTTACGCTTCGCTTTGTAGGCGTTCAAGCTGTAGCGGATCAGAAAGAAGCACAGCAGCCCGAGCAGAGCCCCGTCCACCATTCCCCCGACGATCAGCTTCAGATTCGTCAGCAGCAGGTGGTTGATCCATTCGGGCACGATCGGAAGATGAATGCTGAGATGCTTTGGCAAGATCCAGCCGCCCACCTTGGAATTCGGGTACATCATCGGAATGTAGATGATCTTGCCGATGACGAAGCCGATCAACGCCGCCGGCAGGTTACCCCTCAGCAGCAGGCAGAGCGGAAAGATGAGCACGAACGCGACTCCCAGCGTCGGCAGCGTGAACATCTCCACAGCGATGCCGATCGCAAACCCCATCGCTACGATAGAAGCGCCGCCTTTTGCCCTCAGCAGCAAGATATACTTATATTTCAGCCAACGAACAAGCGAGTGTAGGCGACGCATAGGATGCTCCTTCCATGACGCAAACGGCCGCGAAGCCGTCCTTACAGAGGCAGTTCAAAAAGTCCGCTTCTTGAACTCGCCCTTACTGACTCGTCTCTGCCGATTTGATCTTGACGTTCGGCAACAGCTTGTTCGGATTAACGGTCCTCTTGATCGGCCATGTCGAAGGGTCCGAGGAGTCGAACTGCTCGATATAGGCGATCACTTCCTTCGTCAGAGCCGTCGGTGTGGACGCTCCGGACGTGACCGCAACCCGTTCGAGCCCCTGCAGCCATTCCTGCTTGATCTCGGACACGTCCGCCACGCGATAGGCGGGAACGCCTGCGATCTCCTGGGAAACCTGGGCCAGACGGTTGGAGTTGTTGCTGCGCGGATCGCCGACGACGATGCACAGCTGCGCTTCCCCCGCTTGACCGGCTACGGCTTCCTGACGGACCTGCGTAGCGAGGCAAATCTCATTGTGGATTTCCGCGGTCGGAAATCTCGCCAGAAGCAGCGACATCAGATGCCGAATATCCCACTGGGACATCGTCGTCTGATTCGTAATGATGATTCTCTCCGTATCCAGCTCCAGCTTCTCAATATCGTCTTCCCTCTCGATCAAGTGCACGTGACCGGGAGCGATGCCGATCGCGCCTTCGGGTTCGGGATGGTTTTTTTTGCCGATGTAGATGACCTCGAAACCTTCCCCGACCTTCTCCCGAATAAGATCGTGCGTCTTCGTCACGTCCGGGCAGGTCGCGTCGACGACCGTGAGGCCCTTCTCCTTCGCCCTCCGGCGAACTTCCGGAGACACTCCGTGAGCCGTGAAGATGACGGTGCCTTGATCGATCTGCTCCAGAATATCGAGCCGGTTGTGGCCGTCCAGCGTAATGATTCCTTCATCCTTGAAAGCTTCCGTTACATGACTATTATGGACAATCATTCCCAATATATAAATCGGCCTGGGCAGATCCAGATTTCTTGCCGTCTGAAGCGCCAGCACCATGGCATCGACCACGCCGTAACAGTAGCCTCTCGGCGATATTTTCACGACTTGCATTGTCTGCGCCCGCTTTCTCGCCCTTCATTGTTCCTCGACCTGTCAACAGGTCCCAAGTCGTGGGCGGTCCGACTCTTTGTATCTATTATAGCCTATTCGGGATACAGGGGAAAGGAGCGGTCCCGGAACGACAAAGAAGACGCCCGCGCCGCTCTCCGATTCTAGCAGCGCCGGTCGTCTTCCGGGAAATTATGCGAGTATGCCGTCCGGCTTCGTCTCCTGCTGGACGGGCAGCCATACGGTAAACACCGTTCCTTCGCCCAGCTTCGTCCGTACCTCGATCCGGGCGTGGTGCATGTCGGCGATCCACTTGGCAATCGACAGCCCGAGCCCCGTGCCCGAAGTTTCGCCGCGCGAAACGTCCACGCGGTAGAACCGCTCGAAAATATGCGAAACCTCATCCTCCGCGATGCCGATGCCGGTATCGGCCACCGACAGCCCGACCGCATTGTTCCGACTCGTTGCATACAGCCTGATCACGCCGGAAGGCGTGTACTTGAAGCCGTTCTCGATCAGAATAAACAGAAGCTGCAGCAAATAATCGCGATTGCCCCGTACTCTGACGCCATCGAGCGCCTCCAGCGGCCCGGCCGCCCACTCCGCCTTCCTCGGCAGGAATGCCGCTCTTCTAGCCGCCTCTTCCGCAAGCGGACGCAGCTCCACGTCGCTCATCTCCATCACGTAGCCGGCATCCGCTCTCGCCAGCGACAGCAGATGGTTGACCAACCCGCTCATACGCCTGGCTTCGTCGGCAATATCGCGAATCGATTCGAGCGACATATCGCGCTTCTCGGTCTCCGACAGGACGGATGCGGATGGCTCCGTCAGGGTGCTGGCACTCTCTGAAGCCGACTGTTCCGCCTCCTCGCTCGACCAGATCTTCTCGAGCAAGTCGACGTTGCCCCGGATCGTCGTCAGCGGCGTCCGCAGCTCGTGCGACGCGTCCGAGACGAAGCGCCTCTGGGCCGCATTGGAGTCCTCCAGGTTTTTGTACGCCCGCTCTACGCCCGACAGCATCGCGTTCAGCGTATCGGTAAGCCGGCCGATCTCGTCGTTCGGCTTCTCCCGGGGAATTCTCAGACTCAGCTCCGACCCGCTCTGGATGCGCTCCGCCGCTTCGGTAACGCGGTTAATCGGCATCAGCGCCTTGCGCGAGAGGAACATGCCGAGCAGGAAGGCCGCGATCAGGCCGGCGGCTCCGGCGAACCATAGGATCGAGCGCAGCTGGTGCAGCAAAGCGAATTCGCTTCCGGCCAACACGCCGACTTGGAGCAGTCCGATCACCGTGCTCGTTCCTTTGATCACGATCGGCTGTTCGTAAATGTAGAACGAAAATCCATCTACTTCTTTTTTCACGAATCCTCTACCGGCCTGCTCTTGATTCGGAAATGGAAAAGTCAAATTGGAACGCATGATATTGGTCGACTTTCCTGCCACTATCCCGCTTTTCTGAGGCGTGTAGTCGACAAGCTGAATACCTATCACGCTGGCATCGAATCCCGGAGCCGAGGAGTTCAAATTGTATTCCCTGGTAAAACCCGAACCGGAAGCTTCCACTTTCGTGGCGACCTGCACCAGCCTCGTACGCATGCCGCTGATCGTGTTGTGATAGATAATGTTATAAATAATCAAACCGAACGCCACGAGAGCGATCGCCAGCAGCCCCGAATACCACAAAGTCAACCGCAGCCGGATGGACATGCTCAGCTGTCTCCCTTCAGGACGTATCCGGCTCCTCTGACGGTTTGAATCAGCCTTTTCTCCCCGTTCTCTTCGAGCTTCTGCCTGAGCATCGCGACATACACTTCAAGCACGTTGGATTCCCCGCTGTAATCGTAGCCCCATATTCTTTCCATGATCAGATCGCGCGACAGCACGCGCTTCGGATTTTGCAGGAACAGATGCAGCAGATCGAACTCCTTGGCCGTCAGCTCGATGCGGCGCTCGCCGCGCATAATCTCGCGTCCGTCCACGTCCATGACCAAGTCCTCGTAGCGGAACTGGCCGCCCTCTTCGGTTCTGTCCGACCGCCTGCGAAGCAGCGCCCTGACGCGAGCCATCAGCTCTTCGAGCGCGAACGGCTTGACCAGATAATCGTCGGCGCCCAGATCCAGCCCGCGCACTCTATCCGATACTTCATCCTTGGCGGTCAGCAGCAGAATCGGCGAGACGATCCCCGCCTCCCGCAGTCTTCTGCACACTTCCCAGCCGTCCATCTTCGGCATCATCACATCGAGAATGACCAGATCGGCCGGCTTCTGTCCGATCAGCTTCAGCCCCTCGGAACCGTCCGAAGCCGTCATGACCTCATAGCCCTCGAACGCCAGACTGCGCCGCAGCAGCGCCGTTATTTTCTCGTCATCGTCAATTACCGCAATACGGGGTCTCATAGGGAACGTCCTCCTCTACCGACGAGAGCGGGAACCCGAATCGGTCTCCCGCTCTATCCAACTTATTCACTCAAGCTTACTGCTGAACGTTGAATTCGTTCTTGTCGCCGATCTCGACGACGATATCCACTTCCTTGCCTCCGCGAAGCACGTCGAGCGTCGCCTTGGCGCCTACTTCTTTTTTCTGGATGGCCGCGATCAATTCGTCCTTGTTCTTGTATGCCGTGCCGTCCATGCCCGTAATGACGTCGTACTGCCGCAGATCGCCTCTGTAGGCCGGGGAGTTGAAAATAACCTCGCGCACGAACGAGCCTTTCGTATCTTTGTCGATGCCAAGCTGTTGGGCGATCTCTTCGTTCACGTCCATCAGAGTCGCGCCAATGAAAGGTACGGGCTTCTGAGGAATTTTCGTGTTCGTCTTCAGGTTCTCCAGCACTTCGGTAATCGTGCTCGTCGGAATCGCGAATCCGATGCCTTGAGCCTGCGTGCTGACCGCCGTATTGATGCCGATAACTTCGCCGCTCAGGTTCAGCAGCGGCCCTCCCGAGTTGCCGGGGTTAATCGAAGCGTCCGTCTGCAGCAAGTGCTGGTATTTACGCGTACTGCCGCTGCTGTCTTGAATCGTGATCTCGCGTTCGTTGGAACTGAGCACGCCGACCGTGATCGTATGCTCGAAGCCGACAGGATTGCCGATTGCGACGACCCAGTCGCCCATGTTCATGCTGCTCGAGTCGCCGAGCTTAAGCGTCGGGAAATCGTTGCCTTCGATTTTCAGCACGGCCAGGTCCAGCTCAGGACTCGTACCGAGCAGCTTGGCGGTATACGGCTCGTTGTGGCCTTCGACCGTAACCTTAATTTGATCGGCTCCTTCGATGACGTGCTGGTTCGTCAAAATGTAGCCGGTCGAGTCGAACAGGAAGCCCGAGCCCATGCCGCTCTCCTGCAAGTCTCCCTCGCCTTCTCCGCCTCGGTTGCTTCTATAGTTGTCGCCGAAGAACTGGCGGAAGAACTCATCCTCCCAAGTCGAACCTTGGCGGGCTTTCGCGTAGGTTTCCACTTTGACGACCGCCGGGGAAGCTTGCTCGAATATTTTGGCGATGTTGTTCGGCCGGACGACGTCCTCGGTGTTGTTCACCGGGTTGTTCACCGGCTTCGCCGTCGTATTCTGCGCCTGCGGCGTTCCGCCGAACAGCTCGCCCGTAAACCAGTTTTGTCGATCCGCCGTATACATCAACGCGCCGACGACGATAACGCCCGCCAGGAACGAGGCGAAGATCGCGCGGAACGACGTCCTGCGCGGAGGCTTGGCGTTCCAGTCGCTCTTGACCGCCCCTCCGGATACGGTAAACGGCCGATACTCCTTCGTCGCGGGCGAAGGCGCAATCTCCACGACGTCCTGTCTCGGGGATTCCTCTCCGTACGGACGGCCTGCGCCGCCGAACGGGCCGAACGTGTACGGCTCCGCGTCTCTGCGCGTCTCCCCGTAAGGATCGTCGCGCTTCTCTCCTTCGTATGTGAATCCCTGCGGTTGTTCCGGTTTTTTGTTCTCGTCTTCCATAGGAATTACCTCCCTCGCGCAGCCTTGCCGGCTGTCGCCGTTCTGATCTTGTATCCGTATCATAAACTCCATTCCTTAAAACTATCTTAAACGGAAATGAAGACGAAGTAAAAGTCGCAGCAAAAACTCAAGCAAAAACGCCTTCGGCGCCCCCTGGACGATGAATACGTTTTGCCGGAGACGATTCAGATAAAGATACCTTTAGCGGCATGCCAGGGTGTGTATGCAACCTCCGAGGATAGCAGATGCTGCCGAATTTTCGTTCCATGCAAGGAACTTTTGTGAAGGCGTACCGGAGGTACGTCAAGCAAAAGTGACGCAGCAGGGGAGATGCCTCTGAGCCGGTTTGCATACACGCCCTAGTCTGGATCGTTGAAAAAAAGTGCATGCGTCTCCTTCGAGCGGAGATCGCATGCACCTCTTGCGGCCGCGACTTATTCGCAGCCCGCTGTCACCTGGGATAGAGCGCCTCGATCTCGTCGAGCTTGCGCCGGGCTTTCTCGATCCACGGGCTCTCGATTGCGTCGTCCGGGTCCACCGGATCGGAAAATTGATTAAGCAGGCCGCCGAACGTGCTCGCCCGCGCGCTGGCATCCAAACCTTCGTTATATACATGCTTAAGCACGTACGGCTGACCGAACCGGATTTCCGTATCCATCGGTTCGGCTTCGCCGTCGAGCGTTCCCGCCGTCACGTCGAACGGCAGTCTGAGCCACACTTTGTTCGCGTCGTCCAGCGCGCAATCGAACGAGCCGTGATCGTAATCCCAATTCCCGCCCAGGGCAAAACCCCGCTCCGTCAGCAACGTGCGGGAAATGCCGTAATCGTGGACTTGCGAAGTCAAGGAAGAATCCAGTACGTGCATGCCGAGATACCGCCTTTTTTTCTTACTAGACTTCCCTCGCACGTCCCGTTTATCCCAGCTTAACTCAAGCTTCCTTGACCCAGCCTTTGCGATGCGCGAATATCGCCAGCTGCGTGCGGTCTTCCAGCTCGCACTTCATGAGCAAGTTGCTGACGTGCGTCTTCACCGTCTTGATGCTGATGTGCAGCTCGTCGCCGATTTCCTTGTTGCTCCGCCCTTCGGCGATGAGCAGCAGCACTTCGCGCTCGCGTTCGGTCAAGCCTTCGACCTCCGTGCTCGCGGAACGCTTGCGAAGCCCCCGCGTCAGCGCCTGGGAGACGTCTCCGCTCATGACCGGCATATTTTTGACCGCGCCCTGCATCGCGTAGATCAGTTCGTCGGCGGATACCGTCTTCAGCACGTAGCTGACCGCGCCGGCCTCGATCGCTTCGACGACTTTCTCGTCCTCCAGGAAGCTCGTCAGAATGATGATCTTAAAGCCCGGATAGCGCGCCAACAGCTCCCGCGTCGTCTCGACGCCGTTCATCTCCGGCATCATCAGATCCATCAGGACGATCTGCGGCATCTGTCCGTCGAAGCCGCCGCGCTCCAGCTTCTCGATCGCTTCGCGCCCGCCGCCGGCTTCGCCGATCACCTCGAACCTCGAATCCAGCATCAAATAAGTGCGAAGCCCCATCCGCACCATCTCGTGATCGTCGACGATCAGCACTTTCCACGTCGTCCCCGTTCCAGTTCCCGTCACTTCGCATTCGCTCCTTGTTCCATGTCTTCTGCGGTCTCCTCCGGCTCGTCCGGCTCCGGGGCGAATTTCGGAACCCACACCCGGACTCTCGTGCCCGAGCCCGGCTTCGTCACGATTTCCGCATCTCCGCCCAGCTTCTGCGCGCGTTCCCGCATCGTCGACAAGCCGTAACCTCCCGGCCTGACTTGCCCGCCCTTGAATCCGAGCCCGTTGTCCTCGATAGACAGCGAGATTTGCGTTCCGGTATCTCCAAGCAGCAAGCGGACGCTCTGGGCCTCCGCATGCTTGACGACGTTCGCCATCGCTTCCTGAATGATGAGGAACAATTGATGCTCCTTCGCTTCCGATATCTGGTCTCCGATCTGGATATCCAGCGTGCCCTGCAGCCCGTTCTGCCGACAATAGTCGGGGAACCAGCGGTTCAAGGCCTCCTCCAGCGTCTTGCCCTGAAGCTCCATCGGCCGCAGCTGCGCGATCAAACCTCTCATCTGCTTCTGCGCCGTCGAGGACATCGCGATCAACTGCTCCATCACCTGCTGCGCATGCTTCATATCCCGTTCGATCAGCTTCGGCAAGGAAGAAGCCGACATATGCAGCGCGAACAGCTGCTGGCTGACCGTATCGTGCAGATCTCTCGCCAGACGCTTTCTCTCCTCAAGCACGGCGTCCTCCGTCGAGATCATTTCCTCAAGCGCTTCCCTCTCGCCCAACCGCTGCAGCAGCTTGATGCGCGACTCCAACTGTCCCATCATCGCGTTGACCTCGCGGTACACTCCGGAGAAGGCGTCTCCCTCTTCTTCCGGGAGCCGATAGTTCCAATTGCCCGACGAAGCGTGCTTCATCGCGAGCTGGAGCTGATCGATCTTGCGCTGCATGCGCTGGCTGACCTGGTAAGTGACCGCCATCTGCAGCACGGCCAACGTTCCCGTCCAGGTCAGCCACGTCTCCAGATGCGGCACGGAATCCGTGAACACGATTACGCCATAGTACAGAACGAACATGAGAATGATCGTCGCCAGTCCGGCATAGATCGACGAAGCCCATTTGCTCGTGCGAACTTTTCTGACCATCGGTTAACCTACCTTCGTCACGCGTACGTCGCCGATAAAGCTGCTCACGATCAGTACGACCCGTTTGTCCGAATCCGGGAAAAACGGCGTTTCCACGCTCATCTGGTTAAACAAACCGCCGCGCTTCTGCCCCAGCACCTTGACGTCGCCGATCAGACTGCTCGAGACGACTTGAATGCCTACTCCTAGATCGTTGGGCACGAACACTTTGACGTCGCCGATGAAAGATGATACGTACACCCGGGTTTCGCCGACCGGAATTTGCGCCTTCGTCAGATCCAGCGTCGTATCCCCGATAAAGTGCGAGATGTTCATCGGTCGCAGCTCCCAGTAATCGTTGCCGAAATGAACGTCCCCGATGAAGCGGCTGTGGGAGTTTTTGCAGCTATCCTTCCAATCCTTCGAGTCCCCCCACCATCCGTCCTTGGGTCCGGATCCGTCCTTCCAATAAGGCTCCGGATTCGGCGGCGGCGGGGTCGCAGGCCCCCTGCGGGAGAAGCCGTAATCGTGAGGGCGCTCCTCCGCTTTCGGCTCCTTGCCCAGGTTGATGGAAGATCGTCTCTCGAACTCCTCCAACTCGGGAGGCGCGGGAGGCGGTCCCGGAGGTACGGGCGGAATCGGCGGTTCATGCGGCGACCCCGGGTGCACGGGATTCCATCCTTCGTGCTTCTGGTGCGAATGCCGATGCCGGTGCCGGTGCTGATGCGACGGACGGTTGCCTCTGAAAATCAAGCTCAATCCGAACAAAATAACCGCTACCGGCCCCAAAATCCGGGCGAAATCGCCGAAGCTCCACTCCAGCATCCCGAGGTTTCTCCCGAGAAAGTAGCAGCCGATGATGACCGTCAGCAAATTCCACCACACTCGCTGCAGCAGCATGCCCTGCAGACCGAACACGATCATAAATACCGGCCAATAGGTGCGGAACAAATCCCCGATGTCCATCGAGATCAGCCCGACTTGATTCAGTAGAAACACGACGCCTATGACGACAATGAACGCTCCCCATAGGAGCCGATGAACGATTGATGTATTCATGGCCCTGCCCTCCAACTCGCTCGCTTATGTTAATCTGTTGTATTCAGTATAGCGGAATGTCTCGTGCGTACAATAGCGGCGCGGGGTGGAAGTTGGCCTCGGTCTGCAGACCGATATGCCGCCGGACGAACGACGAAGGCCGCCCCCGACCGTCTGATCGACGATCCGCGAAGCGGCCTCTTATTTCTATATAAAATGAAACGCCTAGGGCGTGTATGCATACACGCCCTAGGATACCGCGATGTCGATGCCGACTACCCCGAACGCCGATCCGTCGGCCCGGCGCAGCGGCATAGACACGGTCAAACACGGCTTCTTCGTGATCGCTGATATGTACACTTCCGATACGAACGTCTCTCCGTTCATCGCCCGCTTCCACCATTCGCGCCCTCTGGCGTTCAGCAGCCCGGCGGCCGGTTCGGAGAATACGAACGACCCGTCGCTGCGGTTCGACCAGATCGCCTCCATGCCGGAGGAGCGCTTCAGCCATCCGCCCAGCACGCTGCGGTGAACTTCCTCGGACAGATCCGCCAGCTCGGGATCTGAGACGATCGTGCGCAGCAGATCGGTCCATCTGGCCGTATCCGATGCGGCCGCGCCTTCCCAAGCGCGTCCTCCGGCGTTCTGCACGGCGGACACGAGCTCTTCGGACGATTCCTTCAGCTCCTCGGATACGCGAGCGAGGTTGGCGATCTCCGCGCGCTGCCTGTCGTTCTGCGCCAGCGTCTCGTCCACGCTGCTAAGCGTAATGCCGACCGATTCCACGACGTCCTCCAGCATCGCGCTCGTGGCCGTCGTTCGTTCGGCTTGCTCCACCGCGTATTCCAGCGTTTTGCCGACATGCTCGTCCACCCCGAGGAAGGAATTGAAGATGACGTCCATGCGCTCGCGGGTTTTGCTCATTTCCTGCAATCCGAGCGTCACGGACTTCTTCTCCCCTTCGACCGAGCTGACGACTTGCCGGATGCCGGCTTCGATGCTTTGCACGATGCCTGTCGAATTTTTGATCGCTTGGGCGCTCTGCTCCGCCAGCTTGCGGATTTCCTGAGCGACGACAGAGAAGCCGCGTCCATGCTCGCCCGCGTGAGCCGCTTCGATCGCGGCGTTCAGAGCGAGCAGCGACGTCTGGGACACGATCTCCTGAATCCATCCGTTGATCTCGCCGATTTTGGAAGCTTGCGCGATCAGGGCATTGACCCGCTCCTCCATTGTGCCGTGATTGCGGGACAGGTCGTTCATCACCTCGTCCGTGTGCGTCAGCGATCGGCATACTTCGACGACGACTTCCCGGGCATTTTTGCTCTGCGCGCTGAGCTCCTCGGTAACGCTGCGAATTTCTTGCGAGGAAGCGGACACTTCCTGCAGGGAAGAGAAAGCTTCCTCCAGGCGGCGCATCGCGGTTTGGGCGTGCTGCCGGAGCTTCTCCTCCTGCTTGGCCGCCCTGTCGGCGATTCCGTCAAGCTGGCCCATGCTGGAATCCACTTCCGATACCGCGGCCTGCAGCCGATCGGCAATGACGACCGCCTCTTCGATCATTTGCCGGAGAGCTTCCGGATTCGTCCCTGCGGGCGCGCCCGCTTCGCGATCGGCAACGGCCGTTCGGCCCGGCGCGCTCGAAATCCGCTTATCCGCTTCTGTTCCTTCGCCCTTCAACCAACGCCGCCAATCCCCCATCTCCACCACTCCAGACGTATTTGTCATTATTACGTTAGTTTTCCTAACATTATATAAGGTTTTTCGACAAAAAGAAAGGGACCTGTAAGGTCCCTTCCCGTTAATACGTATTGGTAAAGCTTCTCCGCCAATTGGCCCGCGCGAATCGACTCGCGTCGATTAACGTTTGGAGTTGTTCTTCTGAGCGGCTTTGCCGTTGGCAGCCGCGTTATTCTCATTCAGCTCCGAAGCGAATTCTTCTTGATAGGCATTCGAGTTGCCCAGCTTCTGCTTCTTGTTCTTTGCCACTGTCTTCCTCACCTCCACCCATAGCATGGACAGAGGGAGAAAGCATTATGTGCGCGTTCAAAAAGTTCGGTTTTCAGCACCAAGGCTGGTCGTTCGCCTGACGGCGAACTGCTCGCCCATGCATCCGAGAAGGTTGGATGAAGCTATGTATTATGCCGGTTCTCGTCGTCGGCTTGCGTTCTTAGCCTGGCTTTGCCCCTATGAATACGAGCCTTGACCGTGCCGACCGGCAGGTCCAATGCGGCCGCAATCTCGGCATCCTTCAGCCCGTAATAAAACTTGTAAAGCAACAGCGTCCTTGTCGTCGGATCAAGACGTCCGAGCAGATCGGACAGTTCCATCATCGATTCAGGCTCGAAGACGAACGTCGGGCTGGCGATCTCGTTCTCCAGATCTTCGTAGTTGGCTTCGCGGCGCCTTGCGCGATTCGCGTTCGAGGCGAGATTGTAAGCGATTGCTTTCGCCCAAGGGATTAACTTCTCCTTGTCCCTCAGCGTCGAGCTCTTCTCCAATATGCGCACCCAGGCTTCCTGCACCACGTCCACCGCGTCGCTCTTGTGCCACAGCTTGTGGCGAACGACCTTTAACATCTGGGAATACAGCTCGACCAACACTTCGTCTTCCGACTGAAACGCTTCAGGCAAATGAGAATCGCGGAGGAAGTTCATGTACCCGGCCACCCCTAAACGGATGCTTGATTGAAGTATTCCTATTCTATCACAACCGCGATAAAAAGAGAATAATTTACATTTTGTAGAAAATAAACGACAAGCGCCGTCATGCGAAAATAAAGAGGGACCGCCCCCTTAATCGGGGGACAGTCCCTCGCTGGTCCGCCTCGGTCAGTCGACGCGTTTGGACGCGATTTCTCCGGTAATGCGGGCTACGAAATCTTCCAGCGACTGAGCGCCGAGATCCCCTTCTCCGCGGCGGCGCACGGAGACGGTGCCGTTCGCGGACTCCTGCTCGCCGATGACGAGCATATACGGAATTTTCTCGAGCTGCGCTTCGCGGATTTTGTAGCCGAGCTTCTCGTTGCGCAGATCCGATTCGACGCGGACTCCCGCCAACTGAAGCTTCTCCTCCACCTGCTTCACGTACGGCTCGTACACCGGATTAACCGGAATGAGCTTCGCCTGGACCGGGCAGAGCCAGAGCGGCAGCGCGCCGGCGAAGTTTTCCAGCAGGAACGCGGTCATGCGCTCCATCGTGCTGATGATGCCGCGGTGAATGACGACCGGACGATGCTTCTTGCCGTCGTCGCCGACGTATTCGAGCTGGAAGCGTTCCGGCAGCAGCACGTCGAGCTGAGCGGTCGACAGCGTCTCTTCCTTGCCCAGCGCGGTCTTGATCTGCACGTCCAGCTTCGGTCCGTAGAACGCAGCTTCCCCTTCGGCTTCGAAGAACGGCAGGCCGAGCTCTTCGACGACTTCGCGCAGCATCCGCTGCGACGTCTCCCACATCTCGTCGTCCGGCCAGTACTTCTCGGTATCCTTGGGATCGCGGTACGACAGGCGGAAGCGGTACTCCTTGATGCCGAAGTCCTCGTACACCTGGCGGATCAAGTTCACGACACGCGTAAATTCTTCCTTGATCTGATCCTGACGGCAGAAAATATGGGCGTCGTTCAGCGTCATCGCGCGAACCCGGTGCAAGCCCGTCAGCGCGCCCGACATCTCGTAGCGGTGCATCGTGCCGAGCTCGGCGATCCGGATCGGCAGGTCGCGGTAGCTTCTCATGTCGCTCTTGTACACCATCATATGGTGCGGGCAGTTCATCGGACGGAGCACCAGCTCCTCGTTGTCCAGCTCCATCTTGGGGAACATGTCCTCTTGATAGTGCTCCCAGTGGCCGGAAATCTTGTACAGCTCCACGTTGGCGAGAACCGGCGTATAGACGTGCGTATACCCGAGTCTCTCCTCCAGATCGACGATATAGCGTTCCAGCGTCCGACGCAGCTTCGCCCCGTACGGAAGCCACAGCGGCAGCCCTTGGCCGACCTCGCGGGAGAACGCGAACATTTTCAGCTCGCGGCCCAGCTTGCGGTGATCCCGCTTCTTCGCTTCCTCCAGGAAGTGAAGATGCTCGTCCAGCTCCGCCTTCTTCGCGAACGCCGTGCCGTAAATCCGCTGCAGCATTTTGTTCTTGCTGTCGCCGCGCCAGTAGGCGCCCGCCACGCTAAGCAGCTTAAACGACTTGATGCGGCCCGTGGACGGCAAGTGCGGCCCGCGGCACAGGTCGAAAAACTCGCCCTGGTCGTAGATCGTAATGGCGACGCCTTCCGGCAAATCGCGGATGAGCTCCAGCTTCAGCGGATCGTCGATCTCTCCGAAGATGCGAAGCGCCTCTTCCCGGCTTACCTCGCGTCTAGAGATCGGCAAGTTCTCCTTGACGATCTTCTCCATTTCCTTCTCGATCGCCGGCAAGTCTTCCGGAGTGATCGACTGTTCCATGTCGATATCGTAGTAGAAGCCGTCCTCGATGACCGGCCCGATGCCGAGCTTGACCTTGTCCGCCCCGTATACCCGCTTGAGCGCCTGGGCGAGCAAGTGCGCCGTGCTGTGCCGCATCACTTCAAGCCCTTCCGCGTTGTCGAGCGTCACGATTTCGAGAGCGACGTCGCTCTCGATCAGCGTATTCAGGTCCACGACCTGGCCGTCCACCTTGCCGACGACCGCCACCTTCCGCAGCCCCGGGCTGATCGATTGCGCCACCTCTTCGACGGTAACGCCCGCCTCGTAGGAGCGGACGGCTCCGTCCGGCAATTTTACCTGTACTGACATTTCCGAATGCCTCCTTCTGATTGACCCCTTTGAACCCTCGCTTGTCGTCGGGAACAAAAAAAGCACCGCGTCCCGAAAGGGACGGGTGCTCTGTATGCGGCCCGTGGTTCCACCCTCCATCGATCGGCGCGAATGCCGATCCTCTGGCATGAAGCTAACGGTCATGACCCGGCAGGAAATACTGGCACGGCGGCGATAAGCGTCCGTCGGTTCATCCCTGCAGCTCGAAAGGGGTATCTGTCAGCCGGTTGCGGGAGGAACTTGCAGCCTCGGGTTCCTCTCTCTGGACCGTCCGGTTCAGACAGCGTTGTCTTTCTCATCGCTTTTGAATTGTGGATTCATATCGTTCATTATATCGATTGCGGTCGATATCCGTCAAGTTCCGCCCCGCCCTTAGTGGGCAGGCAGATCGGGGTACAGCGCCGCACGGTCTCCGAAAATGCCGATAATCGTGCGAATGACCTGCGATTCCGGTTCCGGCGTGTGGATGTAGAGCTGGCGGGGCGACGCGGCCAGCAGGCGGCTTACCACCAGGCTTTCTTCCTCCGCTTCTTCCCGGCCTTCCTCCTCGCCCGAACGTCCCATCGTATCGGACTCCGCTTCGCCCGCCTGCTCGAGAGGGCGCATCTCCTCGTCCAGCAACCGGAAGGCATGCCCGCCCGAATGCAGCACGTGAACCGTCGACGTCCTCGTCTCCTGCCATTCCACCATCGACTTGAGCAGAGACATGAATTCCTGATATTGGCGTTCCATCATTCTTTCTTCGATCGCAGCCTCGGCGGCTTCCTTCACTTCCGCCCTGTAATCCGCCAGGCGAAAACGAAGGAATCCTTCCAGGTTCAACCGCTCGTGCTCCTCCAGATAGCGCGAGAACCTGGCCGCCAGCTTCTGCAGCCTGCGCTCCCTGCCTCGCCCCATCCAACCGCCGGCGGCATCCGGCTCGCCGTCGAGCAGCGACACCGCTTCGGCGATCAGCGCGTCGGCTTCCATGTCGTCCTTCAATCCGAACTTGGAACGGAACAGCTTCCTGAGGAGCGAAGGCTCTTGCTCCGACAGTGTATATTCGGCCAGCACCTTGCCGACGCGATCGCACGACCTCTTCTTGCCTTGAGGCCCCGGGCCGATCGGAAATTGACAGCGAATGACGCCGTCCTCCTGGCTGAGTTCCCACTGAATGCTGTCCACCGGATCGTCCGCCTCGACGAACGTTCGGCCCAGCATGCCCGCCAGCCGCTCCAACGAAGGAGGATCGCTTGCATAGGCCACGACGAACTCCATTTTCTTCATTTCTCCACCTCCATCCTTCCGACTCGTTACTTAAACTATATGGTGGCCCAAAAAGGGATATACGATGGCAGATCGTTTATGGTATATTTTATGAAGTTTGATCGAGAAAGGACGTCCTTATGTCTTTACCATCGTTTTCCGTACGCCAAGAGCGTTGGAATCGGCTGCTGCTCCAAGGCTGCTGGATCGTGTGCTTGCTGTCCGTCGCTTTGGAATTCCTTTTTTTGCAGATTACCGAAGTGCCGCCCGCGCAATTCATAGCTCTATACATCGTCAGGCCGACGGCAATCATGGGAACTATACTGCTCGTCGCGGAAATCAGCGTTCGTTACTTGTCCAAACACCACGACTACATCCTCATTACGACCGCCACATTGCTGACCTTCACGGTGACTTTCGTCCACTCCTCCTTGGAGTATCTCCTGTTTCTTCTGTTTTTTCCGATTCTGATCAGCATTTTTTATTTCCAATACAAGAAGCTGCTCTACGCCATTCTGATTACCGGCATCGCTTTCGCCGCCTTGCTTGCGTTTAACGGAGAGATCGGAGAACGCATGTCGACCACAGGATCGCTGACAATGGCGATCATCTTGCTCGTCTACAGCGGAATCGGCTTCGGCATTCTCGCCAGAGGCACAGAAATTTTGACGCATCTGCGCAGCTCGTACGAATCGAACCAGGAGCTGCTCGTGCGCACGATTCTGATGGACAAGCTGGCGAAGACGGACGCTCTGACCGATACTTACAATCATATGGCTTATCATGAATACAAGGATTACTTGGTGGCGCAGGCGGATAACGGAACGCTGCAGCTCCACCTGGCCATCATGGACATCGACAACTTCAAGAAAGTGAACGATACGTTCGGTCACAAAGCGGGAGACGCCGTATTGCGGAAAGTCGCTTCGATCGCCCGGTCGAAAACCGGAAGCAACGACTTTATCGCCAGGTACGGAGGAGAAGAGTTCGTCATTCTGTTTACGGAGAAAACCTTCCAGGAAGCCTACGATCTGGTCGAGGATATTCGCAAAGAGATCGCTTCGGCTCTGCACGAGGCGCTGGACGGAAGCAACGTGACGGTCAGCTTCGGGCTGAACGCATACGTTCCGGGGATGGGCAAAGAGGAACTGTTCAAGCTGGCAGACGCCGCGCTCTATGAAGCGAAGCATTCGGGGAAAAATCGCACCGTCATCGCCAAAGCCGGTCAACCGGCCGCAATCGGACGCTAAAAGGGCTGCCTCTCGGGGCAGCCCTTTTTTTGCGAATCAGTTTTGCATCACGTAATCTTTCGCAGCCGTCTCGTTCTCGCCGTACACCTTCAGAAGCTCGTACTTCGTGTTGCGCTGGGCGGGAATTTTGCCGCATTCGCGGATCAGCTTAAGAATAAGTTCGATATTGACCTTATGCGTCGTGCCGGCGGCCGATACGACGTTCTCCTCGATCATCGTGCTGCCGAAGTCGTTGCAGCCGTACTGAAGCGACAGCTTGCCGATCTCCGGTCCCATCGTCACCCACGACGACTGGAAGTTCTTGATATTGTCGAGGGCGAGCCGGCTGATCGCCAGCGTCTTGAGATATTCCTCCGGCGAAGCTTTCTCGCGCTTCATGTTCGTGTTGTCCGGCTGGAACGTCCACGGGATGAACGCCAGGAAACCGGGCGACGGATAGCCGTTGTTCAAGCATTCGTCCTGAGCTTCGCGCACGCGCAGCAAGTGCAGCGCCCGCTCCTCCATCGATTCGCCGAAGCCGATGACCATCGTCGCCGTCGTGTTCATGCCGACTTTGTGCGCGGTCGTCATCACTTCCATCCAGTCTTTCCACGAGCCTTTCAGGCGGCTGATTTTCTTCCGCGTTCTATCGTCGAGAATTTCCGCGCCGCCGCCCGGAAGCGAGTCCAGACCGGCCTCGTGAAGCTGCCTGACCACGTCCTCGATCGGAATATCGCCGGCGACGACCTGCATCTTGCGAATTTCCGCCGGGGAGAACGAGTGCATCGTAATGCCGGGGAAGCGCTGCTTGATCTCGCGCAGCAAATCGAGATAATAGCTGAACGGCAAGTCCGGATTCGTGCCGCCCTGCATCAATATTTCCGTGCCGCCTACGTCGATCGTCTCCTGGATTTTACGGAAGATCGCCTCGTTCGGGAGCACGTACCCTTCCTTGGAGCCCGGCGCCCGGTAGAACGCGCAGAAACGGCAATAGACGTCGCATACGTTCGTGTAGTTGACGTTGCGCCCGACGACGAACGTCGTGATCGGCTCGGGATGCTTGGCCAGCATGATCCGGTTGGCCGCATGCCCCATCTTCTCTATCTCATCGCTCTCGAACAAAGCAACGATATCTTCCAGTTGAAGCCGTGTGCCTTGCAGAGCGCCTTCCAAAATTCGGTCCACTTGACTCATATTCGGGACCCTCCTCCTCGTTGGACTGCTGTCCTCTTCAAACCTTATTCCATCGTAACACAAAAATACCGCGGGAGTCACCTAAGAGGCGACAAGTCCGCGGCGATGCTGAATCCGGTCTTTCGTTTCCTGAAACATCTCCCGTTCATGCTCGTACAGCAGCACGTTCGGACGCGCGAAGTAATACCCTTGCCCCATGTCCACTTCGAGCTTGAACAGGACGTCGGCCTCCTCCTCGCGTTCGACTCCTTCCGCCACAATCTCGCACTTCATCTCTCGGGCGGCCATGACGATAGCGCGCAGCAGCGACTCCTTGATGGCGATGCGGTCCACGTGGCGAATGACCGAACGGTCGACCTTGATCAGTTCCGGAACGAGTTCCCCGATCCATTGAAGGCTCGAATAACCCGAGCCGGCATCGTCCACGGCAAAGCGGAAGCCATGCTCCCGGAACGTCCGTAAAATATCGATCATCGCATCGAAATTCGTAATCTGGTGGCGTTCGGTAATTTCGAAATAGACCTGCTGGGCGCTGAGCGGCGCGTTGCGCTCCAGGCATTCGAGCACGTGGGACAGGAAGAGGGGATGGGACAGCGTCACCGCCGTTACGTTCAGGAAGATAGGCTCCTTGATGCTGCGGGAGGCGATCTCCTCCAGAGCGCGCTTCACGACAAGAAACTCAAGACGGCTGAGCAGCCGGCTCTGCGAAGCGAAGTTAAACAACTCGTCCGGGAAGTGCAGCACCGTGCCTTCCGGGCCCCGAGTCAGAATTTCCCAACCGAACACGTCCCCCGTCGTCAAGTTCATGATGGGCTGAGCCAGCACGCTGATCGAACCGTTCTCCAGAACGCGTTCCAGTTCGCTTCGCAGACGCTGCATCTGAGGCGTGATCGTCCCCGTGGCCAGCGCAAACGCAGACTGATAGCTTTCCTGCAGCAAGATCTCGGTAGGCACAGTGGAGGCGCAGCCAGCGGCGAACGGCACCGCCGAGGAGACGACGGTCAACGCGTTTCTCCATTCGGGCCGGTAGCCCGCCAGTCCGATTTCCAGATCCGCGCGCACCTCGTCCAGCAGGGACTGCAGCTTCACGGGAACGAGATCGGCTTTCTCTTTGCCGTGCCGGCTCTCGATCAGCAGCACGAAATCGGCATCGGAATATTGAACAACCGCGATTACGTCTTGTTCCTCGAAGCGGCTCGTGACGGAAACGCGCAGATGTCTCCGGGCGGCTTCGAGAAAGTCGGACCAGTCGGCGCGGGACAATTCTTGCTTGATAGGAGAGCAATCCAGTCTGAACAAAGTCAGGTAACATGCCTTGCCTTGTCGGATTCTCTTATTCAACAAGGAAACGATCGGACGGCGCAAGGTGAAATCCGGCGGATAGAACTTAAGCAACCGATTCGGCAGCAGCATTCGGCATGCCAAGGAAAACCGGTCGATCATCTTCTGGATCTTCAAGTCCCATCATCCTTGTCTTGGGGTAGATTGGAAATATTGTAGCATGAAACGGGCATGATTAGGTAGGGGAATAACCAAAAAAACCGCAAGAATCGACAAGATTCTTGCGGTTTCACCGTTTACGGCCGCCCGCCGTTCAAGTCATTCACGGCTTTGGAGAATTTCTCCAGCCCTTCCAGCAGCAAAGAGCGCGGACAAGCCAGGTTCACGCGCAAATAGCCGGCCCCTTGTTCTCCGAATACCGAACCTTCGCTGAAGGCGACGCCCGCCTTCTCGAACATGAGCCGCTTGAGCTCCTGCGGCTTGTCCGAGATCGCCGTGCAGTCCATCCATACCATATAAGTTCCTTCCGGCGACATCGCCTTCACCTGCGGCAGATGCTCCTTCACGTAAGCGAGCAGCGCGTCCCGGTTGCCTTCCAGGTATACGAGCAGTTGGTCCAGCCATTCGTCGCCGTACGCATAGCTCGCTTCGGTCGCGGTCAGCCCGAAATACGACTCCATATGAATGGACAGCGTCTTGAGCGCCGCGTTGTATTTGCGGCGGATATCCGCGTTAGGAATGATGACAGCGGCCGCTTGCAATCCCGCCAAATTGAACGTCTTGCTCGGCGCGATGCAGGTGACGGAATGCTGCGCGCAAGCTTCCGACAAGGAAGCGTAAGGCACGTGCTTGTGTCCGGAGAAGACGAGATCGTGGTGGATTTCGTCCGCGACGACGAGCAGGCCGTGCTTCTCGCAGATTTCCGCGATGCGCTCCAGCTCCTCGCGCGTCCATACGCGGCCGCCGGGATTGTGAGGCGAGCACAGCAGCAGCATTTTCGCCCCGCCGGCCGCCTGCTCCTCAAGCAGCTCGAAATCGATCTCGTACCGTCCTTCCTTAAGCAGGAGCGGATTGTTCACGACTTTCCGCCCGTTCATCAGAATGACGTCGTAGAACGGGTAGTAGACGGGCGATTGCAGAATGACGCCGTCCCCCGGCTCCGTGAACGTCTGCACCATCAAGCTCAGTGCCGGCACGACGCCCGGGCTGGAAGACAGCCACTCCTGCTCGATCCGCCACTGATGGCGCCGGGACAGCCAGCCGATAATCGCATCGTAATACCCTTGCGTCCGCACCGTATAGCCGTAGATTCCGTGCTCCGCCCGGCGTTTAATCGCCTCCACGACTTCCTGCGGAGGCTCGAAATCCATGTCCGCTACCCACAAGGGCAAAATATCGGAACGCCCGAACAGCCTCTCGGACTGATCCCACTTGTAGGAAGCCGTCCCCGTCCGGTCGATGCGTCTGTCGAAATCGTATTTCATGCCGTGATCCCTCCGATCCGTTTTACCCGTTGATTTCCTGCTCCGCGGCCTCGATCGCTTGCCGCAAATCCTCCAAAATATCGTCCGCATGCTCGAGTCCGACGGAGAACCGGAGCAGTCGGTCGTCCACGCCGACCGCGAGGCGAATCTCTTCCGGAATGTCCGCGTGCGTCTGCACGGCCGGGTACGTCATGAGGGATTCTCCGCCTCCCAGGCTCTCGGCGAAGGCGATCAGCTTAATGTGGCGCAGAATCGGTTCGATCGTGCGGGCGTCCTTCATTCTGAAGGAGAAAATGCCCGTATTGCCGGAAGATTGAGCCTTCTGGATGTCGTGTCCCGGGTGATCCGGCAGCCCCGGGTAATACACCGACTCGACGGAAGGATGGCTCTTGAGCCACTCGGCGATCCGCGTCGCGTTCGCCTGATGCCGCTCCATCCGCAGAGCGAGCGTCTTCATGCCGCGCATCAGCAGCCAGGAATCCTGGGGAGCCAGCACCGCGCCGATCGAGTTGTGCAGGAACGCCACGTCGGCGGACAACTTCTCGCCTTTCGTCACGATCAGACCCGCCAGCACGTCGTTGTGGCCGCCCAAATATTTGCTCGCGCTGTGCACGACGATGTCCGCGCCAAGCTCGATCGGCCGTTGGAAGAACGGCGTCAGCAGCGTATTGTCCACGATCGTGAGCAGGTCGAACCGCTTCGCCCATGCAGCGACCTTGGCGATGTCCGTCACCATCATGAGCGGGTTCGTCGGCGTCTCGATCAGCACCGCTTTCGTGTTCGGCTTACGATGCGACTCCAGCGCGTCCAGGTCGTTCGTATCGATGTAGGTGGCCGTCACGCCGAATCTGGACATCACCTGCTCCAGCAGACGGTAAGTTCCTCCGTACAGATCGAGCGACACGAGCAGATGATCTCCGCTGCTGAACAAGGAGAAGACGATCTGCAGCGCCGCCATGCCGGAGCTTGTCGCGAATCCCGCGTCCCCGCTCTCCAGTTCGGCCGCGGCCGCTTCCAGCACGGCGCGCGTCGGGCTCTTCGAGCGGGAGTAATCAAAGCCCGTGCTTTGTCCCAGCCGGGGATGGCGGAAAGCGGTCGATTGGTAGATCGGAAAGCTGACCGCTCCGGTTTGGGGATCGTTTTGCGACCCGATTTGGGCCAGACGACTTTCAATCTTCATGATCGTTCATTTGCCTCCTAACGAATCGTGTGTGGCTTGGCCTTGCCCAGCTCGTACGGCGTCGCCTGGTATACGTAGTAGTTCAGCCAGTTGGAGAACAGCAGGTTGCCGTGCGCCCGCCAGGTGGACATCGGGAATTTCGCCGGGTCGTCGTTCGGAAAATAGTTTTTCGGAACGTTGATTCTGAGTCCTTTGGCCTTGTCGCGGTCGTACTCCCACTTGAGCGATTGCGGGTCGTATTCGGAATGCCCGGTGACGAAAATTTGCTTCCCGTCCGTCGTTGCCGCGATGTAGACGCCGGCTTCCTCCGATTCCGACAAAATCTCCAGCCCCGCCGCTTTCGCCACGTCCTCCCTCAGCACCTCGGTGTGACGGGACTGAGGCGCGTAGAACACCTCGTCGAAACCGCGCAGAAGCGGCGTGTTCGGCCTCGATACTCCGTGCGGGAAGACGCCGAACATTTTCTCGGAGAGCGGATACTTCGGAATGCCGAAGTGATGGTACAGGCCCGCCTGCGCTCCCCAGCATATATGGAAGGTAGACGTCACGTTGTCGACCGTCCAATCCATGATCTCCTTCAGCTCTTCCCAGTAATCGACTTTCTCGAACGGCAAGTGTTCGACGGGGGCGCCGGTAATGATCATCCCGTCGTATTGCTGGTCCTTGATGTCGTCGAAAGTTTTATAGAAGCTGGTCAGGTGATCCGCGGACGTATTTTTCGACGTATGCGTCTTCGGGTGCAGCAACACCGCTTCCAACTGCAGCGGCGTGTTCCCGATCAGGCGAAGCAATTGGGTTTCCGTCGTTTCCTTGGTCGGCATCAAATTCAGGATCGCAATTCGCAGCGGGCGAATATCTTGATGATACGCGACGCTTTCGTCCATGACGAAGATGTTCTCTCGCGCCAGCACTTCCTTGGCCGGCAAATTGTCCGGTACTTTGATCGGCATGCTCATTCCTCCTCCGGAATGGAAAATTCCATTTCTCCAACATAAAAACGACCCCAAATGAGTTCAGGGTCGTGTATCCATCAATCGTACGCGCGCCCCTCTCATCTGTCAGAAACGATACCGTTTCCGCAAGAATTAGCACCGTGCGTCTAATGACACTACGCCGGTTGCCGGGCTTCATAGGGCTAGTCCCTCCGCCTGCTCTTGATAAGATGGCCATCTTTATTCGGTTGTCGGGAAAACTACCCTTAATGTACCCGAAATCGCGAGGACAGTCAAGGTGTCCTTTACAGGCGGTTCGCCCTGCTCCGGCCGCTTATTTTCTCCTTGAAACGTTCGGGGGGTGAGGATTATACTTATCACGTTAACTGCATTTATCGACAAAGTCCACAGGGACTGCAAAAGGGGGGAGCCGGACATGGAAGGCGATAAACCGAAGCCGGATGGCAATCACATACGCAAGGCAGGACCGATCTCCGTCGCGGTAAAGCTCGCGGTGTCCGGCTTCTCCGGATAACGCTTATTTACTCCGGCGGAATCGTCCTGCATGAACGGAAACGGACATGCAAAGGAGCGGTTCCCATGAAAATCAGATTGGTTAACAACGGCGTGTTCACGCCTATCGACAGCATCGAAGAGACGCTGCTTCCGCCTAAGAGCGGATTTTACTGGATCGACGCGGACGTCGACGACCTGGTCGTCCTTCAGCCCCTGTTCGACCTTCACGACCTGGCCGTCGAGGACTGCCTGACGGAAGAAGAGCAGCGGCCCAAGCTGGAAATTTACGAAAACCAATACTTCCTGGTCATTAACAGCATCCGGTTCGACGACGAAGAAATTTTCCTTCGCGCGCTCAACCTGTTCCTTGGCCGCCATTATCTGATCACAGTTACCCGTCAGAAAATCAACGAGCTTCGCAGCGTCAAGCCGCTCCTGTGGGAGCAGGAGGTCGATTCCGCGGATCGGTTCCTGTACCATCTCGTCGATATCGTCGTCGATAACTATATTACGGTAGGCGACCGGATCGAAGCCCGCATCGAGAGCCTCGAAGAAGACATTCTCATGCACACGAAGAAATCCCACCTGACCGAGATCATCGGTCTTCGAAGCGAAATTTTGTGGCTGAAGAAGGCGCTCGGCCCGCAGCGCGACCTGATCGCCACACTCAACAAGAAAGACTTGCGCCTGATCGACAACGATCTGCAAAAATACTTCGGCGACATCCACGAGAACGCGGTCAAAATCTATGAGACGTTCGAGACGTACCGCGATCTGATGGGCAACTTGCGAGAGGCTTACCAGTCCAGTCTGGCGAGCCGCGCGAACGAAATCATGAGAGTTTTTACCGCGCTTACGACCATCTTCATGCCGCTGACGTTTATTACCGGAATCTACGGAATGAATTTCGACTATATTCCGGGCATGCACTTCTCCTACGGCTCGGTCGTTCTGATCGGGTGCATGGTCGCCATCGCCGTCGGCATGTTCTACTTGTTCCGCAAGAAGGATTGGCTGTGATGGACAATTCCCAATCTGTCCTGCCCCAACGAAAGGAGCCGGTTTCCGCATCCCGATAAACGGAACCCGGCTCCTTTCGTATGTCGTCAGACGGCTTGACCGGCCGACCGGCGCCGCCGGATGCGCATCATTCTCAGCTTCGCGTATTTCGTCTCCACCTCGTCGGCGGACACCGATTCTCCGTATATTTTGCGAAGGAGCGGCTTCAAGTACTGATCGCCGAGCTCGCTGATCGCGGTTTCGAACTGCAGCGCTTCCTCGGCGCTCATCTCGCCAAGCTCCTGATCCACGATCGGCAGTACGTCGTATCCTTCCTCGTCCAGACGCTCGATTCGCTCGATAAGCGCGCGCCGCGAACAGCCCAGGTCGGTCTCCAGTTGCGCAAGCGTCTTGCCGCTGCGAATTCCCTCCAATAGAGAACGCTTCTCCTTGACGACCGCCAGCTTCTTGCCGTACTTCTCCTCCTGGAGCCGGAACGTCCAGGTCGACAGCTGATCCGCCGTTACCGCTCCGGGAACCCATTCGCTAAGCGGAAACGCATGCTGCCTCTCCATGCCTTGCAGCAGCGCGACGATCTCTCCGCCGTAGCGCTCGGTCTTGACCTTCCCGAAGCCCGGAATTTCCCCCAGCTCGTCCAGCGTATGAGGCACGAATACGGCCAGCATCTGCACTTCCCGGTTCGTCGCGATCAGATAAGCCGACTTCTTCTCCTCGATCGCCTTCGCTCTCCTCCAGGCCCGAAGCGCGGATACGGCTTCCTCGGCTTCTTGCGTGTCCGCATAGCACTGCAGCAGCTGCGGCAGCGCTTGCCGGCGCTCCCAGAACGGCACCTCTTCCAGCATGCCGTCCAGAAGCGGCCTGAAGCCTTCCTTCATCTTGACGGCTACCCCGTGACGGAACGCCGCCAGCAGCTCCTCCCAGCTCATGCCCTCGTACCACAGATGCTGCACCTCCGACTCCGCGCCCTGAAGCGCGCGCCACCCGACGCTCCAGATACCTTGCAGCTCTCCGATGAACACTTGCGCGCGCTCGTCCGCATGTCCCGTCACCCGTTCGAACTGATTCAGAAATACGACTTGCATCCCTATTCCTCCTTGGCCGCATCCCGCGGCTTGATCGTATGCGTTCAAACCGCAGAGCCGGTTAGGGAAAAACGACAAAAAGCACCCCACGCCGGTTGGCGATGAGGTGCTTCCTCAATCGTGCGAACATTGAACACCTTAAGATTATCAAAATTATCCAGGTTAGGCAAGACCCCTTCGATCATTTATAATAAGGGCAACAACAGCCGCCTCAAGGAGGACTTATCCGCATGGTTTTGAAAGACTACGATTTTCTGTCCGATTCGACGGAGCAGACGTCGACCCGGTTCGTTACGTTCATTACGCCCGGCCTTAAACGCTTCGATCTGGCCATCCTGACGACGAACCGCTTTTACGGCAAAAAGCTCGTCACCGACCTGATGTTCGGGCGGAGCGCCATTCTCGGCCCCGACGATCTGGAAGAGGAAGGCGTGCTCGAAGCGGCGTTCCGCATCAGCGAAGAGGAAGCCGCGGAGCTCGCCCAGTTTCTGACGCTCGTGCTCGGGGCCGTCAACTTTACCGACTAACGGAAGCGCGGTTCGGACATTCTAACGGAATCAGACCAACCTGCGAAGGAGACGAGATTCCGCCATGCCCCCGTTCCGTTCCGAGAAAAAGCAGCCGACGACCGATCTGGCGACGGTAGAGTCGCAGCGCAACGATCTCATTCCCGAAGAGTTCCCCGAGGGACCGTACGGCTCTCCCGCTCCGATGTACGCCATCGGCAAGAGCACGCCTTGGCGCGACGACCAGCGTCCGCCCAATCCGTTCTCGTACGAGGATCGGGAGTTCCACGCCGGTCTGGAGCGCGGTTATCCCGGGGAAGTCGAAGCCGAGGACGAGATCGTCGAACAAGATTATCCCTGACGCGCAGGCCCGGAGGACAGTCGGCATTCCCGCCGACCTCTCCGGGCCTGATCTCTTAGCTCTTGCTTAACGTCTTGACCTCTTCAAGCGTAAGGTCGAGCATGTCGGCTACTTGTTCCGCCGCCAAGCCTTTGACGAGCATTTTGCGGACGGTCAGCCTTCTCTCCTCGGCTATGCCTTCCGCCTTCCCTTCTGCTATCCCTGCGTCCTTGCCCTTCAGCAGGCCCTCTTCTATCCCCTTCTCATACCCCGTACGCGCCCACGCCGGCATCAATTCCATAATCGCTTCTCCTTCCTCCCGATAATCGTGCAGCAATTCGCGCAGCATCCGCTCGTCCTGCTCAAGATCCGGCTTGAAATACAAATCCGCAACCGACATCAGCAGCGCCATCCGCGCATCGTCCAGCTTCCTTCTGAGCCGCAAAAGCATCCGCAAATAGGCCAGACGCATTTCTTTTTTCTCCTTCTCATTATAACCCATTTTCGCCAACAACGCAGCGGCTACTGGATTATCCGAATCCACGAACCGCCTCCAGGTATGCCGCCGAAGCTCCACCTTCCAATAGTGAAATCGGACGATTTCGCGCCCCGGAATAACCATCTCAAACGAATCCGGTTCCTCGCCGCCTTCGTCCGCCGTAAAGATCGCGATCGGAATGATCAACCGATGCGACTTCCGATAACGCTCGAACATGCGACTGAAATAAATGAACATCCGTTCCGGAAAGCTTTTCCGGTGCGAAGCCTGCGGCTCCATATGCACGAGAACGTACGCATCCAGAGCCTTGTAGCGGGTTTCCAGTAGCAAGTCGAGAATTTTCGCTTCCTCGCCGACAATATCGACGAGCTGTTCCTGCATCAACAGCCTCGTATGACTGTGATCCAGCAAAGCGTTTAATTCGGGGAAAAACAACTCGATAAACTCCGCGAAAAAAGTTTGCAGCAGCTTCTTAAACGCCTCGTCATGCGGGATCGTCACGCCTCTCTCCTCCTCAGGTCGGCTGGAAACGACAAACGCCGCCCACTCCCCGTAACAGGGAGCAAGCGGCGTGTGCTTCACGGCCGAATATTCGAACTATGTCCAAATTGTACCAAACCTCGGCTGGTTGCGCCAGAACTAACTTTTATCGCAAATTCGGGCCGAACAGAAGCACATTGCTCAGGTTCCGTCCCGGCGTGAACAGCTGAACCCCCTGCGAGTAGATGCCGGCCGACGCGCCTCCGTCAAGCGCCATCGCCTCGACGGCTCCCTTGGCCCGCAACAATTCCGCGATCTCTCCATGCGTGGCCGAGCCGGTCGTAACCAGGACAACGCGGCCGTCCTTCGTGATCCCGATGCCGCTGCGAGCGGCACGCTTGGCGTCGGCTCCATCCTTCTCGACGACCTTGCCGCCTTCGATCAGCTTCGGCCAGGCTTGCACGGCCGTGACGACATCGTTCCACTCGACCAGCCGCCCTTTGGCGTTCGAGTACGTCACGCGGTAATGCACCTTCCGGCCGATCTTAAACATTTCCTTCAGCTCCGCCAAGCTATCGCGCTGGTTCACGATCACGTAGCCGTCGCGAGGGATTTTCGCGTTTTCTCCGGCCGCCACTTTGGCGACTTTGCCGCCGCTGACGACGATCATAACGCCCTTGTCGGTGCCGATTCTCGCGCCGTAGTCGGGCGTATAGATCGTCGTCCCGCTGCCCGCGCGACGGTTCACGTAGCTCGCCGTCCAGCGGCGCCCCGAATCGTACAGTCCGTCGAAGCCTCCCGTGATGTTCGGCGACGCCGCCTCAAGCCGTGCAGTGCCGTCCGCGGCAAAGCTGATGATCGTGCCAACGCTTCCGGTATTGAACAGCAGCTCCCCATCCTTGATCAGCGTTCCGTAAGGCAGCGGCACCTCATCGTTGTACGCAGCGAAGTACGTGCCGTTAATCGCATAGCTCGCCTGACGCCTCGTCACGATCGCCTTCATCGCTTCCGCGTTGCCGAGCGCATCATTGCCGAGCCCGAGGCCCGCGGGCATTCCTTGCGGCAGCACAATCGTATTGACGTACACTTTCCGGCCGTTCAGCTTCATCTGACCCGACTCCGTCTTCGGCGCGATGTCCGGCTTGAACTTGACAGGGTCGACGATCTGCAGCCGGAAGCTGCAGCTGGCCGCTTCGCGCTCGTATCCGGACGCCGTGACCTCCACCTGCGTCACGCCCTTCGCCAACGGCACGGCGATGCCTTGCGACGTCACGCGGGCCAGCTTCGGATTGGCCAATTCATAGTACACATACGGTTCGTATTGAAAAAGAGCGTCCAGGCTCTTGTGGCTGTTCAGCGGCAGCTTGACCGTTTCCCGCGGACAGGCGAGTTCGCCCGCCTGCTGCTCCTCTTGTGGAACTGGAGACCTATCCGTTCCCGCATCCGCCCCTATCAAACTTAATCCAAGCACTCCTGCCCCTGCTGCCTTGACCAAGAAACGAAACTTTTTACCCACGAAAAAAGACCCCTTCCTTCCGAATAAAGTTATTTTCGGAAGGAAGGGGCCTATTGTTTAGAAGCCGAAGTAATTTTGGGCGTTGCGGAAGCAGATGTCCTCCACCATGCCGCCGAGCAGCTCCATATCGTGCGGAGCTTCTCCGCGCTCGACCCACTCGCCGAGCATGTCGCACAAAATTCTGCGGAAATATTCGTGCCGCGGATAGCTCAGGAAGCTGCGGGAATCCGTCAGCATGCCGACGAAACGGGACAGCAGGCCAAGATTGGCCAGCGCGTTCATCTGCTCCAGCATGCCGTCCTTCGTATCGTTGAACCACCAGGCCGAGCCGAGCTGGATTTTACCCGGAATGCCGCCGCCTTGGAAGCTGCCCATCACCGTTCCAAGCACATAATAGTCCTTCGGATTAAGCGAGTACAGAATCGTTCTCGGCAAGCCGGCTTTGGCGTCGATGCCGTCCAGCAGCTTCGTCAGCGGATACGCCAGCTCTCCGTCGTGAATCGAGTCGAAGCCGGTATCCGGACCGAGTCGGGAGAACGTACGGCTGTTGTTGTTGCGGGAAGCGTGGATGTGCAGCTGCATCGTCCAGCCGAGCTTGCTGTACTGTTCGCCCAGGTGAAGCAGCGTGTACGTCTTGTATTTGCTTTCCTCTTCCAGCGTCAGCGTCTCGCCGTTAAGCGCCCGCGCATAGATGTCGGACACTTCTCCGAGGCTCGTCTCGGCGTACAGCACGCGGTCGAGCGCATGGTCCGACACTTTGCAGCCGACCTTCGCGAAGAAAGCGATGCGGCTGTCCACCGCCACCAGGAAGCCCTCGTACGTATCGACGTTCGTTCCCGCCGTATCCCCGAGCTTGCGAACCCAGGGCACGAACGTGTCGCGGCGAATTTCCAGCCCTTTGTCGGGCCGGAACGACGGGAGCACGAGGCAATCGAAATCGGCGATGCCCTTGATTCCTTCATGGTATTCGAGCGCATCGGTCGGATCGTCGGTCGTGCAGATGACGCGCACGCGCTGATCCCGGATCAATTTTCTGACGGAAAATGGTTCGGAGCGCAGCACCGCGTTCGCCTTCTCCCAGATCGCCGGCGCGTTCTTCTCGTTGATCGGCTCTTCAATGCCGAAATAACGTCTCAGCTCAAGATGCGACCAGTGGTACAGCGGATTGCCGAGCGTCGCGGGAACCGTTCTCGCCCACGCGAGGAAACGGTCATAGTCGTCTACCCCCGGTCCTCCGGTCACAAGCGCTTCCTCGATTCCGTTCGCCCGCATCGCTCTCCACTTGTAGTGGTCCCCGTGCAGCCAAATTTCCGCGAGGTTGCCGAAACGCTTGTCCTCGTAAATTTCCTGCGGATTCAAATGACAGTGATAGTCGATAATCGGCTGCCCCGCCGCGTAATCGTGATACAGTCTCCGCGAAACCTCGCTCTGAAGCAGAAAGTGCTCGCCCATGAACTCCTTCACTACGTTATCGCTCCTTCATCGAAATTTGACCAGCTCGTCGACGCGCACCGCCTGTCCCGTCCGAATCGAACGGTTCGCCGCGATGCCCGTCAAAATGCTTTTCGCTCCGTCGATATGATTCGCCGCCCGCTTGAACCGATCCTCCGTCGGAACGCCGAAAATATCGTTCAGCAGCACCGGATCGCCGCCGCCGTGCCCGCCTTCGCCCTCTTCGACCTCGACCTCGTAAGGAGCCGCGAACATCGGAAACACCGTGATGGACCTGTCTTTCAGCGCGCCTTCCTCGGCTTTCTCGCCGCCCGAGTTGACGTACGATTGCTCGACGATCGTCATCTCGATCCGGCCCTTCGTGCCGTTAAATGCGATCCGGTAGCCTTCCCAAGGAAGATAGGCGTTGAGGGAATACGTCAAAATCGCATTGTTCTTGTACCGGACCAGCACGCCCATCGTATCCTCGATGCTGATGCCGTCTCCGAACACGCTCTGGTCGCGCTGGTAACCGTCTTCGTGCTCGGCGTCCAGATAGAGCGCCTTCAGGTTGTCGTTCTCGTCGAGCGGCAGCGCGAACGGATCGTCCTTGGCGTTCGGATTTCCGGTCGCACGGTCGTAGAACTGGGTCACTCCGCGCTGCTCCGCGTTCTCCTTGCCGTAGAACAGCAAATCCCCGAAAGCGAACACCGTATCCGGCTCCGAGCCGATCCAGAAGTTGACGAGATCGAAATGGTGCGTCGACTTGTGAACGAGCAGGCCGCCGCTGTTTCTTTTGTCCCGGTGCCATCTGCGAAAATAATCTGCCCCGTGCTGCGTGTTCAGCAGCCATTCGAAATGGACCGAAGTGACTTTGCCGATCGCGCCGTCTTCGATCAGCTCTCGGGCTTTCGTGTGGTGCGGCGCATAGCGGTAGTTAAACGTCACCCGCACGTTCCGGCCGGTGCGCTCGACCGCGTCCAAAATATCCTGGCACTTCTTCTCGTCTACCGTCATCGGCTTCTCGGTCACGACGTCGCAGCCCAGCTCCATCGCGCGGATGATGTACGTATGGTGAGTGCGGTCCACGCTCGTCACGATGACGGCGTCGGGCCGTTCCTTCGCGATCATCTCTTCGAACTGCTCGGCCTTGTAAGTCGCGACCGGACGATAGCCGTAACGCTCGGTCAACTGCCGGTTCGCGTAATTCATCCGGGTCTGGTTCGTGTCGCAGAACGCCAGCAGCTCCGACGTATCGCGGAAAGACGTCGCGATCGCCGAATAGAAAAACTCCGCCCGTCCGCCCGAACCTACCAACACATACTTTTTCTTGTCGCTCATATTCGCTCACCCTTATGTTTGGATTGTTGTTCCGATAAGAGTAACTTATAGCAAACAAGAAACGTTTTCTCCTTCTTTCCTGCTCATTGCCGCCGAAACCCCGCATATTTTGCTATAATACGTAATAAACCTCGCGAAAAGAAAGAGGGGGCGGCCTCGTTGACGACATCGTCCTTGCCGGAAAGGCTCGAACACGGAAGCCTGTTCGACTCCTTTTACATCGAATACGTGCGGCGCACTCAGCCCTTCACGATGGACGTGCATCATTTCCATTCCTACTTCGAGCTGTACTGCCTGCTGTCCGGCACGCGCGATTATTTCGTCCGCGATTCGACGTACGCCGTGGAAGCGGGCGATCTCGTGTTCATCGGCCCGAACGCGCTGCACCGCACGCTGCTGGCCGGCGATCCCGCACATGAGCGCATCGTCGTCCATATCGACGACCGCTACGTTCGAGACGTACTCGGCGAGCATGCCGAGCTGCTGCTCTGTCCTTTCGAGGCCGCGGCTCCCATCGTCCGGCTCCGCGGCGAGCAGCGGCTGCGGCTGGACGCGCTGACAAGCCGCATGCTCGAAGAGCTTCGGACGCGGCCGCCCGGCTTCGAGCTGGCGCTGAAGACGGCGGTCGCCGAGCTGCTGCTGCTCTCCGCGCGCGCCGTTCATGCCGGCCATGCGACGGAAGCTTCCCTCAGTTCCCCGATGCATCGCAAAATGTCCGAAATCGTGCGCTACCTGAACGCCAACTACGGCGAACCGATCAAGATCGGGGAGCTGGCCGAGCGCTTCTACATCAGCCCGTACCACATGAGCCGCTCATTCAAGGCGGCAACCGGCTTTACCGTCATCGACTACTTGAACCTGACGCGCGTCAAGGAAGCGCAGCGACTGCTCCGCGAGACCCGCCTTCCGATTACGGAGGTCGCGGCCCGGACCGGCTTCGACAACTTCTCCCACTTCGGCAAAACGTTCAAAAAAATAACCCGGGCCTCCGCCCGGGATTATCGCAAAGAGCATAACGCCGCCTCTCCACAATAGCATACTGCGCGAGGAGGCGGCTTTATTGGAATAGTACGTTTTCGCTTCCGATTTAACTGTGAGTCTTCAACGAATCATCGGCGCACACAGGCCTTCAGCCGCTCGTGCAGCTGCCGCAGCCCATCCCGATCCGGCGTCGCCGTCATTGAGCGCTCGCCTTCGGAATTTCGTTGTTCGCGATCATCTCTCCGAACGGGCTGATATACGAATTGCCCGCCGGCCGCTCTTGCTTGTTCGCCAGAGGAAGCAGCGGGAAGAGCAGCTCGGCCGTCCGGTACGCTTCCTCGAGATGCGGATAGCCGGACAGGATGAACGTCTCGATGCCGAGCTCGGCATACGCCTTCATACGGTCGGCGACCGTCTGCGGATCTCCGACGAGCGCGGTGCCGGCTCCGCCCCGCACGAGGCCTACGCCGGCCCACAGATTCGGGCTGATCTCCAGCGCCTCGCGGCTGCCGCCGTGCAGGTTCATCATTCGCCGCTGGCCGACCGAGTCGAAGCGGTCCAATATTTTCTGCGCGCCGGCGATCGTCTCGTCGTCCAGGTAGCCGATCAGCTCTTCGGCGGCTTTCCAGGCGTCCTCCTCCTTCTCCCGGACGATGACGTGCAGGCGAATGCCGAATCGCACCGTCCTTCCTTGCTGCGCGGCCAGCTCGCGAACGACGGCGATCTTCTCCGCCACCTGCTCCGGCGGCTCCCCCCAGGATAGGTAAACGTCGACATGGCGGCCGGCGACCTTATGGCCCGCGTCGGAGGAACCTCCGAAGTAAAGCGGCGGATACGGCTGCTGCACGGGAGGGTACAGCACTTTGCCCCCGTCGATGCGAATGTACTCGCCGGCGAAGTCGATTTCTTCGCCCTGCAGCGCCTTGCGCCATACGGTCAGAAATTCGTCCGTCAAGTCGTAGCGGGCGTCATGGCTCAGATGCAGGCCCTCCCCGGCCAGCTCGACCGGATCGCCGCCCGTCACGACGTTGATCAGCAGCCGACCGCCCGAAATCCGGTCGAACGTCGACGCCATTCGCGCGGCGATCGTCGGGGACATGAGCCCCGGCCGAACCGCGACGAGAAACTTGAGCCGACGGGTAATCGGAATAAGCGCGGATGCGGCGATCCAAGGATCTTCGCAGGATTTGCCCGTCGGCAGCAGCACGCCTCCGAATCCGAGACTGTCGGCCGCTTTGGCGATTTGGCTCATGTAGTCGAAGTCGACCGCCCGGGCGCCATGGCCGGTGCCCAAATATTTTCCGTCCCCGTGGGTCGGGATGAACCAGAACACTTCCATTTCCTTCAAGCCCCTTTCCTGACTAGCGCGTCTGCCTCAGCAGCTTCCATACCGGATCGATCAGCGCGGCCTTATCGCTGCTTAAATATTGATTGGCATAGCTCCTTACCGGGTCGCCGGCGTAGAACCTTTCGTACAGCTCGTGCCGCGAGCCCAAGGGGCTTCCGATCAGATCCCAGGCCAGCTTGAACAGCCGAACCTTCTGCTCGGCGCCCACCGACACCCCTTCGAAGTAACGGTTCAGCAAGTCGCCGAGCGGACCGTCGAACTGGCTCATCCGCGCGGGCGTCTGCACGAACCCTCCCCCGCCGACCTGCTGTAAAATCTCGATCGCGCGCGGGTACAGCTTCGTCCCGATGCTTCTCGCCGTATCGATGAACGTCGGCTCCGGCAGCCACATTCCCGTTGCCGGGTCGGGCTTCGCCTGCGCTTCCGCGGCAATCAGCAGCGCTTTGACCGTATCGATCTGCGTGATGAGCTCGCCGAGCTTCTCCTGAACGTGGAGAAAACCGTTCACCCCGATCGCGTCGGCGACGGCGAACGTCACCCCGGCGACGAATTCCAGCTTGGCGACGAAGCGAACGACCGTCTGGTGGAAAGCCAGCGAATTCGAAGGCACATGCGAGCGCAGCTTCCAGACCGCGTCGGCATCCCCGTTCAGCAGCACCCGCTCCCACGGAACGAGCACCTCGTCGAACAGCAGCACCGCGTCCATCTCGTCGTAGCGCGAGCTGAGCGGATGATCCTGCCCGTCGGGCTCGGCGAACGATTCCCGGCAGACGATGTGCAGCCCTTCCGATCCGGCCGGCACGATCAGCGCATGGGCGTGCTTGCTATGCCGGGCGTCCAGCTTGTTGAACGAGAAAATGAGAAAATCGTGCGTGTAGGGCGCGCCCGTCGCGATCATCTTGGCTCCGCTCAGCACGATGCCTTCTTTCGTTTCCTTGACGACATGCAAGTAGCGCTCGGCGAGCCGCTTGTCGTCCAGTCCCTTCGAGCGGTCGATCTGCGGGTCCAGCAGCGAAGTCGTCAGGAAGCGGTCGTTGTCCCTGGCTTCCTCGTAGTACGCGGAGATCTTCGCCTCCAGCCCGGCGTCCAGCTTGCCGAGCTGCTTGCGCGAGCCGTACCACCCCGCCACCAGCGAGCGCGCATAATCGGACAGGCGGCTCATGACGCCGTTCGTTTCCTTGGCCCAATAAGCGAACGCCCGGCTTCTCTTCGCCAAATCTTCGGCGGTGTAAGGCACGAGAAACGAGCTGTGGGCGAATCTGCCGCTATCGTCCGCCGCGTACCCGACATAGTCTCTGCGGCGGGGATCGTCAAGCAGGTCGAACAGTCGGCCGATCGTGGAGAGCGTCCCGGAGAAAGCCGGATGCCCCGGCAGCTCGGTTACTTTCTCCTGGTCTACCCATACGTTCCTGCCGTCCTGAAGGCTGTCCAGAAAGCGTTGGCCTCTCGATGTCATGTTCCGGATCGCTCCTTCGCCTCGCCTGCGCGGCGGAATGCCGCGCCCGGATGTCTGTCCGGCAGACGGCTTGCGCCGGGCCCGAACAGCTTCTCGCGCATCGTCCCCTTGGCGTATTCCGTTTTGTACAGGCCGCGCTCCTGCAGGATCGGCACGACCAGATCGATGATGTCCTTCAAGCTGCCGGGCGTAATGAGATGAGCGAGATTAAAGCCATCGATGCCTGTCTTCTCCACCCAAGCCTGCATCTGATCGGCGACCTCCTCGGCCGAGCCGAACAGCAGGGCGCTTCGTCCCCCGATCTTGACGATCTCGTCGACGACTTCCCCGACGTTCATCCGCTTCTCCGACATCGTCGTGAACCGGGCCACGGCCGCCTGTCCGTGATCGGACGCGAAATAGGACAAATAGTCGGAACGGTCGTACTTGGACAAGTCGATGCCGCTGAAGCCCCCGTACAGCACCTGCGGAGCGTCTTCGCTGCGCAAGGCCGTATATTCCCTGAGCTTCTCCTCCGCTTCCGCCCGCGTCCGGCCCACGATGGAGTTAATAGCCATGAACACTTTTACGTCCTCCGGCTTGCGTCCGTAGGAGACGGCCTTCGCGCGGATGTCGTCGACGTAAAACTTCAGGCTCTCGTAGTTATGCGCGTCGATGAACACGCACTCCGCGTGCTTCGCGGCGAACTCCCGCCCTTTGGCGGACGTCCCGGCTTGATACAGCACGGGCGTGCGCTGAGGCGAAGGCTCGCTCAGATGAGGTCCCGGAATGTTGTAATACTGCCCCTCGTGATTGATCTCGTGAACTTTGGAAGGATCGGTATAGATGCCGCGTACGGCGTCGCGAACGACGGCGTCCTCCTCCCAGCTCGCTTCCCACAGCTTATAGACGACTTCCATGTATTCGTCCGCAACCTCGTAGCGGCGATCGTGGTTGACCGCCTGGTCGAGTCCGAAATTTTTCGCGGCGCTCGGCAGGAACGAAGTGACGATGTTCCACCCTACCCGGCCTCCGGTCAGATGATCGAGCGTGGACATTCTTCTCGCATGAGCGTAAGGAGGCTCGTAGGTCGTCGGGATCGTGACGGCGAAGCTCAGATGCTCCGTCGCGTACGCCATCGTCGGAATAACCAGCGACGGATCGTTGACCGGCACCTGGACGGCGTCCCGCAGCGCGGCGTCGCGATTGCCGCGGAACACGTCGTAAAATCCGTAGACGTCCGCCAGGAACAAGGCGTCGAACAAGCCCCGCTCCAGCAATTGCGCCAGTTCGACCCAGTAGCGCAAATCCTTGTAGCGGTGGCGCTCGCTCGCGGGATGCTTCCATAAGCCGTGCGCGCTGTGCATGGCCGTATTCATATCGAATGCGTTAAGCCGTATTTGTTTCCCCATGTTCATTCCCCTCGCGCGAAGCGGTATCCCGCGCCCGGATGCCGCTCGGGAAGCCGGGCGCGGCCGGCTCCGAACAGCTTCTCGCGCATCGTGCCCGCTTCGTAGCTTGTTTTGTATAAACCCCGTTCCTGCAAGACCGGCACGACGAGATCGACGATTTCCTTCAGACTGCCCGGCGTAACCAGGTGGCCGAGATTAAAGCCGTCGATACCGGTTTTCTCGACCCACTCCTGCATCCGGTCGGCGACCTGCTCGGCCGAGCCTTTGAGCAGCACGGTTCTTCCGCCGATTCTAGTAACGGACTCGATCACTTCCCCGTAGGTCATCTCCTTCGGAGACAGCTTCGTATACCTCGCCATGACCGTCTGGCCGTGATCCGTCGCCCGATAGGTCAGAATCTGGTTCGGATCGCCCTGCGCCAGGTCGACTCCCGTATATCCGCCGTAGATGGCCTGGGGGCCTTCCGCACTGCTTAGGGCGGTCAATTCTCGGTATTTCTCCTCCGCCTCGGCTTCCGTTCTCCCCACGATCGTGCTGAGCGCCATAAACACTTTGACATCGTCCGGCTCCCTGCCGTACGCGACCGCTCTGGCACGAATGTCGTCCACGTAAAACTTCATGCTCTCGAAGGAGTGACCGTCGATGAAGACGCATTCCGCGTGTTTGGCGGCGAACGCCCTGCCCCTCTCCGACGCGCCCGCCTGATAAATGACCGGAGTCCGCTGGGGCGAAGGCTCGCTCAGATGAGGTCCGGGAACCCGGTAATGCTTCCCTTCGTGACCAATCTCCCGAACTTTGAGAGGATCGGTATAGACGCCTGCGGCCGGATCGCGAACGACGGCGTCATCGGCCCAACTGCCCTCCCACAGCTTGTAGACGACTTCCATGTATTCGTCGGCCCGCTCGTAGCGCTCGTCGTGTCCGATCATCCCGTTCAGCCCGAAATTGCGGGCGGCGCTCGGGAGGAAGGACGTGACGACGTTCCAGCCGATACGGCCGTTCGTCAGATGATCCAGCGTCGTCATTCGTCTCGCATGGGCGTAAGGATGCTCGTAGGTCGTCGGCACCGTCACGGCGAAGCCGAGATGTCGGGTCGCATAGGCCATCGTCGGGATAATCAGCGCCGGATCGTTGATCGGGGCCTGGACGGCGTCCCGCAGCGCGGCGTCGCGGCTGCCGCGGAACACGTCGTAAAACCCGTATACGTCCGCGAGAAACAAGGCGTCGAACAAGCCCCGCTCCAGCAGTTGCGCCAGTTCGACCCAGTACCGCAAATCCTTGTAACGATGCCGCTCGTTGTCCGGATGTTTCCACAGGCCGTGCGAATTATGCATGGCCGCGTTCATATCGAAGGCGTTGAACCGGATCTGCTTCGCCATCGCTCAGCCCTGCTCCTGGACGCCAAGCTCGTACTTGGCGACGTACAGCCGGCACAGCTCGCTGGAGTAGGCCATCAAGCCGCCCGCCTGGGCATCGCGCAGATGCCGCTCGAAGGACAGTGCGCGCGTGAACGCCAGTCCGCCTCCGACGCGCAAGCCGAGATCGGCTGCGTCCTTGGCGATCTGATTCGCCAGGATTTTGGCTTCCATCGAGACGATGATCGTCTCCTGGGAGCCCTCGTCCGCCAGCTCCAGCAATCGCTCGGCCAGCAGCTTGGCGGCTTTCAGGCGAACGTGAATGTCGGCCGTCTCGTACTGAATCCACTGTACGTGGGAGAGCGGCTTGCCGTCGGCCAGCTTCTTCCCTTTCGCCTGCGCGATCAGCGCGTCGTACGCCGCCTGGGCGATGCCGAGCGACAGCCACGGCAAGCCGAGCGCAATCAGATTTTGGCGCGGGGACGCGGCCTCGACGAAGCGGTTGGCCGCTTGGAGCCGGGTGCCGCGGAAGCCGATCAATTGGCTTCGCGTGCCTCGCATGCCGAGCGCGTCCCAGATGTCGTGAATGTCGACCGTATCGTCCCGCTCCACGCCGAAGAAGGCGGGTTGGCCGTCGATGCTCGCGTTGATCAGGAAGTAATCGGCCAGCTCGGCGCCGGAGACGAAGCGTTTCGCTCCGTCGAGACTCCAGTCGCCGTCTCCGAGCGGCGTCGCCTCCTGTACGGGATTCAGGAACAGATTGCCCGAGGAAGGCTCGCTAAGCGCGTTGGCGAAGCGCTTGCCCTGCTTCCACTCCCGCAAATAATGCTCGGATCTCTCCGGCGAAGAGAGCGTGATCAGCGATTCGGCGGCGGCCGTGTTCATCAGCCAGACGCAAGCGGTCGACGGGCAGCCTCTGGCAATCTCGAACACGATCCGTCCGAACGTCCGGTACGAGATGCCCGCTCCGCCTTTCTCTTCGGGAAGAATCGCCGTGTCGAGCCCGCGCTCGAACAGCTCCCGCAAGTTATCCTTCGGCAGCTCGGCGTTCCGGTCGATCTCGGCCGCCGTCAAGGCGAACTTCGCCGACAGCTCGGACGCAAGATCGATCCAGCGCTGCTCCTTCTCATGCGATATCAAAGTGCTCATAGATAGTTTCCTCCGTCGCGCGTTCTGTGCGTTTGCGTTATTTCGGCAAATATTCCGTCGTGAACGCTTCGTTCACGTCGACGTCGTTCTTGAGCAAGCCGACTTCCAGCAGCTGCTTCTTGTTCTCTTCCCAGCGCGCTTCCTTCATGACGCCGAAGCCTTCCGTCGCGGCGTCGCCTCCCGTTACGAACGGCTTGTAGGCGACGGCCTGCTCGTTCATCGCGGGGATCGGCAATTCCTTGTTGTCCTCATGAATGCGCACGTTCACTTCCTCGAAGTGGTCGAAGTAATACGCCCAGCCCTTCTTCACGGCGCGCAAGTAGCCTTTGACGACCTCCGGATTTTCCTTCAGGAAGCTTTCCGACGTGATGATCGTAATCTCGTAAGGATCGTAGCCCGACTCGGACAGCAGGAACGGTTCCGCTTCCACGCCCTGTTCTTTGAGCGTAATCGGCTCGGAGGTGGAGAAGCCGTGCAGCAGAGACGTCTCGTCCGCGAGGAAGCGCACGAGCGTTCCGTCGGTCACTTGCTCTTTCAATTGCAGATTGTATTTCTTCTTCACGTATTCGTATGCCGGCACCCCGGGAACGAAGAAGGCGGTGCGGCCGTTCAGATCCTCGAACGATTGGATGTTTTGCGATTTGTGGAAAATGAGCGCCTGGGGCGAGCCTTGCAAAGCCGCGGCCACGGCTACAATCGGCAGCCCTTCCTCGCGGTTTTGCAGCACGGTATCGGCTTTGGCGAAGCCGAATTCGGCATTGCCCGTGGCGACGATCTGCCGGCCGTTCACTTTGGGGCCGCCCGGCTTGATCGTCACGTCGAGACCTTCTTCCTCGAAATAACCCTGAACCAGCGCGGCGTATTCCCCGCCGTATTCCGGCTCCGCGAACCAGCCGAGCTGGACGGTGATTTTGCGCAGCTCCTTCGGCTTCTCCTCCGGCGAGGCGGAAGGGGAGGCTGCGGGCGACTGCGACGCGGAAGCAGAAGGTTTGGCGGACTCCGGGGAGGCGGAGGAAGCTCCCGGCTCCGCTTTGCCGCCGCAAGCGGCCAGGACTACGGTCGTTATCAGCAATAAAAGAGTTAATTTGAACGGTTTTTTGAACATCGTCATCATTCCTTCGGATAAAATTTAATCGTTGTCGGGCGCGAGCTCCGACTCGTGCCAGGAGCCCAGCAGCTTGCGGGAAAACCAATTGACGAGCTGATAGAAAGTAATGCCGAGCAGCGAGGCCATCAAGCCGCAGGCGAACAGATACGGCGTCTGAATCCGCATCGCCGCATACGTAATCGCGTAGCCGAGGCCGCCCTGCCCACCGCCGACGCCGGCGACGTATTCCCCGACGATCGCGCCGATTACGCAGAGAGAGCAGGAAATTTTGAGGCCGCCCACGATGTACGGAAGCGCCGCGGGAATGCGCAGCTTCCACATCGTCTGCCATTTCGAGGCGTTGTAGAGGCGGAACAGGTTTTTCAAGTGTTGATCCGTGGAGTTGAGCCCGATCAGCGTGTTGGACAGCATCGGGCAGAAGCCGATCAGGAAAGCGATAATGACGATCGACCTCAGCCCCGCGTCGAACCAGATGACGATGATCGGGGCGACGGCGACGATCGGAATCGTCTGCAGCACGATCGCGTATGGATAGACGCTTCTCTCGATCACTTTCGAGCTGGCCAGCAGAATCGCGCCCAACACGCCTCCGACGACGGAGAGCACAAAGCCGATCACGGTTTCCAACGCCGTTGTGTATACGGAGCCGAGCAGGCTCCTCCAGTTGTCCCCGACCGATGCGACCATATCGGTCGGCTTCGGCAGCATGTAAGGCGGAATGCCGGCCTGACCGACGATCAGCTGCCATAACCCGACGAACAGCACGAAGGCGACGACGGGCGGGACGATGCGTCCGAGCTTTCCGCTTCTAAAGGCGTTCATAGCGTACAATCCCCTTCATTCGAATCGTTCTCACGATTCCGATTAATGCTTGAGCGATTCGCTCACTTCGCTGACGTAACGGCCGAAGTCGGGGTCAGCCCTGAACCGCTCCCCGCGCGGATACGGCACGTCGATGCGGATTTCGCCGGCGATTCTTCCCGGTCTCGGCGTCATGACCATAACCCTGTTCGACAGGTACACCGCTTCGAAAGCGTTGTGCGTCACGAACAAAATCGTCATCCGCTCCGTTTTCTGCCGAATCGTCAGCAATTCGTCCTGCAGCGTCTGCCTCGTAATCTCGTCCAGCGCGCCGAAAGGTTCGTCCATGAACAAAATTCGCGGATTGGCGACAAGCGCACGCGCGATCGACACGCGCATTTTCATGCCCCCGGACAGCTCGCGCGGCAGCGCTTTGGCGTAATCCTGCAAGCCTACGAGATGCAGCACCCGTTCCGCTTCTTCGATCTGGCGTTTCTTGGGCTGCTTGCGAAGCTGCAGCGGCAAGGCGATATTATCCCTTACCGATACCCACGGAAGCAGCGTCGCTTCCTGGAAGACGCAAGCGATACCGTTGCTCTTCCTCGCTTCGTCCGGAGACCCGCCGAGAATTTCTATTTCTCCCCCGGTCGGCGCGGACAAACCCGCGGCCATGCGAAAAATCGTGGATTTGCCGCAGCCCGAAGGCCCGACGAATGAAACGAAATCCCCCTCGCGAACGCTCAAATTCGCTTGCTGTACGGCGATCGTTCCGTTTTTATACGTTTTCGACACGTTGTTCAGGCCAAGCACTTGCATTTCCGTCTCCCTCCTCCTTGCAACCCGCCGTCCCAACTCTATTTCAACGAACCTCCAGTTGTCTGGTCAGTAGAACGCCCCTGGCAGCTTCCGCCGCTTCAGGTTAATAGGAATCTTAATTTACCAAATTCCTATGTGTCAAGTAGGATTAATTCTTGTAGAACGGACGCATTTACACTAAAATGAACATAGTCGAGTTCACTCAAGCTCGAGGCGAACTGAAATTTGGACCACGATAAGGAGGGATTAAAGATGGCGGCAAAACGCAGAAGATTTACGCCCAGCCAGAAGGCGCACATTTTATCCAAGCTTCTTGAGGAACAGGTCAGCGTCGCCGGATTGGCCGAGGAATACCGGATTTCGCCCGTCGTCTTGAACAGGTGGAAAAATCACGCCGTCCAGAACATGCACAAACTGTTCGAAAACGAGCGCAAGTCGGAAAACGAACTGAAGACCGCTTACGAGCATAGGATCGAGGAACTGCAGGAGGAAGCCGACAAGCTGCGCCTGCAACTGGAGTGGCTGAAACAGGCGATGATTTCGAGACTTCCCAAGGAGCATCGCAACGAACTTGTCGTCAAGGACGACGGAGGACTGCCGATCCGGACGCAGACCGCTCTGCTCGGGTTGAGCCGATCGACGCTGTATTACCGGATGAACAACGGCTCCTCCGGGAGACGGTCGCCGCTGGAGGACGAACGAAAGGAAGCCGCCCACTTTCCTGCCTACCTGTTTGCCGGCTTAAGCATGGAGCCGCAGCGCTCCAGTCGCGAGAAGGAGCTGTCCAAGCTCAAGATCATCAACGGCTGGATGGACGTGTTCGGCGGCTATCATTGATGCCGAACTTATTTTTTTCGTTTTCGTGTCCAACGGCGGGAAGCTCTCGTCGGTTATCCTCGCCGTGGTTTCGAACTAATCGTCAAATATTAAAATTCTCTCATAATATAAAAAAAGAACCTGCACCCCGGTATACCTTCGCCCGCGTGCAGGTTCTTTCGATAGTATGGATGAATTCAGGATACCTCTATCAGCTTGCCGACCTCTTTGACAAGACTGTTAAACTCCAGTTCTTCGAACAGCGCGGCGATTTGAACCTGATTCGGCCGCCAATGTGAATCCTCGACGGAGCAGGCGACGGGCGCCTCGCAATAGATCGTCGCCAGCTCGCGGCACAGATGCAGCATCTCGACGTCCGCTTCGATTTTCGCTTTGACGCCTTTCGGCAGGAGATGCAGATTCTCCAAAATGCCGTCGATGGAGCCGTACTCGACGAGCAGCTTCGTTGCCGTTTTCTCGCCGATCCCTTTGACCCCGGGGTAATTGTCCGAAGTGTCCCCGATCAGCCCCTTCAGATCGATAAATTGCTGCGGGGTAAGCTGCTTCTCTTCCAGCAGCTTCTCCTTGTCGTACACCGCGTAGTTGGACGGTCCCTTCTTCATGATGACGACTTTAACCCGCTCGTCGACGAGCTGGAGCATATCGTGATCTCCGGTCAGCACGTAGACGTCCATATGCTGGCCGAATTGCTTCGACAGCGTCCCGATGCAATCGTCCGCCTCATAGCCCGAAATGCCAACGTTCGGGATACTTAGCCCGCTCACGACATCCTTCACGAGATCGAACTGCGGAATCAGGTCCGCCGGTGCTTCCGGGCGGTTCCCCTTGTAGGCGTCGAACTTGTCGGTCCGGAACGTCTTGCTGCCCATATCCCAGCAGCAGACGATATGCGACGGGCCGAATGTGCGGCAAGCGTCAAGCAAGTATCGGACAAAGCCGAACACCGCGTTCGTCGGCAGCCCCGCCTTCGTCTTGCGAATGTATCCTCCGTAAGCGTTGGCGAAATAGCCTCTGAACAGCAGCGCCATTCCGTCGACGAGCATTACTTTCGGTTCGGTCATGTTCATTCCCCCTTATTTCCGCGGCTCCGCGGCGCGAAGGAATTCACCGATCCGCTTCGCCGCCTCCGCTAGAATCTCCTCTTCCTCGACCAGAGCCAATCTGACGAAGCCTTCTCCCCGTTCTCCGAACGCATTGCCCGGTATCGAAGCCACGCCCGTGGCCGCAAGCAGGGACTGGGAGAAGCTTCTCGAAGCCCATCCTTCCGGCACGCGCGCCCACAGGAACATCGTCGCCTGCGGAGAAGGCACGTTCCAGCCTTGTTCGCGAAGCGCCCGGACGAATACGTCGCGGCGGCGCTCGTACAAGCCGGCGATCGGCTTCGGTGCGTTCATATCCATTTTCAGCGCCGCAATGCCCGCTTCCTGGGTGCCCAGGAAGACGCCGAAATCGATGTTGTTTTTCAGGTCGCGCAAGCTGGACAGCGCCTCCCGGTTGCCGACCGCGAAGCCGAGCCTCGTCCCGGCCAAGTGATAGGACTTGGACAGCGAGTGAAACTCGATGGCGACCTCGAACGCGCCCGGCACCTCAAGCACGCTCGGAGGACGCAAGCCGTCGAAAGCCATCTCGCTGTAGGCGTTGTCGTGAACGAGCAGCACGCCGTGCTTGCGCGCCGTATGTACGGCCCGCTCGAAGAACGCCAGATCGGCGGCAGCCGAGAGCGGGTTGCTCGGATAGTTCAAGATCATGAATTTGACTTTATCCCAGACGGATTGAGGCACCGCCTCGAAATCCGGCAAGTAGCCGTTCTCCTCCAACAGCGGGAGCGGAATCGGCTCGACGCCGGCAACCGCAAGCCCGGCTCCGTACACCGGGTATCCCGGGTCCGGCAGCAGCGCGGCATCTCCCGGGTCGGCTACGGCAAGCGGCAGATGCGCCAGACCGTCCTGCGTGCCCATCAAAGCAACAATCTCGCTTCCCGGATCGAGCTCCACGCCGAATCTGCGGTCGAACCACTTCGCCACCGTTTGCCGGAACGCCAATGTGCCTTCCGTTCCCGGGTAGCGATATGTGTCGGAACGCAGACTTGCGTCCGCCAACACGCGGCGAAGCTCCTCCTCCGGCGGCCGGTCCGGACTTCCGATGTCGAGCGAGATAACGGACAGTCCTTTCTCCCGGGCTTCCCGCTTCCAGCCGGACACCTCGGCGAAGATCGCGGATCCGAGCCTGTCTAGCTTTTGCGCGCGCACATTCAGCTTCTTCATCGTCCGTACCACGCCGGCCCGAAGTCCTGCTCCTTAAAGCCGATCGTCGTCTTGACGCCGTCGGAGACGATCGGACGCTTGATCAGCATGCCGTTCGACGAGAGCAAGCGAATTTTCTCCTCCTCGGACATCGAAGGAAGCTTATCCTTCAGCCCCATCTCCCGGTAAACTTCGCCCGACGTATTAAACCACTTGCCGATCGGCAGCCCGCTGGACCCGATCAGCTTGCCCAGCTCTGCCGGCGAAGGCGGCGTCTCGCGAATATCGTGCAGCTCCAGATCGTAACCATGCTGCTTCAAAGCTTTAACGGCCGCCTTGCACGTGCTGCAAGTCGGCAGATGATACACTTTCAACGCTTTCGTCACTTTTCACTAACCCCTTCGCTTTAATCGTTCTTCAGCTTGCCGAGCTCTTGCTCCAGCAGCCTCATATCCTCCGGAAGCGCCGCCTCCAGCCGCATCTCTTCCCCCGACACCGGATGGCGGAAACCCAGTCTGCAAGCGTGCAGCGCCTGCCTTCCGATCACGCCCGCCACGCTGCGCGCCAGCTCCGATTCGTTCCAGCGCTCCTCGGAATAGTAACTGTCCCCGATAATCGGACAGCCGATGTGCGTCATATGAACGCGAATCTGATGCGTTCTGCCCGTTCCCAGCCGAACGTCAACGGCGCTGGCTTGATCCCCGTAAGTTTCGGTAACTCGATAAAACGTCAGGGACGGCGCCCCATCTTCGCGAACGACGCGCCGATGCGGATCTTCCGTCTGCCTTCCGATCGGCGCATCGATTCGGCCGTCCGCCTCGGGAAGCCGCCCGTAGACGAACGTCCGGTACTCCTTCACCACAGTGCCTTCCGCCATCTGCGCCGACAGCTGCTGCTGCGCAAGCGAATGCTTGGCTACGACGACAAGGCCGGACGTATGCTCATCCAGTCGATGAACCGGCCGGAACCTGACCCGTTCGCCCTTCTCCTGCCAGTAGTGCATGACGCCGTTGGCGAGCGTATTCAAGTAATGTCCCGTCGTCGGATGCACGATCAGCCCCGCCGGCTTGTTCAGCACGAGCAGATGCTCGTCTTCGAACACGATGTCGAGTTCCATCGGCTGCGGCAAAATCGTTTCCGAGCTTTCCGCTTCCATTCGAAGCGAGATGACGTCTCCTTCGGCCAACTTGTGGTTCGGCCATACTTTCTGCCCGTTGACGGACAGCCCTTCTTCGGACGTCTTAAGCCGAACCATCAGCCTGCGCGAGATGCCGATTCGTTTGCGCAGCACGTCCCTTACCGTGCGCCCTTCGTCTCCGGCCTCCGCCACGAATTCGATCGGCTCGTAGTATTCCGTCCGCTTGTTGTCATCTTCCATTTCGCTAAGACCTCCGCCGAAACACCGGGGCGCTGCGTTCGTATTCGACGTCCTGCACCTTCAACCGGACATTGGCCGCTCTTGCCGCGGCGAAAAAATAGTCCGACAGGCGATTCAAGTATTTGCGCACCTCGTCCGGGCACTCCTGCTCCCGGGACAGAGAGACGACTCTTCGCTCAGCGCGTCTGCAGACGGTTCTGCACACATGAAGCAGAGCGGCAGGCTCGCTTCCTCCGGGCAAAATGAACTTTTCAAGCGGCGGATTGTTCTCCTCCAGCTCGTCGATCCAGCGTTCCAGCCTTTCCGTCATCTCCGCCGACACTTTCAGCTTGCCGGAGTCCGGAGAAGCATAGCTCAGATCCGAGCCGCAATCGAACAGCTCGTGTTGAATGACCGTCAACTGCTCAAGCGGATCGCTCCATTGTTCCGAAGGCAGCTTGGCGAACACCGCCGCCGTCTGTCCGACGAAGCTGTTCAGCTCGTCGATCGTGCCGTAAGCTTCCACTCTCAAGTCGTCTTTCTCGACCCGTGCGCCGATGACCGACGTCTTGCCCCCGTCACCGGTCCGCGTGTATATTTTCATTGCGACTGCTCCTCTCCTTCAATCGATAACCTTTCAATTCCATGGCCATTCCCGCCGTCATCCGATAGACGGAGCGGCTTGCCTGCAGCAGCTCGCGGTTCGCCTCCGCCAGGCGCCGAGCGTACTCCAGCTCCCCCGGAGACGGATTCAACCCGGCCGCCGGTTCCTCCGTCACGACGATGATCCTGCCCTCGAACGCCAGGATCGCATCGAGCGTTTCACGCCATCTAACCGCCTCGAGGAGCCCCGCGCCATCAAGCTCCGTTCCCCGTCCCGGCTCCGCACTATCTACCTCAGTCGTTTGCTCTGCCTTGAAGCCCACGCCATTAACTTCCGTCCCCTGACTCGCCGATCTCGCGAACGAAGCTCTCAGCCATCCCGACAAGCTGTCGACGACGACCACCCTCTGCTCTGCGCGGAAGAAATTGGACTCCAGGTTGATCGCGTTGATTTTGCCCGGAAGCGTCTCGTCCGCCTCCGACTTTGTCTTATAGAAACGACTTTCGCCGGTTTCACCCGGAACAGGCGGCTCCCCAAGCGGAAAAGAAGGACAAGACAAGCGAATGCCTTCGCGCCCGACGGCGAGCGCGAGCTCGTCCGCGAAAGCGGATTTTCCGCAGCCGATGCCGCCGATCACGAGCCACAGCATCTTGCTTCCCCTCCTCCAATAGAAAAAAGAGGCCGGTGAGTTTCGTCACCGCGCCTGCTCCCTGCTCAAAAGAACGACTTTCATATATTCGTTGATCTTTCGATCCAATTGCCGGCTCAGCTCCATGACGGAATCGGCGACCAAGGAACGCTCCTGCAGGAAAGTATCCGTCATCACCTTCCGCAAACGGTCGATTTCTTCCGCCAACTCCGCTGCCGCTCGGCCCGAGTAATGAGAAATAGTGGGTGCATCGGCTCGTAAAGACGACATTTTCTTGGTTCTATGTTTTGCCGCAGCCATGTAACTCCCCCTTCTCATGTCGAAATAAAGACTCGGCGGGTCGAAAATCATGGTTATTATAGCAAAACACGATTAGTTTGAATATGACTTTTGTAAATTATTCATTTTTATTCCAAACTTCTAAGAAACAGGTTGATCCTTTCCATCGCTTCGGTCAGCTGTGCGACGGAAGTCGCGTAGCAGCAGCGCAGGAAGCCTTCTCCGCCCTTGCCGAACACGTGGCCGGGGACAGCCGCTACTTTACCTTCCAACAGAAGCTTCTCCGCGAACTGCTCGGACGTCAGTCCGGTCGAGCGGATGGACGGGAAGGCGTAGAACGCGCCCTGCGGCTCGTGACAATCCAGTCCCATGTCGCGGAAGCCTTGCACGACAAGGCGCCGCCTTTGATTGTAGGACTCCATCATCCGATCCTTCTCTTCGAGACCGCCCTTGGTCAGTGCCTCGAGCGCGGCCACCTGCCCCATCGTCGGGGCGCACATAATCGTATACTGATGGATTTTGAGCATGGCGCTGATCAGATCCGGGTGTCCGCAAGCATAGCCCATCCGCCATCCGGTCATCGCGAACGCCTTGGAGAAGCCGCTTACGAGAATCGTCCGATCCTTCATGCCCGGCAGCGACGCGAAGCTCGCGTGTTTGCCGTTAAACGTCAGCTCGGCATAGATTTCGTCGGAGATGACGATCAAGTCGTGCTCTTCGACGATTTTGGCGATCGGCAGCATTTCCTCGTAAGTCATGATCGCCCCGGTCGGATTGCTCGGATAGCAGAGGACCAGAATCTTCGACTTGGGCGTAATCGCCGCGCGCAAGCTTTCCGGAGTCAGCTTGAACTCGTCTTCGGCGAACGTCTCGATGCCTACCGCTACTCCGCCGCTTAAGGAAGTGATCGGTGAATAGGAAATATAGCAAGGCTCGGGAACGAGAATTTCGTCGCCCGGCTCGATCAACGCCCGAAGCGCCAGATCGATACCCTCGCTGCCTCCTACGGTGACGACCATTTCCTTGCCCGGATCGTAGGTCAAGTTAAATTGATTGTATAAGTATTGTCCGATCGCTTCGCGCAGTTCCAGCATGCCCGCATTCGGGGAGTATTGCGTCTTGCCTTTCTCCAGCGAATATACCGCGGCATCCCTGACCCGCCAAGGCGTTACGAAATCCGGTTCCCCTACGCCGAGCGTAATGATGTCTTTGTCTTTGCTGGCGCTGACCAAATCGAAGAAGCGACGGATTCCGGAAGGCGGAATCTCGCGAGCGTGAGAGGCCAAATAACGCTGCATTCCATCGCTTCGCGAAGGATCGGCCAACGCGACTTTCGGCTTTTCCTCATCTTTAATCATCTGGGCATACTTCCTTTACGTTTACGTTGGACTGCGATTTATGGAGATACGAGCAAGCGATGATCGTCTTCGAACTCTTCGAAAATAATGCCGTCCTGCTTGTATTTCTTCAGAATAAAGAATGTTTTGGTGGAGATGACCGACTCGATCGTCGACAATTTGTTCGATACGAACGAAGCGACCTCCTTCAGGTTCTTGCCCTCGATCTCGACAAGCAAATCGAAAGCGCCGGACATCAAATAGACCGACTTCACTTCAGGGTATAAGTAAATGCGTTCAGCGATGTTCTCGAATCCGCGCCCTCTCTCCGGCGTGCACTCCACCTCGATCAGCGCCGTCACTTTCTCGTCGTCTACCTTGCTCCAGTTGACGACCGTCGCGTACTTGACGATGACGTGATCCTGCTCCATCTCCGCGATCGCCGCGGACACCTCTTCCTCGGTTGCCCCCAGCATCGTCGCGATCGTAGCGGCGGACAAGCGGGCGTCCTCCTTGAGCAAATCCAAGATGCTCAATTTCAATTCGTTCATCCTAATCCCTCCTGAATTACTCTTCATAATACATCAAAAACAGGCTGCATGGGTAGTGAAATCCAAGGAAGGTCTAAAAAATCCCCGCATCGGCAATTGAATTGCCGACCGGGGAGCGCCGCGGGAATGGAACGTTACTGATAGGCCGGCGCCTGAGCGCCGTTCTGGGCATTCATCGCGATGTTGGCTTGCGCCGCCTGCGTCTGCTGAACGAACTGCGTCGTCTTCTGCTGCGTCTGCTGGTACTCCTTCAACTGCTTGTCCAGCTCGGGCTTGATCGCAGGGGACGACGCACTGTACATGTTATTTTGCTGCATAACCGTATACAGCTCCCCTTGCAGCTTAAGCGTATCGTCCAGAAGCTGCGTGAACATTTGCCGAACTTCCGGACATACCGACTCCGTAGCCGCCGTCGCGTATTCCCGGGTAACCCGTTTAAGATCGGAAAGAATCGTATAGCCCATATCCTCGTCAGGCAAAACCGCATTGTTAAACATCGTCGTAAACCCTCCTCCTAAGCTTGGGGCTGAGCCGGCGCAATCGCCTGGTGCTGCTGCAAACTGCTCAACAACGTGTTGTAGTGCTGGGTATGCACGTTAATCATGTGAGAGCACGTCTGCCTAAGTTGCGGATTCGTAATCGTCGCCGCTCCCACGGCGCACTGCTTGATCAACAAATCCTCATTCGACATCGAATCGGCGATGTATTCCAACTCTTTTGCTGTGATGGCTTGCATGGACGCTCATACCTCCCAGTCATTCTTTGGCACATCAGACCATAGTCTGCCTAGAACCCCTCCCGCCTATGCACCTCCAATCTATACACCTTCCACCACACCAATTTCGTTTCCCAGCCCCTCCTCTTCCTCGTCTGTCCCTCGCCCTCATCCGTCTCATCAGACCTGAGTCATGTGCCGATATCTTCTGTTCCCTTTTCATTTTCCATATTCTTACTTCCCATACACCAACCTATCTCATTTTCTCCTTACCTGAGCGATGTGCAGATCCCCAGATCGCCTGTTTCATACTACGCATTTTAAGGTTTCCGAAGAAACTATTTCTCAACATTATCTATCTAGCCGATGACCGCCTCTCCGTTCAAACTTCTTCCTTGTCCTTGCTCTTGTTCTTGCTCTTGTCCTTGCTCTTGTCCTTGCTCTCGTCCTTGCCCTTGTTCTTGCCCTTGTTCTTGCCCTTGTTCTTGCCCTTGTTCTTGCCCTTGTTCTTGCCCTTGTTCTTGCCCT
>Ga0206118_100204_pt1 | contig 52504 bp, 37 predicted proteins | sample 3A20Ametagenome_FD_177999 | JGI IMG/M metagenome (GOLD analysis project Ga0206118, IMG submission 177999) | Enriched microbial communities from leaf-cutter ant dump, University of Wisconsin, Madison, United States - 3A20A | ecosystem: Environmental > Terrestrial > Nest > Insects nest > Nest dump... | reverse complement strand
AGATTTACTGCCGATACCTCATGCAACAATATTTTCATCCTTGCACCGCAACAAAGCTGTTCTGCTCCGGTCGCGCTGGCATTCATGCCTGGCTTCAACGAACTATATTACGAGGGCACGCTTGCCAATGTCAACGTATGTTATGTCGATGAGTCCGGTAACAAGTCTCCACAGCATCCGTTATCACCGATCTCACTGACCGACGATCCGGACCATGCGACGATCGTTTCATCCACCGCTCTTCCCGACAATGCGTGTTATAATTTCATAGTCTCCATGGATACCGAAGGCAGCGTCATCTTCACAGCAAGTGAAAATACGGCCGGCCTCAGCATCAAAGACACCGTAGAGATCCAGGATAATCCGTGTATCATTATCTCGGAGATCGTCGATCCTGTATCCGGCAACAATAAATACGTCGAGATATACAATGGTGGAGACGGGGTCGCCGACCTTACCGGCTATAAGCTGAACCTCTACAGGAACGGAAGTACTACCATCGGCACCAGCTTTAATGTTCCATCCGGCACCATGCTGTCGCCGGGGCAGACCTTTGTATTTAGGAATTCGGCTGCCGGCCAGGACTTCAGTGATTGCGGCGTTCTGCAGGTGACCAGCTCGGCTTTAGATCATAATGGCAATGACGCTTATGAGCTGGTGCAGGGCGACTATATACACGATCGCTTCGGTGTGGTAGGCGAAGATCCTGCTCCGAATACATCATGGAACTATGCAGATAAGATCGTAACACGTAATTTCAATATCCAATGCAGCAACGGCGTCTTTGATCTCAATCAATGGACCTTTGCACCGTATACAGCCGGTGTGGATGAGGGTACGCCGTGTGAGCACTGTGCTACATTTACTGCCGGGATAGACCAGAATGATACGACCGTATGTATCGGTACCGACCTTCAGCTGAGTGCGACGGAAGGATATTCTTATCAATGGAGCGGACCGGGCGGATTCTCAAGCACGCTGCAGAATCCGGTCATCACGGATATCCAGGAATCCGGCGCAGGTACCTATTATGTCTCGATCACAAACAATGAGTTCTGCTCTCCTCTGGTAGACTCGATCATAGTAAGCGTGGAAGAAGAGCTCGATCTGGAAGCAGACATCGATCAGAACGAGGTATGTATCGGTACAACGGTACAGCTGAGCGTTACAGGTGGAGAGGAATATCAATGGGAAGGTCCCGGTGGATTTACCTCAACCGAACAAAATCCGCAGATCCAGATCACATCTATTGATCAGGCAGGCATTTATACGGTTGTCTCTGCCAATGATTGTGGTATATATGATACTGCGACAGTTGAGTTGGTGGTCAACGAGCCATTTGAGGTTGTCGCTACGGCCGACCACGAAGAAGTATGTGAAGGAGGCAGCGTCCAGCTTGACGTTACGGAAGGAGAAAACTATTCCTGGACCGGTCCGGATGGATTTACATCAGCGTTGAAAAATCCCGTTATAACTGACTTCAACGAAGCCAATGAAGGAGAATATATTGTTTCAGTGACAGCGTTGGATCCATGTAATCCTCTTCAGCTTGTCACTCTCAGCGATACGATAGTCATCACCATCAGCCAGTCACCCGCCATCACGGTCACGGCTACCCCGAATCCGGTATGTACCGGCGGTAGCTTTGAGCTTTCGACTACCGAAGGAGCATCCTATCAATGGAGCGGACCAGGCGGATTCTCAAGCACGCTGCAGAATCCGGTCATCAATAATGCGCAAACCGCCCAGTCGGGTTACTACAAAGTTGCCGTGACATCATCAGAGGGATGTTCGAGTGTTGATTCGGTTTTAGTTACTGTCAACTCTGCAGGCCAGGGTACCGCCACTGCTACGCCTAATCCTGCATGTATAGGTAGCGTATTGCATCTGCAGTCAAGCGGCGGATCAAACTATATCTGGTCAGGTCCTGCCAATTTCACAAGCACATCACAGAATCCCGATCGCCTGATCACATCCGCAGCACAGGCCGGTCTCTATTCTGTTACCATCACTACCAATGAAGGTTGTGTAACCACAGCTTCCGTAAATGTCCAGGTCAATTCTACCATTATCGGTATTGCGACGGCCAGCCCTGAAGTAGCCTGCGTCGGCTCTGATGTTCAGCTTTCCGCCAGCGGAGGGGACAACTACTCCTGGAGCGGACCACAAGGCTTTACAAGCAACCAGGCCAACCCGGTGATCCAGAACCTCAAGTATCAGCAACGTGGACTCTATACGGTTACGATCACCAACAATCTCGGTTGCAGTGATGTTCAGTCAATCTATGTTGACGCCCTTTATCCTCCGGTAGCAGAAGTGACCTATGATCTTGCCGATGCTTGCCAGGGAGGAGTTCTTTCATTGCATGGTTCCGGCGGAGGGCTTTACTCCTGGAGCGGTCCTAACGGCTTTACTTCCGGCTCAAAGGATCCGGTGATCCAGAATCTTACCTCTGCCAACTCAGGCCTGTACAGGCTGATAGTAACCAGCCCCAACGGATGTACTGACAACACGACCCTGGATATCGTCGTAAATGCCACACCTGTCCTGACTGTCAACCAGGACATTGTCTATGCCTGCGAGGGAACCAGCGTCCATCTTTATGCCGAAGGAAGCGGTAGCTTCTTATGGACAGGCCCATGGGGATATACATCCAACCTCCAGAACCCTGTCATAGAAAACATACCGGGATATATGTCCGGGACATACAGTGTACAACTGACAGGCCCGACCGGATGTACCACATCTACCAGGATCGAGATCAAAGTCAGCTACAGGATCGAGGGAAGCATCTCCGCATCAGATAATCCGGTGTGCGAAGGAAGCTCGTTCCAGCTCTTGGCCGAAGGAGGAAGCAATTATCTCTGGACCGGACCGGACGGATTTTTCTCGACCGATCAGAACCCTGTTATTGATTTCATGGATTCCAACAAGGAAGGAACCTACGGTGTATTGATCACCAATGAGGGCGGCTGCCAGGACTTCCGTACAGTCGATATAAAAATGATCCCCGCGCTTGAAAAAGCCTGGGCCAATGCTAACCCAAATCCGGTCAATGAAGGACAGTCCGTACAGTTTACTGCGAGCACAGGCGTCGGATATAGCTGGACCGGACCGGGCGGATTTACAAGTGATCAGCAAAACCCCGTGATCAACCGCATCACAAGAGATCAGGCCGGAGTTTATACGGTCGTGATCGGAAATGAGCTGGGTTGCCCTGCAATCGTTAAGGTCATCCTGAGAGTATTGTACCGCAACAACTTTGGCACAACCACTCCCGGCACGATCCTATCCGACAAGGTCATTGAACAGGGGCATGTATATCCGAACCCAACGACCGACAGGCTGTATTTTGAGGCTGAATCCGGGCAGGCAGTGGAATACCGTATAGTAAATGCCGAAGGAAGAGAGATCGTCCCTTCTACTGTTAGCAGGTTTAACTATATAGAAACAGGAAACCTTGGCAGTGGTGTCTATTACATCTTCTGGCAACCTTCCGGCAGCAACATGATGAAATGGAGCAGCTTTGTCAAAATCAAATAATCTTCTTTGATATATACCGGGACGTCATCAATGGTGGCGTCCCTCTTTTGGTCTGATGGAGAATGGTTTCCTCCGGAGCAACAACACAGAACTTACCTTATTATTTCCGGCATGAATAAATTTTATACGCTTCTTTTTATCCTGTTTTTGTCTTTTGATCTGAATGCACAGGTTATAGTCTTTTCAGAGACCTTTAATGAGCCAAACGGCTCCATCAACGGAACCAGCGCCGAGGGAATCCCATGGGCGGCGACATTTACCGGCAGCGGTAATATGCCCGTCGTATCCGGCGGATTGTTCAGAAACAACAATTCCGATGGGGTCTCGACCTGGCTGACGGGTAACATCGATATCAGCCAATGCCAGAAGCTTGAGTTCTCCATGGACTACACAAGCTCTCTTCCATGGGCAGGAAGCGGCAATATGGAATACTGCCTTGAGAACGGCGGCTGTGCCTGTGACCCTTATAATTCTTCAGCCGGCGGCTGTGCAAACAACTGGGACTTTATCTATCTCGAGATAATCCTGGACGGGTCTGTCGTACATACTGATATAGTAGGTATCGATGCGGCTTCTCCCCAATCCTATAACTTTGCCTACTCAGGGCCGTGCTTTACTCCGGGCGATTATAACTTTGCCCAGATCAAGGTCATGACCCAAACATGGGCAGCAGATGAGATCATCACATTTGATAATGTGCGTCTGGGCTGTTACGAAAATATCAATCTCAATATCGCCAACATCGGGCCTTTCTGTGTCAACGACAGTCCGGTTACCCTGAACGGCACGCCGTCAGGCGGGGTCTTTTCCGGTGCGGGTGTAAGCGGCAACCAATTCAATCCTTCTGTGGCGGGTCCGGGCGTACACGAAATAACCTATACCTATAACCAGGGAGGTTGTCCATCCGTAGCATCGATCTTTGTCCAAGTGAATCCGCTTGTCAATCCTACTTTTTCGATCGATGCCGATTACTGTATCAATGAGAGCCCGGCTACCCTTCCAGGAACCTCTTCCAACGGGATCTCAGGATCCTGGTCTCCTGCAGTGATCAATACTTCAACGCCGGGATCTTCAGCTTATACGTTTACTCCAAATGCAGGAAGCTGCGCCAATCCTTTTGTATTGAATGTAACGGTCAATCCCTTACCGACAGTAACCCTTTCCGCCGATCCGGTGCCTCTGTGCGAGGGAGACGATCTGACATTGCATGCCGGGGGTGGCACCTCTTACCAATGGAGCGGCCCCAATTCATTTTCAAGCAATAATCCCGACCCGGTCATCACAGGCGTTATCCAGGCCAATGCGGGAACATACAGCGTGACCGTTACCGATGGGAATGGCTGTGAGAATACGGGCAGCATCAATATCACTGTAGACGTATGCGGCTGCGTCAATCCGCCTGTAGCCAATGCAGGGCCTGACGATGAAATATGTGCCGATGAAATTGTAATGCTGAACGGCTCGGTCAATACAACCGCGCAGTGGACTACTTCAGGAGACGGCACATTTGCAGATCCTGCTAATGCGGTCACAACCTATACTCCGGGACCTAATGATATAGCCAACGGCAGTGTCACACTGACCCTGACTGCAAATGATCCGGACGGCCCGGGGCCCTGCATTGCATCAACCGACCAGCTCACGATCCAGATCAACGCCAATCCGACCGGAACGCTGACAGGGAATTTTTCTCTTTGTCCCGGTGCGTGCAATACCGTTCAGATCAGCATAAACGGAGGAAGCGGAAATTACCAGGCCGACATGACGGTCAACGGGCCCGGACTTTCTTATAGCTTTACGATCGATCCGCTTGCCAACGGGAATCTCACCGTTTGTTATACAGGCGCTGCCGCACAATATATTTCCGCTACCAATACGCTCAATATTCCGTCGTCCACAGCTTCGGGTGTGGTTACATTCACAATTAACAGCTTTGCTGACGGCATAAGCATGTGTACCGGGTCTCTGACAAGCAATGTCCAGATCACGTTGCATGCTCTGCCGGTGATAAACATTGACCCGGCCGGCCCTTTGTGCCTTAATGGCGCTTCCGTCGTTCTTTCAGCCATCCCGGACGGCGGTAGCTGGAGCGGTCCGGGAGTTTCCGGCAATACTTTCAGCCCGGCATCGGCAGGAGCCGGTGATCATGTCATTACTTATTCCGTCGATCAGAATGGCTGTATGGCTTCCTCGACCATTACTGTTACAGTCTACCCCGCAGTTGTCATCGATATAAGCCCCATCAGTCCGCTGTGCGCTGATGATACTCCTGTCACATTATCCGCCACTCCGGCCGGTGGCAACTGGAGCGGCAACGGGGTCTCAGGTGGGATATTTGATCCGGCACTCGCCGGACCGGGAACACATACCATCACCTATACGGTGACAGATGGTAACGGATGCGATGGAAGCGCCTCCATACAGATCACAGTCAACGACTGTGGTTGCGCTGATCCTGCTATGGCTGATGCCGGTCCCGATCAGCAGCTGTGCGACGACAGTCCTGTGATCCTGTCGGGAACAGTCAATACAAACGCCATATGGTCGACCTCGGGTAGTGGGGTCTTCGGCAATATCAATGATGTGAATACAACCTATACGCCATCGGCTGCCGACATTGCAGCAGGAACGATTATCTTAACGCTTACGGCTGAAGACCCGGACGGAGCCGGACCATGCTCGGCCGCAACAGATCAGCTAATTCTGACTTTTGCGCCACTTACAATAGATATCCTTCCGCTTCCTGATGTTTGCCAGGATAACGGCTTTGTTCTGCTCAATGCCGATCCTGCCGGTGGCAGTTGGAGTGGTCCGGGAGTCACCGGTAATGTATTTGATCCGGCAATCGCCGGACCGGGAACCCATAACCTTACTTATGTTGTCAGCCAGAATGGATGTGATGCCACAGAAACGGTCCAGATCAACGTACATTCTTCCCCTGTCATAGTTATAGATCCAATAGCCGAACTTTGCCTGGCCGATGCGGCAGTTTCCTTGTCCGGTACGCCTGCCGGCGGCAGCTGGAGCGGTCCGGGAGTTTCCGGAAATACGTTTGATCCGGTACTTGCGGGGCCAGGCAACCATGCTGTCACCTATACAGTCACCGACGTCAACGGGTGTGAGGGAAATGCCTCTGTACAGATCATCGTCAATGATTGCGGTTGTGATGATCCGGCTCTCGCAGATGCCGGCCCGGATCAGGCTATATGTGCAGGAGCAGGTGTCCAGCTTTCGGGCATGGTCAATACCAACCCGTTATGGACTACGAATGGTACAGGCACCTTTGATAATCCCAATATTGTCAATGCCCTCTATACTCCTTCCGCAGCAGATATTGCTAACGGTACAGTTACTCTGACGCTTACGGCTGAAGATCCCGACGGAAACGGTCCGTGTAGCACAAAATCCGATTTCCTGGTCCTGACCTTTACCTCGCTGAACATCATTATCGATCCTGTCAACGATCTTTGTGAGGGTAACGGCCCGGTTGGGTTGAACGCCACTCCTGCGGGCGGTAGCTGGAGTGGCCCGGGAGTTACCGGCAATACATTTGATCCTGTAATCGCAGGACCCGGAAGCCATACCATCACTTACGAGGTGACAGAAAACGGGTGCACCGGCTCAGCCGTTACCACTATCCAGGTCAATGCGCTGCCGGCCGTAACGCTGGAAGCCATCGGAGATCTGTGTAAGGGGGACGCCGCAATAACCCTCATTAATGGCATGCCGGCCGGGGGTCAGTATTTTATCAACGGCGACCTGGCCAATCCGGTTACGGACTTTAACCCGGCAACTGTAGGGACCTTTCAGCTGACCTATATATATCAGGATGCAGCAGGATGTACCAATAGCGCGGTTACGGATATTCATGTGCTGGATTGTGATTGTGACATAACGGTAACTGTCGACGCCGGCCCCGACCAATCGGTATGCAGCGGATCCCCTGTCAATCTCAACGGTCAGGTCACAGGTGTAAGCACAGCCACATGGTCTACTTCAGGTGACGGTAGTTTCAACGATCTCAATGACTTAAACGCCATTTATATTCCCGGCTCTCAGGATGCAGTATCGGGAAGTGTCATTCTTACTCTTACATCAGAGGATCCCGATGGGGCAGGACCATGCAGTCCTGTTATCAACACCATGGTCATCCATATTACGACGACGCCTGATATACAGATAACAGCTATACCCGAACTATGCAGTGATGACGCTCCTGTAACAATGACGGCATCACCTGCCGGCGGCAGTTGGAGCGGTCCTGGCATCAATGGCAACCAGTTCGACCCGCAACAGGCAGGTATCGGCGAACATAAGATCTACTATACCGCAGGCGCCGTCCCATGCCAGGCAATTGATTCCATTGTTATAGAGGTCATAGATTGCGACTGCAGTATAACGGTTGGGGTTGATGCCGGCCCCGACCTGATGATTTGCGCAGGCCGGACAGTAGATCTCAACGTTGTTCTTAGTGGCGTGCCTGCCGGTTCCTGGACTACATCCGGCACAGGTATATTTTCCGACCCTAACGCCCTAAACCCGGTCTACACACCTTCCCAGGCCGATATATTCAAGAGGACAATCATTCTGACATTTACTTCCGATGATCCGGATGGCCCAGGACCATGCAAGCCTAAAACAGATATTATTCAACTTACGATCATCTCGATACCCGATATAACTCTTCTTATTGACCAGCCGGATTGTAATCAGGCCGAAGGTGCAATTGATATCAGCTTTCCATCCGGTAACAGCCTGGTCTTCTCGACCGATGGCGGGCAGAATTATACTAACCAGACACACATCGCCGGGCTTGAGCCGGGTAATTATACCCTGTATATCAAAACAGCGCAGAATGAATGCACCGAAACCCTGAACTTTGCCGTGAATGAGCCTCAATTGCCGGTCATCGACTGGCGGACAACCTACGCTGTATGTACCGGCTCTGCCAATAGTCTCATCCTGACAAGCGGGCAGAACCTGGGTCTGCCGGCCCGGTTGAGCATCAACGGACAGATCCCATTGACCATACAGTCACTTCCTTATACCGTGCCCGGTATAGATAACGGCAGCTACCGCCTCAGCCTTATTGACGGCAATGGGTGTGAGATACGTGATACATTCAACTTTGAGGAAGGCAGCGGTCTCTCCGTTTCGGCACAGGAGCTCTATGAGATCAGTCAGGGAGAAAGTGTAACCCTGGAGACGGAGATCACCGGCAGCTATCAGACGATAGAATGGACGCCTGCTGACTTCCTGAACTGTACCGATTGTCCCGAACCGGTTTGTATACCGGAAAAGAACAATTCGGTGTACACAATAAAGGTGACAGATGAAAATGGATGCAGCGACGAAGCAGAAATTACGATCCGCTTCAGGAAAGAGCTGGCCGACGTCTTTATTCCGAATACCTTTTCTCCAAACGATGATGGCATCAATGACCGCCTGACCGTATATACCAACAGCCAGGTCAGAAGTATCAAAGTTCTACGGATATACAACCGGTGGGGCGCACAGGTATTCGAAAGAAAAGATTTTCTTCCCAATGATGAAGCACTGGGCTGGGACGGTTATTATCGCGGACAGCAGGTCAATCCTGACGTGTACGTATACTATGCCGAAGTCGAACTATTCGAAGGAAGAACAGTGATCTATAAAGGAGATATTACCGTAACCCGATGATCAGAGGATCTTTCAGGACGATCTGACATAGACCTATAAACAAAAAGCCGGAAGCATAAATCTTCCGGCTCCACTATTTATTAAACAACTAAAAAACTTAAAGAATCGTCCATCTGAAACCAATGTACCCCCTGATGCCCATAAGCGGAGCATAGACCTGGGTCACATCAAAAAGGGCCGACTGGGGATTGTCACCACCCTGCACCGGATCTTTCTGACGGTAGTTGGTCAGATTTTCACCTCCTATATACAGGTCAAATGAGCTCCACTTTTTTGTAATCTGAGCATTGGTAGTTACGAAGGAGGAAGAAATGTGCCTTTCCTGTCCGACGATGCCATCATGCAGATGCCTCCGGAGATATTCCTGCCTGCCGATCCACGTCGTTGTATTGCTGAACTCCCATTGTTTGTCAGGCGTGGTGTAATGCAGTGCAAGCAATGCCCGGTGCTTTGGTACCAGCATCTTGTGCACCCTTTCGCCCGACTGGTCGAAAGTGATATGATTCCATTTGTAAGCGATCTTGGCATTGAAGCCGTCGATCAGCTCATAGGTTGTGCTCAATAATGCTGATGTTGTAACCGACTCACCTTCCAGGTTGCTCACCCTGACCTGGTTCAGATCTGTCTCCTGATCCACAATGATCTGATTCTGGAACCGGGTCTGATACAGGTCGCCATTGAGCGCAAAATTCCTACCGTCGATCTTTGATTTCAGGGTATAAGACACGCCATAATTGACAGCTTCCTCCGCATCAAGGTCTTGCAGCATATGTATAGGACGGCCATTGACAAAGGACGAAATATTGTCGGTAAAGAAATACGGCGTGCGGTAGCCCTTCCCTATATTGGCACGCACTACCTGATCTTCCGTGATATTATATTTGGCGGTCAGGGCCGGAGCGATCTGGATACCGTATAAATTGTGGAAATCAGCTCTCACAGTCGCTACCACACCTACTCTCTTCACAAACCGGGCGTCGTCATTTTTTATTTCAGGGTTGTAGGAATATTCGGCATAGACACCGGGAACCAGCTCATTTCTGTTGAAATCAGCTCCTCCGATCTTTTGCTTCAACCCTTCCGTCAGGAAGCTTGCGCCCGCATAGATAATATGATTGGCATCAAAAAAACGGTCTTCATATAACGCCTGGATATAACCGCGGTTCTGGCTGCCCGAATATCCCAGGCTGCCATAGGATGCATCCAGTTGATTGTTGGAGTATTGGTATTTAAAGCCAATGCTGCGTCCTTCCTTATTAAAGCCCATAAAACCGGTATTTCCGTTAATGGCAAATCGCTGTGCATCACTTTTAGCCTCATAAGGATTTTCGGCATGAACATTTTTCTGCCCGGAAGTGCGTTCATCCCGCACAAACTGAATACTCAGACCACTTTCCCATGGTCCATCGCCATTCATTCTCAGCTTATACAAGGCATTGATCTGGGAGGAAAGCGGCATGTCCAGATAGTTGTCATTGCTCCAGTCGGTCTTGTTGAAGTTTTTGCTGCCATGCAGGTACAGCCCCGTTGCAAACGCAGGATTAGGCAGCACCTTATTGATGTGGACATTGGCCTCATAACGTCCCATGGTGTTGCCGTAGGCATTGACAAAGAGCGGGCTGTCTTCAAAAGGGTTTTTAAGCCCGACGTTGACCTGGCCTGAGAAACCACTGCTCCCGTTGATCGCATTGGAGATACCCTTGGATATGGCTACTTCATTGAGCCAGGTCCCGGGAATCATGTCCAGGGCAAAAGGATAGTTTATCCCCATAAAATCCGGGGTATTATCCAGTGTCATCAGGCTGTAGATGCCTCTCAGGCCAAGGATCTCCATCTCCTTGGCGCCGGTAACGGCATCCGTTTCGCTGACACTGACCGACCCACTGTTGTCGAAGCTTTCGCTCAAGCGGCAGCAGGCGGCTTTCTGAAACTCCTTCTTTCCGATCGTCTCCACATTTCTGGTCTGTAATGTGTTGAGCTCCCGGTTCACTTTTTCTTTTATTACGGCCTCTTTGAGCTCGATAACCTTATTGGCAACGATCCTGCCAGCAGCCTCGATATCCGCGACCTCGACATGGATAATATTATCGTCACCAAGATCGACATCGAGATGTGCCGGCCACCGGCTGGTCTTAAGGAGGAAATAGCCGTTTTCATCGGTCTGGATCTTGGGACCCTCATGGTTGACACTGACCCATGCCGCAATGATCGGCGTACCGGTCTGATCAACCAGCTGGGCCCGAATGCCCTCATTTGTCTGCGCATGCATTATCTGCGCACACAGCAGGACCATAATGGTCCATATATATGTTAATCTCATTATTTCAAATTATTGGTTAAAAAATCCGGGCACGCTTGTGTCGCCGGTTGTAAAATCAGCCCGGGCCGGGCCTGCCAATAATTTGCTAACAGAGGAACGAGGCCAGCGCTATACGGTTCTGTAAGGCTGTCCCTGAAGAATTATTTTTAGCTCTTAGGAAATGATGGATGAAATGGATCTCCTTCCTGTCCCTGGAAGGCAATAAAATATCAAAAAACGCCAGGATATCAAATCCGGCCGTATAATTGAATACAGGATATACCTTAATCTCAGGCTTGACCGATACAAGATCGGCCTTTTTATATTCTGTCGTATGCCTGTGACAGTCTTTCTCTTTTTCTGCTTCCTGCTTACAGCAGCTGTCCTCCTCATCATTGCAGGTAGCCATCTCGGCAAGCTCTGAACAATGATCCTCATCAGACAGGATAGAAGGAAGCTCAATAACCGATGCTCCGGTATGTATACAGGTATGCACTGTATAGATCAGTCCCGTATTGCTCAGATAGAGCAAAAAAACGAGAGAAAATAAACCGGCATGTCTGAAAAATAATTTCACTTCCTTTATTTATCACTACAAAGGTAATGCTCAGAATAAAATTTTGTTTGCCTGAAATGATAATAATTTATTAATGACAGGCTTACACAACGGCCACAGCCTTAAAACTGCTCCTTGGAAATGGATCTGGCATAAGGCAGGTACATGGGCAAGGCAGCCGAGCCATACCAGGGAATGATCTCAGATTTCAGATATCCTTCCCGGATAGCCGGATCTCCGGACAGCAACAGTTCGGCCTCCTCTGCATCTTTGACATTTAGGATAAAAAGTCCGCGGAAATTAACCTCATTCTTGCCAAATGGACCGGCCACAACCAGCTTTCCGGCCTCAAGCATGTGATTAATATTTTTCATATGGCCCTCAAAGGCTTTGCTGACCTTGTCTTTGTCGGCCACTGATGCGGAACCGGTGGTCAGAAGGACAAAATAGTACATCTTCATTCCATAGGGATCAGCGCCGAGACTATCGGCGAGAGCCTTGTTATAATCCGGATTTTGCTGTGCATCTGATCGGGTAAGAGAGATCGTCACCAATAAGATAAAAATTAAATGTTTCATAGTCTAATATTTAAACCTCGACCATTATCGTCCTGAATGCCACATAACGGTCTTTATACCTTTCCTGGGTTTCTTTCTGAAGCGCCGGTGCGTGATCCTTTACATAGCGCTCATAAGCTTCCATATCCTCCGCCTTATACTGCATGATAAAAGTGCTACCCTCCTCTTCTTCAGGCTTGATGAGCTTAAAAAAATCGCATCTCAGAAAACAACCTGTAGCCATCACGGCAGGGATGTGACGGGTCTTCATCCAATCAACCCATTCGGATTCGAGCTCCGTGTCGATGGTCAGAGAAACATTGTAGGAGATCATCTGAAGAAATATTTGTCCGAAGATACAAGCCTTCAGGGAAATATACTAATCGTACAGGCACGAGTTACAAACTCACACCAACTGTCGAAAATCTTACGATATTTAACTACTTTTACTCAAAGGCTTCTTATGAAGGACATTATCAAAAAATACACGAACGGTGAGGTGACCATTATCTGGCAGCCTGCCCGTTGCATCCATTCCACCATCTGCTGGAAAGGCGAGGGCGGCCTGGTCGAGGTCTTTAATCCTAAAGAGCGCCCATGGATCAAACCCGAGGGTGCAGCTACCGAACGCATTATAGAACAGGTCAGAAAGTGTCCGTCCGGAGCACTTTCCTTTGAGCTGGACAATAAAAATGAAACGCAGCAGACGATCGGGCAGAACATTTCCGAAATACGGGTAGAAATAAAAACCAACGGTCCGCTGATCCTTCACAGCCCGTGTAAGGTCATCGACGCAACAGGTAATGAAGTACAACGTCCGGCTATAACCGCATTCTGTCGGTGTGGGCATTCGGCAAACAAACCTTATTGTGACGGTAGCCATCGTGCGCATGGCTTTATTGGCTAATATTGCGAAATAATCGTTTTTCATGTCTTCATGGACAAGCTATATTACCGGGTTTCAGAATTACCTGCGCCTGGAGAAAGGACTGAGCGAGCATACGCTGAGCGCTTACCTGTCTGACATCAATAAGCTGGCATGGTTTATCGAATCCGGACCAAGGCCGGTCTCTCCATTAAATATTCAACCGGGTCATATTCTTGACTTTATTATCGAGATCAGCAAGATCGGCATCGGTGAACGCAGCCAGGCAAGGATCCTGAGCAGCTTCCGCGCCTTTTTTAAATATCTTCTGATCGAAGACCTGATCGATACCGATCCCGTGGAGCTGATCCAGGGCCCCAAGCTTCCCGTTACCTATCCGGAAGTATTATCGGTAGAAGAGGTCGAAAGGTTCTTATCTGTCATCGACCTGAGTGAGCCGCATGGCCACCGTAACCGGGCTATGTTTGAAACCATGTACGCATGTGGCCTGCGTGTGAGTGAGCTCATCAACCTCCGGCTGGCAGGCTATTTTCCCGATATAGGCTTCGTACGCGTCGTTGGCAAAAATAACAAGGAGCGTATTGTGCCGATCGGATCTATCGCCATTAAGCAGATCAATTTTTATCTCGAAGGCGAACGGCGGCAACTGGCACCCAGGCCAGGCTTTGAAAACTATGTCTTTCTTAACCGGCGCGGCGCGGGATTGACCAGAAATATGATCTTCCTTCTTACCAAAGAATATGCTGCCAAAGCCGGAATAGAAAAAAACATCAGTCCGCACACATTCAGGCATTCATTTGCAACACATCTGGTAGAAGGCGGTGCCGACCTCAAGGCAGTGCAGGATATGCTGGGACATGAAAGTATTACGACGACTGAGATCTATACCCACCTGGACATGAGTTACCTGAGAGAGACCATGATGCGTTATCACCCGATGTTCCAGCCCAAAGGGACGAATTAGCCGGTTTTTGAATATATTTAATACTAAAACAACATATCCATGCGCTTACTTTCTCTCCTGATTGCGATGTTGCCGGCCCTATGCTCCAATGGCCAGGAAGCACAAAAAACATTCTACATCGGTCATTCCCTGATCAATCTCAATATACCTGCCATGGTCCATTCACTGGCCGGAGATGCCGGTATCTCACAGGATGATTATGACTACCAGATAGGCAATGGCGCCAACCTGCTCTACCAATGGGACACGACCATAGGCAATGAGCAGGGCACACCTTATGAGGTCGCGCTACCTACAGGGCAATACGATAACCTGGTCATGACAGAAGCTATTGCGCTCAAAAGCCATATTCAATGGTCGGGGACCTTCGAATATGCCAATAACTTCTGCCAGTTTGCGCACAGCTTCAATCCCGATATCAGGATGTATATTTATGAAACATGGCATTGCATCAACAGCGGAACGGAGATCGGCTGTCCGTGGGATGAAGAAAGTTATATTGACTGGCGGCAGCGTCTTACCGATGATCTGCCCGTGTGGGAAAGCATTGCCGACCATGTCTTATCGGTCAATCCTGACTATCGTGTTTACCTAGTCCCGGGAGGGCAGGGAATGGCTCGTCTCTATGATGCCATATTATCGGGCGGCGTGCCCGGCATATCGTCGATCAGGGATCTTTATACGGATGATGTTCATCTCACCAATGAAGGGAACTATTATATTGCCTGCATCCTGTTTGCCTGTATCTATGGGCAAAGCCCCGAAGGCCTCACCAACCAGGTATATGACGAATGGGGTGGCGCATTCCCGCTTATTGACGAAGCATTGGCCCTTCGCCTGCAGCAGCTGGCCTGGGAGACGGTTTGTTCTTATGACCGGTCAGGTGTGGAATGCAGCGTTTCCGGCACACGAAACGTCGCCTCAGGGCCAAAAACATTTTTCTATGATTTTACCACCAACAGTGTCCGGCGACTCTCAAAAGACCTCTCAACGCTGGAAATAAGGGATATCCACGGCCGGATCACAGGCATCACATCATTTGACAATGACATCATGAGCCTCGATCATCTGAATCCAGGTATTTATATCCTTTCAGACGGATTGCGACAGGTCGAAAAAATAGTTGTAAGCCGGTAAGGGCGCCTTATCAGGGAGCTTATCCCATTTCGCTCACCACCTCGGTGACTTCAGGTACCATACGTTTCAGCATGCCTTCAATTCCTGATTTGAGAGTAATGGTCGAAGAAGGGCAGCCACTGCAGGAGCCCTGCAGGATAACGGTCACCACACCTTTATCATAGGATTTGAACTCAATATTACCGCCATCTCCCTCTACAGCAGGCTTAACGACATTTACGATGAGGTCTTTGATCTTCTGGACGATAGCCAGCTCATCGCCTGTATATTCCTGTTCGTGCTTTTCAGCTTCAAGGCGTGCCTGTTCTTCTTTGTAGCCGTCATGCATGATGGTTTTGCCATCACTTACGTAATTTTTGATGAATTCTTTGAGACGAAGCTGGATCTCTTCCCAACCGTAATTCATCTCTTTTGTGACAGATACAAAATTGTTGCAGATATACACACCCTTGACATAGGGAAATTCAAAAAGTGCAATAGCCAGCGGAGACCATTCCCTGGCGCTTTCAGCATCGCGAAAGTCAGCCGTCCCGCCCTGGAAAAGCATCTTATTGACTACAAATTTGAGGGACTCGGGGTTGGGAGTTTCTTCCGTATAGATAAGAATGGGAGATTTGACAACCTGATCTTGCATATCTGCTGTTTTTATTTAGACTTAAAACAACACAAAGGTAAAAAAGTTAAAAGAAGAAAGCGGCACCTCTTAAAAAGTTAAATATCAGTATAACCGGCGTTGATCGCAACATAAGATCTTTCCTGGTGAATGATCAGCCGTAAAGCTCGACAATGATCTGTTCCCTGGGTACCAGCATGGCATTCTGCAGGATATCAACAGCTTCGTCGACCATAGCCTGCCAGCCGCATAACATATAGAGCGCGTCGACCTTATCCGAATTATAGTGGTTGAGATAGACCGAATGAACATAGCCTTTGTGAAAAGGTCCGTCGCCATGGTACCGGCTCAGCGCAATATCCAGCTTAAAATTAGAGTACTGTCTGAACGCCTGCAGGTCATCCGCGTACAGGATGTCTTCCTCATATCTCGTTCCGAATATCAGGTGAAATGTCGTGGACTCATATTCTTTCTTACCCAGCACCTCCTGTAGCATGGCTCTGAACGGCGCCAAACCTGTTCCGGTACAGATCATGACCACCAGCGACGGAGGAGCAGCAGGCAGAACAAACACTCCGTCCGGTCCTTTAAACTTCAGGACATCGCCCTCGTTTACCTCCTCACAGAGATAAGATGAGCCGAGACCGCCTTCCATCTTTGCCACACAAAGCTCGACGGTCTCATCGGTTACCTTATTGGCAATAGAATAGCTCTTCCAGCGCTGAAGGCGTTTTTCACCTACCGGAAGGTCAAAGGTGATAAACTGGCCGGCAATAGCAGTAAAAGACTCTTCTGTATGGGGCTGCAGCCAGATCCGTTTGACCCGGCCGGTTTCGGATATTATTCTGGTGACGGTTGCTTCGATCCACTTAGGCATGATGCATCTCTATTTTATCAGACCAGGATTTCTTCGGCAGAAAACAGCCTGAGTCCGTATTTTTCTTCAGTATCAACCTTATAATCTTCTAAAGGTTTATTACCTACAAACATAATAAAATCTCCTCCCCACGCCCCCAGGGATTTGACCATTCCTTCAAAATCGTTGAAAAGGCGGCGTTTTACAGGTTCCATACCCAGCAGAAACCCTATTGTCTCTTCGTGTATTTCGACGGCCTTCAGGACATGGCCGATGCTTTTGGCATCGAGGATATGATAGGTCAGCCGGTTGATCAGGTCTATACGGGACGTCAGATCGATATTTTTCACCCTGCCCTCAAAATCACGTATTGCAGATGGCGTATCACACTTTTGACCCAGATAGGCAAATCCCGCGTATTCGCTCAGTATGGCAGGACGCTGCACCTTTCCCACCATCAGCCGTTCACCCCGCTGAAAGATGATCGGGTCATCACTTAGGCCGCAGGCGATATCGTACCCAGATCCTCCCAACGTTTGTTTCTGTAATTCGAATGGATTGATCTGGAACCAGGATGCAATATTGACCAGCAGGGTAGAGCTGCTCCCCAGCCCCCACTCCATCGGCCATTGGGTTTGTGTCTCGATCTGGAAAGAGGCCTGCTCCAGTATATTTTTACCGCTGAGCCGTATGGCTTCATTAAGGATCATAGCCAACCTTCCGGCAACATCCGGATCCGAAGCAGAGATCACCTCTACATTTCCCGAGGTGGAAAACAAGGCATCAAACCACGGGTTACCATCGAGATCGGCAGCATTCCAGATCAGGTTACCTGGCGGTCCGTCCATTATGGCAACATCCATCACCTGGCACGCTTTTGTCGGCCAGGCAAAACACCGGGCACCTTTGAGCGCCAGATATTCACCGGTGATCATGAGCTTGCCCCGTGCACTATACCGGATGGTTATGATGTCGCTTTCATTAGGATTCATTGACAGGATTGGTAGGTGAACGTAACTGTTCGAGATAGCTTCTCACAGCCGCATAAGAAATTGTTTTGTCCTTAAAATATTCCGTAACCGCCGCTTCTTCGTCCGGACTGACATTCAGCTGCCATAAAATATTCTGAAAATGCATGCGCATATGACCTTTCTGGATACCCGTAGTGACCAGTGACCGGACAGCGGCAAAGTTCTGCACAAGTCCTGTCGCAGCGACGATCTTCATCAGCTCTTCAGAGGTCGGCTGTCCCAAAAGCTCCAGGGAACGGCGCGCCATCGGATGCAAATTGGTAAGTCCCCCAACTGTACCTAATGCCAGCGGGACCGTAAGGCTGAACCGGAATCTGCCATTTTCAATGATGCAGGTACTCAGGCTCTGGTATTGACCGGTCCGCGCTGCATAGGCGTGGCCACAGGCTTCAATAGCACGAAAATCATTGCCGGTAGCCAATACGACGGCATCGACACCGTTAAAGATACCTTTGTTATGCGTCGTCGCGCGATAAGGGTCGACAGTAGCTATCCTGACGGCTTTATAGAATCTCCGGGCAAAAGTTTCCGCCTTCATATCCGCAATATCCGTCAGGTCTTCGACCGGGCATTCTACCCAGGCTTCTACCAGGCACTGCGGTGTATAGTTGGTAAGGATGGACATAATGATCTCCAGATCTCCATCCTGCTCATTGATAAATCCCTGCTCATCGAACCATTCACGCAGCACCTCTGATGACTGCTCGAGAATGGAATTGATAAAATTGGCTCCCATGCTGTTGCAGGTATCGAAGTGGATATTCAGCTTTTTATATCCTGCTTCTTCATGTCCCATGTCGACAAATTCGATCTTGGTGATGCCGCCACCCCGTGCTTCCATCCTGGAAGTAAGCTGGCTGCAGGCATTCCTGATACGGAGGTCGAGCCCGGAGAGCCCTGCTGTCAACAGGCTGAAGTCACCATGCCAGAAGAAATAGACACTTCCTTCTTTGACAGTGGATATGACCCGGGCGTGGATCCCGCCACGCGTCGACCAGTATTTTGCCGCATGGGAGGCTGCGGCGACAACGCTGCTTTCTTCTATGACCATAGGTATGGCGTATTCCCGGCTATTGATGATAAAGTTGGGTGCAACACTGAAAGGGAGGACAAAGTTAGAGATCGTATTTTCGCTCAGTCCGTCGATAATTTTCTGATTATCCTCATCCTGGAACCAGTAACCCGTCAATTCTTTCATGACGCCTTCCGGATCTTTGAAAAAATTGTTGACTATCCATTTCAGCTTACCGCGCTTGGACAGCTTGGAAAATCCGCTCACCGTCTTACCTGACAATTCTTTGCTCACTATAGTATAAAATATCCTGTTTAATGTCCTGAATTAAAGGTTTATTCCTGTCTGATACGCAGAAAGGCATGGGCAAATAAAAGCCCGTCGATCTGTGATCGTACATATTGTTCGAGCGCTTCCTCACCTTCCTGGGCATATTTCAGCATTGTACTTGCCTGGCCGGTCACGGAAGGAAAGGGAAGTTTCTCCATCAGGTAATACGCATCCAGGAAATTATGTATTCCTCCGGATATGATAAATTGCCTGCACTGCATCTTTTCCTTCAGCTCCTCGCTCAGGCCGGTTATCATATCCGTCATTTCCTCAGCCGTATGGCCTACTCTCGAAAGGGGCATCGAAGACTGCATGGCCGCTTCACCGGTCCTGAGCAGCTCAAGCCTGGCAAAATTGGTACCGCCGAATGCTGCAAACTCCAGCCCTTCCAGGGGCAGTTGCAACAAAGCCCTGAGGCTTTCGGGACCGATCCCCTGGCCGACCTCCTTGACGATGATCCTGTAGCCGGCCGTATCCAGCAGTCGCCGGATGGTTTCCACAGGTGGGCGGTCTAAGCGGTCTCCGCCGGGCTGTAGCCATTCCTGCAGGGGATTGACATGGATGATCAGGCCGTCGGCATCTATTTTTTTCAGCAGGTTATCGATCATGCCCGCTTTATTCCCGGCTATCAGCTGCTCTACCTGGGCTATGCCGAGATTGGCATACAACGGAACATCGCCTCCCAGGAAGGTACGCACATTGAAATCATCGAGGAACTCATCACTATATAACAGCGAGCGGCAGGAGCCCAGCCCCATGCCAAAACCAAACCTGCCGGCTACCGTAGCCAGGATGCGATTGATCCTGCCAGCCTTTTCCGTTCCTCCTGTCATGCTGGAAACCCAGAAAGGCGCCCTGAATGTCTTGCCGAAGATCCGTATAGGCTCCAACCGATCCGGATGCGCCGACAGCACCGGCTCATAACAGAATCGCCTGTCATTCAACGAAGCTGCGGTAGCCGAGCGGAAAGCAAGGTCGATATGATCCTGCTTGCGTGACTCTGACGACAAATCGTTGTTTTCCAGTATTTCCGGATTGTGATCCATGCTCTAAGCCTTGATTGAAGCGCAAAGATAGTTAAATGAGCCGTTTTACAGGACTTAAAACTTCACTCTCCCCACCAGACTGTAATTATAATCCAGTTGACCGGTAGGAAGGTTATAATAAAACTCAGCGCCTATGTTCAATCCGAAATTTCTGTCCGCGGCAAGCCTTAGCTGACCGGTTGCAGATACGATCTCTTTTCTGCTTCCGAATAGTTCTCTGGTAAAAGAATTAAAAACACCAAATACCTGATCGCCAAACGGTGAATAATACCGGTCAAAGGTCCGGTAAGCCAGTCCGAAATAAAATTTCCTGTTATCGGCGGTCGCGCTGATGCTATGACCTGACCCCCTGTCCCATGGGATCAGGGTAAAATCCTCATCATTTTTAAATGCAAGATAATTATACGCCAACCGGTATTCCCAATTATGTATTTGTTTTGAAAGGGCAACTCCCGCACTGTAGTTCATCTGTGTTACTACCGGCGCATCCGAGATATCGACCTGACCTCCGTAATGATAAAACAGCAGGGAGGTATTGACATCCAGCTTCCAGTCATCCCGGTCCCATATATGAAAAGTAAGCCTGCTGCCCTGGGTGAATTTTTCCTGGGCAGAATCTCCGGTCATGATGTTCTCCCGCCAGTTGATCCACACATCTGCATCAAGCCATTGCGGTGTATACCTGAACTGTATACCGTACTCCAGGGGATCTTCAAAGTAAGTGTCGATGCCCTGCACTTCCTGCAGCAGCCGGTGCTCAGCCGGCCCTTCCAGCACACCCATCACAACCCTAAGATCTTTGGTCAATCCATAACGGTAAGATAACACCGGCATTACCCTGTGCCGCATGGGGGCGCCGAAGACAAACTGGTAAAGCAGGCCGGCTGTCAATACATGGCGGCCCCTGCGGTAAGTAATATCGGCCTCCGTATTGGCTCCCAAGGCAGTAAATCCCGGATAGGCCTCCTTAATGTATTCATTGTTTTTAAAATAGATCAAAGCAGACCCATGAACGGATATTCCTTCCCGGATCAGGGTGTCGGAAGAAAGGCGATCATAGAAGTCCGTCACCTGGCTGAACGTTTTATTCAGGCAGGCGATCCACAAGATCAAGGAAAATAAAAGCGCGTAATCTGTCCTGTATCTCATGCTCCGGTCTTCAGATTGTTTTCAAACTGAATATTATACAGCTCACTGTAGCGGCTGTCCGGATCGCTGAGCAACTCTTCATGGCTTCCCCGTTCAAGGATGCGTCCCTGCTCCAGCACGAGGATCTGGTCTGCATTGCGGATAGTTGACAGGCGGTGAGCGATGATTATGGCTGTCCGGTTTTCCAGCAGTTTTTCGATAGCATACTGCACGATCGCTTCCGTCTCGGTATCGATGCTGGCCGTTGCTTCATCCAGGATCAGGATGGAAGGTTCGTACACCAGGGCACGCACAAGAGAGATGAGCTGTCGCTGTCCCGAGCTCAGATTGTGTCCCCGTTCGGACACCACAAAATCATAACCTCCGGGCAATGCCATTATAAAGCGGTGCGCATCCAGGGACCGGCTTGCCTGAAGGATCTTTTCTTCTGTTATCTCCGGGTTCTTAAGCGTGATATTGTCCCTGATCGTGCCGGAAAAAAGGAATACATCCTGTAAAACCAGGCTGATATGCGAACGCAGATTGACCTTTTGGATCTGGTTCAGCTCGACACCGTCCAGTCTGACAGAACCGTGCGAATAGTCATAAAACCGGGTCAGGAGATTGATGATCGTAGACTTACCGCTGCCCGTGCTGCCGACAATGGCCAATGTACTGCCGGCCGGAACCTCAAAGGAAACGTCCCTGAGGATCGGTGTCCCTTCCACGTATTGAAAGTCGACATGCTCAAATACGATATGGCCTCTGACCGTATCGAGGTGGATAGAACCGGAATCCTCGGTTACAGAAGCATCATCCGTCAATGCAAATATTCTTTCAGCAGCCACGAGGCCCATCTGCATGCTGTTGAATTTATCGGCAAGCATCCTGATCGGCCGGAAAAGCGTATTGAGGTAGATCGGGAAAGCGACCATAGCGCCCAGCGTCACGGTTTCATCCATAATACCACGGGCTCCCCACCAGACCATCAGGCCGAGGGCCGCGGCAGAGATGATATCGACTACCGGAAAGAAAACGGCATAATACAACACGGAATCAAGGTTTGCCCGGGTGTATTCCCTGTTGATATTTTTGAATTTCCTGGCTTCGCGCGCCTGTGCGTTAAATGCCTGTATAATGGTCATTCCTGAGATATGCTCCTGCAGAAAAGCATTCATATTGGAAAGCTGCGTGCGTACCCGCTGATAAGAGACCTTGACCTTTTTATTGAAGATCACCGTCGCAACGATCATCACAGGCATGGTCACAAGGCAGGCCAGGGTAAGCTGCCAGCTTGTAATAAACATCATGATTAGGATGACAATAATAGCGATCAGGTCGGCGAGGATGGTCAGCAATCCCTCTGAGAAAATAGTCTTAATGTTTTCAATATCATTGATCACCCGGGTAATGAACATGCCGGTAGGTGTCTGATCGAAAATACGCACCCGCTGCCCTACGATCTTGTTGAACACATCGACCCGCATGTCCCTGGTTACATACTGGCCAAGGGCATCGGTCAAATACCTGAAAATATAACCGAGTGCCGACTCAAGGATGACAAGGCCGACCAGAAACCAGCAGAGGCGAAGCAGCCCGTTCATATTGCCGTTGATGATGTAGCTATCCACACCTATATTGATCAGGTAGGGCCGCAGTGCCCCGAGAGGCGCCAGCGCCAGGGCAAGAAAAAGAGCAATGTAAAAAGTCTTTTTATAGGAAAAAGACAACTTCACCACCCTGATCAATAAAGCAAAATCAACGTTTTTAAACATAGTCTGACATCCATCAACACCCTCGCCGGGATAAAGTTGATGACGGATAAAAATACGGAGAAATGTAAATATGCATAGAGTAAACTGCAAATGTGAAAGAGCATATCATCAGTCCTCAACAACCGGAAGAGGCTCTTACCACGATGCTGAAAGATTCCTTTATCTCTTTAACGATCAAAATTAATAGGCTAAAATTCCGGTGCTGATATATATTCAACATTTGCAAATCCGCCTTAATCCTTACTTTTAATAAATTTTGTCTTCTATGAGGTCGTTCGGGTCCGTTATACTTATTCTGGTTATTCTTTCTCTTTTATCCTGCAGGGACCAAAAGGAAGATGATATGCAGGTGGAACCGGCCGTTCTTTTAAAGGGTATGGACATCAGCTTTCTGCCTGAGATCAGAAAGTACGGCGTCAACTTCAAGGACCGGGAAAGCGCAGAAAAAGACCTCTTACAGATCATAAAGGGATCCGGCGTCAATTTAGTTCGCATCCGGTTATGGACCGGCGACGTCGGCGGCCCTTCCGGTGAGGACGAAGTAACGGCTCTTGTCCGGGAATGCCGCGATCTCGGCTTCCGGATACTGCTGGACCTGCATTATTCTGATACCTGGGCCGATCCGGCGCACCAGACCAAGCCTGCAGTGTGGAACGATCTGGAGCAGGAGGAGCTGGCCGATTCGGTCTATCACTATACTTTCCGCATTGTTTCAAAAATGAAGCCCGATTATGTGCAGGTCGGTAATGAGATCAACGGAGGCTTGTTATGGGACAACGGCAAATACAATAACGAAACGGGCTTCTACCAGCTATTGAAATCAGGGACAGACGCTGTGCGCGCAGCCCGGGCCGATTGTGGCATTGTGCTCCACTATGCAGGTTATGAAGGCAGCGAAGCTTTCTTTGAAAAAATACGCAATGCGGGTATTGATTTCGATATCATCGGGCTTTCCTATTACCCGTACTGGCACGGAAAATCGCTGAGCAGTGTTGAAAGCACATTGAACAACCTGCAGCAAAAGCTCGGCAAAAAAGCTTTTATCGCAGAATTCTCCTACCCGTTTACACTGGGCTGGGCCGATCATACCAATAATGTAACAGGCCTCGAAAGCCAGCTGTACAACGGCTATCCTGCGACACGTGACGGCCAGCGTACCTTTGTGCGGGATATCAGGACCCTGTGTGAGCGCTCCTCTTCTCTCGGCTTTTGCTACTGGGGCGGAGAATGGGTCGCGTTCAAGGGCGATACCTCCACATCAGGCTCGTCCTGGGAAAACCAGGCATTATTTAATTTCGATCTTATGGCTAACCCGGCTTTGGATGAGTTCAGGTAAGTGCACACAGAGTATGGCACAGAGCTACACAGATATCAATTTCCCTCTGTGAAACTCCGTGTAATAACTCCGTGCACACTGTGGTTAAATGACTTATCTAAATATATAAATAAATCTTGTACCAATCGCATCATTGTATAACCACAGAACTACACAGAGTATGGCACAGAGCTACGCAGACATCAATTCCACCCTGTGAAACTCCGTGTGATAACTCCGTGCACACTATGGTTAAATGAGTTATCTAAATATGTAAATAAACCTTTACCTATTATCGTAAACCCCCGGCACCCTGTCCGTCATCCCCGCTTTTCAGGTCATTGTTGTTGATCCCTTTTTTGGATTGACGATCGGTGAAAGACATCTTGCCAAACATCCAGTTGAAGCTGATGCGCCCGCCGAAAGCATAAAAACGGTTGGTTGTATTGTATGTAAATCCATTGCTGGACAGCTCGGTCCTGATGTTCTGATAGGGTGTAAATGGATTGTCGACCCCGATCGACAAGGTTGCTTTTTTGTTCAGGAGGTCTCTTTTAGCACCGATGCCGTAAAAATAAAAGCTCGTCGATCTGCCCTGAGCAGTGAAAGTAGGACCACGGAAACCTCCGTAAGCCTGAAGACCCCATACATCGATGATCGTCCAGTTGACAAAACCGTTGATACCGTAATTGATACCGTCATTTTTCAGGCCCAGCGTCGGATTATTGACCTCAACATAGGACAGGTCGATATTTCCGCCGATCATAAACTTGTATCCCTTCATCAGGTTGCCGCTGATATTGATACCGGTATTTTTATTGTTGGCCTGATTGAAATACGTCGTTACGAGCGTATCTCCCCGAACCAGGCGCACGGCCTCGATAGCATTGTTCGTAAAGCGACGGTACAGGGCTATATTGACTGAGCTGAGCCCGAAATACTTGTTGTACGCCAGCTCGATATTATGAGATAGCTCCGCATCCAGGCCAGGATTTCCCATGGTGACGTTTTTGGGGTCTGCCTGGTTCCTGTACGGGTTGAGATAGAACAGGGACGGACGCTGAAGCCGTTGGTTATAAGACAGCTTCAGGCCATTGCTGCCCCACTTGTACGACACAGTACCGCTTGGAAGCAGGTTGTCGTAATTGTGATCTAAGGATCTGACATCTTTGAATATATCACCTTCGACTGTGGTCGCTTCATAACGCACACCGGCTTTCAGTCCGAAGTGATCGGTGACCGACCAGGTAACTTCCGCATAACCGGCATATACATTCTGAAGATAACCGAAGGAGTTGGAACGGAGGTTATCTCTTACTCGTTCGTTATTTGCAAAATTGATCGTATCAAACGTATACATGCTTTCGATCCTCCTGAAGATCGATTTGGCCCCGAGGTCCAGGTTGAGCTTTTTGGAGAATGGATGCGAATAATCCGCCTGTGCCGTTATCTCCCGGTTGAGACCGTCGTTATCACTGAATTCACGATAGTTGAGCTGGTCAAAGGTGTTGTATTGATTGACCTCATAGTTGGTAGGCCGTGAGTTGTTGCTGTATTGGCCTGAAATGGTCAGTTCCCGGTTTTCGGTTTTGAATTTGTGCTTGTAGTCCAGCGTAATATCCGTATTATAATTGTCATTGTGACTATCCTGATCCCGTTTGAACCTCTGGTCGACAATACCATTCACCGCTTGTTCAAAATTGATGGAATTATCAAGATCCATACCGAACTTACCGAACGTAAATGTAGCATTGAGGTTATCCTTATCGGTCACATCATAGTCTATCCCGAAATTTCCCCTGCCGCCAAGGCCGCCCATGTCGTTGCGTCCACTCTGCACCAGCCTGTAGAAATCACCCCCGAGGCGCTCCGCATTCATATTTCCCCTGGCTTTCCAGCCGAAGGCCCCTACCCCGGCGCTGAACCCGATCTTATCGAGCTTCAGGTTGACATTCGCGCCGCCAAAATTACTTCTGGTACCCAGCGAGGTGCTCAGGTTACCGCTGAAGCCCTTGATGGTTTTGCGTTTAGTAATGATATTGATGATACCGGCGCTGCCCTCCGCATCATATTTGGCGCCGGGACTCGTCAGGACCTCGACCTTATCGATCTCATCCGACGGTATCATCTTCATAGCCTCAGCCACATTGGAAGCCATCACAGCCGAAGGCTTTCCATTGACCAGCACCCTGATGTTCTGGCTTCCGCGCATCGAGACATTTCCATCCAGGTCTACACTCAGCGTGGGAACCTTACGCAGCACATCGGCCGCCGTTCCGCCTTTATTTGTAAAATCTTTGGAGGCATTATACACCATCCGGTCGATCTTGCTTTCGACCAGGCCTTTTTCTCCGGTAATGACGACCTCGTCCAGTACCTTCGGTTCGGGACTTATCAAGATCTTGCCAAGCATCTGCTCCGGCAAGGAATCGGAAAGCACCACGTTTTCAATGGTCTTGTTAAGATAGCCGAGATAGGATATATGAACATTGTAGGTGCCGTTTCTCAGTTCCCTGATATTAAACATACCCTTACCATCGGTCAGAGCACCATCGACAGGGTCAGTCTTTCCTTTTCTGTAAAGGGCTATTGAGACGAATTCCACAGGCTGCCGGCTAAGGCTGTCCACTATTCCGCCCGAAATCCTGCCATTGCCTTTGGCGGGCATACCCCCGAAGGGAAGCTGGGCTGAAAGCGAGAGTGAAATAAAAGAGATCAGTGTCAGTAAAATAATTCTCATTGTTGTAAATTTTGAATCTAAACATCGTAAACGGTATTTTTCTCCCCACAGTTAATCATTTTTCGATAAAATCATATAAAAACAGGACGGGGGCCGGAGCAAAGCGCTTCCGGTATCCCACTGTTTCTACAACAATACCCGGATCATGAAAAAAATGAGCTGATCGTTTTTTGGAATGCAAAGTCAAAAAATACCCCGCAGGTCTATCATTCCTGCCGTATTTTTATCCAAATCCCTATCTTCGTCGCTTAACTCAATAAATCGAACCATGAAAAAAATTGCAGTGATTGGAGCCGGAACGATGGGCAATGGCATTTCTCATGTCTTTGCACAGAGCGGCTTCCAGGTCGCAATGATCGACGTATCACAGGAAGCCCTTGAAAAAGCCAAAAACACTATTGCTTCCAACCTTGACCGTCTGATCAAAAAAGAAACCATTACGGAAGAAGATAAAGCCCGAACCCTGACCAATATATCCATCCATACCAATATGGCCGACGGCGCATCCGATGCAGATCTGATGGTCGAGGCCGCTACCGAAAGGCTTGACCTCAAGCTCAAGATCTTTACGGAAGCCGACCAGATCGTACCTGCTCATGCCATCCTTGCTTCCAATACCTCATCGATCTCCATCACTAAGATCGCTTCCGTGACCCGCCGGCCCGAAAAGGTCATCGGTATGCACTTCATGAATCCCGTTCCGGTGATGAAGCTTGTCGAGGTTATCCGTGGCTACAGCACATCCGATGAAACGACAGCTGCCGTCATGGAGCTCTCCAAAGTGCTGGGTAAGGTCCCGGTCGAGGTCAATGATTACCCCGGCTTTGTGGCCAACCGCATTCTTATGCCTATGATCAATGAAGCGGTCTTTTCTCTTTTCGAAGGTGTAGCAGGTGTCTATGAGATCGATACGGTCATGAAGCTCGGTATGGCGCATCCGATGGGACCGCTGCAGCTGGCCGACTTCATAGGTCTCGACGTATGCCATGCTATCCTCAACGTATTGTACGAAGGTTTCGGCAATCCTAAATACGCTCCGTGTCCGCTGCTGACCAATATGGTGACGGCCGGCAATCTGGGCGTCAAATCAGGCAGGGGCTTTTATGATTACAGCAATGGGGTCAAAGACGCTGTCGTCTCTGCCAACTTCCGTTGACCGGCGATCTGCCGGTTTTCGGCAAGAAGGTGTAACTTTTTTCTTAAATTCGTATTTATAAAATAAAACAACATCATCATGGAATCCAATCAAAGAGACAACAATTATGATCAGTGGACGGATGTCCTGCCGCTTCATACCGAGGAAGACATCAGGCTGCACGTGTCCCGGTACATCACCAAGGTATATGGATGGATGTTTCTTGCCCTGACCGTAACGGCTCTTGTGGCGGGCTATGTTGCGACAAGCGAAGCCCTCTTAGGCTTTATATCCGGCAATAAGATCGGCTTTTGGGTGCTTATCATCGGCCAGCTTTTCCTGGTAGGTTATCTTACAATGAGGCTGGAAAAGATGAGCGTACGCACAGCGACCGCAATATTTTTTATCTATGCCGCGCTCAACGGACTGACCTTTGCAGTGTTGCTCCACTCCTATACTCCTGCATCGCTGATGGGTGTATTTGGAATTACCGCTGTAACCTTTGGCGTGATGAGCGCTGTGGGTTATTACACCAAGCAGGACCTGACGAGTTTCGGACAGATCATGCTGTTCGGCCTGATCGGCATCATCATCGCATCAGTCGTCAACTTATTCATGCAGAATGAAATGCTGTACTGGATCATCTCGTATGTCGGCGTGGCCGTATTTGTCGGCCTGATCGCTTATGACACGCAGAAGATCAAAGGTTACGCCCTGCTGGCGACTGAAGAACAACGCAAAAAAGGAGCCATTTTAGGTGCGCTGGCGCTCTACCTGGACTTCATCAACCTCTTCATCTATCTTTTGAGGCTGTTTGGTGACAGGAAATAAGTAGTACCAAAAAAGTGAGAATAAAAAAGCATGCCAGGAAAACGGCATGCTTTTTTATTCTTCAGATCTTCAGACCGGCAGAGAAAGACGGACCGGATCAGCTATTGATCTTATATATTTCTGGAAAAAAAACTCAGAAGATCACGGCATATTACTTTAGATCGTCTCCACAGCTTTCAGCTTCTCCGTATTTTCATACACACGCAGTGCTTCGATGATATCGCCGATGTTGCCCTCTATGACAGAGTCAAGGTTATAGAGTGTGAGATTGATCCGATGATCGGTAAGCCGGTTTTGCGGAAAATTATATGTCCGGATCTTATCACTCCGGTCACCGCTCCCTACCATTGATTTGCGTTGGGAAGCCATCGTGTTCTGCACCTCACTCCGGTTTCTCTCGAGGATGAGCTGGTAGAGACGCTGGAGCGCGATCTCACGGTTTTTGATCTGGGAACGGGCCTCCGTACTTTCCGTGATGAGACCTGTCGGGATATGTGTAAAACGTACGCCTGATTCCGTTTTGTTGACGTGCTGACCACCGGCGCCGCTGGCCCGGAAGGTATCGACCTTCAGATCGGATTTTTTGATATCGACATCTTCCTCTTCCAGCTTGGGTATAACGGCTATCGTTGCTGCGGAAGTATGTACACGGCCTTGTGACTCGGTTTTGGGGACGCGTTGTACCCTGTGACCGCCAGACTCGAACTTCATCTTACCATAGACATCTTCACCGCTGACCTCAAGCACGATCTTGCTGTAGCCACCCGCATCGCCCTCGTTGGCTTCAAGGACTTCATAGGTCCAGCCCTGGGAGTCAAAATAACGGGTATACATCCGGAAAAGATCGCCTGCAAAGATTGAGGCCTCGTCGCCTCCTGTCCCGCTGCGGATCTCAAAGAGCACATCCTTCGAATCCTCCGGGTCTTTAGGTATCAGCATCAGCCTGAGCTGCTCCTCTTTTTGGGTCCTAGCCGTTTCGAGGTCTTCGATCTCGGCTTTACCCATTTCCTGCATTTCCGGATCGCTGTCAGTTATCATTTCCCTGGCTGTTTCGATGCCGCTGAGTATGTTTTTGTACTCTTTAAAGACGGAAATGAGCTCCTGAAGGTCCTTATATTCCTTGTTAACCTTTTTAAACCTGGACAGGTCGGCTATCACTCCAGGGTCTGAAAGCTGTTCTTCAAGGAGATAAAACTTGTCCTCTATGGCGGTAAACTTGTCCAGCATGTACAATTATGATTTAAAAACAGGTGGCAAAGATAGGTAAAGTTTTCTCACTGCATGGACGACAAGGCACCCGGAGGAATACATTATCCGGTCAAGAGAAGCATAACACACATCAAAGATTATGAAGAACATACAATTCTCCGGGAATATCAAAAAGCCTTTGTGATCAGTTCCATAATCAAGAATGCAACGACGGTAGACAGCCGACGGCAAGAAGAAGTCAGAAAAGGAAAAACGATACAATATGGTCTCCTCCTTATTCCTTAGGTATTTTACTCTTCAACTGCTGGATAAAATCTTCAGAAACGTGAGGACGATGTACCTTGCTCTTCAGAAAATCCCTGAAAGAGTTTTGGGGCAATTTATGGCCAAATATGACTTGATCCCTGCTCTGACCACCATGCTCTCCCTGGTGTGGATCGGGCTGGCCGGCCCGGTCGAACGGATGGCGGATATTCGGATCAATTTTGTGATTCATGGCAAAAGTGATATTTACTAAAAGTTAAAAAATGTTCAATTGGAATCATTATCGGATGACTTTGTGTCTTTATAGCCGTGCTTCAGGGCATATTTACGCAACTTTTCACGCAGCATCTTTCTACCCCTGTGTAGTCTGGAACGGACGGTCCCTATCGGGATATCGGTGATCTTGGAGATCTCCTCGTAAGTAAAGCCTTCTATGTCGCAGAGTAAAATAACGGTCTTAAAATCCACAGGAAGAGAATTGATCGCGATCGTCACTTCGTCTCCTATCAGATTCTGGTACATATCCATTCTGAAATCCTGGGCACCCGGATTAGTAAGATCATCTTTTTCCAGGTAAGCCAGAAAATCTTCAAAATCGACTTCTGTAGGACGCTTACTCTTCTTACGATATTCGTTGATGTAAGCGTTTTTCAAAATCTTAAACAGCCAGGCCTTGGAATTAGTTCCTTCCGCATAACTGTCAATCGATTTATAAGCCTTTAAAAATGTATCCTGTACCAGGTCTCTCGCATCTTCCTCATTGTAAGTAAGGTGGAAGGCAAAGGTCGTCAGGGCATTGACATGGGGCAGGAGCTCGTTTTCAAAGGTCTCTTCTTTTTTGGACAAGTGTTTCGTTGGCATGTTTTTATATAATCCTTTGCAAATGTGCAATTTTTTAATCTAAAATGAAAGCAACATTTTATAATTACGAATGAATTTTTTAGACCTTTTTATGCTTATATGTTTTGATTATTTTTGAGCGCCTTTTTAATATTCAAAGGCCTCGAACAGTTAATTCTAAGTATAGTGAAAAGTTTCCTCCTCCTGACTGCCAGCGACCAGCTTACATATGCGGTCTTCGGCGTTGTGCTTGTCCTGGCGCTGATCTTTGACCTCGGGCTGCTGAGTAAAAAAGGCAAAAAGGTATCCATCAGATCCGCCCTGTACCAGACATTTTTCTGGGTTGGTCTGGCTTTGGCATTTTTTGTCTTCATGTGGATAGAAGAAGGATCCAAACCTGCCTTGGAATACATCAGCGCCTACCTGATGGAATGGAGCCTTAGCATCGATAATATTTTTGTGTTTATCCTGATCTTCTCTTCCTTTGGGGTCAAGGAAAAATATTACGGGCGCGTTCTGCTGATCGGTATCCTCATGGCCATCGTATTCAGGATCATATTCATCACGGTAGGTGTGGCCCTGGTAGAGCGGTTTCATTGGATATTGTATATTTTTGGCGTTTTTCTTCTCATTACCGGCGTTAAGATGTTTACCTCCGACGATGAAGAAGCCTATGACCCTCATGACAGCAAGGTGTACAAGCTGCTGAAAAGGATCATCCCGATGGTTCCTCATGACGGAGAAGGGAAATATGTGGTCGTAGAGAACGGCAAGCGGTATTATACGACGCTGTTTTTTGTCATCCTGATGCTCGCCGCCATTGACCTGGTATTTGCGCTCGATTCCATTCCGGCCGTAATGGGCATCGTCGACAACAGCCCCGGCAATGAGGACGTGGCCAAGCTGGTGATCTATACTTCCAATATCTTCGCCGTACTGGGCTTAAGGTCCCTGTTCTTCCTGCTAAGGGGAGCCGTGACCAAATTTGACTATCTGCAACAGGGCATCGCGATCGTCCTGATATTTATCGGTGTAAAAATGCTGGCCGAGCACTGGATCAATATGGTCCTTTCCAAGTCGGAGCAGGTATTTATTTCATTGGGTGTTATCCTGGTGTGTATCAGCGGCTCGATTTTTTATTCTATATTTATATCGAAAAAGGGTCTTCCCGAAGAAGTGGTCGAGGAAGATACCGAACAATAATAGTCAACACATTAAAATTTTAGTCATGAAGCATTTTTTTATCTTTCTATGTTTATTATGCACTTTCGGAGCCCAGGCACAGCTGCGTTCTATGATCGATGCTCCTGCCATCTATCTTACATCGCGTGATATTGAAAATGCACTGAGCCAGGAAGGCCTCGGCCTGGATTTCGGCTATGGTGTAGGTACACATTTTTTTATGGGAAAGCTCTCAGCCGGTGTACATGCAACCGCTGATTTTGATGCTAAAAAGATAGACAAGACCTTTTTTGCCAATCCGTTCGGACGCTTCGAGATCGGCCTGGGCAAATGGCGCTCCAACGGGAAGAAATGCGCTATTAACCACCAGAATGCCTTTACTTTGATGGCCAAAGGCGGCGCTGTCTATAATTTCGGAAAAAGAAAAGCCGATGTAGAAAACGGCATCGCGGAGGTCAAAGCCAATCTGGATTATTTTGTAGGTGCCGAGCTTGGATTATTCTATATCAAAGACATGCATAAAAACTCCGAGTACTTTATCAATGGAGGTTACATGCTGGAAAGCAAGACCATTTTTGCCGAATTGGGCCTGCGCACATTCTTTAATACCAGGTACGCGGGGCGCTAAGGCCCTCCGCAAAATACCTTCCGGAGAAATAGAAATAGGGGGAATGATTCCCGTTCTTTGAGCTTGTCTTCAGGAACCGCTTTATCAATAGGGATCCACATCTGTAATTATCTGTACTCTTTTAAATTCAGCTAAGGAGCGGACTAAAACACCGGCATCTTCCAGGTCTTTTTTGATCTGCAGAATGACGTCGTTTTTGCGTTCCATTTTGATCATCAGCTCGTACAGGTACTGATTATTGATACGCGGAATGAGGGCAGGCGCAGGCCCGGCGAGCCGTTCCCCCCATCGCTGGCGCATATAGCCGACGAGCCGCTCCATCGCAGCAGCGCCCGTATCGGGATCCCTGTGACTGACGGTAACCCGGATCAGGCGGCAGAAAGGAGGATACCTGAATTGCCGCCTCTCCTCGATCTCCTGTGTATAAAATCCATGATAATCGGCATTGGTGACATGGTCCAGCAGGCTTTTTTTGATATTTCCATATTGGATATAGACCTGACCTTCCCGTTCTGACCGACCCGACCGGCCACTGACCTGCACCATAAGCTGGAAGGCTCGTTCGTGCGACCGGAAATCGGGGAAGCGCGCCAACTGGTCGGCACTGACGATGCATACAAGCCCGATACCTTCAAAATCGAGCCCCTTGCTGACCATCTGTGTACCGATAAGAATGTCGATGGCTCCGTTTTCCATCTGTTGCAGCAACTCTGAGATAGAGGTCTTTGACCTGACAGTATCAAGATCAAGACGGGCTATACGGGCTTCGGGGAATAACAGCTCCAGCTCTTCTTCGATCTTCTGGGTACCGAGGCCCTTGTGGCCGATATCCACATTGCCGCATTCGGGACAGGCGGGCTCTGCTTCCTTACTCCAACCGCAATAGTGACACAGAAACTTATTGTGGAACTTATGGTAGGTCATGCTCACGTCACAATTTTTGCATCGCATGGTCCATTCACACATCGGGCAGACAAGCATGGTGCTGTAGCCACGACGGTTGATAAAAACGATCGACTGCCGTCCCTGTTGCAGCTGGGAGAGCATCTCGCCGACCAGTAACGGGCTGAAGTGGCTACCTTTACCGTCGTCGTGTTCAAGCGTATTGCGGTTGAGCAGGTGGACTTTCGGGAGCCTGGCACTACCGAACCGTTGGTCCAGCTTTACCAGGCCATATTTACCTTGCAGTGCGTTGTGATAGGTCTCGAATGAAGGTGTGGCGCTGCCGAGCAGGATCTTTGCCCCATGCTGTTTTGCAAGAAAAAAGGCCGTTTCCCGGGCATGATACTTGGGTGCCGGATCATTTTGCTTAAATGACGGATCGTGCTCCTCATCCATGATGATGAGGCTCAGCCTGCTGAAAGGAAGGAACACACCGGATCTTGCACCTATGACCAGCGGCTTTCCCTGGCTTATATCGTGCCAGAGGTCGATCTTATGGTTACTCCCTACCGACGAATGATAAACGCTTACCTCACGGGCAAAATACCGGGTAAATCTTCTTACGAGCTGGGTCGTAAGCGAAATCTCAGGAACCAGCAACAGAACCTGCTCACCCCTGGCCAGCACCTCTTCTATAAGCTTGAGATAGATAAGGGTCTTTCCGCTTCCGGTTATACCGTGCAGGAGTATGATATCCTTATCTGCGAATCCTGATCGGATATCATCTAATGCCTGCTGCTGATGTCCGGACAACCGGATCTGTGCAAAATCAACTTCATCGTCATTGCCATGCCTGGATACAGCCTGCTGCTCGATATCGATAATCCCCTTCTTCTTAAGGGCCTGAAGCGGGGCATTACTGCCGGGGAAACGATCTTCAACAGACCGGACGGTTATTTTATTACCCGAGAAAAGCTGCTGGACACAATAGAGAACGATCTCAGCCTGCTTACGGGCATTTTTGACAAGCTCCAGGACGGGATTGAGGCTTTCGTTGGAAGTATCGAACCTGGGAATGATGACCCTTTCCGTCCTGGCTTTATAGATGGAGCGCAGCACTTCCTTGAGCTCGATGAGGCCTTTGCCGAGGAGGGATTTGATGACAGGATAGATATTTTTTCTGCCCAGCAGGCTTTCAAGAGCCTGGTGCCTGACCTCATTCTGGTATAAAATAGCTGAAGCGACAAGATGTTCGTCGCCTTCCAGCTCATGCAGTTTCTCACCGAGGGCTTCGTGGCCGATGTAGATCGTCTCGCTGTTGACCTTGATTCCAGCGGGAAGAGCGGCATTCATAACTTCACCGATAGAGGAGACGTAGTATTCCGCAACTTGGCGCCACAGGCGGAGCTGCCGGGAGCTGATGATAGGCTCCTCATCCAGGAGGTTAAGAATGGGCTTGAGGCTGAAATTTGCAGGGGGGGTATCATGAAGACGCAGGACGATGCCGGCATATTTTTTTTTCGAACCGAATTGCACCTCGACCCGGTGGCCTGGTTTTATGATCTGCAGAAATTCTTCCGGCACACTGTAGGTAAAGGTATCCCTGAGCGGAAGAGGAAGAATGATATCAGCAAACTGCATGTACCGGCATTAAAAAAATCAGCCGGCAAATTACGATCTTTTGATGTCATTTGCCGGCTGTATCGATCAATGGTTCATATTATTTTTTAAACAAGCCACCGAGGATATTCATGCCTATGCCGCCGAGATCATCCATGATGGAGCCGTCACCATCCTTGTCGAGAAACTGTCCGGCCAGGGTCAGCAAAGGATTCTGAGATGCATTGTTGCTGACAGTACCTTTCAGCAGGTCAGCCACTCCGCCCTGATCGAGGCCCTGCTGCGCCTTGACCTTACCGAGAGCGCCCATAACGACCGGAGCCAGCTTGATCAGCATGGTACCGATAGAGCTTGTATCCATTCCCGTACTTTTGCTCAGCCCGTCAATGATAGTTCCGGCCTTGTCACCCAGGATATGGCCAACGATACCGGCGCCATTGGCAGCACGCTGGTTATTGGAGTCATCGCCGATGAGGAGGCCCATCACATTGTTAAGGATGCTGCCGTCGTGATCACGTTCCAGGGCATTATTGAGAGAGGCTGCGCCTTCCGGTGTCGAAGCGTTTTTGGAAAGCGCACCGATCAGGGTCGAGATGATACCATTGGTAACTGCGGAGGTCTGATCTTCAGGCGCATTGACCTGCTGGCTTAGTTCAGGAATGAGGCCTGAGCCCAGCTGGCCTTGGAGTAAATCCAGTAAATTATTCATTTGAAAGATTTTAAAATGTGAATTTATAAAAGTCCTATTAAGACGGTCATATCATAAGTAGTAACATACTTTGCAGGTTATAAAGATAAAAAAATTTGTCCCTGGTATGTTAATTTTTTTCATATTAAATTTATTTGACATATGTTTGTGTTTTATTTCTTTTCACTTATACTCATCACAGATTGTTTTATGAAATGCAACAGGCTGATACTAAAATGATCACAAATGAGTTTTTAATAAAAGTTGACCTTAAGTTTAATCATAATCAACGGAGAGCCAGATGATGCGACATTTATGGAAGAAAACGATCGTTGCCGCGTGCACCCTTAGCTTCTTTGTTACGACCTTGGCAGGACAGTACAAGCAGGATGTGGCCAATTATATTCTTACATACAGGGACATCGCCATCAGGGAAATGCAGCGCACGGGTATTCCTGCCAGTATCAAGCTCGCACAGGGTATCCTCGAATCAGGCATAGGAAAAAGTGAGCTATCGGTCAATGCCAACAATCATTTCGGGATCAAATGCGGGAAAGACTGGATCGGTCAGACTTATTCCCTCGAAGATGATGATTATGACACAACAGGCGTTCTGATGAAGAGCTGCTTCCGGGTGTATAACGACGCCACAGAGAGCTACATCGCACATTCGGATTTTCTGCGCAACCCGGCCAAAAATTCAAGGTACGGGTTTCTCTTTGCCCTCGACCCGCGTGACTATAAGGAATGGGCACGTGGCCTCAAGAAGGCCGGATATGCTACCAATCCGAGATATGCCGAAATGCTTATCAAGACCATAGAAGACTATAAGCTGTATGAATATGACAGCATTACGGCATTTGATGTAGCAGTCAACGAGAATCCCGCCAATCCCGAGCCACCGGTTTATACCCGGGCCGAACAGAAGAAACAACGCAACATCAACAAGCTCACGACGATCAACGACGTCAAGGTGCTGATGGTCAATGACGGCTCGAATCTTGAGGAGATCAGCCAGCAATATGATGTCCCGGTCCATAGCCTGATGAAATACAACAAAGACATTAAATCAAAGGCTGCTGCGATCGATGACAAGACCATTATCTTCCTCTCTCCGCGAAGAAACAGCTATCGCGGTAAGAACAAATGGCATTATGTCAAAAAAGGAGAAGACATCGTGTCGATCTCCAAACTCTACGCTATCAAGGAATCTTATCTCATGCGGAAAAACAACCTTAAAAAGGGAGAAGAGCCCGCCATAGGAGAAAGGCTCGCCCTGAGAGGCTGGTCGATCTTCCACAAAAAGCCGGTCCTGAGCAAAGAACAAAGATCCATCCTTCCTAAGCAACCCACAGCACCTATCCGGCAGGACGAGGATCACATCGCTTCCGGCAAATCGGCGCCGGTCGTGCAGGCGGAAAACAAAAGCAGCCAGAACGGGACAATTGCCCAGGTCCAGCCTAAAAAAGATACCGCAGCCTGGCAATATCACCAGATCGAAAAAGGCGACACCTTATATAATATCTCCAGAAAATACAACACTACCGTTGAAACCATCAAGTCCCTGAACAGTCTTGGCGATGACGGTATAAAAATAGGCCAGACCATCCGCGTGCAGTAAGACGCGGTCAAATAAGGAAAAGCGACTCCGGCCTGCAGCCATATAAAAGGCCTGATAGGAAAATATAACCGGATAGGACCGGAAACGGGCATTTCCAGACATATGCAGAGAACGCTCCGAACTTCTGCTCAATGACATCCGGCTCTTATCCTTTATCCATCTGACTCTTGCCTTTCAATACCGTTCAGGCGTACCTTATTCTGATGTCTATATAGTAAAATTTCAGGAGGCAATATGTGACTTCCGTAAAGTCTTATTGTCTAAATAAGCGGAATTGGAAGAGAAACAAATGTGAAAAACAGGTTTCCTGACAACCCGTATTTAACTATAATTATAATCTGATGGAAGTCCGAATCTAAAATATCTGGACAACCATAGCTTGAAAAAGCTAAGCACACACTTACGGACGGGCAGCTATTAACAGGTTGCCCTTTTTTATTTCCATACTATTTGTAATTAAATGCAGGCATCGTACATTACGTGATGCAAATAAAGTTCAGTTCTATCTTAGTGGTTATCACCTGCATTTTTCTGGTATCCGGCTGCAAGCCTGATTTCTTTAGCCAGAATACAGGGCAAACGGATCGGGCAGATACCACCGGCAGAGAGCCGGAAACGCCTGAAGATACACTTACTACCGGAACAGCCGGCCTGGACTCATTGTGGCGACGTTATGGCTATGACAGCAACTGGGTAAGCATGCCGGAAGCGCTGCCCGCCTCTGTGCTGCCTTATCACAGGATCGTAGCATTCTACGGCAATCTTTACAGTAAAAGAATGGGTATTCTCGGCGAGCTGCCTCCGGATGACATGATCGCCCGGCTACAGCAGGAGATCCGGCGATGGCGGGATGCCGATCCGCTGACCCCGGTCAGGCCGGCGCTGCACGTTATCGTCACCACAGCCCAGAGAGCGCCGGGAAGAGACAGGATGTACCGCCTGAGAATGAGTAAGTCCATGGTGCACCGGGTCAAATCGATAGCCGACTCCATTGATGCGCTTACCTTTCTCGACCTGCAGGTAGGCCACAGTGACCTGCAGCGGGAAATCCCGCCGTGGGACAGCCTGCTTTCCCTTCCCGATGTCCATCTGGCCGTTGACGCAGAATTTGCCATGTACAATAAAAAAGTGCCTGGTACCGTCATGGGTCGCTTTGATGCCGCTGATATCAATTTTGCCATTGACTATCTGGAAGAAAAGGTCAAAAAATATGGTCTGCCACCCAAGATCCTGATCGTGCACCGGTTCAAGCAGAGCATGATCAGCAATGCATCACAGATACGGCAGACGCCTTATGTGCAGGTGGTCATGCACATGGACGGCTGGGGAGCAAAAGAGCTGAAGTTTCACAGCTACAGGGCCTATATCGAAAAGGAGCCTGTGCAATATACAGGCTTCAAGATCTTTTATAAAAACGACACAAAATCAGGTAAAAAATTGCTGACCCCTGAAGAGATCCTTACACTACACCCCAAACCCCTGTATATACAATACCAGTGAAGAAAAAAGCACCTGACAATTGTCAACAGCCCAAAAAACAAAAGAATCGAAAAGAGAGAAAATCTGATCCTGCCCTGAAAGCTGGTCGAGTTGAATTTAGGCAAGATAACCCTCCCTGTGGCCGATATTCGTGATAAAAAATGAAGTGGTCATCACTTCAACTCTCATGGGTTAACTAAATACAATAATCCCGCTACCAGCCACCCCTTAAATCCGGGTTCAGCAAGTAGCGGGATTGATGACTGAAGGTCAAGGCCCGATATAATCTGACCTCTCAGTTTATCTGTTAGAAACTATATTTTGTCCATGCAAAGACAGATGTCGGGCATCCGGCATTACCAGATTCGATCTTTGCCGAATCAAAGCCCGTCTGTGGATTGATCTGTTCACCCAAAACCTGCGCTGCGCTTAAAGCATTAGTCAGGGTAATAACGGATCCTGCATCTCCGGTTCCTTTTCCATCGGTAAAGTCAATCAGGTCGATCACTGTTCCCGTACCTTTGACCAGTGCATTGGTAATGTTAACTTTAGCGCCACGACGGATCTTTATTACATCCTGCATTTTGTTAGTTACATTTTGCTTGTCGTTATCAGGAGCGGCAGCTAACCTGAGGTCGAATGTAACATTGCTGACAATGAAGTCAGACTGGCCTGTCTGTGTCGGAAAATTACCGTCAAAGTTTCCATCCGCCTCAATACCTCGCGGATCAGATTCCGTGCTGGAATAACCCGCCTGCCAAATACCGTAAGCGTTCTCCAATTTACCGGTATAACCCTGCGTGAAGTCGAACATGTCATCATCACTGTCCACAACCAAAAGGTTTTTAACATTGACCGTACCGCCAAAGAACTCTATACCGTCATCCGCTCCGTAAGGAACATAAATATTCTCGATAGTGGTTCCTCTACCGACACCGTTCAATGTCAATCCGTTGTGCTCCACATCAGCACTCGAACGTGCACCGGTGTAGGCCAAAATAAGATAGGTGATCGTTCCGGAATTATCATCAGGAAGATTGCCACCGTACTGGTGAGCAGAACTGATCTCGGTACTGCCGATCGTGCCACCTGCCAACGGAGCTTTACCATTGATAATCAAACCACCCCAGTGTCCTGGCTGTGCGTTCTCAATATCAGCAGTCATCGTAACGGGTTTTTCTGCCGTACCCTGCACGTTGATCTTACCTCCCTGTAGTACAAGAATATAATTGTTAAATCCTTTTTTTGCTTTTATCAATGTTCCGGAAGGAATATTCAATATTGCTCCGTCCTCAACAATTACAGGGCCGGTGATCGTATAGGTAACGGATGCATCCAATGTTTTGGTTCCCTGGATACTTCCTGCCAACTGATCTTCGGTTACCGGTACTACCGGGTCATCACCTTTGTCACAAGATACCAATGTCATTGTTATGAACATCAATGCCACAGCTGCAATACTTAATAAAAACTTTCTTTCTCTCATTTTCATATTAAATTCGATTATTAAAAATTATAAATCATTTTATTTCTAAAGTTCAAAGCTTACTCCCAGGCTCAGGTCCATCCCTTTCCTGTATTGGTTCAGTACAATTTTTTCTTCGGTCAGGCTACTTTGACGGGTCAGCCTGAAAGCCGGATTGAGTAAATTGGTGGCTTTAAGTTTCAGATTGATCTTCCTGGCAAATTTTAAAGTGGATATAAAATCAAGTGTAGGCACACCGGTTTCTATAATGTCTTTAAATCCTAAGGTGCCATTCGTATAGATCCTGTCGCTGAAATAATTGAAAACCATAGCAGTGGTCAGACTTGTCTTCTCCGTTGAATAAGCATATGTCAGATCGGCATTGCCTATAAAAGGAGATGCGCCCTCCAGCCCGGAATGCCTTTCGGGTGTATTGGTCAGATTCAGAATCAGATCCGTATAGATAAAAGAAGCATTCAGTCCGAAAGAAAGTCTTTTTGTGTTGAACCCGGAATTCCCCTTCGTACTGAATATATTTTTCCTTAATTCCAATTCAACGCCGGCGACATTGGCAAATTTGCTGATATTGTCATAAGTAAGTAATCCGGCAGAATTGCCTTTATCTACTCTGCCGATCGGGTCAATGATCCGCTTGTAAAATACCGTTGCGGATAACAATTCCGATGGACTGAGATAATTATCCCATTTAAGATCGATATTGTAATTATCGGATGGCCGGAGATGGGGGTTACCCTCACTCGCAAAACCAATATTAACGTACTGGAACGGTGAAATCTCTTTAGACTGCGGTAAAGTATAGGTCTTGCTTGCTCCTAACCGCAAAACATTATTCGTATTCAGGTCGTACCTGAAGTTCAGGCTTGGCAACGAATACGGCTTTTTAATGCCATTACCTTTATCTGACCAGCCTGGTACATCGAAAGACACCAGCATATCAACATAGTCAACCCTGAATCCGATATTCCCGGTAATCGCAGGAGCGAGCTGATAAGTACCTTCCGCAAATACGGAATGGATATTTTTGGTCACATTATACCTGTTATGTTCCCCTTCCGTCATGGCAAACAGGCCGTCTTCGTAATTCGATGCGTTATATAGCTTGTCAAGCTCCAAATGATCGAAGGGAATAGCGCCCGGTATAGCAGAAAAATTATATTCCTGTGCGTCAAAATTATTATCCGTTATGCGTCCGCTATAGCCAAGTGAAATACCCGAGTTGCCACTGTTGTAAGCATCTTTCAGCTTATAGCCTAATGCAACTTTTCCATTCAGGTCATTTTCACGAAGCTCTGAGAAGAACCTTTTCTGGCGGTTGCTTCCCGTAAGACCATACGTGCCGTCGCTTTTCTTTGAGAGATAATTCTCACGGCGGTCAGGCTCAAGACCTTTTATGGTATTGAATGAGATGTCTGCATTCAGGGTCACATTATTTGCCAATGTCCACTTTGATAGTATCTGATTGGTGAGCAACAGGTTGTCATTAGCCTGCTGGCGGCGTAGAAAACCCATGTCAGCATCTCCATCCTGGTGCTTTTCGGTATGTTTGCCGCTATATTCACCTATATATTGATTGTTGGCATGCAACATCATAAAATTATAGGCAACAACACCGGCACGACCGAAGTCGCAGTTAAGATTAGCGAGAAGGAGCTGATTTGTTTTTTCGGAATATCTTCTTCCGGTCTGATCCTGATAGATCATTCCGGCGGTATTCATATTGCGGACGATCTCTTCAGTGCTGGAATATTTGGTTGAGTGAGTAGCCGCTACAAAAAATGACATGGGTCTTTCGCCCAATTCAAAGCGTTTTCCGCCTGACAGCCCAAAGCTCTGGTTTATCGGAGTTTTTAAGATCGTAGGGTCGAGCTTATTGGTAAAATCGAATTTTCCAGGTGACGGCCTGCCTGAATTTGTAAATCCGAAATAATCAGACCCGGATGGGCGCAAAAAAGTGGTCCGGCTTGCATTCGTATTGATACCTTCGGAAATTCCTATACTAAAAGCATAATCATCGAACAATTCCTTTGAGCTGATATCTATAATAGCACCTCCGACATCGCCTCCGTTTCTGCCGGAAAAGACTTTGTTCACACCGATATTTTTAATAATATCCGTTCCGAAAAAATCCAAAGCAATGTTTTTGTATTCAGGATCTTCTGATGGCACAGGCAGGCCATTCAGCAAGCTCCCATTATAGCGGTCTCCGAGCCCGCGGACAAAAACATTCTTTACTCCATCCTGCTTTGAAATGCCAGATATCTTTGCAACAGCCGCCTCCGCATCACCGATACCTTTCCGGGACAATTCCCGTGCTCCTACAGTTTGTGTGACTGCTACCGATTTGCGCTGTTCAAGCAACAAGGCATTTTCGGTTTCGCGGTTTGCCTTTGCCACAATTTTAACCTCTTCGAGACTGATATCCTGCGGAACAAGAGCTATTTCTATTCTGGTGGTATCATTACTTCTTACTATGACGCCTTCCCTGGTCAGGGGCTTGTATGAAACGTATGTAGTACTTATATTATAGGTGCCTTGTGGGAGCTTGCCAAATATGAAATTACCGTCTATGTCTGACAACTCTCCGTCCGGAAGACCTTCAACAACAATAGTGGCGGCAGGAAGCGGCTCTCCGGTTTCGGCATCTATAATGATGCCCTTAATTGTCCCATGGGTCTGGCTCTTAGCCGGAACGGAGGATAAAATGAAAAGCAACAATGATAAACAAAAGTATCCAATCCTTTTGTGGCCATCTGCCGAGATTGAAAAATTGCGCATAGATAAGTTTTAATTTTCACCGCAAAGGTCATCCGGCATTGTTACGAATCTGTTACATTAAAATTAAGTTTATATTAATTATGCCCGAAGCGTATAGTCGATACTGTGAACTCCGGTCTATGTTGTTGTGGGATAAAACAGCTGCTTTTAACCATTTTCTATTTGTTTTGTTTCTTTTTTCTGTTTTTGTCAGCGTAGCGTATGATCATCCGCTTGCACTATTTCGTCAATCGAGAAAGAGAACGGGTTGGATAATATAAAAACGACCGCTGCTGACAGCATGCGGGATATGGGCATGCCGGCGCACAGATCGACAAATAAAGCGTATGAAGATCCTTTTGATAGAAGATGACCTGACACTGAACCAGAACATCAGCGAGGCATTAAAGGCTGAGATCTTTCATGTGACCTCGCTGTATGACGGGCTGCTGGCTGAAAGGATACTTAAAAAAGAGCAGTTTGACTGCATCATCATGGACATCAGCCTGCCCGGAAAGAACGGCTTTGACCTGTGCAAGGATTTCAGGCATTATGACAGCGATACACCCATAATCATGCTGACGGCTTTTAGCGGGCTGGAGGATAAGGTGCGGGGATTCGACTGTGGAGCGGACGATTATCTGACCAAGCCTTTTTATATGCGGGAGCTGCTTTTGAGGATCAATGCCCTGAAAAAAAGAAGACACCCGGCCTCCTCCCGGCAGACAACAATCACCACCGATGATATGGTCATCGACCTGCACACTAAAAAAGTAATACGGCAGAACCGGGAGATTCAGCTTACGCCCAGAGAGTTCCAGATATTGCTGAAACTGATAGAAGCGAGGGGTGAGCTTGTCCCGAAAAAGGATCTGATCAGGGAAATATGGGGCAACATACTAGATGCCAATACCAACACCATAGAGGTATATATAAATTTCCTGCGGAATAAGGTAGACAAGCCTTTCGGCAGGCAAAGCATCAAAACAAAAGTTGGCTACGGCTATTATTTTGACGACACAGAATGAGGATCAGAACCAGGATAACGATCTATTTTTCCCTGGCTACGATAGGGATAACGGGCTTTGCCTTTGTATTCGTCTATATCCTGTTTTCGCATAACAGGGAGGAAGAGTTCCAGATGCGGCAAAAGGAAAAGATCAGCACTACTTTAAAGCTGCTGGCACAGGTCAGGGAGACCGATCATGAGCTGATCGAAGCGCTGGACCGGCTTACCATCAATGACCTGTATGACGAAAAATTACTCCTGTTCAATGATAAAAAAAAGCTGATCTATTCAAGCGTCGACGACACACCTGTTCCCTTTTCCAACAATATACTTGCCAGGCTTACGCCTGAAAACAAGTGGGTAGAGACAAAAGACGGCCTGTATGACGTCGTGGGTACCTTTATCGAATCGAACGGAAATACCTTTTTCGGCATCAGCAAAGCATATGATAATTTCGGATATTCCAAGCTCAGCTTTTTAAAATATGTGCTCCTGCTTACCTTTCTCAGCATTTCGGCCATTATTGTCCTGATCTCGCTGTACCTCTCCAAAAAAATTACGCAACAGCTGTCAGCGGTCACCGGACAGATACAGGGATATAATTTTGAAGACGGCTACCAGCCGATCGATATAGAAGAAGAGCCGAAAAATGAAGTTTCCGTCCTCGCTGAGCAGTTCAACAAGCTAATGAAAAGGATGAGCGAGGTTTTTTCTTTTCAAAAGCACGCTATCCATCACATTTCGCACGAACTGAAAACACCCATTGCCATCCTGGTCTCCAATTTTGAGAAGATCGAAGGAAAAACGGATATTGAAGCAATAAAAGCATTTATAAAAACCCAGAAGGAAGATACCAGAAACCTGAGTGAGATCATCGATTCACTGCTTGAGATCGCAAAGGCTGAGACAAGTGATATCCTGAAGCGGGACAGAGTCCGGATCGATGAGGTGATCTTCGACATAGCCGATGAGCTAAAAAATATTTATCCCGCATGCCGGTTCTCTATAGAGTATGCGATCACGGGCGACGAAGACAACCTGATCATAGCAGCTGATGCCCGGCTTATAAAGTCCGCTTTACTGAACCTGATGCAGAACAGCATTCAGTATAGCAAAGATGGTAAAGCAAAAATTACCATCAGCAATAACAACGGTATGATCCAGCTTGCCTTTGTAAACAACGGCGCTGTTATTACCGAAGATGAAAGGCAATACCTCTTTCAGCATTTCTTCAGGGGGATCAACAGTAAAAATAAAAGAGGCTTCGGTCTGGGACTGGTTTTGGTTCACAGGATCATAACACTGCACGGCGGCAGTATTGCTTATTTTCCTGAAGGTGATACTTTCAATACATTTACGGTCCATCTCCCGTTAAGCTAAATTTTATCCGCTTTAAGGTCTTTTTAAGGTCATTAATTCAACCTTTGCCTCCGACAAAAAGATCGTGGCCAATGTATAACCCTAAGGGCGGAAAGATATATATCATCCTGTTTCTACTTTCTTATTCAATATCGCTAAGCGCTCAGGATACCCTGAAAATAACGCTTCAGCAGGCCGACAGCATCTTTATTTCCTCCAACTTCAGCCTGCTCGCCTCTTCCATGAATATAGAAGCACAGCAAGCCCGGGTCATCCAGGCAAAGCTCTACCCCAATCCTGTCTTTACAGCGGACATCAACGCCTATGATCCGGAGAATAACAAAGTGCTCCACATCGGCAGTACCGGACAAAAGTCCTTCCAGGTTGAGCAGCTCATTTTACTTGGCAGAAAAAGGAAGTCGGAGATCGAGATCGCAAAAACCAATGCCGCGATCGCTGAGCTCGAGTTTCAGCAATTGACCCGCCAGCTTAAATTTCAGTTACGCTGTGATCTTTACAGCGCGGGATTACAGCAGCTTTTGCTATCCCGGTACAACAGCCAGCTGGAGCTTCTGAACACATTGCTTTCCGCCTATCAGGTCCAGGCGGATAAAGGTAACATACCGCTCAAAGAGGTAGTGCGCTTAAAAGGGGCCTACCTGAAGCTCAATAACGACCGCTCGGACCTGCTGAGGCAATATTTTGACACACAGGCCCGCCTGCAGACCCTTTTACAGACATCTTCCACGGTAGTCTTCCAGTTTTCCGAACTCGAGATCGAGCAATACATCAGGCAGGTACCACTTGACGACATCAGGTCTGAAGCTCTGCTCAGCAGGCCTGAGCTGCTTATTATGCAACAGAACAAGAGCCTTGCAGAGCAATATCTCCAATACCAGAAACGCTTGGCTGTACCTGACATCAGCCTGTTTGCTTCCTATGACCAGAGAAGCGGCGCCTTCAATAATCAGCTCAATGCAGGCATATCCATCCCGTTACCGCTGAAGAACAGGAACCAGGGCAATATCAGATCGGCGTATTTTCAGGTCAGGGAGGCCGAATACGATCTCCAGAAAATGGAGTCTGAGATGATCAGCACGCTGCAAAGCGCTTATGCCCATTATATGCAGACCATCACCGAATACCGGAAAGCGAACGTAATGTACAATGATGACTTCGAAATAACGGTTCGGGGGATGACAGATAATTTTCAAAAACGGAATGTATCCATAATTGAATTTATAGATTTTTTTGAATCATATAACGAAGTACTGACCGAGCTCACCAGGATAAAGATACAGCTCGTGGTCTCAGCCGAGCAACTCAATCTGCTAACAGGAAAAGATATTTATTAAGATGAAAAAAATACTTCATTTTTATAGCGCGCTCATCTGCTTCCTTTCCGTGATGAGCGGGTGCAATAACAAGCACCCGGAAGAAACGCTTACGGCATTTTCCATGAGTGACACGATGATGACCAGGTGTGAATTCTATAAAGCGGAAAATGCAGATGTAAAAAACGAAATACGCTTATTCGGAAAGATCGAAGCCGATAACAACAAGACCTCACAGGTCTATTCCGTGCTCAGCGGCGTTGTAAAGTCGATCCATGTGGGCCTGGGTGATCACGTCCGGCAGGGGCAGCTGCTGGCTACCATACAGAGCAGCGAAGTCGCCGCATTTCAGCAGGAAAAAACAGATGCGGAAAATGATAAATTGATCGCAGAAAAAAACCTGCAGGTACAAACCGATCTGTTTGCAGGTAAGCTGAACTCAGAAAAAGATCTTGCCGCCGCCAGGACAGAGCTGCAAAAAGCAGAAGCCAGGCTCAATAAGATCAGGGAAGTGCTGAACATCTACAGGATCAAAGAAGGCTCGGCTTTCCATATCGTTGCTCCTATAAGCGGCTTTGTCATCTCGAAAAATATAAATATTAATGAGCTGCTCCGGTCCGACGAGGATGAGCCGCTTTTTTCCATAGCGGAAATGAATGAGATATGGGCGGTCGCTTATGTCAATGAGAGCAATATCTCTTATGTAAAGGAGAATTATGATGTGGTGGTCAACACGGTCGCCTTCCCCGATATGAACTATCACGGCAAGATCGAAAAACTATACAACCTTATCGATCCCTCGACAAAAGCGATGAAAGTAAGGGTCCGCATCCCCAATCCTGACTTTAAGCTCAAGCCCGACATGAACTGCACGGTCAATGTAACCTATTCTGAAGGACAGAATATGATCGCTATTCCTTCCTCTGCAGTGATCTTTGACAAAAGCAAGACCTGGGTGATGGTATTCAGGGACAGGCATAACATCGAAACACGCAAAGTAGATATATACCGTCAGCTCGGGGATATAACCTATATCAAAGTGGGACTTGCCGAAGGAGAGACCGTGATCTCCAAAAACGGATTATTGATCTACGATGCCATAAACGACTAACCGGATAATGAACAATCTGATAAAAAACATAATCTCCTTTTCCTTAAAAAATAAGTTCTTTACTTTTTTCTGGGTAGGAGTTCTGGTGATAGCAGGGATCTACAGCTTTATCAGGATCCCGATCGAGGCATTTCCCGATGTAACCAATACGCAGATCATCATTGTGACCGAATGGAACGGCAGAAGCGCCGAAGAAGTAGAGCGTTTTGTGACAACACCCATCGAGATCGCCATGAACAGCGTGCAGCGCAAGACCAACGTTCGCAGCATTACAATGTTCGGCTTGTCGGTCATCAAAATTATTTTTGAAGATGATGTGGAGGATTTTTTTGCAAGGCAGCAGGTCAACAACCAATTGCGCAATGTCTCGCTTCCTGAAGATGTCGAGCCCGATGTCCAGCCGCCTTATGGGCCGACCGGTGAAATATTCCGCTATGTGCTGAAAAGCAATGAACGGGATACGCGCGACCTGCTGACCATACAGAACTGGACCATAGACCGCGAGCTCAGAAGGGTACCGGGCGTGGCAGATATTGTCGCTTTCGGCGGACAGGAAAAGATCTACGAGATATCCGTCGATCCGGTCAGGCTGCAGCAATATGATCTCACCCCCCTGGAGCTATACGAGGCCATCAGCAAGTCAAACCTCAATGTCGGCGGAGACATCATTGAAAAAAACGGGCAGGCATATGTCGTGCGGGGCATCGGCCTGCTGGACAGCAAAACGGATATCGAAAATACGACAGTCGATATCTTCAACGGCAACCCGCTTCTGGTCAAAGACGTAGCTACCGTAGAGGAAGCGAGTAAGCCAAGAGTAGGCCAGGTAGGGCTCAATGACAACGACGACGTAGTGGAAGGCATTATCGTGATGCGCAAAGGCGAAAACCCGGGTGAAGTGCTGGCAAAGGTAAAGGAGAAGATCAATGAGCTCAATACATCCGTGCTGCCTTCGGATGTCAGGATGGAGACCTTCTATGACCGCGACAACCTGATGAGCTATTGCACCAAAACGGTCATGCACAATCTGGTCGAGGGCATCATCCTGGTCACTGTCATTGTTTTCCTCTTTATGGCCGACTGGCGCACCACGGTGATCGTCGGTGTGGTCATACCGCTTGCTTTATTGTTCTCCTTCCTGATGCTCCGCCTGAAAGGCATGAGCGCCAACCTGCTTTCCCTGGGGGCCATTGACTTCGGCATCATTATTGACGGTGCGGTGGTGATGGTGGAAGGCATTTTTGTCGCGCTGGACCACAAGGCTCATCAGGTGGGGATGAACCGCTTTAACCGACTGGCAAAAATGGGCCTGATCAGAACCACGGGCATACAGATGGGGAAAGCCGTTTTTTTCTCCAAGCTCATCATCATTTCGGCGTTACTTCCCATTTTTTCTTTCGAAAAAGTAGAAGGCAAGATGTTTTCGCCTCTGGCATGGACACTGGGATTTGCCTTGCTCGGCGCATTGATCTTCACGCTTACACTGGTGCCTGTTCTATGCTCCATTTTGCTCCGCAAGAACGTAAGAGAAAAAGAGAATTTCTTTACCCGGTCAGTAAGCAGAATTGTATCGGGAGCGTTCACCTGGACCTTTACAAGAAAAAAAATAACCCTGGCGATAGCGATCATCTGTTTTTTTCTGACCATTCTTTCTGCACGGTGGCTTGGAACAGAATTCCTGCCACAGCTGAATGAAGGGGCGCTATGGGTGGAAGCCAAGATGCCTATGAGCTATTCGCTTCCCAGGACGGTGGAAATGGTAAGCGTTTTGCGCAAAGAGCTCATGCAGTTTCCCGAAGTCAACGGCGTGTTGTCGCAGACGGGCCGAAGCAACGACGGAACTGATCCGAGCGGGTTTTACTACGTCCAGATGCAGGTAAATCTGAAGCCCAAAGAAGAATGGAGGCGCAAGATATCGACAGACGACCTGGTAGAGGAAATGGATAAAAAGCTGAAAAATTATCAGGGCATCAACTATAATTACTCCCAGCCTATTATCGACAACGTAGCCGAAGCCGTGGCAGGCATGAACGCCTCCAATGCGGTAAAGATCTTCGGTGACGATCTGAATAAGCTGGACGAATTTGCCGACCAGGTGATCGAACAGATAAAAGATGTGGCCGGGATCAAAGACGTAGGTATACTCAGGAACATCGGTCAACCCGAGATCACTATTCTACTGGATGAAGAAAAGATGGCCATATATGGCATCACTAAAGCCGAGGCACAGGCAGTCATCGAGATGGCGATAGGTGGTAAGACGGCAACCCTGAAATACGAAGGCGAAAAGAAATTTGACATACGCATCCGATATGATAAAAACTATCGTAAAAGCGAAGACGACATCCTCATGCTGATGATCCCGTCGATCACGGGAAAAAGAATCCCATTGAAAGAAATTGCCGCCATCAGGCAGGTCACCGGCCCGGCTTTTATCTACAGGGATAACACCAAGCGTTTTATTGGCGTAAAGTTCTCGGTAAGAGAGAGGGACCTGGGCAGCACTATCGCCGAGGCGCAGCGAAATGTAGCTGCCAATATCAAATTACCGGAAGGATACCGTATCGAGTGGGCCGGAGAATTTGAGAACCAGGTACGGGCAGGCCAGCGGCTATCCCAGGTCGTACCTGTCAGCCTGATCATTATCTTCGTCCTACTCTTCATTATGTTCAATAATGCCCGGGATGCAGGCTATGTGCTGATCAATGTTCCCTTTGCCCTGATAGGAGGTATTCTCGCTCTGCATATTACGGGTACTAATTTCGGTATTTCAGCAGGGGTGGGATTCATTGCTTTGTTCGGTATATGTGTGCAGAACGGCGTTATCCTGATCTCTGAATTCCATAAGCAGGCCAAAAATATCAGCGACCTCAACCAGGCCATCATCAATGCGGTAAAAATACGGACACGTCCTGTGGTGATGACGGCTATGATGGCGGCCATCGGCTTATTTCCGGCCGCTATAAGCACGGGAATCGGCTCGGAAAGCCAGAAGCCGCTGGCAGTGGTTATCATCGGGGGATTGGTCACAGCGACGGTCTTTACGCTGCTTGTTTTCCCCATTATTTATCATAAGGCATTGCATCTGAGGGAGAGGAAAAAATAATGGGCCGTATTGTGTAGTGACATTTTTTCACAGGAAGAGCTGCCCCGTCAGGTAGTCAGCCAGTAATTTCCCGTTGAATGTAAGCCGGTAACAGCTGCTATTTTCTTCTACAAAGCCTTGATCGATCATTGGCCTGATCTCATTTAAAAAATGAATAACATAGTGGGGATCGATCTTTTCAATATCAGAAAGCTGTACACCCCATTTTGTCCGCAGCCTGGTCAGGATCAGTTCGTTATAGGCGGTCACAGGATCGATCGTCTCGGATTCGCTGATCTCGATACCGGAAGAAATTCCACGGACGTATTTCTGATTATTAGCGACATTCCAGTATCGCCTGCCACCATAGTACGAATGGGCTGAAGGACCGGCACCGAGATATTCCACTCCCAGCCAGTAGTTGCTGTTATGGATCGCGTGGCAGCCGGGCAAAGCGTAGTTGGATATCTCGTAATGTTCATAACCCAGAGAGGTGAGGTAGGACGAGGTCTGAATA